>Ga0181583_10003681_pt1 | contig 11235 bp, 11 predicted proteins | sample 071ome_31_FD_132461 | JGI IMG/M metagenome (GOLD analysis project Ga0181583, IMG submission 132461) | Coastal salt marsh microbial communities from the Groves Creek Marsh, Skidaway Island, Georgia - 071405CT metaG (megahit assembly) | ecosystem: Environmental > Aquatic > Marine > Intertidal... | reverse complement strand
GGGGGCGGGCGGGGGCGAGGGCGGGGGCGGGGGCACGTCGGCGCACGTCAAGGGCGAGGCGGGCGGGGGGGTCGAGGGAGGGGGGGGCGGCGTGGCGCAGGCGTGACCGCACCGCCCCTTCCCCCCCTCCGGCCGTGGTCCGCTTCTGGCGGGTGGTTCGGTCCCCCCGCAGGCCCGCGGGAGCCGTTCTGCGACTCTTTTAATTCATCGTCAGGCTCTACATTCCCGCGAATTCCACGCGACACCGGGTCCGCTCCCCGCGAAGTCCTACGGAGCGCACCGAGGCAGTTCCCAGCCGGGGCCTTCGAAAGCCCTCTCTTCTTCTTCACCGCGACCTCTGCCCCCCCCGGGGCGTGCGCGCACGTCAGCGAGCGGGACTCCGCTTCGGGGGCGAGATAGTGGGCGGGAGGAATGGCGTCGGGGTCGCAAGGTCCCGCCGGGATCCTGTACAGCGTGATTGCGCGGGGAACGTGCGTCCTCGCCGAGGCTGGGGCGCAGGGTTGCCCGGCTAACGCAGGTACGCGGCACGAACGAGCGACGGCGGCCCTTGGAGGGCACATCAGGACACATTCAGGCGTCCCGATCGCAGCGCGTCGCCGCTCGGCGTTCGACCCGTCCCCCGGCGCGCCGTCCCATGTGCGGGGGAAGTGGTGCTCGGGAACCCCGTCCCGCGGGCCCCCACGCCCCCCCCCCCTGCCCCCCCGCAGGTGTCACGTCGCAGCAGATCCTGGCCCAGCTGTCCGCGACCGACACCAAGGCGACGTACGCCCAGGGGACGTACGTCTTCAGCATCCTGCAGGAGGAGGGGATGGTGTTCATGTGCACCAGCGACACGTCCCTGGGGCGCGGGGCCGCCTTCGCCTTCCTCGCCGACGTCAAGGAGCGCTTCCTGCAGAACCACGGGCACCACATGGCCTCGGCCGAGGCCTACAGCCTCAGCGCCGAGCTCGGCACGGTCCTCCTCGAGCGCATGGGCTTCTACTCGACCCACCCCGAGGCCGACCGCGTCAAGCAGGTCAAGGCCGACCTGGACGCGGTCAAGAGCGTGATGCTGGACAACATCGACAGGGTGCTGGAGCGGGGAGAGCGCATCGACACGCTCGTCACCAAGGCGGACCACCTCAGCTTCGACGCCATGAACTTCCGGACCGAGGCGCGGCGCCTCCGGCGCACCATGCAGTGGCGCCAGGTCAAGTACATGATCCTCCTGGGCGTGCTGGGGACGTTCGTGCTATACCTGCTCCTCGCCGCGGTGTGCGGGTGGGGGTTCGGGAGCTGCTGAGGGGGGCTGGTGGTTCCGAGGGGCCAGGCGTAGCTGGGCCGGCGAGAGGCTCCCGTCGAGGCGACCGCGGGGCTTCAAACGCTCACTTGGACACGGTGATCTTGGCCTCGACGCCCTCGTCGAGGATCCGGAGGAGGAGGTCGATGTTGGGGTGCGACCCGGGGACGTCCTTCGCCTCCTGGACGAACTCGTCGTACCACTCGAGGCCCTTTTGCGCGGCCGCCTTGCCCAGCGTGTTGTCGAACTGCGACGCCAGCGCGGCGTAGATGGCCACCGAGGCCATCTTGCCGGGCGCCGGCTTGATGGTCCAGTCGATGGAGGGGCCCGACACCTGCGGCGCGAGGGGGGGGGGGGGGGCCAAATGGCCCGGCGGGGGGGGCCCGGGCGGGGGGGGGGCCCGACCCCTGCGGGGGGGGGGGGGGGGGGGAGGCCAATGAGCCTGCCGGGCGGTGCCTGCGACGGAGGCAAGGCGTGGGGCCACCCCGCCAAGAGGCCACCACCGCCGGGAAACCCTGTTCCCCGCACCGTCGGCCTCGCTGCACTGGTATTCTGGATATATCGATGAAACGGCAGTCTCTACGGCTCTTTGTGCGGTAAAGCGCCGTGGAAATGTCGAAATCTCCCTTAATCCCGCAAAAAAGGGCGCACTGGCCGCCCGAGAGGGGCCCCCCCACCTTGACCTCCTTCACGTCGTCGACCTTGGGGAGCGCGGCAACGTTCTCCTTGAGCCCGTACGCGATGGTGTGGCGCCTTGAGGTGCGCGCGGGGCAGGCGAGCGCGAGGGAGGAGGCGCGGAGGGCCGACATGCTTGCGGGGAGGTGCGGAGACGGGGGAGGGGCTGTGTTGGTGGGCGACACGCGCGGCGGGAACCCTCGAGTAGATGCGATAATGCTCTGGTTCTGACGGGGCGGGGTCGCGCAAACAGCCGGCCGGGGACCGTCCTGCCGGTCCCCGGCCGGGGTCAGCCGGGGCCGGTCACACGGGGCTGACGCGGGCGGGTCTCTGCCCGGGTTCAACGCCAGGGGGAGCGCCGCTCAGACCAGCAGGACGGCGTTGATGCACCCGTCGTTCTCCGGGTTGTTGGTGACCTGGGCGTACTTGCCCCAGACGACCTTACCGGCCGGGGTCACGAGCCCGAGCTCGGACACGTCGACCTCGATGATGGTACCGCGTGTGACGACGCCGAGGCCCGTGTACATCTGCCCGTTGGGGTTCTTCTTGACGCCGAGGATGTTGAGCTGGAAGGTGGCCTTGAGCTCCGGGTGCGTGACGTGCGCCTTGGTCATGCGGAGACCGGTGGGGCGGATGAAGCGCTCGTACTTGGGCGGCTTGCGCGTGAACCCCTGCCCGACAAAGGTGACCTTGGTCACCATCCGCTTCCACGCCTTCTTCTGGCGCTTGCCCGTCTTCATCACCTTGAACATCTCGTCCTCCGCCACCCCGCGCACCTTGGGCAGCGGCACCTCCCACTTGCCCGCCTTCTCCTTCCGCTTCTGCTTGATCGTGTTGGACAGCACCTTGGCCCGGTCGGCCTGTTCGCGCTCCAGCAGGTAGGCGGGCACCGCGTTCTGCGGGTGGGGGGGGGGAGCAGGCGGGGGGCTCTCGTCGGGGGGCGCACCGGGCGTCGCCGGGGCGCGCGCGCACGCGTGCCGCGTCCGGGGCCCGCCGCCGGGCGGGGGCGCACCTTGGGCTGGCCGTCCTCGGCCTTGTGCTTCTTCTCCGACTCCTCATGCATCGCGATGGTCTTCTTCATCTGGATCTTCTCCGCGTGCCTCTTCTTGGCGAACATCTTGCCCTTGATACCCAGCGCCTTCTTCGCGTACTCGGCCCGCTTGTGGACCTCGCGGGCCTCCTTCTGCGGAGCGGGGGGGACCCAGGGGGCAGGGCGTGAGGGCCGGCGGACGGGCCAAGGTTGGGGCCTCCAGGGCGCCGGGGCGAGAAGCCGGGCGTGGCTCCACGTACGCCACAGAGGATTGATACCCGCATTCACGGGGTCGCGGGCGCCGGAATCGCAGCCAAGTCCCTGCTCCGCCCCACCAGAGGCCGGGGAGTGTCACGCACCTTCCGCTTCCGCTCCTCGTGGTCGAAGCGCTGCCCATAGCGCTTCTTGTGAAGCTCCATGTACTCATTCTGAGGCATTTTGCTTCAGTCCTCCTTATCCTGCGGACGGAGGAGGGTTGAGTCGGTGCGGGGTGAGCGCGGTGGCCGGGAAGGGCGCAGGATTGTGGGTCACGAGCCGTCCGCCCGGGGCGCAGCGGTCGGCGTCCAAGAGACGCCCCAGTGCTGTCGAGCGGCAAAAACTGCAACATTTGACTGTCGAGAGAACGGAAGGGAGGCGTTAGGTCACGGGGCTGCGCACCAACTGGGTGAAAACCCACAAGCAACCCTGGGCGGCCGCGAGCTCGCAGGCGACTCCCGGGAGGACGGCCCGGCTCGGTGCGCGGGCGACGCGAAGCTGACGCTAGTGAGACGCGGGGGCGCAGTTCTACAGGAAGCAAGGCGCTACTCCGGGCGAGGCGTCTCTCGAACCCTACTTGGCTGGAGGGAGACTTCGCGCCGACAGGAAGACCGTTGCGACTCGGATATGTGCGTGTCCGTGGGCTCCGCGGGTCTCCTCTCTCCCCTGCACCCGCCCCCCGCCGCCCAACGCCGTGCCAGAAGGCGGGGGGCGGCGCATCACTTGCAAAACCGCCGGCGGGGACTGCAAATGCCGGAAACGGCGCATCATTTCCCCCGCATCGATTGATCAGCGCCCCTCACTACAGTGGCGGCCTCAGACGAGGCCCAACTTTCGCCGCGAGGCATCCCCTGGAGCACCTCGGGGGCATAGGCGCCGGGTGCCGCGAGTTTCGTACCGACACTGGGAGGGCCGATGGGAGTGCCGCTGGAGTTCCCCTTCCGGAACCAGCCCGCCCAGGCAAGTGATGTAGGCGAGAGTGCGACGTAGATAGGGGGAAATTCCGGGTCACATTTCCCGATGGCCGGGTACGGTCCAGAGAACTGGTCGTTGACCCAACTGTTGCGCATCTGCGCCCCGCGAAGGGCCCCGTGGGGCCAACGTGGTCGCGCGGCCCGCAGAATAAGCGGCTCCCGCTTCCAACGTGCCCGATACCCGTGCATCGCCAGAGACGACTGGGGATCGCCGCCGAACTTCCACGCCCCCCGCACCCCTGAGGCCCCTTTGTCGCGAAATTTCCCCGCCGCTCCACCACGCACCGACATGTCCCAGGCCCAGCGCGCCGCCGTTCTACGAGATCTTCCCTCGGGCCCCCAGGGGCGCAAAGGAAGAACGGAACTCCCCCCACCCCGTAGGCGCCGGGCACAGATTGCCTGCCCCCGCCCCTCTCCCTGCAGGCCCTGAGCGTCGATGAGCTGGAGGTGGCCACGTACGCCGGTGGGCAGGCGTGGGGGAGGCTCCTGGCGTCCGGGGAGATCTCGGACGTGTACTGGGGCAAGCTGGACGGGTGGGAGGTGGCCGTGAAGAGGTTCAAGCCGGCCGCCCCGCCGTCCGACCGGCAGCGGGCGACGTTCGAGGCGACGTGCCGGCGCCTGCCGCGGGTGCAGTCGCGGCACGTGGCCGCGCTGGTCGGGTACTGCGCGGAGGAGGGCGCGGCGGTGTACGAGTTCGTGGCGGGCCAGACGCTGGAGGGGCGGCTCTTCGGGGGCGGGGGCAGGGACGCCATGGCCTGGCGGGAGCGCGTGCGGGCCGTCCACGGCGCCGCCGAAGGCCTCGCGGCCCTGCACGCCGCCGGCGTCAGCCACGGCGACCTGCACCCGGGCAGCATCGTCGTCACCCCTGGCGGCGCCGGCGTCCTCGTCGGGTGGGGCGGCGACCTCCTCGGCGAGGCCCTGCTGGGCCCCGGGACGTACCACGCAAGGGTGATGGTGCGCAACGACGCCAAGGGGTGGGCGTTCTGCGCGCCCGAGGTGGTGCACAAGGCGCCGGCGCTCCTCTCGGTCGCACGGGCGGCCGTGGGCCCCGAGAGGCGGCTCGCCCCGGGCGCCGAGGGGGGCGGGGGCTGGCGGGACCTGTTCCCGCACGCGACCCACCCGCGCGACCTGCTGCCCGACCCACGGGTGGTGGACGAGCCGCGCACGGACGTGTTCGCGCTGGGGGTGGTCATCTGGGAGGTGCTGCAGGGGAAGCGGCTCGTGGACACGCTGTGGGTGCAGGAGGCGCGGTCGGAGAGCGCCGAGGCGCTGGCGCAGCTGCGCGAGGAGAAGCGGGTGGCGTGGGAGATGCGGGCGCGGCGGCGGTCGCGGCTGGGGACGCTGTGGCACTACGCGACGCTGCAGTTCCTGGCGTCCCCGGGGCTGCGCGAGGCGTGGGTGGCGCTGGGCTTCGAGGCCCCCGACGGGCAGCAGGTGGAGTACACGGTGGTGCCCAAGGCGCGCACTCTCGCCGCGCTGGACGAGGGGTGGCGCGAGTACGGGGCGGCGCGGGGGCTCGCGGACCCCGCCGCCGGGGCCTGGGACCACGAGGGCGTCCGGTACCTGGCGCACGCGGCCTGCCAGTGCCTCCACCCCGAGGCGGCCCGCCGCCCCTCGAGCGCCGCCCTGTACGAGAAGCTCGCCTTCCCCGAGGCTGAGTTCCGGGTCCCCTGGTACGGCGCCGTGATCCGCGTCCAGCGGCTGCTCGGGAGGGTCGTGCGGGGCGTGCTGTACGTCTTCGAGGCGCTCCTCAGCGTCTTCCTCCTCGCGCTCGCGCTGCCCCGGCTGGGCCTGCGGCTCCTGGCGCTGTCGCTGCGGGCCCTGGGGGGGCTCCTGGGGCTGGCGGCGGGGGCCCACGGGCTCCTCGTCGGGGCGCTGGACGCGGGGATGTGGGCGTCCGGGGCCGTGCGGGGCGGGCTCATGGGGGTCGGCGTCGAGTACCGGCTGCCCCAGGTGCTGCTGGCCGTCGCGGCGGGGGCCTACGTCCTGGGCAAGGCCTGGGCGAGGTACGCCCCGGCAGTGGAGGACGCGGTCCTGCCCGCGGCGGCCGCCGCCGGGAGGGTGCTGTGGTCGGCGCACGCGGCGGCGGCGGCTGCCGAGGGGGTTGTCCGGAGGCTCGCGCCGGGGCTCCTGGGGGGCTACACCGTCTTCCAGACGGGGGAGGCGGGGAACCTCGGCCTGGTGCCCGCCACGGAGCCCCTCCGGAGAGCCCTCCGGCTCCCGTGACAGGGGCCCGGGCCCGCGCTCGGCGGGGAGTGCCCCCCCCCCGACTCTTGAATAAAAGTCCGGACTACGAGGACACGGGTCGGGTCGGGGAGCGCCTGGAGAAGGCGCGGGCCCCGCAGGACCCCCCGGTCCTCGGGGCTGACGAGTGGTCGGAGGACACGTTTGTCGCCGTGGGAGCTCCGTCGGGGATCATGCGCTCCGTCCTCGGGGACAGAATCGCACTTTCACACCTCATCTCTCCATTTATCAGCAAAGGATCGGGCTCGAGGCGTCCTGCGCGGCGAATTTCCTTCTATTTTTTCGACAATCTTGGCACCGAACCGGGATCGGTGCGTCACTTATCTGGACCGTTCACTAGTAAAATGGATTTTTCTCACAATTTAAATGATGATTCGTCCGTGAAACGCCCCCCCCGTGCCCCACTCGCAATTCTGTGGCCCACTCGCAGGCTTGAGATGGGGAGCAGGAGGCGCGGCCTCCGCGACCGCTCCGCGGTCAACTACGCCAAGCTGGCCGGAGAGGACGCCCACGACAATGAAGAGCCCAACGATATCGAGGGCGACCCGTCGAAGGATCAGCCCGCCCCGCGGGTCGGGAGGAAGAGCCGGGGCCACGGCCGGTCCCGGCCCAGGAGGGCGAGCGGGTCGGAGCCCAGGGAGGGTGCCTCCGCCCCCAAGGGCCGCTCGTCGAAGCGGAAGAAGGAGATCAACGACGACGAGGAGGAAGAAGCGGAGGAGGAGGAGGAGTGGGGGGGGGCGGAGTTGGCCCTGCAGGTGACCATCGAGCACGCCTTCAACTCCCCGGCCGTCTGGGACGCCCTCACGGACCGTGCCGTCCAGGCCCTGGCGTCCACCTCGACCCTCCTGCGGAGCGGCCGCGGGAACGGGTCGGCCCTCGACATGCAGCGGATCCGCTGCTCCGAGTGGAAGGCCGGGCAGAACCGCACCTCGCTGCTCCGCGAGCTGGCCGAGATTAGACGCGACCCGTCCCATCTCCTCCCGCACCTCGGAAACCACCTGGAGGCGAGGGCGAGGGGCTTCCGCAGCCAGACCGAGTTCATGAGGGAGTTCCGCGTCACGGCAAGGGAGATGCACCTGCTGCCGCGCCAGACGGAGGCGCTCCGGTTCCGGGGAGCGAACGGGTCCTTCGACGCTGTCCAGTACTGGTACCCGCGCCGGGCCCTCGAGGCGCTTGTCCTGGCCAAGCACGGCAACTTCTCCTCGGGGCGGGTGCGGCACCGCCGCCGGGAGGGGGAGGAGGGCTGGACGCCCGCCCGGGCCAAGGAGGGAGGAGGTGAAGAGAGGACCAGGGCCGCGAGGCCCGAGAAGAAGAAGAGGAAGAGGGCGCCGAAGAAGCCGGCGCTGCTGACGCGGGTCAAGTGAGGGCGCGGGGGGGTAGGTGCCTGGTTGAACACGCTGCTGGTTGGGCACGCCCGCGTCACGCCCCGGGCTGCTCGAGGGAGCCGGCGGCGGCGAACTCGGAGCGCGACGTCGGCACCGCCGACCCCCGGGCCAGGCGCCCATCGGGGGCGGATGCGGCCTCACCGCGGCGCTAGGGCGCCTTCCTGGCCCCCACTCCGCGCTCCTGGCCCCCTGCCAGGAGCCTCGTGATCGACGCCTTGAGGTCCTCCTTCAGCGTGTAGAGCAGCGCGGCCGCTAGTATGCTCTGGAACATCTTGGTGCCGATACCGCGGAAGAAGCCCTGCGCCCCCTCGTCCCGCCCGATCTGGAGGATGGTGTCGAGCGTCCCGACGCTCCGGACACCGGCCCGCGACTTGCGCGCCGCCTGGAGCCGCGCCTTCACCACGAGCATCGGGTAGGTGAGCACCGTCGCCCCCGCCTTGGCCAGCGCGCTCAGCAGGAACACTTCCAGCGAGCCCAGCGCGGGCGGCCGGGCGGCCCCGGGTGGCCCGCCGGGGGGCGACGGCCGCGGGACCGCGCCCTTGCCCAGCGGCAGCGCCTTGGCCCCCGGCCCCCGGACCGGCAGCCGGGGCCTCGCGCCCGCCTTGCGCTCCCGCCACCGGCCCAGCAGGTACTCAAGGAGCACGTACTGTATCGTGGGGTTGACCACCATGAGCAGGCTGGGCAGCACCCCCCGCCAGAAGCCGAGGAGGCCGTCCTCCTCCCAGAGCTCCCGGGCGCTCTCGAGGAGCCCCGCCCGGCCCGGGGCCGCCGGGGGCCCTGCCCGGGCGTGCGAGTCCCGGCGCTCCCCCTCGCCGCCCGCCCCGCCCGCGCCCGCGCCCGCGCCGCCGGCCGGGAGCGGGGCCACGTCGGCGCCCTTGCCCGCGGCGGGCTGCCTCACGCGGCTCGTCTGCATCCGGATGACCAGGACCCAGATCGGGTTGGTCGCCACCACGTTGCCGCACCCCGCCAGCGCCGCGATGAGGAGCGACGTCGACACGGGGAGCGGCATCCCGCCGTTCCCCGCGGCCAGGGCCCGGCGCGCGAAGGCCTGCTTGATGAGCTCGTACAGGTAGAAGTAGACCCCCTGCGACGCCGCCGTCCCCAGCAGGCTCGGGCCCAGCCCGTCGTAAAGCGACGGCACCTGCCTCTGGCGCACAGCCGCTAGGAGTGCCGACCACATTCCCTTCCGCTCTCCCCCGCCTGCGGGGTCCCGGGGGCACGGAATGGTCGGGCCGACGGCGCGAGCAGGCGCGCGCCCGTCGCTCACCGGGCTCCCGCCCCGGGCGGCGGCGGGGCGAGGGAGGGGGGAGGCCGGGTGTGACAGTGTGGCGGGCCCCCCCGGTTTGAGTGGGAGGCGGGGGACGGAGCCGGTTGCGCGGGCGGCCGGGATAGAGGAGCAGCGACGGGGCCCGCTGCCGCGTCCCTTAGTTCAAGATGCGTCGCAAAAACCAACAGAGGTCCCGCTTCGCGGGGCTCGCGCTTCCCCCGGGGGGGATGGCTCGAGGGCCGGGACCCCGACAGCTCCTGGTGCTGCAGGGGCACGAATCGTACCTGACACTGCCTGCCGCGTTGAGAGGGTCATGAGGGGATACGTCGCAATCGTCGCGACGATCCCCCCTGCGGCCCCGGAGACGCCATCAATAACGGCGCTGGGGGCCATCGCGGTGGATCCCCCACTGCTTCACTCGCACTTCCCTGGTCGACGAGCCGCGCAAGCGCCAATGCCGCTCGACCAGTGGCTTTCTCTCCCTCTTCGACCGGCGTCACGGGCCATAGAAGTGCAGGCGGAGGGCTGGTCGCCCGGTGCCTTTCTGGCGGGTGCCCGTCAGAGAGGGCCTCAGCCCGGGTGCTCTCATGCGGCGGGTCACCGAACCGACCCCGCCCCCCTTACGCCCCGCGTCCCAGGCGGGACCGCAGTTCCTCCCCTCATATCCCCCAGTCCCTCCCCTTCTCCCTGCTCCCCGGAAAGCCCCCCAGGGTCGCCTCCCAGAGCCCAACCACTCGCCTGCACCTCCAGGAAGAGCGGCCGGAGCAGGCCACAGGCGCGGCAGCGAGATCGTCCGAGGAGGAGGGCAGCGGGCACCGCTGAGGGATGAGGAAGCTCAAACACCATGAGCACAAGCTGCTCAAGAAGGTCGACTTCCTCAACTGGAACCGGGAGAACAACCTCCGGGAGCTCCAGGTGCGACCCTATATCGGCTTTGTGTCCCGGCATCCCGAAATATAATGACATCATCTTCCCTACCCTTCTAGGGAGACCCTATCCCCTTCGCCAGTCGCGTCGGTGCGGGCGGCTTCCCGCGGCCGCGCCACCCTGCGACGGCTCGGCGGCCGGCGCCCCTCCTGGGACCCAGTTCCACCCGCTGCCGCCTCGAACCGGCCACTTATCTCCATTTTGACCCGCCCGCGACCGCAGGTGATGCGGCGGTACCACATCCAGGACCGCGACGACTACAAGAAGTACAACAAGCTCGTCGGGCTCATCACCAAGCTCACCAACCTGCTGCGGTGAGCCGGGGCCCCTCCTGACCGCTCCCATACCCCCCCCACCCGCGACGAGCATCTTCTAATCCCCGCACGGAGACTCTTCCACTTCCGACGTGGGGTTCGCTTTGATGCGACACGAACTACGCAGCAGGCAGTTCCCTCGCCCCCGCCGTGGCGTACGGACATGTTCACACTGCGCCACACTCCTCGCCCAGCGAGAGGCCCCCAGTCGCCCATCTCCCGGGCGTCTGAGACCCCCCCCCCCCCCCCCCCCCACAGGCGCCTGGGGGACCAGGACGAGACCCGGATCCAGGTGACGGACCAGCTGCTGGAGAAGCTGCACAACATGGGCGTTCTGACGACGAAAAAGTCGCTGGTGCAGACGGAGAAGCTGAGCACGGCGAGCTTCTGCCGGCGGAGGCTGAGCGTGGTCATGGTCCGGATGAAGATGGCCGAGACGCTCAAGGAGGCCTGCACGTTCGTCGAGCAGGGCCACGTGCGCGTCGGGCCCGAGACGGTCACCGACCCGGCCTTCCTCGTCACGCGCGCCATGGAGGACTTCGTCACGTGGGTCGACACGTCCAAGATCAAGCGCAAGGTGCAGAAGTACAACGACAAGCTCGACGACTTCGACCTCCTCGGCTGACGCGGGCGCCCCCGCCCCCGCCCCGCCCCGATTTTGCCCGCGGCCTCCGGGGGGTGAGCCCTTCCCCCGGGGGCCCCCGTTCGGGTTGGCGCGCTTCCTCCCCCGCCCGGTGGTGCACCCCGTCGCCGGCGAGTTGACGCCCAAGCTCGCCAGGGGAGGCCGCTGCTGCGCATGCGCCACCCGCCTAGTGGTGTGGGGCTGCTTCAATCCACCCGAACCGAGCGGGCCGGCCCTCAGATCAGGAAGGTCGGCATCCCGTC
>Ga0181583_10003665_pt1 | contig 11260 bp, 9 predicted proteins | sample 071ome_31_FD_132461 | JGI IMG/M metagenome (GOLD analysis project Ga0181583, IMG submission 132461) | Coastal salt marsh microbial communities from the Groves Creek Marsh, Skidaway Island, Georgia - 071405CT metaG (megahit assembly) | ecosystem: Environmental > Aquatic > Marine > Intertidal zone... | reverse complement strand
TACGAGACGCCGGTGGCGGAGTCGTTCGACTCGATGGATCTGGTCGACCAGATCGCCATGCTGACGCGCGCCGACGCCGCGATGAACGTCGATGAACGCATCGTCGACCGGGGTGCCGCGATCATCCGGTACGACGTCGAGACGCTCCTCGTCACCAACGCCGGCGGACGGGTCGCGCAGCGCATTCGGCAGGTCTTCCCCGACCTCCATGCCACCGCCAACGTCGGTTCCAACACGCAGACCCGGACGTACGGCCGAGCCGCATTCGGTGGCCAAGGCGGTCTCGAGGTGATGGCCGAGCACGGCTTCGCCGATGCGCCCGTCAGGATCGGGGAAGAGGCGGTTGCGCTGCTCGATGCGCCGAATTGCCCGACCGGCATCATGGATCTGATCCTCGCTCCTGATCAGATGGTGCTCCAGATTCACGAGTCGATCGGTCACCCACTCGAACTCGATCGCATTCTCGGGGACGAGCGCAATTACGCCGGCACGAGCTTTGTCACCCCCGACATGTTCGGCAGCTACCAGTACGGCTCCGAGTTGCTCAACGTCACGTTCGATCCGACTGTTGCCGGTGAGGTGGCGAGCTATGGATACGACGACGATGGCACGCCGGCTCGACGCACGTACCTCATCGAGAACGGCATCCTGCAGCGCCCCATGGGAGGGACGATCTCGCAGGTACGGGCCGGACTCGATGGGGTCGCCAACAGCAGGGCATCGAGCTGGAATCGACCGCCCATCGATCGTATGGCGAACCTCAACGTCGAGCCCGGCGACTCCACCGTCGACGACTTGATCGCCGGGGTCGAGCACGGTGTGCTGATGGAGACCAATGTCTCATGGTCGATCGACGACAGTCGCAACAAGTTCCAGTTCGGATGTGAACTCGGGCGGATGATCGAGAACGGGGAGATCACCGGAATCGTCCGCAATCCGAACTACCGGGGAATCTCGTCGACGTTTTGGCGGAACCTGACCGGGGTGGCCGACGATTTCACCACGATGGGAACCCCCAATTGTGGAAAGGGTGAGCCCAACCAAGTGATCCGTGTCGGTCATGCAGCCCCGCACTGTCGGTTCAGCGCCGTGCAGGTGTTCGGAGGCGTGGCGTGAGCATCGACGACACCCGCCAACAGTTCGACGATCTCGTCACGTGGGCAACCGGTACCCTGCGGGCCGACGAGGTGTTGCTGGCGTCGTTGCGCGGCGAGAACAGCGATTTCGTTCGCTTCAATCACGCAGTCGTCCGTCAGGCCGGGAGTGTGCAACAGCGGTCGCTGACCATCGATCTGATCAGCGGTCGCAACCACGCAGAGGGAACCGTGACCCTCACCGGGCATGGCGCGACCGACCAGGCTCGTGTCGCAGTGTTGCTCGACGATCTCCGGGCACAACGAGCCGTGTTGCCCGAAGACCCCTACCTCCTGTTCGCAACCGACGGGATCGACTCCGAGCGCTCGGTTGTGGGAGAACTTCCTGCGGCGGCCGATGCCGTCGATGCAGTCGCGACAGGTGCGACCGGAAATGACTTCGTCGGGATCTATGCCGCCGGCTCCACCTTTGAAGCCTTCGGGTCGTCGATGGGTCAGCGCAACTGGTTCGATGCGACGACGTTCAATCTCGACTGGTCGTTGCACCTGCGAGGCGACAAGGCCACAAAGAACGCATACGCAGGCACCGGCTGGGACGAACAGGCCTTTCGCTCGAAACTCGACTGGTCGGTACGCGAACTGGCGGCGCTCGGTCGACCACCGAAGAACCTTCCGCCTGGCGGGTACCGCGCCTACCTCACGCCTGCGGCAATGCAGGAGCTCATGGGCATGCTGTCGTGGGGTGGCTTCGGGCTTCGGGCTCACGAAACCCGTCAGACACCGCTGCTCCGGATGGTGACCGAGGGCGCCTCCTTTGCATCGGATGTATCGATTGTCGAGGACATCGCCGGGGGTGTGGCGCCCGACTTTCAGCGGGCTGGCTTTCGGCGACCGGACACGGTTCAGCTGATCACGCGAGGCGCCTTCGACAGTCATCTCGTATCGCCACGCTCGGCCCAGGAGTACGGCGTTGCCACGAACGGTGCCGAGGACTACGAGTATCCGCTCGCCATCGCGATGAGCCCGGGGTCCCTCCCATCCGACGGACTGCTCGATGCACTCGGTTCGGGCCTCTACATCGGCAACTTGTGGTACCTCAACTTCTCGGATCGCACTGCATGTCGCACAACCGGCATGACCCGATTCGGTACCTTCTGGGTCGAGGAGGGCGAGATCGTGGCACCGATCGAGGTGTTGCGGTTCGACGACTCTGCCTTCAACCTCCTCGGTGATCGGCTCGAAGGTCTCACCGACACGGCCGAGACGATCCTGGATTCGTCGACGTACGAGCACCGGTCGATGGAGAGCCTGCGGCTGCCCGGCGCGCTCGTGTCGGAGATGATGTTCACCCTCTGACGTGCGTTCAGCGGAAGTTGTCGAACTCGAACGCCTGGGGGCCGAGGCTCAGCGGCATCTCGTGAGTGTGCTCGCCAGACAGGACCCGTCATGGGGATCCACGACGTTCGGCGTGGCAGACGGCTGGGCGGTTCTGGCAGGACCCGGCCTGTTCGTCAACCAGGTGATGGCTGCCGGTCTGACCGAGCCGATCACGCACGACGACATCGACGCAGTCGTCGATCGGGCCACGCAGGTCGGGGTCACACCGGCATTCGAGTTCTGCGATGCCACCCGCACCGATGCGGTCACCGCACTGCGTGAACGCAGCTGGCTTCCGAACGACAACCAGATTGTCATGGCACACGGTCTCGGATCGATACCGGAGGCGATCCCTGGTATCGACATTGCCTTCATCGGCGAAGCGGAGCTTCCGATCTGGCAGCTCTCCTCGGCGGTCGGGTGGGGCCACACGTCTGCGGCGGCACAGGCTGCCAACGACGCGTTCAGCGCAGCGGCATTCGAAACCGACCGTCCTGGTCTGCTGCTCGCTCGCGACTCGCTGGACGGTCGACCACTCGCCTGCGCCACGCTGCGCATATCGCACGGTGTGGCTGTGCTGGGCGGCATGTCCACTCGCCCCGAGGAGCGACGGAGAGGTGCCCACGCAGCGCTGATCAGCTGGCGACTCCGATACGCAGAAGAACACGACTGTCGCTATGCGATATCGCTGGCCCGACGGGGTGGTGACTCGGCGAGGAACCTGCTCCGGTTCGGTTTCACGCCGGCCTACACGAAGACGGTTTGGCAGATGATCGAAACGGGGGCCTAGGCCTCGACAACTGGCCCGCGCACGATCGATGCTCCCGAGTGGGCGGCATTGCCGTCCCGAGGCTCGAAGCTGATGTCGACGAGCACGGTGTCGAACGACGCAGGGTCGAATGCTGCGGGAACCTCGTAGACCCGCCCGTCGGTTGGGTCGTCGATCACGCCGACGCTTTGAATCGTGAGTTCGCCTGCACTGTCGACGCCGATCACCCACAGCTCGAGATCTTCGCCGTCGGGAGCAACGGGGAGTGTTGTCTCGTCGAGCCGGATCGCGTCGGCGTCGCCGTCGGCGAGCACCGACGCCCAGACGGTCGCATCGACGCCGTCATCCACGAACCCCTCGGCCCAGCGCAGCTCTGCGCCACCGACGACCTCGTAGTCCGGGCTCTCGGAAATCGCAGCGGTCACGAAGACGCCGACCAACACGATCAGTGCGGCTGCGGCTGCGACAAGGATCGTTGGCCGCACCTGAAATCGCCCGGCGGCATCGATGACGGTGTCATCGGCATCGTGGGTGAAACCGGCACCGTGATACTCCGCTCCCACCGACGCTTCGATTGCATGCCACAGGTCTGTCGGCGGGGCGTCCACTTCGAGGTCGTCGTCGGTCATCGTCCGCAAGATCGCCTCGATACGGCTGTGGTCATCGGTCAGATGCAGAACGTCGTCAGTCATTCTGATTCTCCAGTTGGTGACGAATCCGAGCCAGTCCTCGCCGGATGTCGCTCTTCACGGTTCCGAGCGGAATGTTGGTGCGTTCGGCAATTTGAGGATGGGTGAGATCGTGGAAGTAGGCGAGCGTGATGACCTCTCGGGCACGCTCTGGCAATGCGAGCAACGCATCCGCCACAAGCATCTTGTCGCCCGTGGCGTCGACCTCTGCATCGGAGTGCAGCTCGACGGAGTCTTCATCGGCTCGGCGATCGCTGTGCCGCTTTTCGGACCGCACGTTGTCGATGATTCGGTTGCGGGTGATGGCCATGAGCCAGGCCCCGAGTCGTCCCTTCGCTGGGTCGTACCGGTGCCTCGCCTTCCACGCACTGACGAATACGTCCTGGGTCACGTCCTTGGCCCGTTCGGGTCCGAGCGACCGGGCACAGAATCCGTAAATCATCCGGCCGTGAGCGTCGTAGGCCAATCGCAGGGCGTGGTCGTCTCCACTCGCAAACGCAACTTCGACCTCGTCGAAAACAGGGGCTTCGGCTGAGGTCACACGACGACTGTAGTCAGCTGATTGGTCGATCGTTTGGCGGATCTCGGTCAGCGTCATGGTCGGCACCACCGGTCCGCCAGACGTCGGGGCCAACTGCGCCGCCACCTCGAGTGCGCCTGTGGTTCCGCTGGCGGCAGTGACATCATCGAAGGGTGCACGCGATTCCTCACTGTCTACGCAGAGGTTGTTCTTCTCACGCAACGACGGGAACCTGGCCAGCGGATGCAGTGCCGGAGATTTTTTGTGGTCAGCCTCGGTTGTGGAGCATGTCGGCGACCATGAACGCAAGATCGACACTCTGGCGGCCGTTGAGTCGCGGGTCGCACATCGTCTCGTACGCCTGATCGAGTGCTTCCTCGTCGATGCCGTCGCTGCCCCCTACACATTCGGTGACGCTGTCGCCGGTCAGTTCGACGTGGATTCCACCTGGCCAGGTGCCTTCTTGGTGATGCGCTGCGAAGAACCCCGAGATCTCTGCGAGCACGCTGTCGAAATGGCGGGTCTTGCGACCGTTCGGTGCGGTGTAGGTGTTGCCGTGCATCGGGTCGCAGGCCCATACGACAGGGTGACCCGAGTCGCGCACCGCTGCGAGCAAGGGAGGCAGATTCGTGCGAACGTTCTCGGACCCTTGGCGAGTGATCAGGGTGAGGCGGCCGGGGACACGATCGGGATTGAGTGTCTCACAGATACCGATGATGTCGTCTGGCGTGGCTGTCGGGCCGACCTTGCATCCGAGTGGATTCTTGACGCCCCGCAGGAACTCGACGTGAGCGCCAGCGACCTGCCTCGTGCGCTCACCGATCCAGAGCATGTGAGCGGAGCAGTCGTACCAGTCGCCGGTGAGCGAGTCCTGGCGAGTGAGGGCTTGTTCGTAGTTGAGCAGCAGAGCTTCGTGGCTGGTGAAGAAGTCGACCTCGTGGATCGCAGGCACGCTCTCTCCATCGATGCCGCACGCCTGCATGAAGCGCAGTGCTCGGTCGATCTCGTCGGCCATCTGTGCGTACCGCTCACCTGCAGGAGAGGAGGCGACGAACTCGCGATTCCAGGTGTTGATCTGGCTCAGGTCGGCGTAGCCACCCCGCGTGAACGCTCGGAGGAGGTTGAGTGTCGAGGCGGCCCGGTTGTACGCAGTGAGCAGGCGCTGCGCATCCGGTCGTCGCTCCGACTCGGTGAACCCGACGTCGTTCACGATCTGGCCGAGGAAGGACGGGAGCTCGGTGTCGCCCTGCGTCTCGGTCGCCGATGAGCGTGGTTTGGCGAACTGGCCAGCGATACGGCCGACCTTCACCACCGGGAGACCCCCCGAGTAGGTCAAGACGACAGCCATCTGCAGGATCACGCGAAGCTTGTCACGGATGGAATCGGCGGAACTGTCGAACGACTCGGCACAGTCACCGGCCTGCAGCAGGAACGCTTCGCCTGCTGCGACCTTGGCGAGCTGCGAGGTGAGGTCGCGGGCTTCGCCGGCGAACACCAGCGGCGGCATCTGGCCGAGGATCTTCTCGGCCTGATCGAGTTCCCCAACATCTGGCCACTCGGGCTGATGTCGTGTTTCTCGGTCACGACATGTGCTGGGGGTCCAGGTCGTTGTCACGGGAACAAGTCTGGTGCCTGTGGATAGCTTCGCCAACCGGATTTCGGGATACCGGGTGCTCGGTTCGGATTCTGGGGCCTTCGAGCCATCGTCGAACTGCCCGCACAAAACGGCCGAAGCCCTCGCCAACGGCGAGGGCTTCGGTTCAGCGTGCTGAAGAACTCAGGCGACAGCGTCGACCGAGTCGGCCATTGCAGATGCGTGCTCGCGCACCGAGTGAATGGCTCGCTTGACCAGGCGGCGGGCAGCTTCGGCCGTGACACCGAGGTCTTCGCCCACCTCACGGTACGAACGCTTGCGGCCATCACCGAGACCAAATCGTTGCTCGACTGCGTACTTGGCGCGGTGGTCGAGAATGTCGAGGAGGCCGGTGACCATTTCCATCTCGGCGTTTGCCATGACTTCGACCTCAGGGCCAGGGTTCGAGTCGGGAAGAAGGTCGACCAGTTCGTTGGAATCGTCGTCGCCGATGGTGCGATCGAGACTGGTCGGGGTTGTCAATCGGTGCAGACGAGCGTGTTCGTCGTCGAGTTCGTCGCCGTCGCCGGACACGGCTCGCAGGGCAGCGCGAAGGCTGGCCGAGCGGTCGCCGGGCAGTCGAACCAGCGACGCCTTCTGATCGAGGGCACGGCCGATGGCCTGGCGAATCCAGAAGGTCGCGTAGGTCGAGAACTTGAACCCCTTGCGCCAGTCGAACTTGTCGACGGCGTGCTCGAGGCCGAGGTTGCCCTCCTGAATCAGGTCGAGCAGTTCCATGCCCGGAGGCAGTGGGTAGCGACGGGCAACGCTCACCACGAGGCGAAGGTTCGCCCGGATGAACCGGTCCTTCGCAGCGGCGGCCTCACGAATGGCTTTGTCGATGTCGCGGCCCTTCTCGCCAGCTTCCTTGCGGGCGGTGGCCTCGAACCCTTTTTCGATGATCTGGGAGAGCTCACGCTCTTCTTGGGCATTCAGCAGCGCCACAGCACCGATCTCGTTCAAATACTGTCCAACAGAGTCACTCATGGCATTCCTAACCAAGGGCACGAACCAAAGCGAGCCCATTTTTTCGGGGGGGAAGTCGGTACCGTGAGCGCACCCGCTGCGCGCTGTTCTGCGGTCCAACCGATGTATTGTGCGCACATCGTGACGCGAGCGTAAAGCACCAACTGCGTGACTTATGTCACGTTGGGGTCCGAAGCCGACAGCCAATCGGTACGCCTTTGGGTCGCCTCCAAAGAGCAGTCGTGGAGGCCTACACTCACCGCCGTGGCTGATGGGTCGGGCGAGCGGGTCGGTGTCCTGGGCGGGACGTTCGATCCTCCCCATGTCGGCCACCTCGCCATTGCCTTGGAGGTCAGGCATGTGCTGGCGCTCGACCGAGTCCTGCTGATGGTCGCCGGTGACCCGTGGCAGAAGAGCTCCCACAGCGCGGTCACCCCTGCCGTCGACCGCCTCGCCATGACCGAACTTGCCGCTGCGGGATTGTCCGGCGTCGAAGTGTCTGACCTCGAGGTCCAGCGAAGCGGCCCTTCCTACATGGCCGACACGCTTGCCCATCTCGCAGCAGCGAACCCTGGCGATGAGCTCTTCCTGATCGTCGGTTCCGACGCTGCCGAGGGCCTGGACACATGGAGCCGACCCGGCGACGTACGGGACCGAGCGGTGATCGTCGTGGTCGATCGAGGTGGTAGGGAGGGTGGTCGTCCTCCTGCGGGCTGGCCACATCTGGTCGTCGAGGTGCCGTCGATCGACGTTTCGTCGAGTGACCTTCGACGGCGAGCTGCTGCAGGTGAACCGATCCGTGGACTCGTGCCGAGCGCAGTCGCAGACCTGATCGAGGCTCGGGCTCTCTACGGCGCGGTGGATTCGTGACGAACGTCGACCACATCACCCTCGACGAATACGAGGAGCCAGGACCCCCGCGTGGTCGGCGGCCAGCACCGAAGGCGAATCACTTCTTCCGTTTCGTCTTTCCCGTTGTGATTCTTGCGCTCGGCCTTTGCGTGTTTCTGCTGTGGCGAGCTGGCACCAAAGCTGTGCTCGACAGCACCGACGGCACGGTTGTCCAGATCGTGACCGATCCGACCCAGCCGGGCTACGAGGTGTTCGTCGATCCCACGCCCACCATGCTCATCGTTCATCTCGATGACGGCGAGCTCGTGGGGTTGACGGTGCTGGCGGCGACCCTGCTCGACAACGGTGGGCATGCCGTGTTGGTGGGCGCCGACGTGTCGTCGGACGGGATCGACGGGCCAACCTTCGCCCAACGGTGGCGAACCGGAGGAATGGATGCAATCGAGCGTGATGTCGGGACGATGTTCGGCTTCGGCTTCGTCGAGACCGATGTCATCGAAACCCCGGAACTCGCGCAACTCCTGTCGCTCGGCGAACCACTTCCGATCAACCTGCTCGATCCGCTGGTCGAGGCCGATGGCGATGGTCGCGAAACGGTGTTCCTCCGAGCCGGCGGGCAGCAGCTGAGTGGCGACACCGGAGCGGAACTCTACCGCTGGCGCAATCCCTCCGAGTTCGAGGCGAATCGCACCGAACGGCAGCTCGATCTGTGGACCAGTTGGCTCGCAGTGATTGCTGCTGCAGACGACCCGCTGTTGGTGACGCTGCCCCACGACTTCGGATTGTCGCCATTCCTGCGGGGATTCGCCGGCGGTCGAGCCGATCTGCAGATTCTGCCGGTCGCCCCCGGGATTGGCGATGCCGAGGAGGCTGTCTACTCGCTCGACGAGCGGGGCCGAGCATGGCTCGCCGATCTGACTGATCGCATGGTGCCGCTGCGAATTGCACCGATCGGGTCACCCATACCGACGCTGCGACTGCTCGACGGGACCGGCGATCGTGCCGTTCGCGACGCTGCTCTGGAGACAGTGGCCGATGTCGGCGAGGTTCGGGTGCTCGGAAATGCGACGACGTTCGGTGTTGCCACCTCGGTCGTCACGTACCACCGAGCTGATGCCGAGGAAGCCGCTGCGATCCTCGCGGCAGAACTGGGAGCGCAGGTTGTGTTCTCTGACGAACCGGATCAGCCTGTGGATCTCACCGTGGTGATCGGCACCGATTGGAAGGCTCCGTGACGAACCCTGACGACCTGCTCGATCTCGTTCGGCATGCTGCGGCCGTTGCTGATGGCAAGAAGGCGACGGACCCCGTGATCATCGATGTTGGCGAGGTGTTCTCGGTCTCGGACTACTTCGTCGTGGTGAGCGGATCGAACGCTCGGCAGGTTGCCGCCATCGTCGAGGCAGTAGAGCTCGAGATCAGGCGGGTCGGTGGCCCGTCACCGATCCGAGTCGAGGGCGCCGAGTCTTGCGAGTGGGTTTTGATGGATTACGGCCCCTTCGTGGTGCACGTATTCCGGCAAGAGCAGCGTGACTTCTATCAACTCGAGCGCCTCTGGGGCGACCGGCCGCGTGTTCCGTGGCGCCCCCTCACGCCGCAACCCGAAACCGCATAGGACCACCGGGGGGAGCGGAGAGGGTCGCGAGCCGTCTCGGTTCGGTCGGCTCAGGCCGAGTCTGCCGACTCGGTGACGGGGTCGCCGGCGATCCTGGTGTGCCACATCACCCGAGGTTGATCAAAGGGCCAGGGCGTTGCCCGATGGAGGAGTCGACGGTTGTCCCACACGACGACGTCACCCGCAGTCCAGTGGTGGTGGTAGGTGTACATCGGTTCGGTCGTAAGCTCGACGAGACTCGCCAGCAGTTCGGCAGATTCGGCTGCTTCCAGACCGTCGATGTCATAGGCATGCCGGCCGATCGTCAATGATCGGCTCCCTGTCTCGGGATGACGTTTCACGATCGGCCGAATCGAGACTGGCCCGTCGTGGAACCCGTAGCCGCTGTATTGGGCCGACGTTCCCGCATGACCTACTTGGGCCTGCGAGTGGTACAGCGAATGTCGGGCCCGCAGGCCGGCGATTCGGTCCTTGATGGCCTGCTCGAGGCTGGCATAGGCAGCGGCAGTGTCGGCGAAGCCGGTTGCGCCGCCCGTGTCCGGCACGACCTCTGCGGAGAACACAGCTGCCTTGGCTTGGACCGGCATGTACGTCGAGTCCTGATGCCAACCCATGTTGCCGATGAGGACCTGCATCATGTCGTCGGAGCCGTCGGTCGGCCGCACAGATCCGTCGCTGCGAACGTTGCTGAGCGGAGCAGCCCCGAACTCGAGCACCCCGAAACGCTGGGCGAACTCGTCCTGTTCGGTGTTGTCGAGGAACTGACCGGGAAAGATCAACAGACCCCGGTCGAGCCAGGTGGCGTAGAGATCCGCGAACGAGTCTCGATCGAGGGCACGGACGTCGATCTGCGTGACGGTCGCCCCGAAGGTCGTACCGGCGAGCGGCGTGATCATCGGCAGAGAGCCCATCGGACAAGCCTGCCACGAAACGAGAAACGGGACCTCCAACGAGGCCCCGTTTCGATCGGCGTGGAGCATAGGAGAATTGAACTCCTGACCTCATCCATGCCATGGATGCGCTCTACCAACTGAGCTAATGCCCCGGGTTGAGGCCCACGATGGTAGCACCGGCGATTCCTGCATCCACCTACGATTCGGGCCTAACGTCGAGCCGATGTCGGCGTGGACCCGGTGGCTGGTGGGCGCGACGAGCGCAGTGTTCGTGTCGGGTCTTGTGGTCGCTCTCGCCCCGCCCGGACCGCTGCTGACGATCGACGACATCGCGTATCTCGCAATGGGTCGTACCATCGCCGGTGAGGGCGGTGCGCCGATGCCTGCACAGTCCCCGTACGGCCCGCTGTATCCGCTGCTGCTTGCACCCGGATGGCTTCTGGGGCTCGAAGGCGACGGGATGATCGCATTCGCACGTCTGGTGAACGCGCTGGCCGGTGCCGCCACGGTGCCGGCGCTTGCGTCGTTTCTGCGGCGCCTGTTCCCCGAGATCGATCCTCGCCGGGTACTCGTCGCTGCGCTTGTCGGTGCACTGCTGCCGGCGGCACTGCTCACTGCATCGATCGTGTGGACGGAGCGACTCCTCTCGCTCCTGATCGTGCTGGTGATGGTGGCATTGTTCGACGCCCTCGAGGCGCCGTCAGGACGGTCTGCGCTGGCGGCGACCGCAGCCGCAGTGCTGCTGTTCGCTGCGCATCCCCGGCTCGGGGTGTCGGCGGTCGTGGTCATCGCGGTCAGCGGGTGGGCGGTGCGGGGGCGGGGGACGGCTGTGATGTCGGCAGTGGTGGCGTC
>Ga0181583_10003664_pt1 | contig 11260 bp, 14 predicted proteins | sample 071ome_31_FD_132461 | JGI IMG/M metagenome (GOLD analysis project Ga0181583, IMG submission 132461) | Coastal salt marsh microbial communities from the Groves Creek Marsh, Skidaway Island, Georgia - 071405CT metaG (megahit assembly) | ecosystem: Environmental > Aquatic > Marine > Intertidal... | reverse complement strand
GATGCAGGCCGACTGGCTGGCATCGGTTTGCTCGGATGGCAAGGCCATCATCGATGCATACAAGGCCATGTAGCCCGATCAGAATCCGCAGGAACCCCCTCAGGTGCGGGGGAGCCGTTTCATCTTACCGAAAGTTCTTCTGAAGAATGTCGGACTGGTCCCCGATCCTGGGTCTGCCCCTGTGGGTATGGCTCTTTGTCATGCCAGCAGCCTTCGCGGTTCTGGCGCGGATGCAGCGGAACCGCATGCGCCCGGCGCTGGAACGCGTCTGGCGTTTGCTGGACCGGGTCTATCTTGCCTCGGGTGTTCTGGCCGCGATCTTCATGATGACGATCCTGATCCTGATCGTCTTCCAGATGGCGGCGCGCTGGAGTGGCATCACCTTTGAAGGGTCAACCGAGTTCGCCGGCTATGCGATGGCGGCGACCAGCTTTTTCGCGCTGGCGCATGCCTTTGGCCGGGGCGCGCATATCCGCGTGTCGATCCTGCTCAATCTGAACAGCTTCACCCGCATGTGGCTTGACGCGGCGGCGATGCTTGTCGCGGCTGTGATCGCCACCTATTTCGCCCGCTATGCGGTGAAGACGAATTTCCTGTCGGAAATGCTGAATGACCGGACACAGGGCCAGGACCAAATCCCGGAATGGTTCGTCACCTTCCTGTCGATGTTCGCCACCACACCAGACGGCTGGGTGGCGCTATGGCGCAGCAGCGGTGATGAATGGATCTATACGCCTGTCTGGGTACCGCAGATTCCGATGTCGATCGGCACCATATTGCTGGCGCTGGCGTTGTGGGATCACCTTGTCAGGCTGCTGGTGACGGACGAATCGGCGATCAGATCGGAGGTCGTCGAATGAACGAGCTTTACGCCACCGGCATTTTCCTGTTTGCGATGTTCGCCCTTCTCGGCGGGTCGGTCTGGGTCGGGCTGGCACTGGTTGGGGTGGCCTTTATCGGCATGGAGCTGTTCACCTCGCGGCCTGCCGGCTATGCGATGATCACCACCATCTGGACCGCCGCGTCGAGCTGGACGCTGACGGCGTTGCCGCTGTTCATCTGGATGGGGGAGATTCTGTATCGAACGCGGCTTTCCGAGGATATGTTCCGGGGCCTTGCCCCGTGGATGCGCTGGCTGCCTGGCGGGCTGCTCCACACCAATATCGCCGGTTGCACGATCTTCGCGGCGGTGTCCGGGTCGTCGGCGGCGACGCTGACGACGGTTGGCAAGATGTCGATCCCGGAGCTTCGCCAGCGCGGCTATCCCGAATATATGATCATCGGTACGCTGGCCGGCGCGGCAACGCTTGGTCTGATGATCCCGCCCTCGCTGACGCTGATTGTCTATGGCGTGACGATCAATGAATCGATCACCAAGCTGTTCCTTGCCGGGGTGATTCCGGGGCTGGTTCTGGCCGGGCTGTTCATGACCTACATCATTGCCTGGCACTATGTCCGGCCTGCTGAACGGCCGAGCCCGGAGCCAACGATGACGGTCTCGCGGATGCTCTATGACAGCCGGTTCCTGCTGCCGGTCATGGGGCTTGTCTTCATCGTTATCGGGTCGATGTATTTCGGCTGGGCGACAGCGACCGAGGCGGCGGCCGTCGGCGTGATCGGCGCGCTGTCGCTGGCGGCGCTGCAACGATCGCTGACATTTGATACATTTGTTGCCAGCCTGATGGGTGCGACCCGCACCTCGGCGATGATCGCACTGATCCTGATGGGGGCGTCCTTCCTGTCGCTGTCGATGGGCTTTACCGGCCTGCCACGGGCGTTGGCAGGCTGGATCGACGGCATGAACCTGTCACCGATCGTGCTGATCGCGGCGCTGACCGTCTTCTACATCATCCTCGGCATGTTCCTTGACGGCATCTCCTCGGTGGTGCTGACCATGGCCATTGTCGAGCCGATGATCCGGCAGGCCGGAATCGATGTGATCTGGTTTGGCGTGTTCGTGGTCGTTGTCGTCGAGATGGCGCAGGTGACGCCACCCATCGGGTTCAACCTGTTTGTCCTGCAGGGTATGACGAAGCACGAGATTTCCTATATCGCGCGCACAGCGATACCGATGGTGCTGCTGATGATCCTGATGGTTGTGATTCTCGTCATCTGGCCGGAACTGGCCACCTGGCTTCCCGAGAACACCCGTCAGGGACCACGCGTCTGACCGGCCCCGGCGGATCCGTGATGCCGTCTCTCAGCCTTCTGCAGCTTGATACCGGCTTTCCCCGTATTGCCGGCGATGTCGGCAGCCCCGAGACATGGCGCGCGCGGCTGGAGCCGCATGTGATTGCCGGCCTGTCGGTGCGCAAGGTGATCACCACCGCACCGCAGGAAAGCGATGTTGCCGGCATCGAGTCGATTCTGGCGGATGTGCGCGGGGATGTGATCACCACCTCATGCGGCTTCCTCGGGATCTGGCAGGACCGGCTTGCCGGAGCTGCGCCAGCGCCGTTCATCGCCTCGTCGCTGGTCGGTCTGCCGGATCTGATGGGCCGGTACGGGCGGGATGAGCTTGCGATCCTCACCTTCGATGCCGCGACATTGAAGGCGCCGGCTTTCGGGCCGATGCTGAACGGCTTTGCCGGGCCGGTCATCGGCCTGTCGGCGACATCGCATCTGAAACAGGTGATTGCGGATGATCTGCCGGAACTTGATTCCGCGCGTGCCGAGTCAGAACTCATCGATCTGGTCGCTGGCCTGATGGCGCAAAGACCGCTTCGGGCGCTGGTCCTGGAATGCACAAATTTACCCCCTTACAAGGCGGCATTGAAAAAAAGGTTCGATATCGAGATTTTCGATGTCCTGACACAAATCCATTTGGTGAATCCTGATATCGTTGACCCGGCATTCCTTTAGGGATCAGCCCGGTTTTTGAGCGATGTATCTTGTTGGGCGCATCAATAGTCGGAGCAGAGGGAGGCCAGAATGACCGACAAAACCAGCCAGAGCACTCCTGAACAATCAGCCAAGGGTCCGGCGGTGACCGGCACGCCGGCCTATGCCGCGGCGCGCACCGTTGATTTCAGCGAAATCCCGGTGATCGACCTGGCGGCGATGAACACTCCCGAGGGCGAGGCCAAAGTCGCCGAGACACTTGTCAAAACCGCGTCCGAGATCGGCTTCTTCTATGTTTCGGGGCATGGTATCCCGCCAACGCTGTCCGCCCGGGCGATGGCGGCAAGCCGCGCGTTCTTCGCGCTTGACGAGGCGGCGAAGAGCGACATCACCATTGACAGCCACCAGCGCGGCTGGATGGCGCAGGGGCTGGCCAACCTCGAAGGCGCGGCAACGCATGACGCCAAGGAGGTGTTCTTCTGGGGCCGCGAGGTGGCGCCGGATGATGCGGATGTGCTGGCCGGGCTGCCGCTTGTCCATCCGAACCAGTGGCCGGACCGCACGGCTCCGTTCCTTCGCGAGGGGATTCTTCCCTATTACGAGGCGGTGATGGCGCTGGGGCTGCGGATTCTGACCTGTCTGGCGAAGGGGCTTGGCGCAGATCCGGATATTTTTGTACGCGCCTATGACCGGCCGCTTGGCCGTGGACAGCTTGTCTATTATCCGGCGCTTGGCGAGGAAGATGTCGCCGCGCAGCGTTTCGGTGCCGCCGAACACAGCGATTTTGGCGTGTTGACGATCCTCAAGCAGGACAATCTCGGCGGGCTGCAGGTGCGCAACCGGTCCGATGAATGGATCGAGGCGATGCCGATCGAGGATACGTTTGTCTGCAATATTGGCGATCTGCTCGAACGCTGGACGAATGGCAGGCTGGTCTCGACGCCGCACCGGGTGCTTAACCGGTCCGGCAAGTCACGCTTTTCGATCCCGATCTTCTGTGATCCGTCAAGCGACGCCATGGTCGACCCGCGTGATTTCAATCCCGAGGCGGATATCAATATTCTTCCACCAATCGCCGCCGGGGCGTATATTGCGTCCAAGAACCGGCGGAATTTCAGCCATTACGAGACTGAAAGGAGTTGAGGCAAGGGCTGACCTCCGGTGTCCACGAGGCTGGGATCAAGGAGAGTTACCGTGCCAGACAAGCTTCCTACGACCGTCATCGGGTCATTTCCGAAGCCCGACTATCTGCCCATTCGCGACTGGTTCGACTCCGCGCGTGATCGCGGCACGATGAACGCGCCGGAGGTCACGCAAGGCTATTCGGCCTACAGCATGTCCGACAGCGACGAGGCGCTGTTCGTGCGGGCCGCCGAAGAGGTGATTGCGTTGCAGGTCGATGCCGGCATCGATGTGCCGACCGACGGTGAGGTGCGCCGCGAGAATTATATTCACTACCATTGCCGCCATGTCACCGGTTTCGATTTTGTGGATCTGGAACATCGGGTGCTTCGCGACGGTGCCTATGAGACCGATTTGCCGGCGATCAGAGGAGAGGTCAGCCATGATACCGCGCCCTATAGCCCGCATGATTTCAAGGCAAGCCAGTCAGTCAGCGGCAAGCCGGTCAAATTCACCCTGCCGGGGCCACTGACAATCATGGACACCACCGCCGATTGCCATTATCACGAACGGCCGCGTCTGGCGCGCGATCTGGCAGCGACGGTCAACCGGGAAATTCTGGCGCTGGTTGATGCCGGGTGCCAGTTCATCCAGCTCGATGAGCCGCTGTTCGCGCGGCAGGTCGAGGATGCGATGGAATTCGGGCTTGAAGGGATCGAGCGGTGTTTCCACAAGGTGCCGTCGCACGTTACCCGCGCGGTGCATATCTGCTGTGGCTATCCGGATCATCTTGATGACGAGGAGTACAAGAAGGCCGACCCGTCAAGCTATCATCGGCTTGCCGGCGAGATGGATGGCCTGGCTTTCGATCAGGTGTCGATCGAGGATGCGCATTGCTGCAATGATCTGGCGCTTCTGGACCTGTTTGCCACCAAGCAGGTGATTTTCGGGTCGGTTGCCGTCGCCCGCAGCCGCATCGAGAGCATCGAGGAGGTCATGACCCGTCTTCGTCAGGCGCTGGAGCATATCGACCGTGACAGGTTGGTGGTGGCACCTGATTGTGGGCTTGGCATGCTGACCCGCGAACTTGCCATCGCCAAGCTGAAGGTGATGTGTGCCGCTGCCGCCGAGGTGTGAGCCGCGACAGCCCATAAGGCCAGTGCCCGCCGGTCTGCGGCTTTTGCCAGCGGGCACTGACTGTGTTTTTGAAGGGGGACAGTGTCAGCCCGACGTCTTCCAGGGGCCGAAATCCTTGCCGGAATCGGCGAATTCATAGCCGATCAGCGGCTCGTCACCGACAACCCAGCCATCATGACCGGGCGCGAAATAATAGGCATCACCGGCCTCGGCGAGGATTTCTGTACCATCATCATGGACGCACATCATCTTGCCCTGCAGGATCACGCCGACATGACCGGCCTGACAGCTGTCACCGCCAACCACGGGCTTGATGCATTCCGACCATTTCCAGCCGGGCTGCAACTCCAGCCTTGTCACGTTCACATTGCCGAGTTTCACAACTTCGGCATGTGTTTTTTCAGGTGATTTGACTTCATCGGCGTCGCTGAAGGATTTCTTGAACAGTTTTGGCATGTTGGTTTCCTCGTCTCTGAAATGATGTTTGTCTCTGAAAGGATGTTCAGGTGAATTCTGTAGGCACTTATAAATCAGATGCTAACATATAATCTGGCGTCTGTGCATGGCCGCTCCTGATCCGTTCCTGTCACTGATCCGGCCGGGCGGTGGAACCAGTCCCGGGAGTCCGGCACGGCAGTACTTCAATGGAGGGGCACATCATGGCAAAGGCATATCTTGTAGCGAATATCAGGGTGACGGATGCCGAGGCTTTCGCCTCGTTTTCCGGCATGGCTAGCCCGGCGATCCAGAAATATGGTGGCACGGTATTGGCCCGAGGTCCGGGGGCTGACAGGCATGAAGGTAGCTTGACCGGCACAGTCATGATGATTGAGTTCGCCAGCAAGGCGGCCGCTGAAACTTTCTATTTCAGCCCGGAATATCAGGCCGCAAAGGCGGTTCGCGAAGAGTGTTCGGACACTGACCTGATGATTATCGAGGGTGTGGAGGGCTGAACGGCCACGCGTCCCCCACATGACAGGCGCCCTGTGGTGGCGACACAGGCGCCTGGGTGATGGCGGCCGCGGGTTTGTGAATGCCCGACAAAATCATTGACAAAAATCCTTAAAATGTCTTAATTTCGACGCAGTGACGGAATAAGGATATTTTCAGGAATAGGGATATTTAATCGTGGTCGCCAATCTCAGCTCCAACGTGCTGTCCCCGTCCGAGCCGGAAACGACGCTCGGTGAACGATTGCAGAAGGCGCGCGAAAATGCCGGCCTGTCGATGGCCATGGCCTCGCATCTTGCCGGTGTGAAGCCGACGACCCTACGTGACTGGGAGCGCGACAGGAGTGCGCCACGGGTGAACAAGCTTGTCAATCTGGCCGGCATTCTGGGCGTCAGTCCGACGCATCTGATGGCCGAGGAGGGGCAGTCCGACAATCCGGTGGCAACCTCGCGAGGCCGACAGGAAAAGCTGCTCAACCAGCTGCGTGCCGAGATCAGTGACATCGAGGCGCAACAGAAAGAGTTGACCGCGCGTCTTGGCACCGCGGTGAAACTTCTCAAAAAACTGAAATAAATGGAGATCATCCGCAGGGAGAGGGGATCCCCCCCTGCGGGAAAGGTCACTTACTGGGCAACCGCCAGATTTGTGGCCGAGGTCTTGCCGTTCCGGCCGGTCTCAAGCTCGAATGTGACCTTCTGGCCTTCCTGAAGGTCGGTCAGGCCGGCGGCCTGGACGGCTGTGATGTGAACGAACACGTCCGAGGACTGGTCCTCCGGCTCGATGAATCCGTATCCTTTGGTGGCGTTAAACCACTTGACTGTCCCAACACTCATATTTCTCTCCTGTGAATGGGAATTAGGTAAGCCATTCAATTCTGGTGAGAAAATCGTGGAAACCGTTCTGCAACCGTGCAGAATAGGGTTTTCAATACAGGAATTTCGCAAAGTGTCCAGTCCTAAACGGCTTATTTAGGACGATTTCGGGGCATAATGGCGTGGGAAAGGGGGGAACAACCCGTTGATCCGGACGCCACCAGCGCCGATGCCGGCTCGTCATTTCAATCCTGCCATTTCCATTACATGACTCCAATCACATGATTCCAGTCACAAGAATCACCGCGGTATCGAAGGCGAGTGTGGCGATGAGCAGCGGCCCGACATTACGCATGAAGCTGAACAGGCGTGCGTTGATGGCCTGTAGGACCGGCGTCAGTCTTTCCGGCTATGGTTACGCCGGTACAGATGCCGGTGCCGCTTGAACCGGTTTGACCGGCAACGCTTTTTGTTGCCATAAGTCTGTTCGTCGTCATAAATCAGCTTGTTGCCATAAATCAGGGCCGGTCAATGTGATTGACCTGAATATCGGGAAAATCCGAATGTTGCTTCGCCTCTATCAAATGTTCGCACGGATCTTCAGGGTTCTGCCAAAAACCAGAAAGGTCAGACTTCATGATATGGAGGCGACCTTCTTTGTGCCCATAAATAATCATTATGTCTGCAATGACCTTGCTGATATCGAGCAGAAAAGAAGAGAGCCGGAGCTATATAGATGGCTGCGTGATTTGGATGACGGTGCGATATTTTTCGACGTTGGAACAAGCTATGGTCAGGAATCTGCGCTGGCGTCATCCCCGCCGGGCAAGCAAGTGCGCGTGTTTGGCTTTGATTGCGGCCTTTACCAAAGCCATTTCTGTGCCCTTAACAGGAAATTGAATGAAGACAGATATAAATTCACGTTCGCCGCAATTTCGGAAAGGTCAGGGGACCTGATAACCATAACGGCGAATTCGGATACGCATATTGCGGCGCTTCACAAGAAAAATGTTCCCTATGAATATGAGGTCATGACGCTGGCTCTGGATGACTTCGCACGCGCAAACGCGGTCATGCCGTCTCATCTGAAAATTGACGTCGATGGTGCCGAAGTCGGTGTGCTTAAGGGGGCCCGGGAAATCCTTGCGTCCGATGCGATCAAAGAGGTCTTTATTGAAGTGGACAAGGACAGTATGGCGGTCTTCGATATCATGGAATCGAACGGTTTCGAGGTCAGGTGGAAGATTCAGAAGGCAAACAATGTGGACGTGCTGTTTTCCAAGGTGTGACGCGGTAGGGCGCCGGCCTGAGATATCTTGCGCATGACAGCAGGGCGCGGAGTGGCGGCGTGGCCTGCCGGCAAATTTGCTGTTACCTTTCACATCATCCGTGGTGTGACGTCGACCGGGTCGGTCGCGGCCTCCCGATCGAGTGTCCGTTCCAATTGTCCTGAATATGAGTGACCAAGATGGCAAAGCCCGCTGCCCTGATGAGCTATAACGTGTTCACCTTCCCGACCGAGGCGCAGATGCTCCTCCATATCAAGATCTGGGAGGTGCATTTTCCGGCCATGTTCGAGAAACTGCAAGCGAAGGGCTGCACGGCCTATTCCTATAATCAGATCTGGAACAGTCCCGGCACCTTCAAGACGTCCATCATGTATGAATATGAGAGTCCGGAAGCCTTCAGGGCCTGTCAGGAGGTCATGAAGGATTTCACGGCGCCATTGATGGATGAAATCAAATCCACCGGCGCGGTGATCGAGGCCAGTCGCAATGTCATCCGCCATTCAGCACGCGCCGACTGACCGGATGTTCGGCCCGGTGCCCCTAAATGGGCGCCCCTAAATAGGCGTCCCGACCCTGCCGTTCTTTGCTGATCCGCCCGGTCGTCGTCCCGCCCTGTTGTCAGCCCACCTGCTGATGAACTTCAATGATGTTGCCTTCCGGATCATGGAAGAAAATCTGATGCCATTCGGCGGCAAAGGCGGTGCCGTAATCGGCGAAGGCGATATCATTGTCACGAAGATGCTGCTTGAAGGCTTCGATGTCGTCCGTGCGAAAGGCGATATGGCCCCGTTCGACCGGATTGATATGCTGACCGTTCCTTGCGGCGACATCCAGATCGCGTTCGGCAAGATGCATCTGCATGCTGCCTTCGGTGGCGAATTTGATGTTGCCGGCATAGCCCGCATCCTTGCTGGCGGTCGTGCGCGGAAAATTCTGCGGAGCGATCGGCTCCATCTTCAGGATCTTGATGTAGAAGCCTTGCAAGGCTTCGACGTCCCTTGATACGTAATTGATGTGATGAAATTCGAGTTTCAAAGCGAAGTCTCCATAGACCGATGGACCGGATGCTGTCTCCATCCTGCATCAACCGCGCGGTTTCATCCACCCGCCACCCGGGTTTTGCCAGTGTCACGGTTTCGGGGCCTGTTCAGCACCGGCCCTTCATCGGCGCGCTGCGTGGTCAGATCGGCCTCGCGCCGGGTGATCGGGATGCCCAGAGTGACGTAAGCGACCGGTTCCGGTTTCCCGGACAGGCGGTTGGTCTTCATCATATGTCCTGACCAAGTTGTTTCGACACCTCGATGAAGCGCGCGACAATGCGCTCGCGCTGAATATGACGGCCGTCCCTGACCATGTGGCGACCAGCGCTCCAGACATCGGTAACGCAACTGCGCCCGTGCCCGGTAAAGACAAGGCTGTCCAGAACCGCATCGCCCGACCGGTTGCACAGGAACTCGTTGTCGGTCGAAACAGCCATCAGATCGGCGATTTTTCCTTCAGCAATCTGGCCGGAAGAACGTCCGGCCGCCTGCGCCCCGGCCGATGTGGCGGCGTCGAAGAGATAGCGGCCGGTCGAGCGGTCGGGGGTTGCCATGGCGGCGCGGCTGAGATCACGCAGGCGCTGGGAATAATCCAGCGTCGCAAGCTCCTCCCAGAGCGCGATGTGAATGTTGCTGTCCGAGCCGACTCCGAAACGGCCGCCGGAATTGCGAAAGGCGATACCGTTGAAGATGCCGTCGCCAAGGCTGGACTCGGTGATCGGGCACAGACCCGCAACAGCCCTGCTCGCGGCCAGCCCGCCTGTTTCGGTGTCGGTCATTTGCGTGCAATGGATGAGGCACCAGTCGGGACCGACGTCGGCGTTCGCAAGGAGCCATTCCACCGGGCGCGCGCCATGATAGGCCCGGACTTCCGTGACCTCGGCCACCTGTTCGGCGAGGTGCATATGGATCGGGCCATCAGGACAGATCTCGCGAATACGGGCCAGGGCCTCGGGCGTGACAGCGCGCAGGGAATGCGGCGCAATGCCGATGGTGTGATCCTCAGGCCCCTTCGAGATGGCTGTGGCGCTTTCGTCGTGCAGCCTGCCGAACAGGTCCCAGTCGCAGCCAAATCGTCTTTGACCGCCCTGAAGCGCGCGTTCATCGCAGCCACCCTGCATGTAGAGAACAGGCAACAGCGTCAGACCCATACCGGTGTTCTGCGCAGCCGCGACGATGCGTTCGGCCATTTCGGACAGATTGTGATAGGGTGCCCCGCCAATATCGTGATGCAGGTAATGGAACTCCGCCACAGCGCCATAACCGGTTTCCAGCATTTCCATGAAAACCAGCTCGGCGATGGCCTGGACCTGCGTGGGCGTCAGCCGGTCGAGAAAGCGGTACATCAATTGCCGCCAGGTCCAGAAACTGTCGCTGGGGTCGGGGCCGCGGGTTTCGGTCAGTCCGGCCATGGCGCGCTGGAAGGCATGGCTGTGCAGATTGACCGGCGCCGGCAGCAGCAGGTCAACCGACCGATGCCCGCCACCCTTGTCATCGGAGATCCGCCTGATGCGTCCGTCGGCAATTTCAACGCAGAGATCATAAGCCCAGCCATCTGGTGTCAGCGCCTGACGGGCATGGATTTTCGACACGAATGATCTCCATTTGGTCGCAGCCGGAAAAATAAGTAACTACAAAATATTATTATGCAAAATATTATTATGAAGGTGTTGTCACAAGCAGGGAGTGTGGCACGCTGTCCGTGGATGATGTCGAATATGCTGACGGGAAGGATGCCGCCGCCATGGCCAGTGCCGGACTGCGCCGGACATGATAGTAGATGCCAGCCCTGTCCATCACATGATGAGGGGCAGATATGTTTCTCAGCTTGTACATCACCAATCACCTGCAAACACGCAATATGCCTGCAATTCAGTTGGTTGGCACATGATGTGACGGGGAGGATGGTGCTGGTGGAGAACGTAGGTTCCCCATATAGGCACTGACATGCACTGATATATGAGCAATACCGCCAGTCTACGTATCAGCTGTTCACCGTCAACAGGCACATCCTGTACGTCAGTTTGTGCGTCAGTCCGTGCTTATCGTTATCAGTACAGGGATAGTG
>Ga0181583_10003663_pt1 | contig 11263 bp, 1 predicted proteins | sample 071ome_31_FD_132461 | JGI IMG/M metagenome (GOLD analysis project Ga0181583, IMG submission 132461) | Coastal salt marsh microbial communities from the Groves Creek Marsh, Skidaway Island, Georgia - 071405CT metaG (megahit assembly) | ecosystem: Environmental > Aquatic > Marine > Intertidal zone... | reverse complement strand
GGTCGCGGTCGCGGTCGCGGTCGCGGTCGCGGTCGCGGTCGCGGTCGCGGTCGCGGTCGCGGTCCCGCGAGAGGGGCCGCGGGGGCGGTGGGCGGTCGCGGTCACGGTAGGCCCCCTTTCAAGCATCAGGCGTCGTCCGTGAGGCCCATGGCGAGCTTTGCGCTCTCGAGAGTGTTGCTGAGCAGGGCGGCGATCGTCATCGGGCCCACCCCGCCCGGCACGGGCGAGACGTAGCCGGCCACCTTGCTGACCTCCTCGAAGGCCACGTCGCCGACGATGCGCCAGTCGGCGCTGCTGAGGTCGGGGTCCCCCTGCGGGCGGGCCCCCTCCCCGTTGGCCGGCACCACGTTGATCCCCACGTCGATCACCACCGCCCCGGGCTTGACCCACTCGGCCCGGACGAGCTCGGGCTCCCCGACAGCGGCCACGAGCACGTCGGCCTGCCCAATGATCCCGGGGAGGGTGTCGGGGAACCCGAGGCGGCGCAGCTGCTCGGCGTCGGCGTCGTCCAGCGCGCCCCCCGCGTCCCCCCCCTCGGCGTCCCCCTGCGCGGGGCGCATCTTGGGCCCCAGCACCGCCGGCAGGCAGGTCCCCGCCCTGGCGCGGTTGAGCGCTTCGAGGCGGAGCGTCTGCTTGGCGGCGGGGCGGGCCAGGCGGTGGCAGACGGTCACAGAGGCGGCGCCGTGGTCGCGCAGGAGCATGCTCAGCGGCGTGCCGACGATGTTCGAGTCCCCCAGGATGACGGCGTGCCGGCCCTTGACCGAGATGCCCGAGCGGCGCAGCATTTCGAGGCACCCGCGGGGGGTGCAGGGGACGTGGAGGGCGTGCCGGCCGCGCATGACGAGGCGGCCAATGTTGACGGGGTGGAACCCGTCCACGTCCTTCCGCGGGTCGAACGCCTCCATCACCGCCTCCTCGTCCACGTGCTTGGGGAGCGGCAGCTGCACCAGGACCCCATCCACCGAGGCGTCGGCGCAGAGCTGGCGCACCGTGGCGACGAGCTCGGCCTGGGTGACCGAGTAGGGGAGCTGCTCGAGCTTGAAGTCGAAGCCGACGGCCGCGGCCGCCTCGCTCTTGCGGTCGACATACAGGACCGAGTCCGGGCGCTGTCCCACGAGCACGACGGCCAGGCCGGGGGCGCGGCCGCCAAACTTCTTGATGTGCGCCACCTCCGAGGCGATCTCGTCCTGCCAGTCCCCGGCGATCTGGCGCCCGTCAAGGACGCGCGCGGACCCCTCCACGTCCGCCAGGGTGTGCGCCTTGCGCGCCTTGCGCCCCCCGGCCGTCACGCGCACCTCCCCCCTCAAGACGTGGCTGTAGTACTCCCGGCGCGCGGGTAGCCCCCAGGGCGCGCGAGGCGCGCCGGTGTCTCTGGTGGCGAACCTGACGAGCGCGTGCACGGCGCTGCTGGGACCCATCCCGGCGCCGGAGTCGACGGGGGCGCCGGAGGTCGCCGTGGCGAAGCTTCCCAGCACGCGCGTCCCGCGGGCTACGCGCGGACCTGCTGGCACGGAGGGCGGGGACATTTGTGAGAACAGGGGCGAGAAGAGCTCAAGACCAGTCGAGTCGGGGGAGATAGGTCCAGTCGCCGGGCGAGGGCGGCCTTGAAAACCCCGGTGACGACGCTCCCCCCGCGGCCGAACGCGCGGCCGCACTTGGATGTGGGGGCACGCTCCACGTATTTTGAGGGCGCTCATTGTCTGAAGTTCCGCAATCGTCCCCAAGTATAACCCATAATGCCCGCACAGAGCGCGCGCAGGTCGCCAAGATGCTCCCTCCTCAACACTTGTGTTCTCCGGGCCGGGGAGCTCGGACTCACCTTTCAAAAGAGTTATGGACCCGCAGTCCGAGGCGCATAGCGAAAACGCCCCGAGCAGCCCCCTGCTACAGCGTAGCCACGTCATAGCGCCGGATATGCTGGTCGACCCAGGTCTGTGTCTGCTGCCCCGGCGGGAATTTCGGTCGCCAATCCCCTTCCTCAGGGGTGCAGGGGTCGCGAACTTTCAGTCTAGCGGGCCATGTCCGCGCCGTCGAATAAGGGGGGGGCTCCTCCGGCCAGCCGGGGCCCAATCTCTCCGTACGACATGCATGTACGACATGCATGCACCTCCCTTGGCCGACGGAGACCCCCCCCGGGCTGGGCTTCCGAGAAGGGCCCTGCGCTTCCGAGAAGGGCGCGACCGGCCTCTCCTATTCATTAGATTCTCGCGGGTGAATCGACTCGACCCGCGGGGCTTTTGCTGCTCGCTCGTTTCTGCGCTTCAAATTCAAAGTTGGCCCCGGCTGTTCCCCCGCTTCAACGCATCCCCGCGTAGTCAGTGAGGAGAGGCGGCACCGGGTAGTGCGCGAGACGGGCCGGGATGGAGGGATTCGAGTCTCCCACCCGGTCGCGGCCGCCTCCCGGTGGCGCGGTGCGCTCCAGCACCCCGACGGGGGGCTCTCGAGTCTTCAGTGTGCAGCGCAGCAGTGACCACGGCGAGGACACGTGAGTCGATCTGCAGGGTCGGGGTCCCTCTCTGAGCGACTCGTAGCCGGTCACTGCCGATACCCATCCAAAACCGTAGGATATCGCGCTACCTGCCTCCCCCGGGCCTGTCGAAGCCTCGGCCGTGGGGTACCCCCAGCGGAGCCGCGGGCAGCGAGGCGGGGGGGGGCGATTGGGCACAGTATATCACGGGAGCGCGCTTTTTGGAGGAAGTGTCGCGCATTTGCTTGGAGATTTCCACCCGAATCCACCTGCTCTCGCGCGGGCTGGCGCGCGAAATGAAGCGAGCACCCGTCCTCGGGAAGGGCCGAGGCGGACGCGGACCCTTTCCGACGCTCCTGGCATCGCAGGCCCCTCATGGGCGGAAGAAACGAGGATCGGAACGTGGGGGCGTCTCTCTCTCCGCCCCTATCACCCGAGCGGAGGAATGGGGGGGGCGCAAGGTACGAGGGCTGCCCCACGAAGAAACCCGACCGTAGGGACCCGTCCGCGCCCGCTGAGGGCCAAACGCACCTCAAACGGAGGATACCGGATGTAATATCCGCCACACGTCCTATAATCCACCAATTTCACCCCCACCCCGTCGATCCGCCGGCCCCCCGCGGCGCAGCGACTCGGTCCTTCCCCCGCCTGCACCCCGAGACCCCCCCACCCCCACACTTCCACTCGCAGCACATCGGCGCTCCAGGCGGCGATCGAGACGCGCGTGAGGGGCTTCCAGCGGGACATGCTGGACCGCGCCAGGTCGGAGATCCGGCGTCTGGTCGCCGCCCAGCGCCAGTCGCGCGACCACGACCCCCCCGCCGGGCCTGACGCGGCCGAGCATGCGGCCTCCGTCCGACGCCTGGAGGGGGAGCTGCGGCGGGCGAGGGAGGACGTGCGGGACGAGCGGGACAAGGCGGCCCGCCTGGAGGACCGCCTCCGAGACGCCGAGCGCCGCGCCGCCGCCTCGGAGGCCCAGGCGGCGAGCGTGGGGTCGCTCACCGACGCCTTGCGGCGACTGGGGGAGGCGGGAGCCCCCGCGGGGGCCCGGCCCGAGGTGATCCGGGAGCGGGAGGTTCTGCGGGAAAATATCGAGCGGGTGCAGCAGAACATCGAGGAACGCAACGAGCGCGTCACGGCCCTCGAGACGCAGCTGCGGGAGGAGCGCGAGCGCGGCCGCCAGCTCGAGGACGAGCTGGCCAACGCGCGGCGGGTCCAGGCCGTGTCGCAGTCGCAGCCGGGGAATGCGCCGTCGCCATGGCCGCGGGGGTTCGCCACCGACGTCGGGCGGCTCACCGATACGTCCCACCTCGGAGGAAAGCCCGGCCGGGCTGCCGTGATCCTCAACAGCTACAACATCTGGAACCCGGGGCTGGCTGGGTACCGGAGACGCTCCGCGCTGGACGCGCTGCTAGTCCCGGGGAACTGGTGCGTCTGGCTCCTCCTGCTGCTCCTCCTGCTACTGATCGGGCTGGCCGTGCTCCTGTGCCTGCTGCTCGGGTCGGGCGAGACAAACCGCGTGGCCATCTCGGCGCTGTCGCTGGTCCGGGCGACGGGGTGGAGCGCCGACGTCGCCGCCGAGGTATCCTTCGACCTCCACGGGCAGGACGCCATGCGGATCCGCTGGGCCGTCTTCCCGGCGTCGGACGTCCCCGACGCGTCCAGGCCCGGGGTGTCGTCCCAGGAGCTGGCCGACATGCGCCTCGACGGCGCGGGGCTCCGGCCCGTCCTGTGCGGCGACACGACCGTGGTGGACGAGACCCAGCCGTACACCATCTCCATGTGGGGCCCGGCGTGGGGGGCGCTCTCTCCGGACGTCTCGGCGGGGTTCCCCACGGGCACACTCAACCTAGTGGACCACATCCTCACTCAGAGCGCCCCCGCGACGGACGAGTGCACCCACGTGGCTGGCGTGCTGTCAGAGAACGACAAGAATACAGCCGCCTACAAGGAGGCGCTGCGCCAGGCGTGCTCTCGGTGCGGCGGGCTGAGGCCGGGGGCGTCGTACGTGGCGCTCTTCGCGCCCCAGTCCGAGGACGGGCGCTACTTCGGGGAAATCAAGAGCCAGGCCTTCGCTCTCCCAGGCCTGCCCACCCCCGCGGCCCCGCCGCCACCCACACCGGCGCCGACGCCGGCGCCGACCAATCCACCGCCGCCTGGCGTGCCCCCGGGGCCAGATACGGCCCCCCCGCAGTTCGTGATCGCGCCGGCGGTCGTATCCGTCGGCCTCACGGCATTCACAATGTCGGCCACGCTCAACGAGAAGTCCACGGTCCACTACGCCGTGGCCATCAACGAGCCCAGCGCGCGGTACCGGCAGTCCCTCTTCTCGTTCATCGGTGCGCCCGTGATGGCCGCGACCACAGTCCGTGGCTGGGCCACGACTGCCAAGACCCTCCAGTCCATTGGGGAGGGTGGCGTCGTCGCCAAGGGCTCGTTCGTGGCCGAGGCGGGGGTCGCCACCACGCAGCTCGTGTCGCCGGCATGCAACCCGGAGCTGTGCAAGGCGTCGTCGACGTCGCTGCTGCCCAACACGCGGTACCGGGTGTTCGTGACCGCCGAGGACGACGCCGCCAACCTCCAGACGGAGGCCGCCATGCTGTCCTTCCGGACGGCCGACGACTCGCAGACCGCTCCGACGGTGACCCCGTCCGCCCAGGGCATCTCCTCCTCTGCCTTTACCATCCAGATGGTGCTCGACGAGGTCGGGATCCTCTGCTACTGGATCGTCAAGCCCACGGACCAGAACGCCGCTGGGGCAGTTGTCACCGAGGCGCAGTTCAGCCAGCGCTGTGCCGAGCTCAAGGCCACCAACCCCGTGTGCCCCTTCCCAGACACGTACGGGCCGTTCGACGCCGCGCCGGCGCGGCGCCTCCAGCAGCTGCGGGGGGCCCTGCACCCGACCGTCGACACGTCCGAGGCGGTCCCGGCCGTCTCCGAGGGGGTCGCCCGCCCCAGCCGCAAGCTCTCGCAGACGACCAACGTGACGGGCCCCTGGACCGAGTTGGCCGCCGGCCTGGTCCTCATCCAGAGCCGCGGGCAGAAGGTCGAGGTCCGCCTCGAGAACGGCAAGCAGCCCAACTGGAACATCGCCAGTGACGAGCTCTTCCAGGCCTTCAGCCGCACGGAGAACTCGTCGTCCGGGTACGTCACCCCGATGAAGGTGACCCCGGTAAGGACGCTCGACGTGGTCCCGCCCGAGTTCGTCAACGCGACTCCCAAGGCCACGGCTGTGGGGAAGACGGACGCGTCGCTCGAGGTGCAGCTGAACGAGGTGGGGACGGTCTTCTGGGCCCGGTACCCGACAGGGACGGTGAACCCCAAGACGGCCGACGTTGTCGCCGGGACGTCGGCCGACGCCTTCGGCACGCTTGCGATGGCCGCGTCGTACACGGCGGTCGCGATCGACTTCACGGGGCTCACCGCGGCCACGTGCTACGACGTCTTCTTCGGCGCCGAGGACGACGCGGAGCCGACGAGGAACCGCCGCCCGGACCCCCCCGCCAAGGTGCAGATCTGCACGCAGGACGCCCGGCCCCCGCTCTTCACCAGGCGGGAGGCGGTCAACATGACGCCCACCTCCTTCGACATGAGCATCGCCATCGACGAGACGGGCAAGGTCACCTACATGGTCGTCGGCAACGCCAAGCTCTGCGCGTCCCACCCCCGGACCGTTGACCAGGTCCGGAACGAGGTGCGCCCGACGACGGACCCGCTGATCACGTCAGGGACGGTCGACATGCCCGTCATCAACGGAGAGGTCAGGGTCCCAGTCACGCCCACCACCAACGCCACTGACTACACGATCTACATGTTCGCCCAGGACCTCGTGACCCCCGTGCCCAACGTCCAGCCCGACACCACGTGCTGGGAGGTCACGACGCCAGACCTGCTCCCCCCGGACTTCACGATCGCCGTGACGGACCGCGGGGAGGAGAAGCTGGACCTCTCCATCACCCTGAACGAGGCCTCGGACGCCTTCTGGGTCCTCGTCCGGGGCTGCGCGTCGGTCAAGGTCGGGGTCACCCCGGCCGAGGTCCGCGCGGTGGCCAGGGGGGAGGCCCTCGGGACGACGATCGTGGACGCCGCGAGCTTCGTGGCGACGGGCGTGGCCCAGCAGGGGCCCGCGGGGGGCACCGTGGTCGTGTCCCGGACGGGGCTCACCCCTGCCAACGAGTACCGGTGGGTGGTTGCCGCCGCCGACAAGGCCGCGGCGCCCAACCTCAACCTCGAGGTGAAGCAGCTGACCACAACCACGCTCGACATCCAGCCGCCCGAGCTGGAGCCCACGTGCGTGCCAGCCAGCGTCACGATCACCGACACCGCCTACACCTGGAACTTCGTTGCCGACGAGCCCACCACGCTCTACTACGTTCTCACGGAAGCGGCGGCGGCGGCCCCCTCCTCCACCCAGGTCAAGCTCGGGCAGATGTCGGACGGATCGGTGGCCACGGTGAAGGGCACAGTCGACGCCACGGGCACCGCCTGCACGGCGGTGGCGTGCGCAGGAGCCTCATGCAACAACCGCACCTCGGTCGGCAACGTCGTTGGCGAGTTCTTCGGCGATTTCAAGGGCACCGTCGCCCTGACGGGTCTGGCGCCGAAGACAGCCTATCGGCTGCACGTCGCCGTGGACGACAAGGCCGCGCCGGCCAACTCCAAGCTGATGGACGTGGGGACCTGCGCGACACTGGCCTTCTCGACACTAGACATTTTGCCGCCCGTGCTCGAGGCCCGGGCAACACTCACGGTGCCGTCCTCATGGCTCGTCCAGGTGCGCGCCGACGAGGCTGCCACTGCCAAGTGGGTGCTTCTGCCGACGGGGTCGGCAGCGCCCAGCGTGGCGCAGGCGTGGGGGCTCCAGGACGCGGCCGGCACGACGGCCGCGTACGGTGGGAGCATCTCGATCCTCCGCAAGAACGAGTGGTTCGAGGCGACCGGCTGCGGCATCCAGGCCGCCACGGACCACACCCTGCACGCCGTGGCGGAGGACACGAACGCCCCGACACCCAACCGGGTGACAGCAGTGGTCTCGGTCAAGGCGACCAAGTCGGGCAACTCGTCCACCTTCTCCTCAATCGACCTGGCGAAGTGCACGGACGACTTCCTGACCCAGTACCTGCGCCCCACCGTCGCCCTGAAGGCGCCCTCTGCTGGCTTCGCCCTTGCGGAGACGGCGTCGGGCGGTGGGAAGCGCACCCGGGACTTCGGCCTCCTGCAGCCCGCCATCCCTGGGTCTGACGTTCAGGTTGAGGCCTACGTCGGTGGCTGGGGCGCCCAGGCCAAGGTCCCCGTCACCGACCAGGCCACGGGCTCCGCGCTGCTCGTGAAGGGCACGGTGGGCACGCGTAACGCCGCCTCGGTGGACGCCGTCCTGCGGAGTTCGTCCTTGAGCCCCGAGGTAACAACGCTGTCGATCCGGTACCTGGCCAAGGACCAGTTCGGGAGCACACGGGTCTCCACCGTGGGGCTCGCAGTCCCCGAAGTGGAGTTCGCGTCCAGCGCCACGGGCGTGCGGACGGAGACCTGCGGTGGCGCCTCGACCTTCGACGCGGCGACCGGGTTCGGCACGTGCACCCTCTCGGTCCCCACCGCCGCCTTCCCCGCGGCCGGAAGTGCCGGGATTGCCACCACCGTCAGGCTCCGCCTCGCCTACGCTCTCGGCACGCCCCAGGCCACCTACGCGCACTCCGGATACCTCCCCCTGACGCTATCGGCGCCCCCGAGCTACACGGTGAACACCAAGGCGGGCGTCACGGTGACAATGCCGACGCGCAGCCTGCTGCCGGGGGAGTCCTTCACCGTCACAGTCAAGGCGACCACGGCGGGCAGCAGCCTGCTCTTCTGGTCCGTCCCGCTCTACTACGACAGCACCCGGCTCAAGTTCGAGGGCACGTACGTCGCCAATGACGCGCTGTGGCAGGCGCCCACGGTCGTCGACCAGAGCGGGAGTGGTTACCTGGCCTTCAACACGCACGGGCGTGCCGACGGTGTCGCTGAGGCCGCCGCCAGCGGCACCGACCTCCTCCTCTTCTCCTTCGACCTCCGCGTCGCCGCCGGCGTCCCCGCCGGGTCGTACACCAACGCTCTCCGCGTCGGGGACGCCGCCAACCCCGTCTCGCTGGTTGGGCTGGGCTCCAACGGCCAGCGGATCAACGGGGAGCGGCCCACGGGCCAGGTCAACGACTCGCAGGGCGGCGCCCAGGCGCAGTTCCTCCTCAGGGTCCGCAACACGTCCCTCGTCGGCATGCTCGCCTGGGCCACGCGGCCTATCCTGGCCAACACGGCCGTATTCGACGGCGTGGATGTCTCGTCGGACGTCAAGGCCGTGGTCGTGTCATCCGACCCGGCCGTGGCCGACGCCGACGCCCCGGGCCTCGCGTGCGCCCTGGGCGCCGGGGGCGCGGGCACCGTGACCCTCACGGGGTGCAAGGCCGTCGCAGGGGCCACGCACACGACCGGCTCGGCCAGGGTCCCGGTCACGGCGACCTCGGGGACCTTCTCGTCCACGGTCGGCGTGCAAGTGCTGTACCCGACGGCCCTCGGGATCTTCCCCGGGCGCACCACACTCAAGAAGCTCCTCGACCTCACGGACGCCCAGGTCCAGGTCCAGTACCCGGACGTCAACCTCACGTGCACCGACCCGACGTTCCAGTCCACCGAAGTGGCCGTGCGCGCCGACTTCGTGGCCGCGGCCGCGGGGGGGCTCGCGGAGCAGAAGGTGTCCGGGGTGGACGTGGGGCTGTACTTGTCGCTCCAGACCTCGGACGCCAACACGGTCGCTGTGGAGGGGAACAACCTGCTCCGGGGGAAGCGGGGCCCCGGGACGGTCACTGTCTCGGTCCAGGGCGTGGCGCCGTCGGTGAAGGCCACGGTCACGGTCACGACGGAGGCCGCCACCGAGTGCCTGAGCGGGCTCGAGGTGGCAGCCTTCACCGCCGCAACGGTCTCGGACGTGCCCGCCGGTGACGTCTTCGTCCCGGACGCCGCCGGGACGGTGGCCGTGTCGCCCCGGCAGGTGATCACCCGGGAGGGCCAGGACGCGTACCTCCGCGCGCACCTCGTGCTCTCCGACGGCACGCGCGTGGACGTAACGTCGGAGACCACGTTCGAGTCCCTGGACACGAACGCCGTCGAGATTGCCGACGTCGTCGGCGTCGGGCCGGCGGCTCGCATGAAGCTGCCGTTCAAGACGGCCAGCTCGTGCGGGAACTACGTGCGGGCCACGTACAAGGTCTGCAACGCCAGCATCATCACGGGCCTCGCGGCGATCAAGCTCGTCCCGGCCAACGTGCTCAACATCGGCGCCTTCGACCTCGTCGACGTGGCCACCAAGGCCCGGGCAGTGACCAAGCTGACCAAGGCGGGGGACCTGGCCACGGCGGCGCCCATGTCGATCGACACCTCGGCGGCCCTGCGCCTCCGGGTAACGCTCAGCGACGGCTCGCTGTTTGACCTGTCCAAGGATTCGCGGGCCGCCTTCTCGATCGTCACAGACCTCCCCGGGGGCGGGATGACCCTGACGCAGCCGGGGGGCGCCGGGACGGACTGGCTGCTCGCGGCGCCCACGGCCAGCACGACCAACCAGGGTACCGTGAGGATCAAGGCCTCGGTGCCGACGCTCTTGACCGGCGTCGAGGCCACCTTCGACGTCGCCGTCACGGTGTTCGACACGTCGGCCATCGTCCTCCGCGACCACAGCGTCGGGCCGCTGGCGGCCGCGGACGTGGCCTCGATGACGACCCAGCCGCTGACGCTGAAGAAGATCGAGTGCTCCGCCGCGTCCTACCAGCAGGCCACCGCCTGGGTGAAGGCGAAGACCACCGATGGCACCGTGTTTGACGTCACGAAGGAGGCCGTGCTCTCCGTCGCGGGGCCCGTCACCCTCGACGACAGCCTGGGCGTGGCCGGGCTGAAGAACCGCCTCCGGCCGACGGGCGCCGGGGCGATCACTGTCAGCGCGACGCTAGGGGGCAGCGCGCTCCCCGGCATCACCGTCACGGCCGATGCGGGCAGCCAGGTCAAGGTCAAGTCCACCGGCGGCCTCACGGTCACGGCCCAGTCGTGGTGCCCCATCTCGTCCGGGTCGCTCCTCGGCGTGTGCCGCAACACGCTCTCCGGCCCGCTCAACACCACCAGCGCCCTGGGCATCGACGTGGTCCTCGACGACGCCAACTACGCCACCTACTCGGACGTCGCGGGCGAGTCCAAGGCGGCCTCCAACGTCTTCCCCGTGTCGGAGCTCCTGACCTTCGCGACGTCCGACGCGGCCGCGATCGACGTGGTCACGGGCGCGGGCGGGAAGAAGTTCGGCGACTTCAGGCTGGCGGGCAACTCAACCGGCACGGGCGCGGTGACCCTGACGGTCGGCTACGCCTGCTCCGGCACCAACCTGTCGGCGGCCGCCAGCGTCTACGCCAACCTGGAGCCCGCGGACGGGGACGTGGACCTCGGGACGCAGTTCGGACCGCAGTTCTCCGTGCCCCCCGCCTCCCCGAGCACCACGGTGGCCTCCCCGCTGACCGTCAACACGCAGTTCGCCGTGCCCGTGGTGGTGGCCTCGCCAGGCGCCGGGGTCACGAGCCTCTCGCTGCGGGTCACGTGGGCCGACGGGGCGGCCGTGACGGCCGTCGGGTGCGACAAGGGCCCCGACGCCGGCGCCCTGACCCTCACGGCGTGCAACCTGGGCACGCCGGGCCAGGCGGACGTCTCCATGTCTGGCACCGCGGCCACGGCCGCGGGCGCCCGGCTCCACCTCGCCACGCTGACGCTCAAGGCGGGCGCCGCGCCGACGGC
>Ga0181583_10003657_pt1 | contig 11277 bp, 6 predicted proteins | sample 071ome_31_FD_132461 | JGI IMG/M metagenome (GOLD analysis project Ga0181583, IMG submission 132461) | Coastal salt marsh microbial communities from the Groves Creek Marsh, Skidaway Island, Georgia - 071405CT metaG (megahit assembly) | ecosystem: Environmental > Aquatic > Marine > Intertidal zone... | reverse complement strand
GGGGGGGGGCCGTGGGTCGAGACCCTCCCCGAGCGCCGAGCCAGACGGTGCGCCGGGAAGGCGAGGGGGGAGGCGGGGCGGCCCGAAGGAGGCGACGGCCCCACGCTGCTACCCGGCGACGCCCACATGCCACCGCCCGCGCCGGTGTGGCGGGACGGGCCGGCGCCCGGGCCCGCGGGGGCTCCAGGGGCAAGCGCGGAGTGGGCCGCGGGCCGGCGCTGGGGGGAGGCGCGCGCCTCCGAGTGGCTGCCCCCGGACCTCCCGGGTCCGGCGCCTGGCGGCCGATCCCGGGGGTGGACGCCGGGCAGCTTGGCCCCCGAGTCCCGCGGATGGGTGTAGGTCGTCGACGGCACGGACACGCGGACGGTGGGGGCCCCCGACGAGGAGGCGTCCGTGGGCAGCGCGCTGGCCTGGACCTCCGAGGTCCCCGAGGTCCCCGAGACCCGCGGGCGCCCCTTCCACGAGGGCGGAACCCGTGTCGGGGGCGGGAGGAGGCGGGCGAGCCCCGGGGGGGGCTGGAAGGGAACGAAGCGGACCGTGCTCGTGAAGTACTTGGCCGTGGGGGCCAGCATGAGGTCCATCCAGCCGGGGTCCCCCCCGTACTTATCCCGTCTCCGTAGCTCGTACTCCATGAGCTCCGAACTGCACGCGCAGCGGGGGGCGTCGGGGGGTCCGGCAACCAGCGGGGGGCGTCGGGGGGTCCGGCAACCACCCTGGCCTGGGGGTGCCGAAGGAAGACACCTCGCCGCCGAGAGCGCCCGGGGCCACATATCCACGCCCTGTATCCGCCTCGCTCTCTCACCGTGTGTTTATCTGCAGGTCCCGTGCCAGAGGATTCACCGGTCCCGCGTGGGATGGCGCACTGGCCGAGGGCAGGCCGACATCCTCCCGGCCCGGCGACGAGCACTCTGCGGATGACGCGAAGGGTTCGAGCTAACGTTACACAATCACCCTGCGCATTTCGTTGAAGTGTAATCAATATCCATATCTGACGTGAGACCACCCGTGTCATGGGCGATACGCAGCCCGATACGCAGGACGGTGGAACCGTCCAGAGGGGAGGATGGGAGGATGGGACGCGTTGGGTGGCGCGCACCTTCATCGCAGTGGCTACCGTCTTTGCTGAATACCCGGTGGCTCGAGCCCTCTCTGGACTCAGAAAGGGAACAGTCCACAACCACCGGGTCTGTAGGGACCGCCGCGGCAGCCTGCGGGAGAGGGTAGGGGAGGGGGAGAGGTGGCGTCCAGGGCCCCGCTGCTGAGTTGGCAGCGGGAGGTGAAGACGCGGAAGACCTCGGTTTCTCGAGATATCTGCCTCTCTCCGCACCTGTCCCCCCCCGGGACCATCCATAGACGCGCCCCACGATAATTTCGTGCCCCCTCCTACGCTCCCCGCCCAGCTTTCTTCGATTCGGCTCCCGCGACTTGTCAACGGCGTGGGGCGCCGGTTAGCAAAAAGAGGCTATGGTCAACAGATATGACGACGGGATATGCGTTGGGGTGGGGGCTTCTAGGCTCAAAATGTCCCCTCCAGAGAAGGAAATGAGGCGAACACAAGTCTCTGTACGCGGCCGCTTGACGGGCAGGCGCACTGTCCCGTATCGTAAGCGGGGGACGAATTTCCCGGGCAAATTGACAGCGAATAACATGCTGGACGACGCTGAAGGACCCCCGCCGCCTCCCCCCCCCCACCCCCCTCTCGCGGGGGCCTGGAAGGCTGTTTTCGTGCATTTCTCGAAGTCTCCGACGGAGCCGCGATATGCCGCTACGCCACTGGCCATCTCTTGCCGACCTTGTCGACATTGTCGATCAGCAATACACGTGGGTGATTCGAAAAGTCGGGAAAATGCCAGGCCCAGCTCCTGTCGGGAAATGCCACTACGCCCGCGACCAGCGGGGAACGACACTGTTGAGAGGTCCCTGCCCCCTGGCATGCCCGACACCCGCGAGGTGCACTCCCCCTCCGTAAGAGGAATGAGGCGTCCACCAAAGCACCGGATGTTTGCCTCGGTGACCCGTCAACGCGCGGGGGCTTCCTGCGGACCCCGGTCGCAGCCAGGGCCCCGGGCCGGGGCGCACGCCCGGGGCCAGCGCTCCGCCCCGAGACCCCGCCCGCACGCAGGGTTGAGAACTCATGTGCTCCCGCATTGACGCAGGGACGCTCTCCGTGGCCCGATTCAACTGCCTGGAACAGAGCTAGTGCGCCCACCCTTCGGCGAGCGGTCAGGGCAATCACACGGTCAGCATGCTGAGATCGGCCCACGGAACCCCAGGACGCTGAGCTTCAGCAAGGCAACTTACTGAGGGAGAGCGTAGGTCTGGCCGGCCTGCGAGGAGGGGGGAGGGCGTAAGTGGAAACGTCAGGTGCGGCCCGGGCGGGGAGGGCTCATAGGCTAATATGGACCCACCAAGGACGCAGCCTTGCACGTGGCCTCACGGTGGGCGATGGCGCATTGGCCCTCACCTCGGCAGAGAGCTTCCTCCAGAGGTGGTCGACGGCGGAGTCGGCCTCCCCGAGCACGCGCACGCGACCGGCGAGGGCGACGGTCGTGAACTCCCCAGTGTAGATGCCGGCCTCGTCGACGTGGCCGATGTTGAGCTGCACGGAGGCGTGGTCCTTGGCCGTGATGAGCTTGTTGGTCCACGCGCTGCATAGAGCGAAGAAAGTCAGTGGGGCGCGTGAGACGGAAGAGGAATCAGCAAACGAGGAGGGAGGGGACGGCCAAGGTCGATCGCTGCCCCCCCGGGGGCGATCCCCCCGCGCGCTCCGAAGTGATTCCGGGGTACATCTCGGGTATGGGAGTTACGGAGATCCCCTACGAAGGATCGCAGCCCTCAAGAGAGCGCCCAGCGCCAATCTCCCACCCAAAACCCAGAGGGATGGTCCTTCCCAACCCTCGCCTGGTCCTCCCGAGTGCTGAAAGCGAGTGTGGCTATGTCATTGGGAAATAAAAGGGGGAAACTCGTGCGTGAGCCCTGCACAGGATCCGAGACAGCCCCTCTGGCTCATCGGGAAGGCTCTTCCTTTCTGACGCCCACCCCGTCTCAACGGCGCCAACAAAGGCACCCAGGGCGCGTATTGCCACCCATAAATTGTCTCTTTACTCCGGGGGCGCCGAAATATAGGGCGCGCGCCCCGTCCGGGGGGTGGGAATCATGCCCTCTTCCGCCCACCGGCGTCTCTCCATCCCCTGCCGGCACCTGACACGCCCATTCGAGCGCGACCGTGGGATAATATGCAATTTTACGTTGGCAAGCGCTCGCGTGAGCGGCACTCACCACTTGCGGGGGATGTAGAGGTCCACAACGTCGCCGTTAGCGTTGAGCATCTTGCCCTTGCTGTTCCTGTACCTGCCGAGAGCAAAAGATTGGAAAAGACTGGGAAGCTTGTCTATATCGACGATAAAAGTCCTGCTCGTGACCGCAGCTCCCCAAGTCGCGAAGAAAATGCTCCCCCTGACTACTGTCAGACTGCCTCGGGGGAGAAAAAGTCCCCTCCACCTCTTTAGCGCTCCCGTGCGCCATCTGCGCACCCTACAACAACCTGTCGGAGTGCCTGTCGGCCCTTGAAGGCGAGGCGGTGGGAGCATGATCAAGACGGTGAGCGGGGACGCATGCATGGGCATGCGATAACATGCGAGGCCACGGGGCTCCGTCCTGTCTCCTGTCGCCCTCGCTTGGAGCGTTTCTGTCGGTAAAATCGTTTCGAGAATCCCCAGCCTCTTGTTGCGATGTGAAATGTCAACGTCACTCCCTTCGCGCGGTGATTTTCGTCCCCAACCAAAGGGTCCTCACCCTTCCTGCCCCCTCCCCGCCTACAAGGAGTGATGCCGACCCCTTTGCACGACCTTAACGATCAGCGCGTCGTGATTTACGGGATCCGATCCCGTCGCATGCTCCTCCCCTGTCGTGTGAACCCGTCCAAAAAGAGTCCCCCGCCCCCCCCCCCCCGGGGAAACTTGCCACCCCGCTGCCTCCCCGCCCTTGCTCCACGGCGTGACACCGACTCGCGAGACCAGTGTTTTTAGCTGTCGGCACCTGCCGCCGCCTTGCCCCTCGCCGTCAGGCGAGCTCGCCTGCCGCAGCGCCCCCCGGGACTTGAATGTTGTGAGGGACGACCGGGGCGAACCCTCCCCCCGCCCCTGCCCTTGCAGCGCAAGCCCCCCCCGGACCACTCGATCAGGAAGCTCCAGGCATACGAGGAGAAGCTGAACAACCTCCGGTCGAATGTCCAGGATGCCCGGCGCAAGGAGCAGGCGGCTGTCTGGGAGACGAAGGCAACAGTGAAGGCCCAGCGCGGCGTGGCGTCCCTCAGAATGGAGGAGATGCAGTGGCACGCCGACCAGGACCTGGCCCGGCGCAGGGCCTCGTTGAGGGACAAGCTGGCGGCCGAGGACGCCGCCCTGCGCTCGGAGCTGACGGCGGGCAAGGAGACGGCGGACGAGCGCCGGGCCAAGCTGGCCCAGAAGGCCCAGGGCCTGGCCCAGAAGCGGGAGGAGGCACGCAAGGCGCAGGCCGACGCGCTGCTCACGCGGGCCTTCCGGGACGCGTACGACCCGATCCGCACGGACGACTCGCGGACCAAGACTCTCCGCGCGGCCGAGGACCGCAAGCACCAGCGCGTAGAGATGGCCCAGCGGCGGGAGGCGGCCAAGGCAGAGGCGGCGGCGCACGACGCCGCGTTCGCCGCCTACGCGGACAAGATGGAGCAGCGGTACCGGGACGACAAGGCGAAGGAGAAGAGAGCCAACGACGAGATGACGGCCATTCTGGACGAGCAGGTGGTCCAGTACCGGAACCGCCTGGCCGAGGAGGAGGCCCAGCGCCTGGAGGAGGTGGCCGCGATGAAGGCCGACTGGGCCAGGCAGGACCGGGAGGCGGAGGAGAAGGCGCAGGCCCTGCGCGAGGCCGAGGAGCGGCGGGTGCGCGCCGTCGCGGCCTTCAACGAGCAGAAGCGCCAGATGGACAAGGCCATCCTGGACAAGGAGGAGGCCGAGGACCTCGAGTACCTCCGGCTCGCCATGGAGCAGGCGGCGCACGACGCAGAGAAGGCGCGGCGGGAGAAGGAGACAAAGCAGCGGCAGATGGCCGAGTACCAGAGGCAGCTGCAGGAGCTGATGGTCAAGGAGGCGGAGGACACGGCCGAGCAGGACCGGCTCATCGAGGAGCAGAACCGCCTCCAGCAGGCCAAGTATGACGCCGTCAAGCAGGCCGAGGAGGATGCGCGTCAGGCGCTGCTGCACGAGGTGGTGGAAACGCGGGCGCAGCAGCTGGCGTGGAAGTACGACATGGAGATGTACGAGATGGAGGAGAGGCGGAGGGAGGCCGAGCGGCACGCGGAGGAGTCGGCGCAGCTCGCCGAGATCGAGGAGACCACGCGGCACCGGCTGCGCCAGGCGCGGCTGGGCGCGCAGCAGGAGCTGCTCGACCAGATGGAGCTCAAGAAGGAGAGGCTTGCCGCCGAGGCCGCTGAGGACGCCGCCGCGGACAAGATGATGGCCGACGACCGCATCCGGTATGGCGCCATGATCAAGAAGATCGAGGGCACCGAGCCGCCCACCTGGTACGGGAGGCGCAAGATCGACTGGATGTCGTGATCCCCGGATGTTACGGGGAGGTTGAATCCTGCGTGGCAGCAGGGGGGGATGGGCCACCACACTTCGGAAGAAACTCGGAAGACTGGACTCCCATGTCGGACATGCACCGTTGCCCGCGCAGGTCCGAAGCTCTGCCCGGAGGGCTGGCGACACGGTGTCGGCAGCCCCGGGGCGCGTGTCACACCCGCCTCCCCGCCCCTCGACGCCCCGCGCGTCGCGCGGCGTCTTGGCTATCTAAGGCTCCACAAACGATCGCACACCGGCCAATCGAGCCTCCATTTCAGCCGCCGGGCCCAGCGCACGCTGGGTAGTTGAGAAGGTGGAGCCCGTGCGCGCTGCGACACTCCTCTCCTCTGATGCCCCCGCAACCGCGCGTTCGCTAGTTGCACTCGCTGGAAGACCCAATCGCGCGCCAGCATGATGCCCTACCGGCCCGTGAAAGCGCCCCGCCCCCCCTCATGCCGGGGAGGTCGCAGAGGGTGCCCCGGACAGTGGGCCCTGCTCGCTGCTGCCCTCGTGGGGCTGTTGGGGCTATTCAGGCCGGTGTGTGCCGTCCCGTCGAGTCAAGTCGACTTAATCCGCGTGAAGAAGTCCCCACCGGAGGAGGCCACGTGTCCGTGGGGGGACGGAGGCGCCGCGGTGGTCGTTCACCTCATTCCCCACTCGCACTTCGATGCCGCCAAGCTGAAGAACACGGTGAGCGACGAACGAAACGCTCGGCGGAGCTACCCTCCACCCCGCACCGGCGTCCCCCCGCACACGCGCACACGTGCGGCGACAGACGGCGACCCCCCGCTGAATGCCACCCCCCCGCCCCCGCAGGACGCGTACTACTGGGGGGCCAGCAGGGACCTGGACGAGGGGGCCGCGCAGTATGTCCTCGACTCGGTGATCGCCTCGCTGGCCCTCGACGAGGCCCGGCGCTTCACCGTGAGCCAGGTGGGCTTCCTCGCGCGTTGGTGGGCCCGCCGGGGCCCCGCCGAGAGGGCCCTGATGCAGCGGCTGGTCACGTCGGGGCAGCTGGAGGTGGCGGGCGGGGGGTGGGCAGAGCCCGACGAGGGCACGGGGCACCTCACGGGGCTCGTCGACCAGCTCACCCGGGGCCACCGCTTCCTCCAGCGCGAGCTGGGCGCCCGGCCGCGGGTCGGCTGGCAGCTGGACGCGCTGGGCCACTCACAGGCGGCCGCCGCGCTCCTCGGGAGGGCCGGGCTGCAGACCCTCTTCCTGGGGCGCACCCCCGCCGAGGACCTCTCCTGGCTCCGCGGGCAGCGGGCCCTCAGCTTCGCCTGGGACCTCGGGGACGAGGGCGGGCGCTCGCTCCCGGGGGCCTCCTCCGTCCGCGCCCACGCCGCCCCCCTGGGCACCATGGCCCCCCCCGACGGCTTCGACTTCGACCTCGTGTTCGGCTCCGCCCCTCCCGGTGGGTCGCCCCCCCGGACGCGAGGGTGGCTCGGGCTGGGCAGCGCCCCTGCACGAACCCCCCCACGGACCCCCTCCCACCCGCACGCGCGCAGTGGACAGCGACTGGCTGCTGGAGGACTTCAACCTCTTCGAGCGGACCGCCGCCTTCACGGAGCACGTTGACGGGCTCTCGCGGGTGTTCCCGAGCTACCTGGGCCAGCAGCACCTGCCCGTCCTCCTGGGGGGGGCCTTCCACTACATGGCGTCGGCCGCCACGTTCCGCAACCTGGACGCCCTCGTGGACGCGCTGAACGCGGAGGGGCGCTTCGAGGTTCGGTACTCGACGCCGTCCGAGTTCGCCGAGAGCCTGGGCGGGTGGCCCCCCGGCGCCCTGGCCCGGTCCGGCCGGGACCTGACCCAGTACGCGGACCGGGACGGGACCGCGTGGACGGGCGTCCACTCGTCCCGCAGCGGGCTGAAGGGGTACCTGCAGCACGCCGGCCGCATGCTGCAGTTCTCCAGGCAGATGGAGGCGGTGGGGCAGCTCCTGCTCGAGGACTACGTGCCCGAGGCCGGGTGGACAGACGCGCTGGACGAGGCGGTCGCCGCCGGGCAGGATCACAACACCCTGGCCGGCGCGGTCCGGCAGGCCGTGGCGGACGACGTGGCTTTCCGCCTCCATGGAGGCATGGAGGGGGCGTGGCAGGGCGCGAGGCAGACGGCCGAGGCAGTGCTGGGCCTGTACGGGGGCCAGGGGGACGGGGGCCCGGGCGGGCGCGGGCCCGCCCCCCTGGGAGGGACGCTGGCGCCGGTGCTCCACCACTGCCCCCACCTGAACGTGACGCTGTGCCAGTGGTCCGCCGCGGCTACGGCGTCGGGGAAGAACCTCCTCGTCGTCGCCTGGAACCCCCTGGGGTGGGAGGCGCGGCCGTGGATCCGGTTCCCCGTGTCCCGCCCCCCGCCTGGCAGGCGGCTGGCGGCCCTGGACGCGGCCACCGCGGAGGAGCTGCCGAGTCAGGTCCTGGCCCTCAGCGGGGCCCACCGCTACGCCCGCGAGGCGTGGCTCGACGCGACGCACGACCCCAGCCTGCTCGGCGGGCCTGGGACCCTCTTGCCCGACGCGGAGATGTGGGTGCAGGCCGCCCTCCCCGCCCTGGGGCTCGCGGGCGTGCAGGTGGTGGCGCAAGAGGCCCCAGGCGGCGATGCCGACGTCGACCTCGGTGCCGGCGTCGACCCCGCTCGCGGGGAGGCCGCGGCCCGCGATGCCGGCGCTGGGGCGAGCGGACGCCGCGGGTGCGGGGGCGACGGGAACACCATCGCAAATGAGCACTACGAGGTGACCCTGTCCCCCGCGACGGGCCTGGTCGAGTCGGTCAGGAACCTGACAGACGGCGTCAAGGCCCGTCTGTCGGTGGACGTCCTCTCCTACCGCGAGGGGCCCGGGGGAGGGGTCCACGTGTTCCAGCCGGACGGGAGCGGGGCGCGCCCCGTTCGTGGCGTGACGACCGAGGCGGTCTGCCCGCCCTCGGGCGCCATGGAGCTCCGGCAGGAGTTTGGCGACTCCGCCGCGTTTCTGACGATTCGCCTGGTCCCCGGGGCGGCGCACGTCGAGGTGGAGTGGACCGTGGGATCGGTCGACTTGGGGCCGGGGGAGACCGGGCGCGACGTCGTGGTCCGCTTCAGTTCCGACCTTCGCAACGCCGGGCTCACGGGCGACGCGAACGGCCTCTTCATGGTCCCCCGGACGCCGGCCGGCGGGCCGGACGACGCCGCGGCCTTCTTCCCCGCGTCGTCGCTGGCGTGCCTGACGGAGCCGGGCGGCGCGGCGGCGGACGATCGCCGGCACGGTCACCACCCGCCCCGCCGGCTCTGCGTCGCGCTGGACCGGGGGCTGGGAGTCTCGGGGGCACTCGGGGACGGGGGGTCACGGCGGGGGGACGGGGGGTCACTGGAGGTGATGGTGCACCGGAGGGTCCTCTCCGACGACGGGAAGAACGGGCTCGGCGAGCCGCTGGACGAGGATATGTGCGGGTCGGCCCCGCCGGGGGGCAGCGCTGCGCCGGGCTGCCGGCCGCTGGTCGTGTCGGGCAGGCTCTTCCTGCGCCTGACGGAGCGCGACTCCCCGGCGACGACCCTCGGGGGGACCCTGCCCCTGCGCGAGTCGCCGTGGCTGATGTTCGCCGTGGAGGGGCGGTACGGCGCGAGGGGCGGGGCCGCCGCGGCGGCGCCGCCGGGTGTGTCCTTCCTCGGCCGGCCGCTTCCCGAGAACGTGCATCTCCAGACACTGCAGTGGGCGGCGAGGGGCACTGTGCTCGTGCGGCTCCGGCACCTGTTCCCCCCCGCGGGGGACCTGGGGAAGCCCGCGGCCGTGGACATCCCCGCCCTCTTCGGGGACAGGTTCGTGGTCCGGGGCTTCGAGGTCGTCTCGCTGACGGCCAGCCGACCAGACCCGTACCCGGTGACACGGGAGGAGGCGGAGGGGATGGCGGCGCGGGGGGACGTCAGCAGCGACGCGCTGGACCGGCTGCACGAGGGCGGGCACGGCGACGTGGTCATCGTCCGCCCGATGGACATCGTGACGCTGTTCGTCCGGCTGGACGCCGCCGACAGCCCCGCGCCCGCCTAGGGCGAGGCGGAGGCGACGCGTCGGCTCCCCTGGGCAGCCCGGGGCCTTGAACCTTCTTCAAGCGTGTGCGAGGGGTCACTAGCCCCGGGCGCGCGTGGCGGCCCCCGAGGAGCGCCTCCCCGAGGAGCGCCTCCCCTCGGACGCCCGCCCAGGGCCCAGCCGGTGCCCGCCAAAGAGGATGTGGTGGCCCCGGAAGGCGATCGCCGAGGCCAGCTCCATGTAATCCACGTCGCCGTTGCCGTCGGCGTCGGCGTCCCGGAGGAACTGGTCGGCGACCCCTGGGTCCACCCGGATAGACAGCAGGTCCAGCCACCGCACGAACTCCTCCCCGTCCACCGACCCGTCGCCGTTCGTGTCGAGGGCCTCCCTCATGGCCTCGTTGATGCTCATGTCCAGGTCCGTCTCGTCCCAGCGGCGGTTCTCCTGGACGGCGTTGCCGTACACGAGGAGGACGTCGGCGAAGGAGAGCCGCTTGCGGCACGGGTCCGAGGAGAAGTCGGGCGCGTTGCCCCGGACGTTGCGCAGGGCCACCGGGGACAGCCGCCGGCCCCCTCGCTCCCGCTCCACCGCGGCCACCACCAGCTGCACGGCCTCGGCGATCTCCGCGAAGCCCTTCGAGTCCTGGATCCCCTCGAACTCGCTCCGGAGCCTCTGCGCCGGGGATACGAGGGGATGGGGGGTTGGCGGGGGCGCCCCGCGGGAATTTCCCCGCGAAGGTCGCCGCGTGGGGATGTGGGCCCGGTCGAGGCCGACGAAGGCGACCCGGGTCCCGGGGCCGACAGCAAATGCACTCCCACGATCGGTGCGCTAGCGTCTTTTTCGGCTTTTTTAATTCGCGTGGGCGGGCGATCATCCAGGGCGCGGCCGGTATCGGGCGTGCAGGCCCGAGGGAGCGGCACCGACCTGCATACCCCGAATGTCCGCGATGAGCTGGTCCTTCTCCGAGAAGACCCTCCCGTAGTCCTGCTCGATCTCCTTGACGCTCGGGCTGATCTGATTCGTCAGCTTCCTTCGCACCTGCTGCGCCCCCAGCCCGACGTCCTTGTAGCCCCTGCACGAGCTGAAGCTCTTGGAACTTTGGCGAGACATGGTGGCGGCTCCGGACCGGCGAGTCGGCTAGGCAGGGGCAGCGCGGAGGGTTCGTTTGGGGGGTGCGATGCCCGCGTGTGGCCACATGTGCCTCTCCGCCCCCCGACTCCAACCCCGCCCTGAGCTGGCACGCCCTCGCCCTGACGCATCGCCGCGCCAGTGACGGGGTCGGACCCCGTGAGTGCTAGTGCCGGCGCCGGCGAGCCCAGGAGTGGTCGGGCGCACGGGGGAGCTTTGTCCGGAGCCCATGCGAATGAGGGAACGGCGGCGGGGGACAAAGTGCCGCGCGTCACCGCCACTTTGCTCCCTGGGGACCCGCCCTGCAATAGAGGCCATTCACACGCGGGATGAAGGGCCGTATCCAGACTCTTCCAGCCGTCGTACTGACGCTGTTGCTGGCATCTGTCGGAATTCGGTGAGGGAGCGGCGCCGCGCCCGTACGGACGGCGACATCTGCCCGCCAAGGGTCCCCCCGCCACGTCCGCCGGGGGGGCGACCCCGATGGCCCCCCCCCCCGCCGAACGACTCGCCAGGCGTCGCGGCGCGCGCGCAGACGGAACCGGT
>Ga0181583_10003656_pt1 | contig 11277 bp, 4 predicted proteins | sample 071ome_31_FD_132461 | JGI IMG/M metagenome (GOLD analysis project Ga0181583, IMG submission 132461) | Coastal salt marsh microbial communities from the Groves Creek Marsh, Skidaway Island, Georgia - 071405CT metaG (megahit assembly) | ecosystem: Environmental > Aquatic > Marine > Intertidal zone... | reverse complement strand
CGGGGGGGGGCGGGCCCGCAGGGCCTCGCGCGCACCTCGGCGGCCAGGGCCAGGGCCATGCGGTGGGGGACCTCGAGCTCTCGGCGGCCGGGGGTGCGGAGGACCTTGCCGTCCAGGGCGACACTGAAGAGCCCCTCGGTGGCGGCGGGGACGACTCCCGCCCTCTTGTAGAAGCGCTTGATCAGCCCGTCGCCGCCCTTGTTCGGGGCCCCCACGCTCTGGGCGGCCGGGGAGGCGTGCACCTCCTGCGCGGCGCGGGGGGGCGGGGCGGCGGTTTCCGGGGAAACGTCGCGCACCAGCGGGGCGCTTGAGAGGCGCGCGTGTCGGACCCTCGACTCACCCGGGCCTGGGCGCCACAGCGCTGCGCGGCGAGGCCGCCGAACCTGGCGAGCGGATCGCTGGTGGAGCACTCGGGGGAAAAGCGGGCCAACGCCGCGACTGATCCCGAAATCAGGGCGCCACACGAGACGCGCGCCTTTTGCGCGGTCGATCGGATCATCGCGCCTCCTAGTTCGCCTACTCCAAGCGCGGATGGGCGCGCGCAAGGCTCCCCTGAGTGGAGCGGGGGATCGCCAGTCGCCGATGCGGCGGAGCGTGTGCAGGGATTCGCGTGATGTTCCGTGGAGCAGATTGGATGCTGGGGATTCTGCCCGGTTCGGCTGCCCCTACGCCCTCTCGGGCCCCGAAGATGCGGGAGGAGCCCCCGAAAGGGGGCCTCTGGCGGCGGTGGCCAAGCGCTCGGGCCCTCCCGAGCACCCGGCGGGGGGTGCCCCGGGCGACATGCGTCGTGGCGGCACTGAGTTCCCACCCCCCGCCGGCGTAGCGGAGTGGCCCGGGACTCGCGCCGCGCCAAGCCGACGCCCGCCGGGTCGGGACCTGACCACACGGCGCTCCCGACGACGCCGCGCCGGTGCGGGGGTTCGGGAGGGCGGGCTAGCGTCCAGAGCCAGGCCTGCAACCACCCTTACCTGTGCGCACCCGCGGGCGCCTGCAGCGACATAAATTGGGCCCCTTCCCCCCCGCGGATCTCCACGGCCCGCTCCCCCCGGTCGGGCCCACCTCGCGCTTCGCCTGGGAGAAGCGCCCTCGTGGGCAAGCGCGATCGGACGGGAGGGTCCCCGTGCTCCTTCCCCTGCGCAAGAGGCAACTGAGTAGAATAAGGCGCCCCTCGCGCGAGTTGGCGTCTCCTGGTCGGCCCCTGTGGGGGATTGAGCGCCGAAAGGACCGCAGCGGAGGAGGCCAAGCCCATGGAGGATCTCTTCAGCCAGGCGCGGAAGCGCCAGCGTCGAGGGGAGTCCAAGGACGACCCTGACGACTATCCCCGGGGCAGCATCACCAAAATCAAGGTCATGGACTTCATGGTGACCCCCCGCGGCCCCTCGTCGAAATCCCCCCACCCCGCCCCGAACCCCTCCCGGGGCAACACGCGACCCGCCTTCCCCCGAAGCGCAGACCTACGCCGACATGGTGTTCCAGCCAGGCGCGCGCCTGAACCTCGTCATCGGCCCCAACGGGTCCGGCAAGTCCTCGCTGGTGCGTCCCCCCCCCCGTCCCTTCCACGCTGCGCGCGCTGCGCCGCCCCCTCCCCCCCGAGCCGCCCCCCGCCCGTCCCCCGCCCCCCCGCGCGCAGGTGTGCGCCATCTGCTTGGGCCTCGCGGGTCATCCGAGGCTCCTGGGCCGCGCAGACGAGGCCAAGGACTTTGTCCGGCGGGGCAAGACGCATGGCCACGTCTGGATCACCGTCTCGAACGGCCCCGGCAAGACGCCGACGACCATCCACCGCACTCTCAACGCCGAGGCCAACTCGTCACTGTGGGAGGTCACCAACAACTTCCTCGCCCCCGGCGGCCTCGGTGCCGCCCCGACCAAGTCCAGCGCCAGCGGCGTCCGGGATCTCTGCGAGAGTTGGAACATCCAGCTGGACAACATGTGCCAGTTCCTCCCCCAGGACAAGGTGGTCGAGTTCGCCAAGCTGTCCGGGAAGCCCGCGGATCTGCTGCGCGCGACGGAGCGGTCGATCGGGGACGGCACCCTGCTAGTGCAGCACGAGCGGCTCGCCGAGCTGGCTGCGGACCAGGCCGTGCTGGCCCGGGACATGGACAACCTGGAGAAGCTCATCGAGAAGGACAAGGCCAAGCTCGAGGAGCTCGGGCGGGATGTGGAGGCCCTGAAGAAGCGGGCCATGTACCAGAGCAAGTTGCACTTCTGCGAGGTCAAGCTGCTGTGGATCACGGCCATGCAGGAGCGGAGGAAGTTCGACGAGTCGACCGAGATGGTCGACAAGTACTCTAAGAAGCTCGAGAAGCTCAAGGCTGACCTCCACCGGCAGGTCCAGGGCGGGGCGGTGCAGTTAAAGGACGACTACACCAAGCTGCGGAGGGAGGTGAACGAGCTGCAGATCGCCGCGGCGAGGGCCGCGACCAAGCTCTCGGGGGCGGGGAACGACCTGGAGAACGCCCAAGTGGCCCTGGCAGCCCAGTCGCAGAAGCTGGCCAAGCTCGGGGACAAGAGCCGCGAGTGGCGGGAGCAGGGGGCCAAGCTCAGGGAGCAGGTGGCGCAGCTGGAGGCGGGGCACGACCTGGCGCGGGACGTCGCCCCGGTGGACCCCCGGCAGCTCAAGCAGATGAAGGACAAGGTGAGCGCCGCGCCCCCCTGGCGCCGTGCCCCCGCCACTGGGATCCCAGCCCCAACCGACCCCTCCCCCCGTCTTCACCGCGCCCCCCGCAGCTGAAGGACGTCCGGATGAAGAAGTCGCGTGCCCAAACGGACCTCAGCCTCTCGGAACGCAATGCCGAGTCGCTCGGGGACCGGCACGCGCGGCTCTGCAGCCGGCTCGAGCGGGGCCGGGACCACGTCACGCGCAAGGTGCAGCAGCTGGCCAAGTTTACCCGGAACCAGGACCTCGTCGTGGCGCATGCCTTCGTCACGAAGAGCGCCGACAAGTTCAAGGGGACTGTGCTGGGCCCTATCGGCGCGCACGTGTCGGTCGGGGACGCGCTGGCGGCCAAGTACCTGGGCAACGCGGTGGGCCTGCACATGTGGCTCCGGTTCATCGTCACGTGCGAGGAGGACGAGAAGCTCCTGCTCGCCGAGCTGGATAACCGGCTCGCCGGGGACTGGCGCCCCGACATCTCCATCGTCCCCGACGACGAAGGCGACGCCGAGATCCCCCACCCGCTGGGGGAGGCCCGCGCCCTGGCGTCCCAGGGGGTGCTGGGCACCCTGGACGAGCTCCTCAGCGCGCCGCCGCGCGTGGTGGCGCTGCTGTGCGACATCGCGGCGCTCAACCGGATCTACGGGTTCCGCCGGGACAAGGACCTCGACCACGCCCGGCAGCTGGCGGACGCGCACCCAGCCCTCAAGCAGGCGACCCTCTACACCCCGGCCGAGTGTCTGCGCTGGGTGCGGTCGAGGTACTCGGACGACGAGTCGGCGACGGTCCGGGGGCTCGTGGAGCACCATGGGAAGTGGCTCCTCGGGACCGGCGGGGGGAGGGACGACGAGGCCCTCGCAGATGACCGGAGGGAGGAGCGTGCCCTGGCGGAGGAGCTGCGACAGGCCAGGGCCGACGTGGCGGCGGCGGTGGAGAAGGCGCGCGCGGCGAACAGGGAGTTCGCGGACCTCACGCGGGACATCGAGGAGCTCGAGGAGCGGCAGAAGGACCAGGCGAACGCCCAGCTGGACCGCCAGACGCAGCTGCGGGAGCGGCGGGAGAAGCTCAAGTTCCACAACCTCCGGGGGGATCCGATGAGCAAGCGGGGCGAGCTGGAGCAGCGCGTGGCGGCGGAGCGGGCCAAGGCTGTCCGGGCGGCCCAGCGGCTCGGGGAGCTCGCCCCCGAGGCGGCCAGGCTCCAGGCGGAGGCGGACACGGCGTCCATGCGGCTGGCCGTGATGGACCGGCACATGAAGGCGGAGATCGAGGACAACCAGGAGGCCTTCAAGGCCTACAAGAAGAAGCTGACGCACTTTGAGAAGGCCAGGCTCATCAACGAGGACGACCGGAAGGCCGCCGAGGCGGCGTGGCGGGAGCTCAGCAAGAACGCCCCGAAGAGCTACAGCCTCGAGATGACGGACGAGGAGATAGAGGCGGACGAGGACGTGCGGGCGTGGATGCGGGCGCTGCGGCGGCTGCCGGGGGGGCAGAACGGGGAGGACCGCGGGGCGGTCGAGGACGCGCTGGAGGAGACGCGGGAGGCGATCGCGAGCGTGCGCGTCAACAACCCGGCAGCAGAGAAGGTCTTCAACGAGTGCCAGAAGAACATCCAGAGCCGGACCGAGACGCTGGGGGAGCTCAAGGAGAAGTCCCACACCAACGCCCGGGAGATCCAGCAGACGCATGAGAACTGGTTCCCCAAGCTCAGGGAGGTCACGGAGAGGATCAACGCCACCTTCAGCTCGGACTTCGCCACAATCGGCGTCGCCGGCGAGGTCGCGCTGGTCGAGTCGGACCCCCCGGGGGAGTACGACAAGTACACCCTCGAGATCCGGGTCAAGTTCCGGGACGCCGAGCCGCTTCACGTGCTCCACGAGAAGCGCCAGTCCGGCGGGGAGCGGTCCGTCTCCACGATCGCCTTCCTCGTGGCCCTCCAGGGGGTCACCCGGACCCCCTTCCGCGTCGTCGACGAGATCAACCAGGGCATGGACCCCGTCAACGAGCGCAAGATCTACCGCCTCCTCGTGCGGAGCGCCAGCGAGGAGGGCACCCCCCAGTGCTTCCTCCTCACCCCCAAGCTCCTCTCCAACCTCCCATACACCCCCGTCGTCAACATCCTCAACATCCAGAACGGGTCCCAGATCCACGGCCTCTGCCGCCCGGGCATGCCCGTGGACTGGTCCGGCTTCTACTCGCGGGGCAGCGGCGTGCCCGTGGCCAGCGCCGCGCGGCAGGTCCAGGCGGCGGGCGACTGAGCCTAGGCGGCGCGCCTTGAAGGGGGCGCCGGTGCCGCGGCGCGCGGGGCGGGAGGGCGACGGGGAGCACGGGGGAGACTGCGGCGGCAAAGAGGCCCGCCCGTGCTCACTGCCCCCTGCTCCCGTCACGGTCGAGTACTATCTTGTCTGGCAGCCAGCTCCGCCTCCGCTGCGCGTCGGCCGACGCCGGTAGCCCGTTCCCCGAGGCCCCCTGCCCTTGCAGCGCCGCCTGGGCCGACGATCCCGCATGCTGCGACCCCGACATGATCTCCTGGACTTCCCGGGCCGCCCACTCCCCTTCCGCGCCCGGAGCGACCCTCGCGTCCGGTGCGCCCCGCTGCCTCGCCGCCGAAGCGCTCAGGACCCGCGGGTTCGCCTGATCGAACGACGCCCGGGCGTACGAAGACGACCCGTGCGCAGAAGCGTCCCCACTAAACGGCCCCAGGGCCAGCCGGGGGACGGTGAATCCCCCGGACTTGCGCCTGCCGCCGATACGGGGCGTGTCTGCCGTGCTCTCCTCCCGCGCCCTCTCGTCACGGCGCGACGGCGCCGGATCGTCACCCGTCAGGTCGCTGACGTCCCCGAGGGTGTTGCTGCCCTGAGACGGGCCCACCACGCTTCCCTCCACCGCTGACGGGTCCCGGTGCGGGGTCCAGTTGGAGGGGAGGGGGGCCTCGCTGGCCGAGAGCACGGTGCGGGCCGCTGGCGGCACGAAGCTGCCGCTGGCCGCCGCGTCGGGGAGGGCCGGCGAGGACGGACGCGGGGCGCGGAAGGCCGTGCCGTTAATAGTGGGCAACGACGCGGGCGCCGGGATGCCGCCGCGTGCCCCCCCCGGCCCCCGCGCCGCGAGGCCGTCGTCGTAAGACACACGCGCGAGCCGTCCAGCCAGCGCGCTGAGCCCCGAGGCCGCGGACTCGGAGCGGTTCAGGGTTTGGAGGACGGGCGGCAGCTGGGCGGCGCGGGGCTGCCGCGCGGGGCCCCAGGGCGGACCAGTGCCCATGGCGCCGGGACCCTTCCCCTTCTCTGCGGCGCCCCTTGCCTGGATGCGGACGGGCGGGGGAGCGCTGGTCTGGGTGGACCACGGGCCGCTCGCGACGAGCCCGAGGCTGTCGAGCGTGGAGCGGAAGTGGTTGGGGGAGTGGGGCGCGTGGTCGGGCGCAAAGCTGATCTCGGCCCGCGCCGCGAGCCGGACGCCCTGGTCCCGGAGGACGGTGAGCGCCTGGACGATCATGAGGTTCCGGGCGTCGCCGACGGCCTGGAGGTGCTCCCGAGAGAAGGCGTACTCGAAGTAGACGGCCAGGCGGATCTTCAGGCCGTTCTCTGCGCACGTGGTGACCCGCAGGGTGAGCCAGGAACCGAACCACTCGGGGTTGGCGACCCGGAAGTCCTCGAGCTCGTGGTAGAGGGCGTCGAGGATGGCCGGGTCCACGTCCGAGTCGACCCAGAGGGCGAACTCGTCGCCGTGGTTCTCGCTGCGGCTCAGGTTGACGAGCGCCGAGTTGAAGAGGGTCGAGTTGGGCACCAGGTGCGCCGCCCCGTCCCAGCCCACCAGCACCGTCTGCCACAGGGTCATCTCCTTGACGACGCACCACCCGATGCCCGGCACGTCGAGTTTGTCCTCCACGTCGAACGGGTGCGTGCTGAAGTGCCGCACCAGCGTCTCGAACATCACCCGCAGAGTGTTGCCGAAAATGAACGCCCCCGCGATCATGAGCGACGTGAGCGAGACCCACAGGCTCCCGATGGCCACCTGGAACATGGCCAGGATGATGAACGCCGCCGCTAACGTGTACGCGGAGACCAGCACTGCCCTCAGGGAGCTCGTCATCGTCCGGGCGTCCTTGAGCGCGTGCTTGAGCTCCCGCCGCCGGATGAACACCTCCTGGATGGCGACCTGCACCCTCTCCCGGATGAGGTAGAGGCGGTCGACCGGGTTGAGCATCTCGAAGGCGGGGCCCACCATGTGGGGGGGGAGGGCCGGGCGCAGGTCGTCCTTGGTCAGGTACCGCACGGCGGGGTTCCCCAGGTTGGCGAAGACGAGCTTGGTGAGCCGCCGGGCCGACCGGGCGATCGACTCCTCCGTCGTGTTGCCCGTGACCTTGCCGATCTTGGAGGCGAAGGCCGCCTGCGGCTTGTGGGACAGGATGAAGCGCTGGAGCTTGAGGAGGCTCCCCGTGCTCCCGTCGTTCTTGAACGCCAGCTGCTCCAGGTCCTTGAGCAGGCGCGCCAGGTCCTCGGGCTGCATGGCCTCGGCCTTGCTCGGCTCTTGCGCGTTCCCCTGGAGGCTGGGCCTCGCGCTGTCCGGCGGCGAGGCCGCCATCGTCTGCACCCCGGAGGGCACCGCGGAGGCCCCCACCGACTCCGCCCGCCGGCTCCCGGGCTCCCCGCTCCTCGGCCGCACCAGCTTCCGGACGCGCGCGCGCAGCGCCCCATTCCTCGACAGCGGGCGCGCCTGCGGCGGGCGGTACGTGGCCAGCAGGTGGAGGTAGAACTCCTGTTCGAGGGACGCTTGCATCCGGTCAAAGTACTTGTCGTTGTAGAACCGGATCGAGACGGCCTTGGCTGTCAGCACCCCCATGGCCCGCGCCGCGAACAGCAGCACGACGGCGATGAGCGCCTTGAGCACCACCTCACTGGGGCCCTGGCCCGTCGGGTGCATGAGGGACCCCCACGCCGCCGTGTAGCACCCGAAGCGGGCGATGTACAGCAGGGACGGGCGGAGGGGGATCAGGAAGAAGAGCGCCCGGTCCCGCCGGGCCCGCCCGGACGACTCGAGGAGGCCGAACACGAAGTCGAACCACCAGGTTGACACAAACCACACGGGCACCAGGAGCCCCCCGATGACCCACCACCGCCACGCCTCCACGCGCCCCACCGATAGGCGGGCGTCCCCGCGAGACGTCGACGCGCCGACGACGAGCGCGCCGGCCGACACGGCCCAGAGGAGCGCCACCGCGGCGATCCGCAGCCGCCGCGAGAGCACCTCGCCGGCCGACGCGTCGTCCGTGTCATCGCCGGCCCCGTCGTCCGAGCCGGGCTTACCCCCCTCGACGTCGAAGGGCCCCTCCTCGGCGTCAAGGGGGCGGGTCGGGGACCCGCCCGGGTCTTGCTGACCCTGCTGCGATCATCACGGGGCAGGTGAAGGGGGAGGGCATCGTGTGTGGCGAGCACTGTTCAGGAGGCGTTGACCGCCGTCTCGGCGAGCGAATCGGGGCATTTTCCCACCCGATACCGCTGCGCGTGCCAGGTATCCCGGGACCTGTCGCCGAGAAGATCCGCTTCCGACGGTCGCAGCGCCGGGGATGTCGCAGAGATGGGCGCGCGTCGAGGGCCTCACCACGTAGAATTCCCCCGGCGAAGACGGGGACCTCCTGTGCATTCCTGATACTCCGTCTACGTTTCTATGGTGCGATACTTCTATGGCGGTGGATATTAAGTCGCCGATCCTTGGATTGCGTGCGAAGAGGCCCGTCGGGGCGTCCCGTGGACTGCTTCGAGAGGAGAGCTCTTCGCCCCCTAAAAGGGGTAGGTGCGGGGGTGAAACATGGATTTTCCCTACGGAGAGTGCGACCAGTGTTCTTCGAGGGGCGCGCCGGCCCGGCGCCCCTGGGGACAAGGGAGGGCCGCCCCCAGTCGGTCAGCTCCCACCCATCCCTCGGGGAGGCAGGCCGACTCAGCTCCCCCGCCCCCCCGCTGCGCCTGGCGGTGCCCCCCCCGCGCCTAGCGGAGCCCCCCCCGCGCCTAGCGGAGCCCCCCCCGCGCCTAGCGGAGCCCCCCCCGCGCCTGGTGGTACCGGATCCACTTGGAGGTCTCCCCGTACAGCTCCTCCACGCTGGTCCCGCCGCGATGGGCGGCGCTCACGCTGGCGAGGTTGAGGGGCTGGCCCCCGGGGCCGCCCGCCGCGCCCCCCAGCTTGCCCGCGCCGTCCTTGAAGTCGGCGCGGCACAGCGGACACGACCCCTTCTTGGACGCGCCCATCCATTTCTGGAGGCAGGCGGTGTGGAACGGGTGCTTGCACACCGCGCACCAGCTCTCCCGGGTCGAGTCGAGGTCGTCAAAGCAGACGGAGCACTCCCCCTCGCGCCGGGCCTCCCCCGGCGCCGCCCCGGCCCCGGCCCCGGTGGCCTCCCTGAACTTCGCGATCACCGCGCCGTCCGCCACGGGGTTGTCCCCGGCGAACACGTACTCCCCCCGCCCCCCCGACAGCATGCCCACGACCTCGTCCGTGAGCAGGGCTTTCTGCAGGATGGCCTTGTCGTTCTCCGACAGCCGGAGCACGCGCATGTAGACGAACAGCAGGTGCTTGCACACGTCCTGCCGCTTGGCGAAGTCCGGGCACGAGCAGCGCGGCCACCGGCTGACCTCGACCGCGTACACGTTCCCCGTCGCGCCCAGCACCGCGTACTCTTCGCAGGGGCCGGCGGCGTCGTCCGCGCCCCGCTTCACCTCGCGGTCGAGGAGGAACATCTTGTGCGCCGAGTTGGGCTTGGCCCGCCGCACCCTCTCCAGCATGCCCGCCGGCATCGCGTTGCGCGTCCGGACCGTCGTGCCCGTGCGGGACACCCGCTGCTCCGACCTGGCCCTGGGCTTGCGCCCCGCCCGGTGCGCCACTAAGTGCTCCGTGAGCTTCTGGGTGTCCGACTGGACCCGGGGGGCGTTGGCGTCGGGGGAGGACTCCACCACGGCGGGCGCGGCGGCGGTCTGGGCGGGAACGGGGCCGCGGCCCGCGCCCCCCTCCTGCTTGGGAGCGGGGCCGGGGACGGGGGCAGCGCCCCCCTCCTGCTTGGGGCGCCGAGTCACGGCGGTGACGACCACGTCCGAGGCCCCGGAGTCGCGGTCCCTCTTCGCCCTCCCCCTGCTCCTCTTGACGGGAGCGGCCTGGAGCACCTCGACCTCGTCCTCCGAGGCGACGACGACGTCTCGCTGAAGGAAATGGGAGAGGAGGGGAGTGGGAGCATGCTGGGGCTGCTGGCCGGGACCGGGCGACGTGGGACCTGATATGGGTGGATAGACCTGATAATGGCCCCGTACCTGCAATTCCCTTAGCTTCTTGAAGCCCTCCTTGGCCGCCTGCGCGGATTTGCGCGGCGGGCGAGGCATTTTGGTAGGGAGAGGAAGCCGAACTGTATCGCCCCCGTGGCAGCGGTGGTCCCAAAGTGTGCCCAAAAAACGCCCGTAATCGATGACAAGTCTTAATAATCTTCCTACCAGTCCGGGTTTTCCGGGGATTTGTGGCGCGGGGGAGGAGGAAAAGGTCCGGGGCCCCCGGGGGGCCTCCCCCCCGGGGGGCCTCCCCCACCAGAACACAACATGCGTCCCCCAGAACACAACTTGCGCCCGCTGGGCTGACCCGCTCCGGGATCAAAGTTCAGAAAGGCCCGCCCAATGCACCTGCGGTCACATCCTATGCCCCGCACCTCTCCTCCTACCTCCTGCGGGCAGGGAGAGGTTGGAGAAGAGGGGAGAGGCGAGACGACTCCACGACAAGCCCTAGCGGCTCCGTCGGCACTATCGGCAGCGCCATACGTGCCGCGGTAGAATATTCTGAGAAGGATAGGGCGCAGACGCAAGGCCCCCCCCTCGAGCGCCAGTGTCGCGACCCGGCGAGCTCCCGAGACTCGAGCTCCCGGCGGTCGCCGCACGACAGCGAGAGGCCACCATGTACCGGGCGGAGGTCCCGGCCCACCCCCCCCCCCCGGGGGGCCCCCCCCCCCCGAGCTGCCCCGGTCCGCCCCCAGCACCAGCGACGGGCTCTGCTCGTGCTCCGAGGTCCTCGCCGACCTCGGCCTCCTGACTGGCGCCCAGCAGGAGGCCTGCGTGGCGGGCGTGCAGGAGGCTGCGGAGGAGTGCGGGTGCGCGGCGGCGTGGCGGTTCCTCCGGGGCGGCTGGGCGCAGGGGCGCCGGCAGTTCCAGGGCGTGGCGTCCGTCTCGGAAGCCCTCGCCCCCCTGGCCGACCAGTGGGGCCAGGCGTCCCGCACCCGTCGCAAGAAGGACGACAACCTCCGCCGTGCCGGGGACCGCGCCCACCCGCACCCGGCAAGCGTGCCACTCCTGGGGCCGCTGGGCGAGGCCCTCGGGCATGGGGACGACGCCGCCGTGTCGATCGCCCCCCCGGCCCCCGCGGTGTGGGGGGCCGGGGACCCGCCCCCGCCCGCCGGCGTGTCGGTGTTGTGGGGCGAGGGGCCCGCGGGCGCGAGCCACGTCTGGGCGGACCGGGACCCCGTCCCGGCCGGGGGCGCCGGGGCCGGGCCCGCAGACGAGGATCCGGGGGGAGAAGCGGAGCTCGCGAGCCAGGCCAGCGGGTTCCGCGTCCACTCGGCCGGGATCGGGGCCGCCGGGCGGCGGCGACTGCAGCCGGGGGGGCACCGG
>Ga0181583_10003653_pt1 | contig 11287 bp, 8 predicted proteins | sample 071ome_31_FD_132461 | JGI IMG/M metagenome (GOLD analysis project Ga0181583, IMG submission 132461) | Coastal salt marsh microbial communities from the Groves Creek Marsh, Skidaway Island, Georgia - 071405CT metaG (megahit assembly) | ecosystem: Environmental > Aquatic > Marine > Intertidal zone... | reverse complement strand
GTCGACAACGACCACTCCGGTTGCGGTCAACCCCACTGGGAGATGCGTGGTGAGCAGACCGGCAAGGCTGTCGATGTCGAGATCAGCGACTCGTGCAGGGTCGAGATCGACATCGATGTACTCGCCGTTCGACTCGTGGCCGGTGGAGAGTGCGAGACCGAAGGAGAGCTTCGGTCGAGGGTTGAAGCCCTCGCTGTAGGCCACCGGCAGTTCGGAGCGACGGAGGGCACGTTCCCAGATCCGAGCGACGTCGCGATGCGACGTGAAGCGGACCTTTCCGTGTTTGCTGAACGCAATCCGCAGCCTCATGAACGTGCTCCGGGAGACGCTGTCGCCAGCGTCCCTTCCCGCAGGGTTCGCTTCGCCTGCAACATGACCGGAACCGCGCCGCCAGTCGACAGGTCGACACCCGTCCCCTGACTTCCGCCTGCTGGCGGTGTGGCCGATGCCACCACATGCTCGATTCCGTAGCCGGTGCACGCGCCGCAGTCGTAGCACGGTGTCCACCGGCAGTCCTCGAGGCCGAGTTCCTCGAGCGCATCACGCCAGTCCTGCCACAGGAAGTCCTTGTGAAGACCGGCTGAGAGGTGATCCCACGGGAGCACCTCGTCTTCGGTGCGATGCCGATACACGTACCACTCGACATCCAAACCACAGGCGGCAAGCGCCTCCAGCCAGAGATCGATCGAGAAGTGTTCGGACCACTCCTGAAATGTGCCGCCATGGCGCCACACGTACTCGATGGCGGCGGAGAGCCGCCGATCGCCGCGGCTGGTGATTCCCTCCGCAAGCGAGGCTCGGGTGTCGTGCCACTTGAGTTGCACGCCCTTTGCCCCACGCAGATCGTCCTTGAGGAGCTCGATCTTTCGCTTGAGTTCCGGCTCGGTGTTTTGCCCGAACCACTGGAACGGCGTCTGAGGCTTCGGCACGAAGCCACCCACCGACACCGTCACCGACGGCGACTTGTGGTGGTTCCGGCCGAGTTCGACGCAGTTGCGGCCAAGCTCGGCAATCCCAAGCGTGTCCTCGTCGGTCTCGGTGGGGAGGCCAGTGAGGAAGTACAGCTTCATCCGCCGCCAGCCCTGGCTGTACGCAGACTCGACTGCGCCGTACAGGTCTTCCTCTCGAATGAGTTTGTTGATGACCTGGCGCATGCGCCACGTCCCGGCTTCGGGAGCAAAGGTGAGGCCGGTTCGACGGGCTCGCTGCAACTCGGCAGCAATACCGACGGTGAAGGCATCGACCCGCAGAGAGGGAAGTGCAACCGACACCTGACCGACACCAGCGTCACTGACCGTGTCACCGACGACTTTTTCGATACCCGAGAAATCGGCGGTCGACAACGACGTGAGGCTGACCTCGTCGTAGCCGGTTCGCTTCAGCCCCTCCGAGATCATGCGACTTACCTGCTCGGCCGGACGTTCTCGAACCGGTCGGGTGATCATGCCTGCCTGACAGAACCGGCAACCACGGGTGCAGCCGCGAAACACCTCCACGGCGAGCCGGTCGTGGACGACCTCGGTCAGCGGTACGAGTTGTTGTTTGGGGTACGGCCAATCCGCAAGATCGGCAACCGTCCGTTTCTCGACCTTTTCGGGGATGTCGGGATACCGGGGCGTCACCGCAGCGATGAACGCACCGTCGTAGTCCACCTCGTACATCGAGGGAACGTACACACCGGGGATCTTGGAGAGCTCCCGCAGAACCCCTTCGCGTGTACCGGCATTCTTGCCCGACCGCTTCCATTCACGCAGCAGTTCGGTGATCTCCCCGACCACCTCTTCACCGTCGCCGAGCACCACAAGATCCACGAATTCGGCGATGGGCTCGGGGTTGTAGGTGCAGTGGCCCCCCACGGCGATCAATGGGTCGTCATCACGCCGGCGCGCCGCGTGGATCGGCACCCCGGCCAGGTCGATGCAGTTCACGAGGTTCGTATACGTGAGCTCAGCGCTCAAGTTGAAGGCGATGACGTCGAAATCGCCGGCTGGTTTGTGGGTGTCGACCGAGAACAACGGGATGCCGTCGCGACGCATGAGGGCCTCGAGGTCGACCCACGGGGCGTACGACCGTTCGGCGGCTCCGTCCGGCCGTTCGTTGATGATCTCGTAGAGGATCTGCAACCCAGCGTTCGGTAGGCCGATCTCGTACGTATCGGGATAGGTCATCAGCCACGACACGATGCCGGGTCCGTGCTCCGGCGTTTGCATGCCGTCCTCACAGCCGATGTACCGGGCGGGTTTCTGCACCTGCGGGAGCAGCGACTCGAGCCGGGTCCACAGTGGCCCGTCGAACGAAGCACGCGCCATCGACATGGTGGCTTCAGGCTATCGGCGCGTCCGAGCGGATGGGTGATGCTCACTCAGGTGCGAGTGAAGTCGAACCGGCGCTTGTGAACTCCGAGAACGAGGCCAAGCGCAATCATCGAGGTCAACATCGACGACCCACCGTAGGAAACCAGCGGCATCGGGATGCCGGTGACCGGCATGATCCCCATCGTCATCCCCGCTGATTGGAACACCTGAAACACGAACATCGCCATCACCCCGACTGCCAGCAATCGATCGAAATCGTCCGTGGCTCGGGCCGACGCTCGCCAGATCCGGAAGACGACGACCCCGAACAGCGCCAAGAGCGATGCTGCCCCGACAAAACCGAGCTCCTCCCCCGCCACCGAGAAGATGAAGTCGGTCTGCTGCTCAGGCACGAGGTTCGACGTCGTCTGGGAGCCGTTGAACAAGCCCTGCCCGGTGAGACCGCCGTTCCCGATGGCGATCTGGGACTGTTCAGCGTTGTAGGCCACCCGAATCGCGTCCTCACCCAGCTCCTCGACCGCCTCATCGTCGAGCACGAAGACCGTCAGCCGACTTTTCTGGTAGTCGGCCAGGACATCAGACGTGAAGATCAGTGTGATCACACCGACCGCAATCACGAACAGCGACATGATCAACCGCGTCGAGACGTTGCTCATCAGGACAATCACCGCAGTGATCACCACGTAGACGAGGATGGTCCCAAGATCAGGTTGCAGCCAGATCGGCACGATCAGCGGCAACGTCAGTCCCAGCCCTGCCGCCACACGGCCAACGCCCACCCGCTCGGTGCTGAACAACGAAGCCAGGGTGAAGATCAACACGACCTTTGCCGGTTCGGACGGCTGGAACGAGAACCCGCCGAAGCGGAACCAGGCCTGCGAGCCGTTCACGGTCACCCCGAACTGCAGGACGCCGACAAGCAGTGCTACCGCGCCGACATATCCCACGCCCGCAAGGCTTCGGAGCCGATCGATGGGAACCATCGAGACACCGACCGCCAATCCCACCCCAGCCACGGCAAAAAAGGCCTGCCGCTCGAGGAACGACGAATCAGCCGGCGTCAGGTCGGTCGCCGGACCACGGGTCGCCGAATAGACGAGCAGCACTCCGATGACCGTGATGGCAATGGTGGAGAGGATCAGCAGCGGGTCGATGACGAACCACCACGGGTCGTCCGGATCTTCTCGAAACCGACTCGGAGCGAAGTTGGTGGTCATGGGCTCGCCACCTCGCCGGGGTTGTCGACGAGACCGAGCGCATATCGCGCCGTCTCGTCGAGCGACCGTGCCGCCGGCACCGAATCGGTGGCAATTGCCTCGAGAATCGCTGCAGTGACCGGTGCCGCCGATGCACTGCCGAAACCCGACTCTTCCATCACGACGGCGATCGCAAACTCGGGCTCGGCATCGGGATCCACCGTCGAACCGGGCCAGTACACGGGGGCATAGGCGGCGAACAACGACGTGTCGGCCTTTTGGGTGGTTTCCGATTTGACCTCTGCGGTACCGGTTTTCCCGGCCACCGGCCATTGCCCGAAGACCGGATTGGCGTTGATGAACGAGCGCGTCGCAGTGCCTCCCTGGCGAAGGGTCACTCCGATCAGGCCATTCTCGATGGGCTCGATGAACTCGGCCGGCAATTGGAGGTCACGAAGGACGCGGGGTGAAAACCGCCGGACGAACTCACCCTCGGCGTCGGTGATCTTGACTGCCACATTCGGTTGATGCAGGCGCCCACCATTGCCCAACGTTGCGTAGAGGTTCGCAAGCTGAAGGGGTGTGACCAACAGCTCGCCCTGCCCGATCGACAGGTTGACAGTTGCACCCGCGAACCACTGGCTGCCGTCGACGGCGAAGACGCCAGCGTCGTACTGACGGTCATAGTAGGCCCGGTCGGGGACGGCGCCCGATCGCTCGTAGGGAAGCTGAATACCGCTACCGATACCCAGACCGATCGCCCGCGCCCATTTCTGGATCCCCTCGTCCTGGAGATAGCCGTCGGCGTCGGGCTCTTGGGGCCGTAGCCAAAATCCCTCACCGCCGATCTCGTAGAAGTAGGTGTCGCTCGAAACGCGGAGCGCGCCACGCAGGTCGACCCATCGGCTGCCGTTGAACGGGCTCGAGAATCGACAGGTGGAAGACTCCTCGAAACAACGGCTGTAGGTGTAGGAGCCCTGGTCGTTGTACAGCGCGTCCGGAGAACGAAGCGCATCGGGGCCATCACCGAGCACCCCTTCCTGAAGGGCCGCAAGCGCAGTGACCGGCTTGAACGTCGACCCCGGGGCATAGGTGCCCTGGATGGCTCGGTTGAGAATGGGAGAAAAGTTTTCTTCGCTGATCAATTCGCGGAACTGGGTGGCGGTGATGCCCTGAACGAAGTCGGCCGGTTCGTATGTCGGGAACGAGGCCATCGCCAAGAGGTCACCGTTGCGTGGGTCGATCATCACCACGCTGCCGGCCGGGGCGACAATCGGCGGATCTCCCTCGTCAGCCCCCCGCTGTCGAGCACTCCGCAGCCCCTTGGCCAACTCTTGCTCTGCGAGCATCTGGAGATCGAGGTCGATCGAGAGCCACACATCGTTGCCGGGGATCGGCGGCTCGTACCGCTCTTCGACTTCACCGACGACCCGGAGGCTTGCGTTGATCTCGAGCCACCGGGTACCCGGGACACCCCGGAGTTCGCTCTCGAAGATCCGTTCGATCCCTGTCTTCCCGATCTCATGGTTGAGCTGATACGTCTTCGCACCATCGGACTCCGGATCGATCTGCGCCTGCTTCTGCTCCCATTCCGTCCGGTTGATCGGGCCGACGTACCCCAACAGATGTGCAGCCAGTGAGCCGTAGGGGTACGCCCGGACCGTACGTTTGACGATCTCGACACCAGGGAACTCATCGGGCCGTTCCCCGAGAAAAACGAGCAACTCCGGATTCACGTCCACGGCGACCGGAATTCGTTCGTAGGGCCCGAACGACTGGTTGTCGAATTCGTCGACCATGGACTCGACCTTGACCAACCTGCCACTCCGACTGACGGCGATGGCAAGCCGGAGAAACATCGCCTCACGTTCTGTCGACTCGAGGTCCTCCATGACCGCCCGATCGATCGTGACGACCTGCACCACTTTGTTGTCGACGATCACGCGGCCGTTGCGGTCGAGAATCCGTCCGCGCGGTGCCTCCTCGTACACGGGTTCGAGCACGTTGGTGAGCGCTTGCTCCTGGAACTCCTCACGCATCGACTCGACCCCCTGCAGGTACCAGAGCCGAGCTCCGAGCGCGCCGAACAGGACCAGCGAGGCAAAGGCGAACATCCGCATCCGGACGAGTGCGTTCATCGGCGCATCGTCCCTTCCCCACCCAGTGCCCACATCATCACTGGCGAAACCAGCGGGGTCAGTAGCGCATGGAGAATCCCGACGATCAGCGCGATCCGAAACATGTCGATGCGCAACAGTTCGGGCGATCCCATGATCCCTCCGATGAGGGCGTACCCGAGTACTGCCATCCCGCTCGCCACGAAGACCACCACTGCGAGCTGCAGTCGACTGTCGTGGAACAAACCCTCGTTGAACCTGGCGACCGCATAGGCGATGAGCGCAAGGGTGAACGCCGTGACACCGAGCGGTGTCGGCAGGTAGACGTCCCAGAGCAAGCCGGCACCGAACGCCACCAACAATCCCCGTTCCGGGCCGATGAAGAAGGCGCCGAACACTGCGAGGAGCGAGAGGAGTTCTGGGGCAACGCCGAAAAATCGAACGTCGACGAACACGGTGAGTTGAACGAGCAACGCCGCAAGCATCACCAGTCCGAGACGAATCGGCACGCTCACCGGTCTGACTCCGGATCCTGTGGGACCTCGATGTCGAGAGGAATGCTGGTACTCGGCGTCGGCTCCAGTGGCACTTGGTCGACACCTGACGCAATCAGCACAGTCACATAGCTGAGGTCGCGAACATCGTTGGCCAGTTCGACCTCCACGATCATTGCGATGTCGTTTTCCGGATCGAGGTAGACATCCGTGATCCTGCCGAGCGGTATCTCGGCCGGGTAGCGGCTGCTCGCTGCGGTGACGACAACCGAATCAAGAGCAGGCAACAAGGAACCATCATCGCCCTCGGGCCACTCGAGCCCCCGGTCGATGACGAAGGTTCGTACGTCGTCAGGAAGTGTGTGGCCGAGACCGACCTCGTCGGTCGCTGCAAGTCGAACACCGATGACGAGATTCGCATCACTGAGGAGTTGAACACTGGCGGTGATGGCGTCAACTCGTTCGACACGCCCGACGAGCCCCGCACCGGTCACCACTGCCATGCCAGGCCGAATGCCATGGTTCGTGCCCTTGTCGATCGTGATCACGTGCTCATCGAAATTCCCAACAGCCGTCCGGACCACCGTCGCCGTCACGGTCGGAATCGTCGGCAGGTAGGTGATCTCGGTCGCCTCGAGCAGGCGGCGGAACGCAGCCCGTTCCGCCTCGGCAGCAAGCTGCGCTCCCAGCGCGTTGTCGAGCTCTTCGCGGAGCTGATCACGTTCGGCGGCGAGATCGTCGTAGTCGAAGATGGCATTCCACGTGTTTGCAAACGGGGAGGCGACAAAGCCGGCGACCTCGGCAATCGGGTGAAGCAGGTCACGTACCCACCGCTGGGCGGCTCCGAGTGGGCCGAATCCACTGAGGTCGAGGCTCAACAGGGTGATCGCCGTGAGGACCAGGAGCACCAGCCGGCGCCGACCACGGTCACTTCCACCTCCCTGCGGGAGCACCATGGTGCTGCGTCTAGAGCTCGCCCGAGCTCACGACCACACCGCGCAGAGCTTCCAGTTCTTCGAGGACCTGACCCGAGCCGATAGCGACCGCAAACAACGGATCGGTCGCCAGCTTGATCGGCATGCCGGTCTCGTCATTGAGACGTCGATCGATCCCCCGAAGCAACGCACCGCCGCCTGCGATGGTGATGCCACTGTCCATCACGTCGGCAGCAAGCTCAGGAGGAGTCTGGTCGAGGGTCGACTTCACCGCGTCACAGATGGCAGAGACAGTCTCCTCGAGCGCTTCGCGGATGTCGCCTGTCGAAACGACGATGGTTCGCGGCAGACCCGACACGAGATCGCGTCCACGGATCTCGGCTCGCAGCTCCTTGTCGAGTGGCCACGCCGAGCCGAGCTGCATCTTGATCTCTTCCGCCGTTCGTTCACCCAGCGCAAGGCTGAATTCCTTCTTCACGTATTGCACGATGGCATCGTCGAGTTCATCGCCACCCACGCGTGCCGACTCACTCGCCACCACACCGCCGAGCGAGATCACGGCAACTTCGGTCGTCCCGCCACCGATGTCGACAATCATGTTGCCGGTCGGTTGCTGCACCGGCAGGCCAGCACCGATGGCAGCCGCCATCGGTTCTTCGATGATCATGGCTGGCTTGCGAGCCCCGGCAAACTCGGCAGCTTCCTGCACTGCACGCTGCTCGACGCCAGTGATCCCCGATGGAACCGCGATGACCATGCGCGGCTTCGCCCACTTGCGTTGATGCACCTTCTGGATGAAGTAGCGCATCATCTTTTCGCAGATGTCGAAGTCGGCGATCACGCCATCCTTCAACGGTCGAATGGCCTGGATGTTCGACGGCGTACGCCCGATCATGCGCTTGGCTTCCGAACCCACCGCCAACGCACGACCCGTCGCAGTGTCGATCGCGACCACGGAGGGCTCATTGAGCACGATGCCTACCCCACGGACGTAGACGATCGTGTTCGCCGTTCCAAGGTCGACTGCCATGTCGCGTCCGATGACGGCCCCGAAGCTCGAAAGCAGGGAATCAGCCACCATGATTGACCACCGCCTTTGTCGTCGGCCTCGAAGCGAGGGGGTGCCAGCTACACATCAGGCCATTGCCGTTGTGGAATTGGCCGCCCTCAGTGTAAACGCGCATAGTCACCGAATTGCAACACTTCTCGACCACACCGGAGTTCGAACGTGCCGAAGCCGGAGGTCGGAGGAGGGCTGCGTTGCCGTTCTCAGAGGTTGGGGAAGAAAATACCGATCTCACGAGCAGCCGACTCGGCGGAGTCGGAGCCGTGGATCAGGTTCTCGGTGAAGACCGTTCCGAGATCACCGCGTATCGTGCCCGGGGCAGCAACCATGGGGTTGGTTGCGCCCATCATCTCCCGCACCGTTGCCCAGGTTCCCTCGGGACCCTCCAGCACTGCGACCAGCGCCGGGCCACGGCTCATGAACGCCACCAGGTCCTCGTAGAAGCCCTTGCCCACGTGCTCTTCGTAGTGCCGGGCCAGCGTGTCGGCATCGAGGGTCCGCAGCTCCGCAGCAACAATCCCGAAACCCTTGGCCTCGAAGCGGCTCAGGATCTGACCGACGAGTCCACGCTCGACCGAGTCAGGCTTACAGATGATGAAGGTGCGTTCCATGGCCGTGAGGCTAGCGGTGACGCTTTGTGTTCAACCTGGAATCTCAACCCTGCGGCGGCCCCGGCCCGCTCAGAGTTCGTCCACGATGGTGCGAATCCGGCCGACAACCGGATTGGTGCCGGCCACCACGATCAAGTCGTCGTCCTCGGCTTGGCCGAGAAGATGTTCGATGGCCGTATCGACGTCGGCGACTGCGTCGGCAATGCCACCTGCGTCGCGAACAGCTGCGGCCAGCGCGTCGGCATCGATCCCGCGGGCTGTCGGAGCTCTGCATGTGACGACCAGCTGGTACTCGTGCACCCGCAGGGCTCGGCAGATGTCAATGGGAATGCGACCATCCTGCATGCCGAGCAGCAGGAAGCGGCGACCACCCTGCGAGAAGTCGTCGGCGAGGGTCTCGGCGAGAGCCATTGCGCCGGGGACGTTGTGCGCCGTGTCGAGAAGGACCATAGGTGATCGACGAACGAACTCGAGACGCCCGGGTACGACCACACCGCCCAACGCCTCCTCGACGACGTCGTGTGGGAGCGCGGCATCGAAGAACTCTTCGACCGCAGTCAGGGCAAGCGATGCATTCACCGCCTGGAACCCGCCATGGAGTCCCAGAAAAACATCGTCGTGCACTGCCCGCGGAGTGCGCAGTGAGACGAGCCGACCACCAACGGCCAGCCGATCGTCCATCACGCCGAAGTCGTCACCGCGCACCACGGCCCGCGCCGGCCCCTCGCCGAGAAAAATCGGCATGAGTCGCGGATCTTCCTCCCCCAGCACCAGCGTGCTCCTCGGCTCGATGATCCCGGCCTTCTCACTGGCGATCGATGCCCGCCAGTCGCCCTCGCCGGCGCTGTGGTCAAGCCCGATATTGGTCACGCAGGCGACTTGGGCCTCGACCACATTGGTTGCGTCGTAGCGGCCGAGTAGTCCGACCTCGATCACCGCCACATCGACCGCCTCGTTGGCGAAGTGCAGCAGCGCTGCGGCGGTGACCGTCTCGAACCAGGTTGCGGCGACGGAATGGGCCTCGAGTGCCAACACGACATCGCCGATCACCTCGCCAAACGCATCCTCGGAGATGGTTTCTCCGCCGGTGCGGATGCGCTCGGTCGTCGACTCGAGGTGGGGGCTGAGGTAGGCACCGGTCCGCAGTCCCATGCCTTCGAACAGCGCTTCCATCATCCGCACCGACGAGCCTTTGCCGTTGGTCCCGGTCACGTGAATGACCGGGTACGACCGATGGGGGTCACCCAGCATGGCCATGATCGCGACCATGGGATCGGTACTCAGGCCCGCAACTGCGCCGGCCCTCGGGACGGCTTCGTGATTGATCAGCCCGTCGAGGTGCGCGACGGCTTCCTCGTACTGCACCAGCAGTTAGCTGGCCCGGCGGTCGGCACCGACCGTGATGATCTCCGGAATCGCAGTGCCGAGGACCGACTCGGGCGTGACGACAACTTTGGTCACATCGTCACGGCCCGGGATGTCGTACATCGTCTCGAGGAGGGTCTCCTCGAGGATGGCACGCAAGCCACGAGCACCGGTGTTGCGCTTGATCGCTTCGTCGGCGATCGCCCCGAGCGCGTCCGGGGTGAACTCGAGTTCGACGTCCTCGAAGTCGAACATCTTGCGGTACTGCTTGATCAGCGCGTTGCGCGGTTCGGTGAGTATCTCCACGAGTGCATCGCGCTCGAGATGATTGACCGCGCCAACGACCGGCATGCGGCCGATGAACTCTGGGATGAGCCCGAACTTGGTGAGGTCCTCGGGAAGCACGTCGTTGAAGATCGCACCAAGATCCTTGTCCTCGGGGCGACGAATGTCTGCGCCGAAACCGACACCCTTCGCTCCCACCCGGTCCTCGACGATCTTTTCGATACCGGCGAATGCTCCACCACAGATGAACAAGATGTTCGTGGTGTCGATTTGCAGGAACTCCTGATGGGGATGTTTCCGCCCACCTTGGGGCGGTACTGCCGCCGAGGTCCCCTCGAGGATTTTCAGCAGGGCCTGTTGCACGCCCTCGCCGGAGACATCGCGGGTGATCGAGGGGTTCTCGCTCTTGCGTGCGACCTTGTCGATCTCGTCGATGTAGATGATGCCGGTCTCGGCCCGCTTGACGTCGTAGTCGGCGGCCTGGATCAGCTTCAGCAGGATGTTCTCGACGTCCTCGCCGACGTACCCCGCCTCGGTCAGTGCGGTGGCGTCGGCGATCGCAAACGGCACGTTGAGCATCCGTGCCAAGGTCTGTGCCATGTAGGTCTTGCCGCAGCCGGTGGGACCGATGAGCAAGATGTTCTCCACGTCCTCCCCGACGTAGCCGGCTTCGGTGAGGGTGGTGGCATCGGCCACGGCGAAGGGCACATCCAGCAATTCGGCCAGCGTTTGTGCCAGCAGCGTCTTGCCGCAGCCCGTCGGGCCGAGCAGGAGGATGTTGCTCTTCGCGAGCTCGACGTCCTCGTCACGGTCGACCCCGGCCTTGTCGGCCGCGCCCATCTGTACGCGCTTGTAGTGGTTGTAGACCGCCACCGACAGCGCACGCTTGGCCACTTCCTGGCC
>Ga0181583_10003652_pt1 | contig 11287 bp, 9 predicted proteins | sample 071ome_31_FD_132461 | JGI IMG/M metagenome (GOLD analysis project Ga0181583, IMG submission 132461) | Coastal salt marsh microbial communities from the Groves Creek Marsh, Skidaway Island, Georgia - 071405CT metaG (megahit assembly) | ecosystem: Environmental > Aquatic > Marine > Intertidal zone... | reverse complement strand
TGCCCCGCAGGAGAGTGATTTCCATGCGGTCCGGCCGTATGCGGGTATACAGCCGTCGCAGGCGGGTCATGAGCTGGCGGGGTGCCTTGGGATCCAGCACCTCAATCTGGGTCAGCACCTCCTCGAGGTGAGCCAGGAAACCTTCGGTCTCAGCCACCGTGGCCAGGGGCTGATCCCAGAAATCCTCCCCAGTTCCGGTATTTCCCCTATCTTCAGTGCCATCACCGGGATTCTCCCCTTGTTCCTTGTCCCTGGCACCTTGCTCCTGCAATGCCGCCTTGCGAATCTCGTAGCACAGCACCATCACCGCGGCTGCCACGTTCAGCGAGGAATATTCTTCATTGGCGGGAATCTGGACATGGAAATGGCAGCGGCGCAATTCCTCGTTGCTGAGACCGTTGTCTTCCCGGCCAAACACCAGGGCGACATCGTTCTGCCGGCCGGCCAGCACGAGCTTCTGCGCACATTCCTGCGGATCGACCATGGGCCAGGGTATGCCCCGGGAACGTGCACTGGTTCCGATGACCAGGCCGCAATCGGCGATAGCGGCATCGAGCGAATCGACTACCACCGCGTTATCAAGGATATCCAGCGCGGAAGCGGCCCTGCCGAGCGCAACGCCGGACGGATAGTCCCTCGGCTCAACCAGATACAGGCTGGCCAGGCCCATGTTCTTCATGGCCCTCGCCGCAGCGCCGATATTCCCCGGGTGGGATGTTTGTACGAGCACAATGCGAATGCGCTTGAGTTCTTGCATTGTCTGCCTTTATTGAGCGTTTTCAGGGCGCGATATGATAGCAGAGTTCAGCGGGATTCCTCGCTCTACAAGTTCCAAGTCTTTTGCTATCATGCGCAGCACTTTTTTCGCCACGCCTCTTTCATCATGCACGCCATCACCAATATCGGTCTGCGGGCCGCCCGCATCGCTTCCGAGCACATCCTGCAGGCATGGGAACGTCCCGACCGTCTTCGCGTGTCCGAAAAAGGCCCGAATGATTATGTGACCGATGTCGACAGGAAGGTGGAAGAGATCCTGGTCGATCACATCCGACAGTCCTATCCCGGCCACGGCTTCATGTGCGAGGAAGCCGGCATCATCGAAGGCTCCGATGGCGAGACCCAGTGGATTATCGACCCCATCGACGGCACACGTAATTTCATTCTCGGTTTTCCGCATTTCTGCATTTCCATGGCCTGCCTGAAAAAAGGCAAGCTCGAGCACGCCATCATTCTCGACCCGGTGAAAAACGAGGAATTTACGGCGACCCGTGGCAGCGGCGCCCAACTCAACGGCCATCGCCTGCGTGTCAGCACGCGCACTGCTGTCGATGGCGCCACGGTAAGCCTGAGTTGTGCGGGACTGAAGAACTACGACACCCTGATGGCAATCCAGGGCAATCTGAAAGGCATAGTTGGTGCCATTCGCATGAGCGGGTCCGCCGCGCTCGACCTGGCCTACATGGCTGCAGGCCGCACCGATGCCGGCTGGATGTCCGGCATGAACCAGTGGGATATTGCCGCGGGCATCCTGCTGATCCGCGAAGCCGGCGGCTTCATCAGCGACTCGGCTGGCAATCCCGACTGCCTGGATAGCGACGATCTCGTCTTCAGCAATGCCAAATGCTTCAAGCCCTGGCTGAAACTCATCTCAAAAGCCAACTGATCCAGAACGAAGGCGCCGCAGGCGGAATTGGCTGCGCCAATTCCACGGGACAGACCGCGCAGCGCTCTGTCCCTGTCTTATGGCAAAGCATCCACCTCTTCGCCTTCCTTGACGGGTGGCATCAGGTCTTCTTTCGACACTTCCATGTAGGTCAGGATCTCTGACGCCACATAAATGGATGAATAGGTGCCGATACCGATACCCACGATAAGCGCCGTCGCGAATCCGTGTATCATCTCCCCGCCGAACAGAGACAGGGCAATGAGCACCAGCAATGTCGTGCCGGAGGTGATCAGCGTTCTGTCGAGCGTCTGGGTGATGGAGTAGTTGATGACATCGATCGGTTCGGTCTGGCGTAATATCCGGAAGTTCTCGCGGATGCGGTCGAACACGACGATGGTGTCGTTGAGGGAATAACCGATTACAGCCAGCACGGCTGCCAGCACGGTCAGGTCGAAATCGATCTTGAAGAATGAAAACCACCCCAGCGTAATGGTGACGTCGTGGGCAAGGGCCGCCACGGCGCCTACGGCAAACTTGTACTGGAAGCGCAGCGAGATGTAGATCATGATCATGATCAGCGCCACCAGCATGCCGAGGCCGCCCTGCTCCCTGAGCTCTTCGCCCACCTGGGCGCCAATGAAGCCGGTGCCGAGTATCTCCACTTGCGACGTGGAATTTGCCTGCAATGCCGCCAGTATGATGTCCGTTGCCTGGGCCGCTTCAACCTGGTCGACGTCCGCCGAACCGGTTTCCTGGATGCGGATCTGCACATCCCGGTCGGTGCGGAAATTCACCACTTCGAAACTCTCGTAACCTGCGCCGCGAATGGTTTCGCGGATCTGTTCCAGGTCGGGCACCTCTGTGTAGGAGACCTGGATCTGGGTGCCGCCCGTGAAGTCCAGGCCGTACTGCATGCCGTTGACGATAAAGGAACCGATCGATATTAAAAGCAGGATTGCCGAGAATACCGTCGTCGGATTCCGGTAATCCATGAACCTGATGACTTTGATATCCGCCATGTTTTAAACCTCGGTTGCCGGTCTGGCTTGCGGTGGCGTGATTTTCGCGCCAATGGAAATGCTCTTCACATTACGCCCGCCGTAAATCAGGTTGATGATCGCCCTGGTCACCATGATGGCGGTGAACATGGACGTGATGATGCCAATGGACAGGGTCACTGCGAACCCGCGCACAGGGCCGGTACCAATCGAATACAGGATGATCGCAACCAGGAAGGTGGTGATGTTGGCATCGAAAATGGTGATAAAGGCGCGTCCGAAACCGTTGTCGATGGCTTTCTGCACTGGCATGCCTTCTTTCAATTCTTCACGTATCCTGCCGAAGATGAGCACGTTGGCATCCACCGCCATACCCACGATCAGCACGATACCCGCTATGCCGGGCAGTGTGAGCGTTGCGCCGATTATCGACATGATCGCAACAATCAATATCAGGTTCACCGCCAGCGCAATGTTCGCCGCGATTCCGGCAACCCGGTACCAGACCAGCATGAAAGCAACCACCAGTCCGAGGCCGATCTCCACCGACAACAGGCCCTTGTCAATATTGTCCTGGCCCAGGCTCGGGCCGATGGCATATTCCTCGAGGAAATACATGGGGGCAGCCAGGGCGCCGGAGCGAATCAGCAGCGCCAGGTCGTTGGCTTCATTGGCCGCCACGCCGGTGATGCGGAACTGGCGGCCAAGGGCGGACTGGATTACCGGCGCAGAAATCACGCGTTCCTCGACATAGGGTTCGGAGCGGGTGACCAGTTCACCGTTTTCATCGCGCACCGTCACCGAACGGGTCTTGGTCTCTATCAGCAGGATCGCCATGCGCCTGCCGATATTGGCGCGGGTGATTTCGTTGATGCGCCTTGCCCCCACGGCATCCATCGACAGGTTTACCTGGGGCAGGCTGGTCTGCGGATCGAAAGCGGACTGGGCGTTGGTGACATTCTCGCCGCTGACGATGATCTCCCTTTCGATCAGCAATGGCAGGCCATCGGGATCATTGTATTCAAGCGTGGTCCCCGGCGCGGCCCCTGGTTCGGCGACAAGATGGAACTGCAGCGTCGCCACGGCGCTGATCAGGTCCTTCGCGCGGGTGGTGTCCTGGATGCCCGGCAGCTCGATGATGATGCGGTCGGTGCCCATCGGCGCCACGTTGGGCTCCTTCACGCCAAGTTCGTCGACACGTGAACGCAGGGTCGTGAGGTTCTGCTGTACCGCGTATTCCTGCAACTGCTGCTGAGCCAGGTCGCTCATGGTGTAGTAAAGCAGGAAATCGCCGCCGGTCTCAGCAGTACGGAACAGGAAATCGGGGAATTCGTCGCGCATCACGTCGATCGCCGACGAACGGGTTTCGGCATCGGTGAAGCGGATGACAATACGGTTCTGTGCATCCACGTCCAGAGGCGGCCGATAACGCAGCCCCTCTTCCCTGAACAGGGTGCGCATGGTAGCGATGGAATCGTTAAGCTGTTTGTTGACTGCGGCATCGAGGTCCACTTCCATCAGGAAGTGCACGCCGCCCTGCAGGTCGAGACCGTAAGTCATCGGGCCCGCGCCCATGGACTGCAGCCAGGACGGTGTATTGGGGGCCAGGTTCAGCGCCACGATGTATTCGTCCGGCAAGGCCAGGTTGATGATTTGCTGGGCCCGGCTCTGGTCATCACCATTGCGCAGGCGGATAAGACCGATGCCGTCATCGATGACGGGGTCGAAGAATTCGATACCGTCGGCGCCCAGGGCAAAGGTGGCGCTGTCGATTGCACTCTGGTCAACGATGCCATCGTCGTGGGAAATCTGGATCGCCGGGTCAGGTGCGTAGAAATTTGGCGCCGCATAGACAAGCGCCAGCAGCGTGACAGCGATGATCAGCAGATTTTTCCAGAGCGGGTATTTGTTCAGCATGAGTGGTATCCGGGAACTCTCGTGGAAAAGCCTTTATATCGACTTGATGGTGCCCTTCGGCAGGACGGCTGCGATCGCTGACTTCTGCATCTTGATCTCGACGTTGTCATTGATCTGCAGGACGATATAGGTCTCATCGACCTTGGTCAGCTTGCCGAGGATGCCGCCGTTGGTCATCACTTCATCACCCTTGTTAAGGCTCGACATCAGGTCCTTGTGCTCCTTGGCGCGCTTGGACTGCGGACGCCAGATCAGGAAATAGAAGATCAGGGCAAAGCCGCCGAAGAAGATGATGTTGAAGATCGCGGAAGGCTGCTGAGCGCCTGCCTCTGCCTGTGCGTAGGCGGAACTGATAAAGAAATCCATAAGCATCCCCGAATGTTGTTATTACAGTTATTTGGACAATATTAACGCTTGGCGCATGGCCCGAATACGGCTTGCTGACACGGCTGGTCAGTCCTGCAACCCCTCCAGAATCCGCTGTTCGGCGTGGAAGGATTTCGCGAAGTCGGCCAATGTACCCTGTTCTATTGCGCTGCGCAAATCAGCCATGAGGCGCTGGTAATAGTGCAGGTTGTGGATGGTGTTGAGCACCGCGCCCAGCATCTCCTTGCACTTGTCCATATGGTGTAGATAGGACCGGCTGAAGTTTTTACAAGTGTAGCAGGCACAATTTACGTCGATCGGCGCCAGGTCGTCGCGGTAGCGGCTATTGCGCAGCTTGAGCAGACCCTGTGAAGTGAACAGGTAGGCGTTCCTGGCATTGCGGGTCGGCATGACGCAATCGAACATGTCCACGCCCCGCTCCACCGCGCCCACTAGGTCGGACGGTGTGCCAACGCCCATCAGGTAGCGCGGTCTGTCGGCCGGCATTTCCCGGACCAGCACATCCAGGACCGCCCACATTTCCTCCTTGGGCTCGCCCACGGACATGCCGCCGATGGCGTAACCATCAAAGCCGATTTCCGTCAGGGCCTGCAGGGACTCCAGGCGCAGGGCCGGATACATGCCGCCCTGCACGATGCCGAACAGCGCACCCGGTGCATCACCGTGCGCCTCCTTGCAGCGCCTGGCCCAGCGCATGGACAGTTCCATGGATGCACGCGCCTCCGCCTCCGTGGCCGGATACGGGGTGCATTCGTCGAAGACCATGACGATGTCGGACCCCAGGGCATGCTGGACGGCAATGGAGGATTCTGGACTCAGGAACACCTTGTCACCATTTACCGGTGACCGGAATTCGACTCCCGCCTCCGAAATTTTGCGCAACTCCCCGAGACTGAATACCTGGAAGCCGCCGGAGTCGGTGAGGATGGGCTTGTTCCAGCCCATGAAGTCATGCAGGTCGCCGTGTTTGCGGATGACGTCCGTCCCCGGGCGCAGCATCAGGTGAAAGGTATTGCCCAGCAGGATCTGTGCGCCACTGTCGGCGACCTGGTCTGGCGTCATCCCCTTCACGGAGCCGTAAGTGCCGCAGGGCATGAAGGCCGGCGTTTCAACGACACCGCGGGGAAAGGTTAATTTCCCGCGGCGTGCGACGGCATCGGTATGGGTAATCTGGAATTGCATGAAAGCCTCAAGCTTCAAGCCGCAAGGGGGTGCGTATCCGAATTTACTTGCGGCTTGTGGCTTGCGGCTTGTGACTGGTTCAGGGCAGAAGATCCTTGACGCCGTCCCTTTCCTCGGAAAGTTCGGCTGCGGTCTTGTCCATCAGGTCACGGCTGAAATCGTTGATCTTGAGTCCCTGCACGATGGTGTACTCGCCATTGGCACAGGTGACCGGATAGGAATATACCAGGCCCTCGGGAATACCGTAGCTGCCGTCGGACGGAATCGCCATGCTGACGATTTTGCCGTTCGTGCCAAGCGCCCAGTCGCGCATGTGCTCGATGGCTGCATTGGCGGCGGATGCGGCACTGGACAGTCCTCGTGCCTTGATGATGGCGGCGCCGCGCTGCTGCACGGTCGGGATGAAATCCTTGGCCACCCAATCCTGGTCAGCCAGGCCGGTCGCATCCTTGCCGTCCACCTTGCAGTGATGGATGTCGGGATACTGGGTGGCGGAGTGGTTGCCCCAGATGATCATGCTTTCCACGTCCGTGGTGTGCTTGCCGGTCTTGCCGGCCAGCTGCGCCATGGCGCGGTTATGGTCGAGACGGGTCATGGCAGTGAACTGGCCCGGCTTGAGATCCGGGGCATTGCGGTAGGCAATCAGGGCATTGGTGTTGGCGGGGTTGCCGACGACGATAACCCTGACATCACGACTGGCATGGTCGTTTATGGCCTTGCCCTGGACGGAGAAGATGGCGGCGTTGGCTGCCAGCAGGTCCTTGCGCTCCATGCCGGGTCCGCGCGGACGTGCGCCCACCAGCAGACAGTAATCGGCACCCTTGAAGGCGACATTGGGATCATCGGTCTGGACGATGCCATGCACCAGGGGGAAGGCGCAGTCCTCGAGCTCCATCGTGACACCTTTCAGGGCTTCCAGGGCCGGCGTGATTTCCAGGAGCTGAAGGATGACGGGCTGGTCCTTGCCCAGCATTTCGCCGGCGGCGATCCTGAAGAGAAGTGAATAACTGATCTGACCTGCAGCGCCGGTGACGGCAACCCTGACTGGCGATTTCATCGATAACATTCCTGTTGAATTTGAGATATGTGGGTAATTTGACGGCTGGCGATTATATCAATTTGCGAGGGACAAGGAACAAGGAGCAAGGAACAAGGGGGTAATTTTTCAGGTTTTCATGGATTTCAACCCCTTGCTGCTTGTTCCTTGCTCCTAGAAAGACCAACTTTAATGTTATGATGCGACCGTTCCCATGAAGTGAATCAGGCATGAGAAAGACTAAAATCATCTGCACTATCGGCCCTGCCACCAGCAATTACGAGATGCTGCAGCAAATGTACGAGGCCGGCATGAACATCATCCGCCTCAACATGTCGCATGCGACCCACAAGTGGGCCGATCGCATGATTGAACATATCGTCGAGCTCAACAAGCACACCACCTACCCCGTCGGCATCCTGCTCGACACCCAGGGGCCGGAAATCAGGACGAGCGTCCTGGAAAACGATCTCAACCTGAAAACCGGCGATGAAATTTCCATATCGGTGCGTGACGGCATCGATGTCGAGGAGTCCTCGTTCCGTATCAACTATGACGAATTGATCGACACCGTCAAAGTGGGTGACAAGATCACCGTCGACAACGGCCTCATCAATCTCGAGGTGCTGGAGAAAAATCCGCCGATCATGCGCTGCAAGGTGCTGGACGGCGGCGTGCTGGGCAGCAAGAAGCACGTCAACCTGCCGGGCATTCGCGTCAACCTGCCCTCGCTGACCACCAAGGACCGCGAGGACATCCTGTTCGCCATGGAGCGCGAAGTCGATTTCATCGCGCTGTCCTTCGTGCGCGAAGCGAAGGATGTTGTCGAATTGCGGGAGCTGATGGTGCAGGCGAACCCGGAACGCGCCGCCGCCATGAAAGTGATCGCCAAGATCGAGGACCAGCAGGGCCTACGCAATCTCGAGGAAATCATCGCTGTCTCTGACGGCATCATGGTCGCACGCGGCGATCTCGGCGTGGAAATCGACCTGGCTGAGCTGCCCAACGTGCAGCGTCGGATCGTACGCCTGTGTGCGGAGAACGGACGTCGCGTCATCGTCGCAACCCACCTGCTGGAATCCATGATCGAGAACCCGATACCGACCCGGGCGGAGGTGACCGACGTCGCCAACGCGGTCTACGAGGAAGCCGATGCTGTGATGCTTTCCGGTGAAACAACTGTAGGCAAGCACCCGATTCGCTGCATCAAGTACCTCAACGACATCGCCCTGGCCGCGGAAAGCAAACGCGGCCTGCGTTTTACCGAGCAGCTGATCAAGAGCACGGACAAGGAACACCTGGCCGCCAATGCGGCAGAACTGGCCGACGACATGCGCGTCAAAGGCATTCTTTGCGTCACGCGCAGCGGCACCATGGCAAACTTCGTCACCAATGCCCATCCGGGAACGCCCATTTACGCCTTCACCAACATTGGCCTGACCAGGCGCCTGATGACGCTCAACCGCAACCTGTTTCCCTTCAAGATCGAGTTCAGCAAGGAGCCCGAGGAAACCCTGAGCCGCGCCTTCAAGGTGCTGAAGGAAAAGGCCGGTTTCATGACCGGGGACACGGTCGTCGTGATATCGGACTTGTTGATCGATCAGGACAGCGTCGGCATCCAGGTGCGGTATATACCCTGATCGTTTAAGGTAATTTCGATAAAGGGATAAAACGATAAAGGGATAAAGCGTATGACGAGATCGGCAATGCTTCGTTTAATCCCCGCGTTGCAGTGAAACCTTTTTAGACTGCGAAATATGCCCGTTCACCAAGACTCAAATAATTGCGCTTTATCGTTTTATCCCTTTATCGAAAACGCGCAAACACCATTACCCGCGCCGCCTCACCTTCCCTGGAAGGCTCAGCCGATAAACATCGCATCCCCATAACTGAAAAACCGGTACTGTTCCCTGACGGCTTCAGCATAGGCGTCAAGCACGTTTTCACGTCCCGCAAACGCCGACACCAGCATGATAAGCGTCGATTCCGGCAGGTGGAAATTGGTCACCAGGGCATCGACGGCATGGAAGTCATAGCCGGGATAGATGAAGATGCGCGTATCCCCAAGATAGGGCTGCATCTCCCCGGACACTGCCGCCGTCTCCAGGCAGCGCACCGATGTGGTGCCCACGGCGATGACCCTGCCGCCGCGCAGCCGACAGGCGTTCACCTGGTCGCACACCTGCTCGTTCACTTCCAGGAATTCCGCATGCATGGTGTGCTCCTCGATGGTTTCCGTACGCACAGGCTGGAAAGTTCCGGCCCCCACATGCAGCGTCACCATGGCGGTTTCGACCCCTTTCTCCCGAATGGCCGCCATCAGGGATTCATCAAAATGCAGGCCGGCTGTCGGTGCGGCGACCGCCCCCTGCTTCGTACCGTATACGGTCTGGTAACGCTCACGGTCGGCCAGTTCGTCCGCACGCTGGATATAGGGAGGCAGCGGCATGTGCCCGGCCTTTTCGGCAATGGTCATGACCGGGGCCGAAAACCTGAGCAGGAAGAAGCCTTCATCGCGGCCCAAAACCTCCGCCTCGTACTTCATGCCATCTGTTTCGAACAGCAGGATGCTGCCCGGCTTGGGCGACTTGCTGGCCCGGATCTGCGCAACCGCCTGGTTGTCACCGGTCACTCTCTCCAGCAGCACTTCCACCTGGCCGCCCGTGACCTTGGTGCCAAACAAGCGGGCAGGAATCACACGGGTATTGTTGAAGACCATGAGGTCGTCGGGCTGCAACTGGTCCAACAGGTCGGGAAAACGCCGGTGCGAGACCGCGCCTGATGCCCTGTCCATGCATAAGAGCCTGCTGTCCGTCCTGTTTGCGGTCGGATAATGGGCTATCAGGGCTTCGGGGAGGTCAAAATGAAAGTCGCTCAGTTTCACGGGCTTTACCGGTCCGGGAAAAGTTGGCCATTATAGGCACAGTGGCAGGTGACTGCTATAATTCGCACCTGCTATCCATGCCAGTTCAATGCCGGAGTGGTGAAATTGGTAGACACGTCGGATTCAAAATCCGATGCCCTTAAAAGCGTGCCGGTTCAAGTCCGGCCTCCGGTACCATACACAATTGCTTTGTATTGCTCAGTATTACTCATTTTTCAGGTTATCGAAGATATCCGATGCTGGCCAAGAAGCCGGTTGCCTGAATGAAGACTCTTCCTTGACCGGTCTCCATCGGGAAGCCAATAAAAGGAAACCATCATGAAACTTTCGCGCGCACTTCTATTACTGACACTGTCTGTATTTTTCATGCCCGTCCACGCGCAGAACGAACTCGGGTCAGTGAATTTCGCCATTATGGCCATGGACGTGGATGCTCCCAGCCGCAAGCTCCTTGAAGATGCCATCGTCAAGCGCCTGCGCGAAAACCAATACCAGGTGTCGGAAAGCTATCGCGTCATCCGCAGTGTCCGTGACATAGACACCCAAACCGTACGCGTGATGCTGGCGCAAGCCGGTTTCGATGCGGTGCTCATCATCCGGCCGGTGGACATCGGCAGGCGCGCCACGATCGAATCGGTGCAGGAATTCCTGTCGCCAAGCAACTACCAGACCATCGCCGAATTCGTGGAAGATTACCGGGGCGCCAACTTCAATTCACGGGCCGTCATCCATGTGGTGGGCTTCATCCTTGACGAAACCCGGTCCATGGCAGTCTGGCAGGGCGTGATGTGGTTCGATGAGGACACCCATTCCGTCGAGGCCAGCACCAACAAGATCGTCGATCTTGTCGAATACAACCTCAACCACTACCGGCCCGCGATCCGCGCCCAGCTGGGGCTGCCCCCCCTGCCCCCAGCCGAGTAGCAAATTCCCTCAGTCGAGGTCGAGCTTGAACAGCTCGATGGCGTTCTTGCGGCCTATCTGCAGCTTTTCCTCGTCACTGATGACCTGCGTGTTGTCGAACCAGTCCGCCGCATCTTCCATCCTTTCGAAGGGATAGTCCGCGCAGAAATACAGGCGATCCTTGCCAAGCTCCTCGAGGGCGCAACGAAACGTGGAATCGTGGAAGTTGCCGGAGGTGGTAACGTGGAAATGCTCACGGAAGTAATCACCGAGAGGCCGCTTGCCGCGATAGCCGCGCGGCGAGAATGCCATAC
>Ga0181583_10003648_pt1 | contig 11295 bp, 7 predicted proteins | sample 071ome_31_FD_132461 | JGI IMG/M metagenome (GOLD analysis project Ga0181583, IMG submission 132461) | Coastal salt marsh microbial communities from the Groves Creek Marsh, Skidaway Island, Georgia - 071405CT metaG (megahit assembly) | ecosystem: Environmental > Aquatic > Marine > Intertidal zone... | reverse complement strand
GTCAAAAGCCGGTATGGAACTGATTGCCAAAGCAGATGTTGTGTTGGCCTTGGGTACGCGGCTGAATCCGTTTTCAACTTTGCCAGGTTATGGCATTGATTACTGGCCGAAAAATGCCAAAATTATTCAGGTCGATATTAACCCCGACCGCATTGGCCTGACCAAACCAGTTACCGTTGGCATTGTCGGCGATGCGAAAAAAGTCGCTGTCAGCATTCTTAATAAGCTTGGGCCAAAAGCTGGCGATACTGGCCGTGCCACCCGTAAAGAAGTCATTGCCAAGACAAAATCAGCTTGGGCGCAAGAACTTACCTCGCTTGATCACGAAGATGATGATCCCGGCACAACATGGAATGAGCGGGCGCGTACACGCGAGCCACAAAAGATGTCACCGCGCATGGCGTGGCGTGCGATTCAGTCAGCTTTGCCAAAAGATGCTATTATTTCATCTGACATCGGCAATAACTGCGCGATTGGCAACGCCTATCCAACATTTGAAGCTGGCCGCAAGTATTTGGCACCCGGCCTGTTTGGCCCTTGTGGGTATGGTCTGCCATCGATCATGGGCGCCAAAATTGGTCAGCCTGATGTGCCGGTTGTTGGGTTTGCTGGCGATGGCGCCTTTGGCATTTCAATGAATGAAATGTCAGCCATTGGCCGCAAAGAATGGCCGCCAATTACCATGATTATCTTCCGCAACTATCAATGGGGCGCAGAAAAGCGCAACACCACTTTATGGTTTGAAGATAATTTTGTTGGCACCGAGCTTGACCAGCAAGTGTCTTATGCTGGCATTGCCAAGGCTTGTGGTGTTGAAGGCGTCGCTGTTTACGGCATGGATGAATTGCGTGATGAATTGGCCAAAGCCGTTGATGCACAAATGAATAACGGTGTTACAACCTTTATTGAAGTGATGCTCAATCAAGAGCTTGGCGAACCATTCCGGCGCGATGCGATGAAAAAACCTGTCAGCGTTGCTGGCATTGATCGCAATGACATGCGCCCCCAAACAAGTGCCTAATATCAATTAAAAAATACCTGATAACAAAACAGCCGCCCATGGGCGGCTGTTTTTTCGATCTTATCTTGCCAGTCAAACGGTCAGAATCGTAGACCCAGTTGTGGCCCGGCCGGTCAGCGCATCATGCGCCTTGGCAACATCTTCTAGCGCGAATTTCTGATTGATCGAAATATTCACCGTGCCATCAGTCACCGCGGCAAATAGCTTTGCGGCATTTGCTTCTAGCCAGTCACGCTCACCAGCAAAATGGAACAGTGTCGGGCGGCTCAATTTATATGACCCTTTGGCAAGATCCGTGATTTTAAAATCAAGATACGGGCCAGATGATTGCCCAAAGGCGATAATCGTACCATGCCGACGGGTCGATGTCAGGCTACGCGCCATGGTATCATTACCAACCGAATCATAGGTCACATCAACACCTTTGCCATCCGTCAGCTTCATGACTTCAGCTTCAAAATCAGCGGATTTATAATCAATCACATGGTGATAGCCATTCGCCTTGGCAAGCGCGCATTTATCGGCGCCACCAGCGGTGCCAATGACCGTTGCGCCAAGCGCATTCAGCCATTGTCCGGCAATCAGGCCAACACCGCCGGCGGCGGCATGAAACAGCACAGTATGGCCAGCTTCAACCTTGAAACTATCATGAATGAGATAGGCAACTGTTAGACCTTTGAGCATGATCGATGCGGCAAGTTCGCTCGATACGTTATCCGGCAACTTCACCACATATCCAGCATCAATCACCCGGTGGGTGGCATAGGCACCGTTAGCCAGCGTATAGCCAACCCGGTCGCCAACCGACAAACCGGTCACACCATCCCCGATCGCCTCGATGATGCCAGCACCTTCTGACCCCAGCACATGATCTGTTTCCACGGGCCATGGGTACAGGCCATTGCGGATATAAATATCCAGAAAATTGATGCCAATCGCCTCATGACGAATAAGCACCTCTCCGGCGCCCGGGGCGATATCGCCAAGAGCAATCTTTCTGATAACTTCCGAACCGCCCGGCTTGGCAGCCGCCATTGCGTAACGCATCTTGATCTCCTTTACGTCTGTCGCATGTGACCTCTACAGCCACTGCAGATGAGGCCTTATGCCCCAATCTGCCGATCACATTGTGTGATGCAGATAATATCTCTTTCGATGAAATGCCAGCTTTTTGCGCGATAATAAACCCACATGCCATCACGCTTTTGCAAATTTCGTTGCTTTTGCGGCGGTTGTTTTTTCGCTAATGTGAAAAGGCAATGCATCGCACGGCTTTGCTAGACCCGCCAAGGACCCCCAAAAAGATATGAGTGGCCATTCATGACAGCATCAACATTATTGCTCAAAAATGCCCGTTTGCTCTGCACCATGGGTACCGGCTCGGCGCCGCTGGATACAGGCAAAGAAATCACTAATGGCGGCGTGTTTATGCGCGGCGGCATCATTGAACAAGTTGGCAACAGCAATGACCTGCCGGTTCATGCCGACCGGGTGATTGACCTTGCTGGGCATATTGTAATCCCCGGCATGGTTAACACCCATCATCACCTGTTTCAAAATCTCACCCGGGTTGTCCCGGCGGCACAAAACGCACCCTTATTTGGTTGGCTAAAAACGCTCTACCCTATTTGGCAGCATTTGGGCCCAGATCACATTTATTGGTCGACCGCACTTGGTCTGGCTGAATTGGCGTTAAGCGGCTGTACAACATCATCTGACCATTTATATATCTATCCCAATGGAAGCAGGCTGGATGATTCGCTGGCCGCCGCGCAAGAAATTGGCATGCGGTTCCATGGCACGCGCGGGGCGATGAGCATTGGCGAATCGCAAGGCGGATTACCGCCGGATTATTTAACCGAATCTGAACCAGCGATCTTGGCAGACAGCCAGCGCCTTGTTGAAACGCATCATGATTCCAGTCGTTTTGCTATGACCAGGGTAGCGCTGGCCCCCTGTTCGCCATTCTCGGTCAGCATGGATCTGATGCGTGAAACGGCCACAATGGCGCGCAGCTATGGGGTGGGGTTGCACACGCATCTTGCGGAAAATAGTGAAGATATTGATTACAGCCTTGCCAGTTTTGGCATGCGGCCCGGCGATTATGCCGAATCCGTTGGTTGGGTCGGCGCCGATGTATGGCATGCGCATTGTGTGCAATTGGATTCATCAGAAATTGACCTTTTTGCCCGCACAGCCACCGGTGTCGCACATTGCCCTTGTTCCAATATGCGGCTGGCAAGCGGCATTGCCCCGGTAAGACAAATGCTTGATGCCGGTGTAAAAGTTGGGCTTGGTGTCGATGGGTCGGCATCAAATGATAGCGGCCATATGTTGAATGAAGCCAGACAGGCCATGCTGTTACAGCGGGTGATGCGCGGCGGTGATGCGATGACAGCGCGCGAAACATTGGCGATGGCAACGCGCGGCGGCGCGGCGGTTCTTGGGCGTGATGATATTGGTGTTCTGGCACCGGGCTATGCGGCAGATATTGTGGCTTTTGATTGCCGCGGCATTGATTTTGCCGGTGCCGCGTGGGATCCGCTGGCGGCATTGGTATTTTGTGGCCCCGGTAAAGCCGCCTATACAATCATCAATGGCCAAGTGGTTGTGGCAGACGGCAACTTACAAACAATGGATATGCAGGCACTTCTTCGCACCCATCACATGATGTCTGCAGACCTGATGCAGAAATCCGGATTTTCCGGATAAGCCGAACCCATTATTGGCGCACAAAAAAACGGCGCCGCCTTACTGGCAACACCGTCATTTTGATGAAAATATTTATCACACCGTTATTTGGTATCGCTTCCAGAATGGAAATTAAACACAGCGCCGTCTTTAATGCCGCTTGGCCAGCGGGCAGTGACAGTTTTCAGCTTTGTGTAAAATCTGACCCCTTCCATGCCATGGATTGAATGGTCACCGAACATAGAGGCTTTCCATCCACCAAAGCTGTGATAGGCCACCGGCACCGGGATCGGCACATTGACCCCGACCATGCCGACATTCACATTGCTTGCGAATTCGCGGGCCGCATCGCCATCTCGGGTAAAAATTGCGGTACCGTTACCATACTCATGCGACATCACAAGCTGTACCGCCTCATCATAAGATTTTGGCCGCAGAACTGATAGGACCGGGCCAAAAATTTCATCACGATAGACCGACATATCCGGCGTGACATGGTCAAGCAATGTACCGCCTACAAAAAACCCATTCTCATAGCCCTGAAGCGACAAATTTCGGCCATCAACAACAACATTGGCCCCATCAGATTCGCCTTGATTGATATAGCCGATAATGCGGTCTTTTGCCTCTTTGGTGATCACCGGGCCCATTTCAACACCCGGTTCGTCAAACTGGCCGATTTTCAACGCCCGTACCTTTGGTGCCAATTGTTCAACAAATCGATCGGCCGTGTCATCTCCAACAGCCAACACTGCCGATACCGCCATACAACGTTCGCCAGCAGACCCATAGGCCGCGCCCATGGCCGCATCCACCGCCTGTCCCATATCGGCATCAGGCATGATGATCATATGATTTTTTGCCCCGCATAGCGCCTGTACACGTTTGCCATTGGCGCATCCTCGGCCATAAATATATTTACCAATGGCGGTTGACCCAACAAAGCTGACCGCGGCGATATCCGGGTGATCCAAAATCGCATCGACCGCTTCCTTGTCGCCATTGACAACATTCAGACAGCCGTCTGGAAGCCCCGCCTCGCCCAGCAATTGTGCCAGATAAAGCGGCGCGCCCGGGTCGCGTTCGGATGGCTTTAGAATGAATGTATTGCCACAGGCCAGTGCCATCGGGAACATCCACATTGGCACCATCGCTGGAAAATTAAACGGGGTGATGCCAGCCACCACGCCAACTGGCTGACGCAATGAATAGCTGTCAACAGCGCTTGCCACTTGCGCTGAATATTCGCCTTTGAGAAGATGCGGAATACCACAGGCAAATTCGACAACTTCCAACCCGCGCGCCACTTCACCGCGGGCATCATCAAGCGTCTTGCCATGTTGCCCCGAAATAAGCCCGGCAATCTTGTCTAAATTCTGGTTAATCAGGTCACGAAATTTGAACATGATTTGCGCACGTTTTGCCGGTGGCGTATTGGCCCAGCCCGGCAACGCCGCCTTGGCCGCGGCCACCGCGGCGTCAACTTCGCTGGCACTTGCCAATGGCACCGATCCGACAACCAAGCCGGTCGCCGGATTGAATACATCTTGTGACCGGCCACTTGTGCCTGCCAAAGTCGCGCCTTTGATGAAATGCATATCGGTCATCGCCTACCTCATTTGACTGGCGAGCCATGCCCGCAGCCCCTTTGTGTTATGTCATTGAAAGATCCGTTTTCAGATTACCGCATTTTAGCCTTGGCGCAAGGCCAAGCACCGATATAAAAACCTTTATCTTTATCTGTTACTGAACTTAATTGAACAAATCTTATATTGGCGAAAGCGCAAGACAGGCTATAACAAGGCATGGAACTTTGGGTTGTTTTTACAATTGCCGCCGCCGCAACGCAGGCACTGCGCACCGCTGTACAGCGCCGCATGACCACAACACTTGGCAATTTGGGGGCAAGCTATATCCGCTTTTCCTATGCCTTTCCGATCGCTTGGCTGTTTTCACTTTTCTACAGCAACTATACCGGCACTGCCTTGCCAGACCTTCCCATTACCTTTTGGGTCTGGATTAATCTGGCCGCGCTGACACAGGTGATTTTCACCATTTTACTTGTCCAGCTATTCAGTCACCGGTCATTTGCCGCCGCCGTGGCTTTTTCAAAAACAGAAGTATTGCAAACCGCCATTTTTGAGGCGCTAATTCTGGGCGTGGTTGTGACAATACAAACTGGTGCGGCGATTGCTTTGGGGGTATTTGCCACGGTGTTGCTGAGCTTCGCCAAAGCCAATCTGGCACTGACCAATTTGCGCGCCGCGATCTTTAGCCGGCAGGTGGCAATTGGGCTGGCGGCTGGCGCATTTTTGGGGTTTTGCACCGTATGTTACGGCGCCGCGCTCCACAGCATGATCGGCGGTAATGTCATCGGCAATGCGATGTATGCCGCCGCTATCGGCACCACCATTCAGGCTGTTTGTTTTGGTATCTATGTTTTTATTGTCAGGCGCGAACAATTTATCGCCAGTTTTGTAGAATGGCGGCAATGTTCTATGGCGGGTGTCTGGGCGGCAACAACAAGCATTTGCTGGTTTGCTGGCTTTGCCCTTTATAGCGTCGCACCGGTGCGCGCTGTTGGCCAAATTGAGCTTTTATTCAGCGTTGGATTTTCAGTTTTATATTTCAAAGAACGGATCAGCCGCGTTGAATTTACCGCTATCGCTCTGCTAGCGACATCAATCATCATGGTTTTGCTTGACTGATTGCGCGGCTATCGCCAACGATACGCCTAGAAACGCTGTTTTTTACCGGATGTCAAAACGCTGAAGATCATTTGATTTTGACCGACATGGTGCAGTAGATGCACGCCCGGTCGCAGGAGCGAACCATGCCACTGGAAATGAACCAAAATGTATTTATCACCTGCGCCATTACCGGGTCGGGTGATACTACTGCCAAATCAGACAAGGTGCCAATCACACCAGCTGAAATTGCCGCGGCGGCGATTGATGCCGCGAAAGCTGGCGCCGCGGTTGTGCATTGTCATGTTCGAAATCCAGACACCGGGGCGCCATCGCGTGATCCGGCACTGTTTCGCGAAGTCACCGACCGGATTCGCAGTGCCGATACCGACATGGTGCTTAATCTGACAGCTGGCATGGGGGGAGACCTTGTGTTGGGTGGTGTCGAAACTCCATTGCCGCCGCATGCAGACGGCACCGATATGGCGGGCGCCACCGAACGTTTGGCGCATATTGCCGATTGTCTGCCAGAAATTTGCACGCTGGATTGTGGCACAATGAATTTTGGACATGGCGATTACATCATGACCAACAGCCCAGCGATGTTACGTGAAATGGCCACGCAAATGCGCAACCTTGGCGTAAAACCAGAAATTGAGGCCTTTGATACCGGGCATTTATGGTTTGCAAAGAAATTGGTTGAAGATGGCATTATCGAGGGGCCAGCCCTTGTACAATTATGTATGGGAATTGCTTGGGGCGCGCCAGATGATCTGAACACCTTGATGGCCATGGTCAATAATGTGCCAAAGGACTGGGTATTTTCCGCCTTTTCCATTGGCCGTAACGCCGCGGCCTACCCGGCGGCGGCCATTTTGGCAGGCGGCAATATCCGCGTTGGGCTAGAAGATAATATTTATTTGTCACGCGGCGTTTTTGCGACCAATGCCCAGCTTGTCGAACGGGCGGCCACAATTACGACCAACATGGGGGCGTCACTTATCGGGCCAGATGAAGTCCGGCAGAAATTAGGTCTGGTAAAACGGCCGCCGCAACCACGCTGATGGGGCGATAACAGGCCATTCGATTTTAATCATGACATCAGGAGATCAACAAGCATGACATCGACAGATACATGCCAGCTTATTGCGGTGATTGGCGGCGGCGTTATTGGTGGCGGCTGGGTCGCACGATGTTTGCTGAATGGCATCACGGTCAATCTTTATGATCCGGACCCAAATGCCCCTAGCAAAATTGATGAAATAATGATCAATGCAAAGCTGGCCTTTGGCAAATTGATTGATGGCCCGGTGCCGCCGCAAGGCAAATTGCATTTCACCGACTCAATCGCCAGCGCAGTTGCCAAGGCTGATTTGATTATAGAAGCCGTGCCAGAACGTCTGGACATCAAACAATCAGTCTATCGTGATATTGAGTCTGCCGCCGCCGCTGACACGCTGATTGCCTCGTCTACATCAGGTATTCTGCCAAGCGATTTACAGGATAAAATGACCACGCCAGACCGGCTGGTGGTGGCTCACCCCTTTAACCCGGTCTATCTGTTGCCGCTGGTTGAAATTGTCGGCGGCGCAAAAACCAGCCGCGCGGCCATCGAAAATGCCGCCCATTTGTTTCGCCAGCTTGGCATGCATCCGCTTCATGTTCGAACAGAAATACCTGCTTTTATTGCTGATCGGTTTCTTGAAGCGGTATGGCGCGAGGCCTTGTGGCTGGTCAAAGACGGCGTTGCCACAACCGCCGAAATTGACGATGCCATCAGATATGGGTTCGGTTTACGTTGGGCGCAGATGGGGCTTTTTGAAACCTACCGGGTCGCTGGTGGGGAGGCTGGCATGGCGCATTTTATTGCACAATTTGGCCCTTGTCTCAAATGGCCATGGACAAAACTGACCGATGTGCCAGAACTGACCGATGAGTTGGTGACAATGATTGCTGACCAATCTGATTCGCAATCAGGGGCCTATTCTATTCGCCAGCTCGAACAGATTCGCGATGATAATCTGGTGGCCATTTTGCGCCAGTTACAAACGCGTGACTGGGGGGCTGGGCAGAGCGTCAGCGCTTGGCAAACCACATTAAAAACAGCCGCCATGGCGGCACTGCCGCGGCCAAATGAATTGATCCGTAGCTATGAACATAAAGTGCCGCAGGACTGGGTCGATTATAATGGTCATATGACCGAACACCGCTATCTTGAATGTTTTTCCCATGCCACGGATGAAATTATGCGGCAGGCAGGCGTTGATGACGCCTATATTGCGGCAGGCGGTAGCTTTTTTACCGTTGAAACCCATATCCGCCATATCGATGAGGTGATGGCTGGCGAGCCAATTTATGTCGACACGCAAATCTTGCTTGTGGCTGGCAAAAAAATGCATTTGTTCCATTCGCTTTTCCATCAGTCAGGTCGATTGCTCGCCACCGGGGAACATATGCTGTTGCATGTTGACATGAAACAGCGGCGTGCCTGCGAACCATCAGATATTGTCGCCGCCGCACTAGCCGAAATGGCCGCAAGCCACGCCGCGCTTGATCGGCCCGGCGCCGCAGGCCGTGCGGTTGGTCTGGCACCATAGACATAACCAAGACAACCACGAACAGGGATCAAATATGCAATTTGGAGCAACGCCCGAACAGGATATGATTGTCGAAACGGTGCGCAGTTTTGTTGAGCAGGAAATCTATCCGCTCGAGGACAAAATTGAAACGCTTGGGCATGTGCCAAAAGATATCGCTGAAGAGATCAAATCCAAAGTCAAAGCTATGGGGTTTTATGCCGCCAATTTTCCAGAATCGGTTGGCGGTGGGGGGCTCAACCATGTTGAATTTGCGTTGCTGGAGCGCGAACTTGGCCGCGGGTCGATGGCGCTTACACATTTTTTTGGACGCCCGCAAAATATTTTGATGGCTTGTGAAGGTAACCAGATCGAACGTTATCTGAACCCGGCTGTTCGCGGTGAAAAAATGGATGCGCTGGCAATGACCGAGCCAGATGCCGGGTCTGATGTCCGCGGCATGACAACAACGGCACGGCGTGATTGCGGTGACTGGGTGATCAATGGCACCAAACATTTTATCTCTGGCGGGGATCATGCTGATTTCTTCATTGTCTTTGTCGCCACTGGCGTTGATGACACCGTGCATGGTCCAAAAAAGCGAATCACCTGTTTTCTGGTCGATCGCGGTCATCCGGGGTTTTCTGTCCTGCCCGGCTATCAATCGGTGTCGCATAGCGGCTATCACAATGTGATTTTAAAATTTGAAGATTGTCGGTTGCCAGATGATCAGGTGCTTGGGGCTGTTGATGGCGGCTTTGAGGTCATGAATAGCTGGCTCTATGCCACCCGCATTACCGTTGCGGCAATGGCAGTTGGTCGGGCCAGACGCGCGTTTGATTATGCGTTGACCTATGCCGCAGAGCGACGGCAATTTGGCAAGCAAATTGGCAAATTTCAGGGCGTCAGTTTTAAACTGGCCGATCTGGTCACAGAAATTGACGCCGCCGACTGGCTGACACTGGCGGCCGCGTGGCGACTTGACGAAGGCCTGCCAGCCAATCGTGAAATTGCATCGGCAAAATTATACGCCACTGAAATGCTGGCACGGGTCACCGATGAAGCCATCCAGATTTATGGGGGCATGGGGCTAATGGATGATTTGCCGCTGGCACGATTCTGGCGCGATGCGCGGGTCGAACGAATCTGGGATGGCACCTCGGAAATTCAGAGACATATTATCAGCCGTGATTTGTTGCGACCTCTGGGGGGCTGAAACTTTGCCAGAACTGTTGCGGCTGTTTCAGCCCAAATCCATCGTTGTCTATGGCGGTAGCTGGGCTGAAAATGTCATTCAGCAATGCCAAAAAATGGGGTTTAGCGGTGACATCTGGCCAATTCACCCGCACCGCAAATCAATCAGCGGCTTGGCCTGTTTCGCCGCTATTTCTGAACTTCCCGGGGTGCCAGATGCGGCCTTTCTTGGCATCAACCGGGACGCCGTTATCGAAGTGACGCGTCAATTAGCAGAAATAGGATGTGGCGGCGCGGTTTGTTTTGCCTCTGGCTTTGCCGAATCGGGCGATATTGACCTGCAACAACAGCTTGTTACCGCGGCAGGCGATATGCCGCTATTGGGCCCGAATTGCTATGGGTTTATCAATTATCTTGATGGTGCATTACTATGGCCGGACCAGCATGGCGGCAGGCGGTGCGATACCGGTGTAGCGCTGATCAGCCAATCATCAAATATTGCGATCAATCTTGGCATGCAGGCGCGCGGTCTGCCGGTTGGCTATGTCGCCTGTGTCGGCAATCAGGCGCAAACCAGCCTCACAGATATCACAGCCGCGCTGTTGGATGACCCGCGCATTACCGCCGCCGGGCTTTATATCGAAGGCATTGATGATGCCGCCGAACTTGCCAGACTGGCCCATCATGCCCGGCAAAATGGCAAATATATTATTGCCATCAAATCTGGCAAAACAGCGCTATCACAACAGGCGGCTGGCGCGCATACCGCGGCCCTTGCTGGCGATGCCGCCGCCTCGTCTGCCTTTTTACAGCAATGCGGCATTATCGAGGTACACAGCCTGGATGCCCTGATCGAGACCTTAAAAATAATACATGTCTTTGGCGGCTTGCCCGGCAATCGTATCAGTGCCATGTGCTGTTCTGGTGGTGAGGCTGGCCTGCTGGCTGACCGGGCGATGAGCTATGACATGGCATGGCCTGATATACCCACCGCGAACAAACGGCAATTGGCTGACCAGCTAGGCCCCTTGGTACATTTGGCAAACCCACTTGATTATCACACCTTTATCTGGGGCGACGAGGCGGCGATGACGCAATGTTTCGCCAGCATGATGGGGGACTGGGT
>Ga0181583_10003644_pt1 | contig 11297 bp, 6 predicted proteins | sample 071ome_31_FD_132461 | JGI IMG/M metagenome (GOLD analysis project Ga0181583, IMG submission 132461) | Coastal salt marsh microbial communities from the Groves Creek Marsh, Skidaway Island, Georgia - 071405CT metaG (megahit assembly) | ecosystem: Environmental > Aquatic > Marine > Intertidal zone... | reverse complement strand
TGGTTGCCGGGATTCTCCCGCTCTCCTGCTTGAATCTTCAACTGTTCTGTTCTAAGAACATTATCAAGCGTGTAAGAGAAAGCCTTTGTCTCTTTGTCAAAAAACTTTGCTAGCGCAATGTCTCCACCTTTTTGAAGGGTGGCAGGCAAGATGGATCGCAAGACGCTATTAGGTGGCCCCATCTCACCAAACAAATACTTTTGGAACTGGGCGTAAAGTGCGTCTCCTTCTTCTTCACCAAAAACGTCGCGCATTAAATCAGGAGCGTATGGCTTCAAGATAAAACCGTGCTTCATCATCGCAGAAGCAGGAACGGTCACAACCGGGCCAGGACGGTGGAAAATACCGTACCCAGTTTCAGGCATTAACAAGTTAACGCTACCCAGGTCAAGGCCCATGTCATCTACGTACTGTTCCATTCCAGCCGGGAGCATGTCTTTTAGGAACGCAAAACTTACCTCGTTGTCGTCATTAACAAGTTCCCCGCTCGCATAGGGGCGTGACCACATAAAGGTTATTAGGGCAGCGGCAGCCGGGTCTCGGGTACTCAACCGACCTATTGCTTGCACAGCGTTTTGACCAGCGCTAATAAACGGGCCGACGCGCTCAAACCTGTCCCCTAGCCAAGTACGACGCTCAATCGTGTACAAGTATCGCTTGGTGGCTCTAAGGCTGTCTAGGTGCGACCTAAAGTAAATGTCACCAACTTCTTGTGCGCTTAAGAACGTGCGCCCTTCTTGCCTAGCCTTTTCTACAGCACGATTTATTCGCATGTCAAACACACGACGGTACTCACGACCGTAAAACGGCATACGCACAAAAGCGTCTTCGGGCATAGAGCCGATTACCTCAAAAACTTTTTGGACTCCCTCACGATACAACTCAGTAAGTTTCTTAATCTGCCCTGAGGTGTACGTAACCGTATTTCCTACAAGCGGAGTGAGTAACTTCTCATCAGCAGCGCCGTTCTTTGCTGCAACGGTACTCTTAAACCCTGGAGACTCAGGATTAACAGTCCCGCTTCGGATCATGTTACGCAACTCACCGCTAGGAGTTAATCTCTCAAACAACCCAAGAACGGTGTTTAAGTATGCCTCCCTATTAGCGATATCTTGAGCAGATCCCGACTTTGGCAAACCAAACTGCTTAGAGATAGTCGGCGCTCCAAAACGCGACTGCCCTTGGCTTTTACCGTAAACGTCATCTACCTGACCCTGAAGGAACTTCCACTCAATTCTCCCTTGAGGTGTGTCAAAGTACGCAATAAGTTTCTCAAGCGCTTCGTCTGTAAATATCAACTCTCCGTTAGGGCCAGTCTCAACGTCAGCCTTCATAACCCTTCGGCCAACGCCGCTCTCATAGATTTGCCGTAACTGTGTTGCGTTACCTTCAAAGTACTCTTGACGCCTCTTGGCAATTTCTTCCGCAGACTGACCAAGAGCAGCAGGCCCAATAAAGCCTCCAGATTCAATATCTCTTGGGTCAAGTTTAGTAAACTCAGTAGTTGTTCCCCTTGACCATGTGTATTCGTTAATGCGTGAGTTAAGAGTTAACTGATGGCGAGTAGTCATGCGTGCGCTAGCCGCATCAGTAGCAACACTACTAAGGCTATTGCCAGCAAAAGCGTTTCTCTTATCTGCCGTAATCAACTGGGTCATAAGGCTAGCGCCAGCGTCTTGATACAACTCTGTCTGGTAAGCCATGTTTTTACGAACTTTTTGTTGCGCGTACATCTCTACGGCTTTATCCGGCTCGTACAACTGACGGAGACGCTTCCGAAGAACCTCTAAGTTTTCTTGAGCCAATTCTAGGCTAGCCCTAGCGTTAGCAAAATCATTCACCAAGTTAACGTCAATATCCCCGTCAAGAACTGGTGTCCTAAATTCCGGTAGGTCGTCAGCCGAAAACCCGCCAATCGTTTCTTGAACTTGTCCTGTTCGCTGACGCCTAGCAAACTCCTCATTGTTCTTTTTAATGATTTCCTGTAACGCGCCAATTTCTTGCTTAGAGCCTTTGCTCGTTACAATCTCAATCGGAAGCGGGATGGGCTTGTTTCCATTAACCCCAGAAATCTGGACATAAATAGTTTTATTAGCCTCATCAATGTTAGTGATCGTAAATCGTTTTGCAGGAGAAAACGCATAACCCTCGCCGCCCAACAACGTCCCAGCGGTCTTAACAACAATAGCGGTCTTAGGGCGACTACCCGTTTGTCGCTTAGGAATACCGCTACGGTGCAAAACAACTTGCCCTGAAGGCAAGAACGACGCCTCTTCAATCCCGTAGCCGCTAGAGTCCGTAAACTTACCCTCGGGAACTGGATCTCCCTTAACTTGTTTGCCAGGGTTCTTTTTTGTTGGCTTAACGCGAACGCGAGTAGAAAGATTGAGCAATTCACCTTGCGTTTCAGGAAGCGCTGCGTCTCCTTCACGAGTAACAGGCATTGCGCTAATGTCATCAATAACGGTAGCGGCAGCGTCTAAAGATGTTCCCTCAGGCATACGCGCAACAACTTCGTCGTAATGCTTTTGCGCCTCAACAATCATATCTTCGTTCCGCTTTAACTCAATGCTGAACTTAGATAGCGTTGCCTTCCACCAGCCACGGAACCCTTTATCACGAACAGCCCGCAAAAAAGCAGGGTCTTGAGCCATTTCCTCACGAGACGCACCCTTATAAGGATTCTCGTCAGCGTGCTTAATATCTGCAAGACCTTCATTAATGTCGTCCATTAAGTCAGTAACTACGCTCTCACGCCGGGCATCCAGATTTTTTTGCCTACGTAACAACAAGTTACCTGCGCCATCAAAGCCAGCCTTAAAAGCATCAACAACCGGAGCGAGGCTAGTCTCGTACAAAGAAGCACGAATAATTCCTTCACCAACGTTACGAATTGGGTAACCCAACCGGAACAAGACCGCTGGACGCCAAATATCGTTAAACGTTGAGTAAAGACTCGCTCCAACATCTGCGCCTGCTTGCGTAGTTTTTCTACGAATTAGCCGGTTTTCAAAGTCACGGAAATCCCATGTGTACATGCGGCCAGCCATGTTTGTTTCAAGGGCTGGTACGTGATGCACGTTTCCTTGGTCATCTATCCAGTAAGACTTACCTTCTTGCAACGCTTTCATCTGCGCTTGACGATTGTAGTTAGCGTCTCGGATAAACATATCCAACGCCTTATCAATATCTGCTTCGTCAATTTTAGCCATGTCACCGTCGGCTTCAGTTAATACTTTACGCATAGACTTAGTAGCGTCGCTGTCTGGGCCAGCCTTCTTACTTATCGTCTCTATAACGCCGTCTTTACGGTTATAGTGGAAAATCTCTTTTAGTAGTAACTTCTCTAGATCAAGGAGAGCGTTCATACCGAACCCGGCATCTTTAGCCTCTTGAGTACCCGCCTCTGCAAGCCAACCCTCAATGATTTCTTCTGCTCGCTCGCGGCCACCACGACGAACACCATCAACAACTTTAGTAGCGCCAGAAAAAGCCCTAACAGAAAACACCATAGCCGTTATTTCTCGCACATTGTCTGCGCCAGTTATACCCCGCAAGTCAACAGTTCCAGAAGGACGCTCAATCCCAGGGAGACGCCACAAGCGCAACATAAGACCTGTAGTGCCGATAGGAAGATCATTCGACTTAGCAGCCTTTAATGCTCTACTGACGCTGCCGCTCATTCCATAGACGCTTGCTGTCCGATCCATGTTCCGCAAGCGGCGAGCCTGGTTCCATCGGCCACCAATACCGGCTCGCCCAATGCGAGCCTCAGAAGTTAAGGCAGCGCCATTACGAGTACCGATTTGCCGCAACAAGTCTTCAGCACCCGCAGCAACCTTCTCAATTTGCCTTAAGCCCTCAGTAGTTATCTCATCAATCTGCCCTAGAACCTTTAACGCTAATTCAGGGCTTTCCGGCAACGCGGCAAGTTGAGCAGCCTTTAGCGCAGGGTTTGGGTCACCGGCTATCGTAGAGTAAACGCGCAAGTTAGTAAGCCACTCTTGTTCAGCAGCCATGTACGCAGGAGAGCCAGGCTCTTGACGCTTCAGGTTGTTGTAAGAAGTAGAAATCTCAGTAGCCAACTGGTCTAGTTTCCTAGAAACAGTAGCAGCGCTAGCCGTGCTGTTAAAAGAGTAGGTGTCAGCCTTCCTCGCCGCTATTGCATAATTATTCATCATGGTGATGCCAGGGTGCGCGTCGGTGAGCGCACGCATAGCGCGACTATCGCCTAACCCCATAGAACGCATCATCAAAACAGAAACGTTAAACTGCTCAACCTCGTCCAGTTGTTGATACAAGGGGTTATTCTTCAACTGGTTAATAGAAACCCATAGGTCGCTATTACCGTAACGCCGCTCCAACTCGTTTAACTGTGTTGGCTTAGCCTGTTGAGCATAACGCACAACCTGACCAAGACCAGAAAGTCTGCTACTTCCCCCTAGAAAAGCGGGAAGGTATTGGCTAAACCGGCCAGTCTCTTCAGCCAAAATTGTTGGATCTTGGGAGACGCGCAAAACATCGTCTGCTAAAGCGTCCTGTTGGCGAGTCAGCCCATCTGCATCAAACGGTTCATCAAGAAACCGCAAGCGGGAAAACTTCAATGCTTTGCCGCCAGGGACAATAATTAGAGGATCAACAACTAGCGCCCAGGTAAAGTCATACGTTCCGCTAACCCATTTTGCTGCGCCTTCCCCCTCAAAAACTTCCTTCTGCTTCTTCTTATCAAGGAACTGCTTAGGGTCATTCTGAAAATTATCCGGCAACAGTTTACCGTCATATCGGTAAGCGTTAAACGCTACAAACGTTCCAGCCGCACCCATCGGCCCAAGGGTTGTCAAGCCAAGATTAATCTTGTTTGCTATCTTTTCCGTATCGGCCAGACTAACCTCAGCGTTCAACGTTGCTACCTGGCCGGGGCTAATTGTTCCCGCTTCGGTGTAAGAAATCGGGTCAATACCTCCAGGAGCCAACGCACCAAGGTAAGAGCCAGTCTGGTTAATCCGCTCGTACATCTTCATTAGCGGCCACATAACCGCCAGATCCCAGACGGTTTCCTGAGGGCCTTGGCTAAACAGGCCACTTACCACGCCTTTTTCTCGGAGGTTCGTGGTGGTGTCCTCGTAGTCAAACGCGGCCTTCAACATGGAGGAACCAAAGCCTTTTGCACGCTCAAGGAAGTTAGGGTCACCTTCCTGTGCGCCTGAGTGATAATCGGTAGGCTTAAAATCTCCACTTAGTAGGGCTTCAGCCTGCATCTTTTCCGCGTCAGAACGAAAATCACTAGGCGCTTGTGCAATAGTTCCTTCAGGAGTCTGACCAGGAACAACGGGAGGAGTTAGGGGATCCTCAAACCGTTCGTTCATGCTACGCGCATAAGCAGCGCGCTCTTCGTAAGTAGACACTAGACTTTCTCCCTCTGCGCTTGTTGGCGAGGGTCTGATCCGGTTAGTAAGCGGATAAAATCATTACGGTTATCATCATCCGGCCATTGGACTCTCGTACTCAAGTGCCAGATAAGAGCAGCATTTTGTACGCCAAGGGCGTCAGTAAACGCAGCAATGTTGCGAACCATCGTGTTGTTTTTATCCATTAAACGCTCTTAAGAAAGTTTACAAAAGAGCGCACGCTATTAGGAGTATCGGGGTCGTTAGCAATCGGCTCTAGCAGCGGCAGCCACTTCTTAATCTGCTGTGCGTCTTCTCTCCGCTGATCCTTAGGGCCAGAACCAGGGCCGCTAGGCAATCCTTGAGATACCGGAATATTAGGGCGAGTAGTAGGGTCTTTCAAGTTAGGGAAGTCGTCTGCGTAAATCATTGGCTTTTCTTGCTTTTGTTGCTTAGGGGGCTCAATCCCTCCACTCGCAGGAGAAACTGCCCCAGTTGCAGAAGAGTAATCCATGCCTAAATCAGTACGGTTTGTGTAAGCCTTACCAGGCGTACCCTGACGCTTACCACCCTGCTTACTGTGCCTAGGCATTTAAACGCTCCCTGTAGCAGTTTGAGGTCTACGCAACGTAGACAACATTGCCATCATGTTTTGTTGATCTGGGCTAGGCCCACGGGTCGTAGGCATGGCCTCAGGCCCCGCCATCGCTCGCATAGTTGCTGGAGCAGCAAGAGCGTCAGGAGTTTGCGGTTCAAGGGCAGCCTCCTCCTCCTTCTTCTTCTGCTCCTCCATAGCCTCTTCAGTCACTTTATTCATGGCTTCAGCAAGTTCCATGCGATCAGACTCTACAAGTTGAATAATCTTTGCTACAGTCAGCGGAGGTATCTGGCCGCTAGCAGCCTGCTGCTGCAATCCAGCCATAAGAGCCTGCTCCAAGCCCTCCGCGACAATGCGGTCTTTCTCGTTCTCAGGGTTATCAACAAACGGATCTAGGCTCGCTGCTGTCTCCTTAGAGATAATCCCAAGGCCAATACGCTGCCCAAGGCCAACAATCAACTGGTTAACGTCAGCGCCAGTAGCCGGATACGAAACAACATGGTTCTCTTCGGGGAACACATTGTTAGCCTTGTACGTAACGCTCCGTGTAGTGTTGCCCGTTCCTACGTAAATAGTGCGCTCAGAGTCACCGTCAAGGGCTTTAGCCAACTTAATCCCGGTAATGTCCTCAGCGGTCAAAGAGAAGGCAAACGTTTCTTGTGCTTCAGCGACCGGGTAGTCAATAACAGCAGACAAGACTGCATCGCCCCTGCGTCCGGTACGCACATTGGTAGCAGATTCGCCACCAAATTCTTGCGGTACGCCAGCAGACAGGCGTTGAGCGCGTTCTAGCCGGTCAATCGTCGGGTTCGTTAAGTAACCAGGCTGCGACTGCACCTCACGAATATCGCCACCGCTAATAATGTTTACCATGCCCGTGCGTCCGTCGTGAGGCCCGTCAAGGAAGCGGCCTACCTCACCCGGTCGGCTAACAAGGTACGTGTCAGGGAAGATGCCCTTTTCTACAGCGATAGTTTCTAGAGCCATAAGGCGAGCCTGCTGGTAGTACATGCCAATCATGTTGTCAAACTGCCCTTGAGGGCCGTCTAATGTAATACGCATTGGTATGTGAACTAGCGGAGTATCAATAGGGTTCTCAAAGTATTCAAGAACTACTGCGCGGCGCTTGCCGTCAATGTGCCCGGTTAGTGGATGCGGGAAAGTCGGGTCGCTAAACGCAGTCAAAAGAAGCATTGTTGAGGACTCGTCAACGTATTCAAGCAGTAGCATGGGGGTATCGGAAGTTAGGTTGTTTTCCATGCCAACAAGTTGCTGAATTTGCGCGTTGTACCCATTCATCTTTAGCCAGCCAACGGTACGTCGGTACGCAAAAATGCAGTCTCGTGGCTGAGTCTGACCGGGCTGAATATCAACGCTAGGGAAAGTTTCTAGCGGGTGACGAACGTGCCACGTAGGAGTGTTGGTCTTAGGGTTCCAGCGGATAACTACCGGGCTCATGCCGTAAGCAATCATGTGGCGAGCGCGGTTCTTAAGTTTCATGCTTAAACGGTCGGTCTGCCAGTACCCGTATAGCACCCGGCCAGCGGTCATGGCGCGGCGCTGCTCCCTACGGTTGCTGTTGCTTTTAGGGCTAAACGTGACATTCGGGGTGACGCTAGCAATACGACCAGCCATCTGGTCAATGCCCTGCGCTAGAAGATTAGGTACGCTAGCGGCCTCATTCCGCTCAACCTCAGGGAGCGGCACTCGCGCAGTACCGTTATAGATAGACTGGACTTGACGCATCTTAGTGTGCAAGCCACCGTAAAAGTTTACTCGCTGCCGGTATAGGTCTAAAATATGGTCAACGCTTTTCACAATTACACCAAACCCTTTGTCAACCAGCCAGGACGCCTCATCACATACTGCCCCTGCTTCTGGGGTGTATAATGATTCTCAACGCCAAGTTTACCAAACCATACGCTCATAATAAGGTCACTCGTGTCGCTTTCAGGATATCTTACACCCTCATCTATTAAATACTGGCATTGGTTACGCGCAGACAGGCTGGCCCAAGGTATTCTTACCTGACCTTGCCTAAACAAATCACCAATACTTTCAAGACCCCACTTTGGGTCGCGCTTGTTTATAGAAGTGGTGTGTGGCAAAAACTGCACCCCGCTCACTTCCATCCACTTCTGCACATGAGGCTGGCTAATCAACCACCGCTGCGCTGCGTTTACCTCAACGATGCAATGCGTTATTGGCAAACCGGCTAATACGCTTTCCTTCTGCCACTCATCCATCAACCCGCCAAACTCAAAACTGTTTAGGTCAAAACTAAGGAACTGCTCAGGGTTCAACCGGGTGCGCTTCAGTTTCACAATCCAGCGCGTCTGGCTCTCAGGGTCATACAGCCACCAGATAATGCCCCACCATTCTGTAGGTGACGGGTCAACTGTCATAAACGACCAGCACTCGCGGCCAAACAAGTGCGCCGGTATCTCGCCAAAGCCACGGTCTTTATCTAGGCAACCGGGAGCGGGGAACCCGTCGCCATCTAGGCCGCCTGTAATCCAAGCCGGGTCAAGCAAGCCGCCGACAACCTCGCCGTCATTCTGCTGATACATCACCTCAAAGGTGCGCGGGTTATTGTGCTTAATCGTTTCCAGGTCTTTCCACGGCAAACGCCACGGATCCAGCAAACAGCCCTTCGGCCACGGCTCTAGGCTCTCATGGTCGCCCTTACAGTTCTCCTCATCGTGTGCCCGGTACACGATATGGCGGTACTTCTGCGTCTCGTCTATTTTCTTCTTATCCAGGCAGTAGCGATATAGGTCATCATGCTGAATACGCTGGCCCTGGAGCAGTAATAGTCCACGGGGTTCAAGGCGGGTTTCGGCCTCAGCATCCCACCAAGTCTGAAGGTTCTCTTTTGACTCTTGCGTCTTAGTGTTCTTACGGTCAACAAGGTCATCCCAAATCACGAAATCAAAACGGCCACCCAGAAAACCAGAATCCTGGCCCCAGGCAGACACCGTAGGTTCTTTATCGTCCAGGCTAACGCCGTCCAGTTGACGCACGACCAATGCTTCGCCGCGCCACAAGTCCGTCCTGCCGTCAGGTTTAAACGCACCAAAGTCGTCCTGCATACACGCCTCAGCGTCAAACGCGATGCCGCGCTCCAGCGAGTCCGTGTCGGCCCGTAAAGGCGCGTCACGCTCCAGGCTCTTCTTAATGCGGCCTACGTACATGCGAGCCTGCCGCTCCGTGCGGCTACCGATCTGGATGCGGATACTGCGGTCACGAGCGATCATCCAGCACGGAATGTCGTGCGTAAACAGCGTAGACTTACCCGACCCCGGCGGCTCGTTCATCACCACAAACTCGCGGTCGTCCGTCTCGCTAATACGCAGCAACTCGTAAGCCGCCCGTTCCTGCCACGGCGTACTCTTCCTGCCAAAATACCGCAACCGAAAGTAAGCAAAATCCTCCAGCGCCCTCTGCGCCTCAGGCTCCAACGGCTGCGCCACAACCTGCCCAGCAACCACAGACACGCCAAGGACGGCAGCAGCCTCAATGCCCTGCGAGGTCTGCTCCCCCCGCTCAAAACGGTAACCCGTAGACGGAGACAAGCGAGCCTTCTTGCAAGCAGCCTCAACACTCAAGCCAGAGTTACGGGCATCAAAGTACTTCTGCCACTTAGCAATGACAGGCTTTGTCAGTTTACGAGCCAAGACGAATCTCAAACTCGTCACTAAGAAGCAACTTACTTAACGCCTCAGCGACAACAACCTCCACGCTAACGTCACGCACAGCAGCACGACGAGCAACCTCAGCGCCAATAGCGCCATCAACCTCAACCATCAAGAGAATCACCTCCCTTGCAATCAACGACACCATACCACAAATAACTACGCCCCCGCAGTAAACCCAATCTGATACCATCAACAACCAGCAGCCGGTACTCAGCCAGAAATGAGTACGCCCGACTCGCAATCGGGTCAAACCCCCGTCAGAAGGGGCGTGCAACCCTGTAGACAGCCAGGGACGCGGAGAAGATGCAGCAACAAAACCAAGGACGAGACCGGCGGGACTCGCAAGTTGCCAGGATCCCTGGGAAAACACTAACCAAAACCCCAGATAAGACAGGACACACACCAGCACCTTAGTAGGAGTGGGGGTGGGGGGGCCTTAGGGCAACCCCCCGGTCATGTCCGATTTGTCCGAGTTGCATAGATATGCAGGTTTGGGCAGATGTGAGCGCTAGCGCCAGGTGGTTAAATGTTTGACTACCTGGGGGCATGGCCTGCTGGTAACTGTCGGCGGTGCGCGGTGAGGTGTGTCCGTGGTGGCGCGGTGCGCGTGGTGGCGCTGCATTTAGGTACCTAAATTTAGTTCGTGTCGCAGGTTGACAGTTATGACATTTGCCATGATAGAATCGGGGTACCGGCAACAAGGCCGGGCAACACTAAGGAGCACCAATGCTAGATCTGGACATGAACGAAGCAGCAGCCCTCGCGCACCACGAAGCGCTAGCGGCTGGCGATACTGCTAAGTCCAAGGGAGTGGCCGTGTCGATGTATGCGGCTTCATGCACCACGCTGGAAGCGCTGGAAGCCAAGTACGAGGAGTGCGGTCAGTCCAAGTCCACCGGGCTGCTCTGGTTTAACTCCGGCAAGGCCTACCGGGCTCTCGTTGAGCGTGATCCCGAATTCTGGTGCAAGGAGGAGAACGCATCGCTAGTGCGTCGGCGCTTCACCACGAGCCAGAAGGGCAAGGGGTTTATGAACCGCAACGGTTCGCCTCTGTCGGGCAAGGGCCTGGCGAGCGCCATCGCCAAGGCTGCTGCCACCATCGACCCGAACGAGCCCGACAACACCGAAATTGTCGCGCAACTGAAGGCCGGTTACGGCAAGGAGCCCGGCCAGGAGTCGCGCTGGCTTCAGACCGCCCGCGCCAAGTGTGCCAAGGTGATCGAAACTGGCGACGAGGCCACCCGCGATGAACTGCTGGTAGCGCTTGACATCATCGGAGCCGCGCTAGGCGACAACAGCGCCTACGCCGAGGTCGCCTAAATTTAGGCACCTAAAGGAGCCCCCTACCCTCACGGGTGGGGGGTTTCTTTATGTCCGAATTGCCCGGCTCACACGCGGCGGCTCGCTTCGCTCGCCGCAAAAGCAAAAGGCCCTCGCAGGCTCGGGCAGTAAAGCCGCCGCCCTAGAAGCCCGGCACCCCAGCCCTAACGCCGCCCTAAAAGCCCGGCACCCCAGCCATAAGCGGCCCTAGAAGCCCCGCACCCCAGCCATCGAAGGAGCCGCTAGTCGCGGCACACTTCCACGCGATAAATCGCGGGCAAGCCCGCTCACTCG
>Ga0181583_10003642_pt1 | contig 11300 bp, 7 predicted proteins | sample 071ome_31_FD_132461 | JGI IMG/M metagenome (GOLD analysis project Ga0181583, IMG submission 132461) | Coastal salt marsh microbial communities from the Groves Creek Marsh, Skidaway Island, Georgia - 071405CT metaG (megahit assembly) | ecosystem: Environmental > Aquatic > Marine > Intertidal zone... | reverse complement strand
GTTTGACCCGTGTGGTCGGTGCCTGCGCCCCGGCCCGGCCGTCACCCCTTGCCGGCCTTGCGCCGGGCCAGCTGGTCCAGGATGGCCCGCCCCCCCGCGGCGTCCTTCCGGGCCGGGGCCGCGGGCGCCGCCGGGCGCGCACGGACCGTCGGCGCCACGGCCAGCCGGACCCGCTGGTGGTCGGCGTGGCGCGGGTTGGCCGTCGTCGGGAAGTCCTCCATCGCGTGGGCGGGACCCTTCCTCTCGGCGTCCCCGGCCGCCTCCCGCCGCTCCCGCTCCTCCTTCTCGCGGAGGATCTGCGCGGCCTGCTCCCGGACGAACATGTTCTCGATACCCCCGCTCCCGACGCGCCGCAGGTGCCCCGTCATCACCACCGGGAGCTGGGTCGCCTCGGGCATGGACGACGTCGGCGCCAGGCCGCCCATGCCCGGCGTGTCGTCGCCCGGCCCGGACCTGAGCGCGCGGGTCGATCCGCGCCGGGTGACAGGTTGGGGCGCCCCGGTCGACCTCCGCCCGCCGGCCATCCCCGCCGCCGCCCCTGCCCCCGAGGAGCGCCGGCCCGCTGCCAGTGCGCGTGGGACGCGGCTGCCGCCCCGGGTCATCTCCCTGGTGTGCGTCAGCGCCGGGGGCGACGTCAGCGCTGCGGGCGACGTGGCGAGCGTCGCGGAGGGCTCCTCGTCGTCCGCGCCCCCCCCCCCCTCGCCCCCCTCGCTCACCGGGCCAAGGTGGGCCCCGTCAGAGTGCTGGCTGGCCCGGTGGGGCCGCTTTTCCTTGACCGAAAGGAGACGGTGCATGGCGTTGGAGAGGCGGTTGCGCAGCGTCTTGGGCTTGTGCGGGGCGCGGGAGCCGCCGCCCGACGGGCTCCCGCACAGGTCGAGGCTGCTCCCGGCCTCGCTGTGCCTGCCGGTGCTTTCGGGGTGCTGGTCAGGCAGCCACCCGTCCGACAGTCCCAGGTGTTCCGGGGGAGCCGGCTCGCTCGGCGCGGCCTTTCCCCCGGACGGGTCCGAGGCCCGGTGTGCGGGGGCGCCCTCGCCTGCCTCCACGGCGAGCGAGGCGCGGCGATGGGGCAGGGAGCCCACGGGGCCGGCGCAGCCCGAGCCGGCCCCGCTGACCCGTTGCGAGGGGGAGCGCATGTAAACCTGGCTGGCGTGCCTGCCAATCTGGGGCTCCGGGGCGCGCTCCCGCTCCAGCATCCAGAGGAGCCGATCGCGGTGCTCGGTGCCCACGCCGAGCTCATCGACCATGATGGCCTCCTTCATCAGCTGCACGAGTTCCCGGGCGGCGGTGACGGCCTCGGCGCGGGCGGCGCCGGTGCGGCCGCGGAGCTCGGAGACGGCGTCCAGGGCCATCATCTCCGCTTGGGACGCGGACAGCTTGACGGCATCGTCGTCGTGCGTCCCGTCGAAGAACCCCCCCGCCAGGTCGCCCAGCCACGGGTGCAGGAGCAGGGCGCACGCTGTGGGCCGGTCGCTGGGGTCATACGCCAGGCACTTGGAGACCCAGTCCTGGCAGTCCTCCGAGAGCCTGCTGTCCTGGGGGAACGTGACGGCGCCGCACGCGATCAGCCGGCTCATGTTCTTGATCTGCGCGCTGTTGAACGGCAGCGTCCCCGTCAGGCACTCGTATGCCAGCACCCCCAGCGACCAGACGTCCACCGACTCGGCGTAGAGCGTCCGGGCGCCGTCCGACCGCTTCATCATCTCCGGCGCGATGTACCCGACGGTCCCCGCCCGCGCCGTCGGCCGCTCCCTCCTCGCATTGATCAGGTACTCGAGCCCCCCCAGCTTGAGCGCCCCGTCCATCCCGAACAGCACCTTCTCGGGGTGCAGGTTGCGGTGAATGTACCCCGTGCCGTGCAGGAGCGCGAGGACCTTGGTAAGCGGCGCGGCAATCTCGGCCCGGAACGCCGCCTCGGGGACCCTCCCCCGCCATCCCTTTATCACCTGCCGCAGCGACGTGTGCTTGACCGCCTCCGCCAGCACGTACTGGTGCTCCTCGTCCTCCCAGGCGAGGTAGAGGCAGTGGAGGTGGGGGTGCCGGAGCTCAGCCCGGAGGGCCACGGAGCGCGCGATGCACTGCTCCTGCAGCTCCCCCTCGTCCCCCCGGAACTGCGACTTGAAGTGCACGGTTAGCCGCGCGTCCAGCCCGCTCCGCTTGTGCTTGACGTCCAGCTGCGAGGACGTCATCGTCCCCTCCACCGCCGTCTTGGTCACGAAGTCCCCGATCTGGTACGCGGCGGCGTCCAGGTCGAGGGGCATCGCGACGCCCTTGACGGGGTAGCTCAGCGGCACGCACCCCTCCCCGTGCTCCTCCCGCGGCGCGGCGATCCCGTCGGGCGTCGTGAGCTCGAGGGACCGGTGCGTCTGGTCGAGCACCTCTGCCCAAGGGATCCCCGCCCGGACGGCCACCACGGGGAAGTTGCCGTGCTCGTCGGGGGCGCCCGTGTCGGACATCACCGACTGCTGGGATACCCTGCTGGGATGGGACCCGCGGCTGGTCCGCTGCCGGCCGGCCGCGGGCGGGACCAGGGTGCCGATCGGCAGGAAAAGGTTGGAATCCTCCACCGAGGGTTCCATCCTCCGCTCGGTCTCCAGGGAGCCCCTCCGCCCCCCGTCCCCGGAGGCCTTCCGCGGCACGTCCAGGGACCCCCTCCTTCGGGCAGGCACATCCTTCTTCTCCAGCTTCCCCCCCACGAAGGAGACCCTCCGGTCCCGGCCCGCGCCCGGCTTCCTGCTCGGGGAGACGCGGTTGTCCTTTGTGCGTTGAGAGGGGGGGAATAGCGTGAAAAACATCGCCTCGGCAGGGTTGTACGGGGCACGGACGAATCGACCCACAGGCCCTCGTCGCGTCGGCGTGGCGACTCCTCCGGGCGGGCACCGGGCGCACGAGGGAAGTCAGGGCTGGGGCAGAACGTCGGAACAGAGCTGTCCGCCGCGAAAGGGTACACTCCGTCACTCACTCGTCATTAAGCATCGAGAAACCCTGGAATGTACAGGATAAACGACGATGTGGGGCAAGGGTGGCCCGGTTAAGATGCTCTTGGCCCCCCAAAGGGTTCGGTGCGTCGCTGGTCGGGGCCCGATGCTGAGACGACTATCGGTATTCTGACGATACACGCCCCTGATAAAAATACAATGAACTTGTCGAGGCCCTCGCACCCCGTCTTGTCCCCTCCCGGCCCGTCGTCGTCCCACCCCGGGTGGTCAAAGCCTGACCCCCAAGGACACCTCCGACAGTCGACAGTCAGGAGAGGGCGCGGGCGCAAATGGGTCCCGGCGGCGAGAGCGTGGACTCCTGCCTGGGTCTCGGGGCGCAGCCGGCGGGAACCTCTTCAACACGCCCCCCCCCTACTCCTGCGGCTCGAGGCACCGCCGCACGAGGTCGCGCAGGGAGGGCATCTCGAGCGCCGCAGAGGTGCGCTCCTTGTCGGCGAGCTGCTTGTTGACCTCCACCTCGGTCGAGTGGCTCCCCGGGGCGACGAGCACGTCGAGTTTGAATCTCCGCGGCAGGCTCTTGGCCAGCCGCGCCTTGATACACAGCCCGATCACGGGCGCTGCGGGGGCGGGGAACCGGCACCCGGGGTCACCCGGGGTCTCCGGGGGGTCGCGCGGGCATCGCCCGGGGTTGCCTGCTCGCGCTGCGGCGGCGGCACGGGGGCGATGGCGTGCGTGCGCGCAGGGCGCCTCTTCGAGGCGGCACTCACCGAGGCTGCAGTGCATGACGGTGGGGGTAAAGACAACGCGGACCCGCCCCCCCGCGTCGTCCACGGCCACGTCGTCAAGCTTGAGGACGTCCAGCTGCTCCAGCGAGTACGGGTGCTCCGGGTCGCGGATGTCGCGGATGTGCTCGAACACCTCCGCCGCGTCGATGGGCTCCTGAGGAGGGGGGGGGGACGCGAGGGGGGCTCGGCCGGGGCATCGCAGGGGTAGCAGGGGCGCGGGGGGTGGGGGGCGTCCGCGGAGACGAGAAGGGCGATATGCGGGGGAGGCGGGCCGGTCGCGCCCCGGGAACGGAGGAAACGCACGCGATGTCCCTCCTCGTCCACGTCCTGGGCCTCCTCGGAGCGCCGGACGACCGCCCGGCTCCTCTCGTGGACCACAGGGTTGGAGTTGATGAGGTCCATCACGGCCTCATCCCCTGGACGGCTACCGCTACCGCGTCGAATCTCTGCGCAGCTTCACTGCGACAGGATTGCCAGGGCGGGCGCTGGGGCCGGGGCTGGTGTGGGAGGGCCCCCCCAAAAAGTCACGGTATGCCCCCACTCCAGGGCGGGCGGGCGACTGGTTTGTTCTGGCGGCCGCACCGCCCGGTCGGAGGCGGGGCAGCCCGGACCGAGTTGACTCCCCTTTGCGCACCGTAGCGTCCCGCCCTCCCCCTTACCCGGAAAACTCTCTCGAGCCACCTTCCAAAGACAACCCAGCAAAGATGGAGCGCACCTACATCATGATCAAGCCCGACGGCGTGCAGCGCGGTCTCGTCGCCGAGATCATGAAGCGCTTCGAGCAGAAGGGCTTCAAGCTCGTCGGTGAGCCTGCCCCCCGCGCGCGCCCGTTACCACGCGGCCCGAGGGAACCGTTCTTGGCGCCCACCCTGCGCCGGAATCCGGAGCGCGCCCTGGTATAGAGGGAGATTTACGCGAGTTTGACCCATCACGATGCCCGGATGCGGCTTATTCGCACCGGGTTGCCCGCCCGCACCGGTCCAGTGGAGGGCCCTGCCCTCAGCCGCACCGTCACTGCGTCTACTGTGGGCCTATATCCGGGGTCTGCTCCCCTGTACGGGGTAATAACGTGCCTAAATTCGGGGATTACGCTCCACTCGCGTGCCAGATCCTGTCCGGACGCCCCTAACTCGAGCCTTTGCTATCGTGGTGTGCACATGTTGTGGGAATACCCACTTCATTGGCCGGCATCCCTCACGTCGTCGCCCCCTCCTGCGCGCCTCATCGCGGTATGCCCTCTCTGCCTATCCGCAGCCCTCAAGATGGTGACCGTCACTGAGGAGCACGCCAAGACCCACTACTCCGACCTCTCCAGCAAGCCCTTCTTCGCTGGCCTCGTGGAGTACATCTGCTCTGGCCCCGTCGTCGCCATGGTGTGGGAGGGCAAGGGTGTCGTGAAGACCGGCCGTGTCATCATCGGTGCCACCAACCCCGCCGAGTCCGCCCCCGGCTCCATCCGCGGTGACTTCTGCATCGAGGTCGGCCGCAACATCATCCACGGCTCCGACGCCGTCGAGTCCGCCAACAAGGAGATCGCCCTCTGGTTCCCCGAGGGCCTCAACGAGTGGTCCCGCACCATCGACTCCCAGATCTACGAGTAGGCGCATGGCACACCTGCCGTAGCTCTGCTTCGTCGTCTTTGAAAGTTCGCGAGAGCGCCGGGGCCCGCCAGTAGGGGCGTGAAGCGGACCGTGGCCCCTGTGCGTTCCGGTGGCGCGAGGCCGGCGCTCCTCGAAGGAACGCCCGGGTCTGCCCCGGTCTACAGGACCCCCCCACGGCTCGGAATACCACGCACGCGGACCGGGTACCATCCAACCTCTAGTTGTGCCGGGCCCACCCTGAGAGCCGCATGTGCACCTGGAATCAAACCGGACCGGTATGATAGTGGCGTAGACATCCTGAAACATACTAAATCAAGCACTCCAGCGTCCGAGTTCCTCGATTTGTGCCTTCATGGCGCGATCCGGAGAGAGCAGCCCTCCCTCTCATGAGCGAGGGCAGCGTCGCGGGGCAGGCCGGAGGGGGTTGAGGGCGGACATACTTCGGGCCATCTCATTCATGAGGGGGAGGACCAGCCAGCCGTTTGCCTTCCAGGGCGCCCTGGTCACGACGGGAGGCAGTGCGTTACGGCCCCAGCGCCACAGAAGCCATGGACCAGCCACGAACCTACCGCCCCTTCCTCTCACCTCAACACCATCCCCCCTAAACAACATCCCAGTCCAGGAGCGCGGCCCGCGCCGGCAGGATAGTCCCGTGAGCAGTGCGGCCTCTGGCAGGGGGCTCGAGTCCCCCATCGTCGGACGCGGCCCCTCGGACGGGCTGTGGGCCGCTGCGAGCGCTGCCGTCCCTCTCCGGGACCGGACTGCGTTCGCCCGACGCGACAACGCCGAAGTTCCACCGCCGGCGCCCGGGGACAGCATCCCAGCTACTGTGACGGTGTTGTCCCAGCCACTGGAGGCCTCACCCCCGCAGCCTGCCCCCGGACTGGACCGCGTGCGCGCTGCCCTGAGGCGGCACCGCGTTCCCGGGGGCGCCTGTCCGGGGAAGGGGGTCGCCGCGGCCCGCGGGGCGAGGGGGGCTGCCTGGAGCCTGCTGGATGATCCCTCAAGCGGCGAAGAGGAGGTCGACCGCCTCCTGAGGGGCGCGAGGGGGCGGCGCGACGCGTCTACCTTCCGCCGTTTCGAGTTTCTCCCTCCTGAGGCGGCCCTGGCCAGCCCGGGACCGTCTGCCCTCCTGGGCCCGCTCCGCAGCCAGCCGTCCCTCGACAGCGGGGCTGTCGCTGTCAGAACTCCCCTGGAGGAGTGGCTGGCGAGTGGGTCGGAGCTGGGGGATCCCACGTGGGTGGGGCGGGGAGCCTCGGGCAGCTTGGGGGGGCCGGTCCAGGGTGTCCCGCGCGGCGGTTTCGGGGCGGGAGGGCTCCTCGGGGAGACTCGTCTGGGAAACCCGGGCGCGGGGGAGAGCGAGTGAACGGGACGACGCCCCACCCTTCAACGGAGGCGGCCGCCTACGCCTGGGCGGAGTCGTCGTCATCCGGGAGGGCCCCCCGGATGGGCTTGTTGCGGACCCACTTGGTGGCCACCCACTTGGTGCCTTCCTCGACGGGGCACCCGCCGTGGAGCGCGTGGGGATCAATCTCCCCCGCATCCGTCAGGGACCAGAAGGCCAGCGCGTAGCCCTTCCTCGGCTTGACCTTGAGGCCGTGCTCGCAGCTCTGGTAGTCGCTGAAGCCCTCGTTCCCCTCCCCCTCCCGCGGCAGCACCGTCTCCCCACCCTTCTCCACGTCCGTCAGGTAGAGCAGCACCGTCACCATGCGGTTTGTCTCCTGCACCCCGAACTCCTTCGGGTCCCACGTGTCCATGTGCGAGTAGTAATGCTGCCCATGCTTATACCGGAGGACGTTGTAGTCCTCGAAGTGGCTCGTGGGGACGCGGAGGGCGTCGGCGATGCGGCGCTCAACGCGTTTCAGGGTGCCCGTGGGGTCGGGAGTATCCCGCCCGACGAAGACGCCGTCGCTGGTGCGGATGTTGGCCGTCTGCTCGGCCGTCTCCCCGTGGCGCAGGCTCAGCTGCGACCGCTGCAGTCCCTCCTCGGCGATCTTGATGATGGCGTCGCACTCCTTCGGCGTCATAAAGTTGGGGAACAGGACCGCCTTCGGATGCCACGAAAGGATCTGGTACGGGTACGTCGTCAGCCAGTCGTGGCCCTCCCCCGGGGGGAGGCTCTCCAGGACAGCTCCGGACAGCGCCCCAGTGCCGTGTGGGTCGTGCTTGTTCACCGGGGCGCCCCGCGTCTGCCCGCCCAGTGTCTGCCCGCCCAGCGTCTGCCCGTTCAGGGAGGCTCCCGTGGCCAGGGGGGGGGCATTGCCCACTGGCGGTCCTGGCGACGGGGCGGGTAGCAGGGTCAGCGGGCCGAGTGGTTGCTCCCTGGAAACGGCCGGAGGGGGGAGGGGCAAGGAAGGGGGCTCCCTCGCAAAATTGCACGTATTTCAGGGGTTCAGAGCACGATTTATGATACAATATCGTATATATAATCGATATAGAGTGTCGAAACCCCCCAGATTTGGTAGATAGTGCGCAGCGTGCGTCGCGAAGGTGGACACCGTTCTCCTCAAAACTCGCCTGGTTCGACGCCCCCAGGAACTGAGCTCCCTCCCGGCATCCTCGCGACGAAAGACACATACTGGATCATGTACCAAGCCAGCCCACAGACCGCAAGGACAACTAACAGGACCGTGGTTACCGGCGCGCCGTTCCTCAGCAGCGTGCGCCGCTCGATGAGGGGCTTGTGTGCCCCGTGAACGGGCAGCGCCCCGCTCCCGCTGGCGTGTTCCTTCCCATTGCCGAGACCGTTCCGGTGTCGGAAGTCGGGCGGATCTCTCAGCGGGTCCTCCATGGTAGCAAGTGCCCGCCGGCGGCGGAGCGGGCGACGCAAGTGCCCGCGCCCCGCCCGGCGGGGGGCCCGGGCCCCGTCAGAACACGAACCCGCTGGTCACGCTCCTGCTCCCCCTTCAACTCGCCCGGCGGCCCTTCACGCGTTGGGGCGGGGGGCCACGGCGGTCCCCGGTGCCCGGAGCGCCGCGATGGCGCGCGCCTGCAGGCTCGCCTCGGCGACCATGCGGCTCCGCAGGCGCTCCTCTGCCACCTCCACCGCCGCCAGCATGCAGTTGACCGAGTGGAGCCTTGCCTCCAGGACCTCCTTCTTCGAGTCCCGCGCCTCCGCGTACCGCTCCTCCACGTCCTGGACGTACTCGTCCACCGGCTGCGGGGACACGAGGGGCGGGGCGCCGGTCAGGGTGTGGCCCGGCGTGGAGGGGCCCCCGGGCACCCCGGGGGGGCGCGCCGTCGGTCGGCAGCCGCGTGCCTGCGCGTCTCACCTCGCCGGTCCCGTCGCTCTGCGACAGGGGCACCCCCGCGCACCGGTAGGGCCCCAGCCCTCCCGCGAAGCTCATCGAGGGAAGGGTGCTGGCGAGGCGCGCCCGCTTCTGGGCGCCCCCACCGGCGCCACCACGGCCAGCCACGCCGGGGATGGAGACGAGGCGGGCGCGGGCCAGGGCCTCCTTGTCGAAGTCGTCGTCGTCCTTGTCCTTGGGCTTTGACGCGCTCTTGCTTTTCTTCAGGCTCTTGGACTTCTTCAGAAGCGACTCCCCGCCTCGGTCACGGGGCGTTGTGCCGCCGTTCCCGGCCCCGCCGCCGCGCGTGTCGTCGACCGAGGTGCTCGAGACGGTGGCCCGCTCGCTCTCCGTCTCCACCTTCTTCTTGTGGCTCTTCCCCGCCCCCTTCTTGTGGCTCTTCTTCTTCGCCCCCTCCCCCGTGCTCGCCTTGCTCTTCTTGGCGTCGCTTGTCCCCTCCTCTTCCCCGCCTCCCCGTGCCACCTCAGTGCTCTCGTCCATGTCGAGCTCGTTCCCCCGGCTCCTCCTCCGCACCTTCTTCTTCCACTCCTCCACCGCCCCCTCGGCTAACCGCAGCGCCTCCTGGAAGCTCGGCGTCTTCTTGCAGTTCTTGAACTTCTCCCACTTGCCCCGGATGTCGTGCAGCTCGTTGCGGTTGGCCCACCCTAACGTCTTGTCGAAGAAGTTGACTAGTACGCTGTCCCGCGCTGGCGGGGATCCCATCGTCCGGATGTGCTTCCGGTAGTCCACGATCCGCCCCGGCCAGTACCCGTGGCCCTTGACCTTGCCCCACACAAGGTCCCCGCTGGCCATGTCCTGCGGGGTCTTGAAGGGCGGGACCTCGTCCGCCCCGCCCCCGCCCCCACCCCGCGGTCCCGGGGTGACCGCGCTCTCCCCCGGGACCTTAGTGTGCGTGTGCGCCGGCGACGGCCCGCTGAACTCCCCGTGCCGCGGGCCCATGACGGGGTCCCCCGCCGCGTCCCGCAGCCACTCGAAGCGCTCGGCACTCAGCCACACGTCCTCGATGTCCCCGTCGTCGTACAAGACGTGGTGCTTCCCTGTCTGCGGGTCGTACCGGACCACCTCCCCCGTGAACCACTCCTGCTCCCCGGTCCAGAACAACCGCACCTTGCGCCCGATGGCCGCGGCCCCCGGGGCCTCAGCCAGGGCAGCCGCGCTGCCCTCGGCGGTGCGCCGGCGGACCTTGCGGTGGGCGTCACCGGAGGCCCCCTCAGCCGGGCGCTTGGCCGCCCCGGATTCGATGGGCCGGGCGTGCTGCAGCGGCGCGGCGTGCCCCCCGCCCCCCGGGGCCATGGGGACGGGGTCGTGGTGGTGCAGGGCGAAGGGCTCCAACGAGGGGGACGCCGGGCCGGCGCCGACGGTCGGGGACCGCGGGGACACGGGGCAGCCCTTGGACGTGAATTGGCTGTGCGGCACCCCGCAACACTCGAGGAGCTTGCGCCTCAGCCAGTGGTTGTTGGTCGAGTTGGTGACCATCCCATAGACGCGGTGGAAGCGGGCCTGGAGCTCCTTCTGGCCCATGTGCGACACGGCCTCCACGATGTCCCCGTGGTCCACCGTTCCGAATAAGTCTCGCACCTGCGCCCGATGGAGCGGCGGGGGGAGCGAGGCGGGTCGGCGGTCCCGCGGGACCCGCGTTCGTTTGCGGGGTTCCGTGCACGGTTGGCCTCCGTCACGCGCACAGGGCGCGTAGCGCCCCGAGGGGTGGCCGTGCCCCGACGCCCGAGAGATGCGCGGAGGCGATGCGCGGGGCGAAGCCGGGGAACGAGTGGTAGGGAGGCAGGGAGCGGCGAATCAAGAAACTCGCGGGGGAAAGGGAAGTCGGTCATCGCAGGCCCCGCGGCCCACGAATCGCGTAATTGGGGGAGTGACCCACACCTGGTCGGGGCTGAGAACGATCTTCGGGAGCTGCTGCCCCTTCATGGCCGGGCTGTTGCCCGTCCCATGGCCAATCGAGGTCGACTTCCGGCCCTTCGGGCTCCCCGGGTCCATGGTGTCGCCCACGTCGCGCACGTCGCCCTTCTTTGCCGGCTCGACGCCGAATATGAGGGAGAGGGTGCCGCGGGGCCGGGAATCTGGGTAGATGGGTGAGGCCGTGACGATCTAGAAGTCCCTCTCGAAGCCAAGGGCACCGCCGAGACGGACCACCCGTTCGGGCAACGCCCGCGTGCGGGGAGCCCAAGGGGCGGCCCACGGGGGACCCCGTCACATTAAGCGTAGCGCCCCCCGCCCGTACATCCGTCAAATTCACGACAATTCCCCCGCGCCTTCCTCGCGCGGCGCTCTCGGTCAACTCGGATGGAAGCGGCGATGCTCGCGTCGTCGGGGCTTCGGGGCTCGGCGGCTCCGTTCGTCCCCGGCGGGCCAGACAGCGCTGATGGGCATTTCGACGAATCCGACGTGGACAAGCCCGCCTTCGTTCTGAACCCGCCCGTGGAGGCGGTCGTGTTCGGCTGGGGCGTGAACGAGGACCATCAGCTCGGACTCGCCGGCACGGAGGACACGCCGGTGCGTCTCCCTGGCCCGTCTGCGGGGGTTTCCCGGAGAAACCCGTATGAAGCGTCGGACCGGCACGCAACCGTGCCTCATGGGCCGCCTAAGGCCCGTCCCCGCGGCGCACAAGGCCGCCCCCCCCGACCCCCCCACCCCGTCCCCACCACCACAGGCACC
>Ga0181583_10003631_pt1 | contig 11321 bp, 9 predicted proteins | sample 071ome_31_FD_132461 | JGI IMG/M metagenome (GOLD analysis project Ga0181583, IMG submission 132461) | Coastal salt marsh microbial communities from the Groves Creek Marsh, Skidaway Island, Georgia - 071405CT metaG (megahit assembly) | ecosystem: Environmental > Aquatic > Marine > Intertidal zone... | reverse complement strand
GGCCCAATTACCGGCCTTGGTGAAGGCTGGTGGCTGTTGCCGCATACCATCGTAAAGCACCCTGAACTGAAAACAGTGCTGGATGTGTTAAAGCGGCCGGACCTGTTCCCGCACCCAGAAGATGCGTCCAAGGGCGGGTTCCATACCTGTCCGTCAGGCTGGGGTTGCCAGTTGGCCAACGCCAATCTATTCCGGGCCTTTGAAATGGAAAAGAAAGGCTGGCGCCTGGTTGATCCGGGGTCGGCTGCCGGTCTTGATGCGTCAATTGCCAAAGCATCAGACCGCAAGGAAAACTGGTTTGGCTATTATTGGTCGCCAACCTCTATCGTTGGCAAATACAGCCTGCAGATGCTTGAATTTGGTATCCCGTTTGCCGGTAAGGAAAACTGGGATGGTTGTATCGTCAAGCCCGAGCAGGAATGTGCCGATCCAAAGCCGTCAGCCTGGACCAAGTCTGAGGTGCACACGGTCATCACCGATAGCTTCAAAAAGCGGGTTGGCCCGGTTGGCGACTATTTTGCCAAACGGATTTTCCCGGGTCCGGTGATGAATGCGACCTTGGCCTATATGGCCGATCAGCAGGCCACAGGCGAAGATGCGGCGGTTGAGTTCTTGACCAAGCATCAGGACGTCTGGACCAAATGGGTAACAGCTGACGCTGCCAAGAAAATCAAGGCTGGCCTCTAAGCCGGTCCTGCCCTAACAATACGCTGCCTGCCGACCTTGTCGGCAGGCGGTTTCAGGCAGGAAACAACAGGGGGCACAAATGGATTTTCTAACTGAAATTCCAGAGCTTGGACGCGGCGATCTCCGCGATTTCAAAAAGGCGATCGATTTCGGGTTCCGCAGTTTTTCGCGGGCCTATGGCGATGCGCTCGAATCATTTTTTGATCCACTTTTGCACTTTATGATCTGGTTTGAACAGCTGCTGATCAATTCGCCATGGCTTGTTGTGCTTGGCGTGATTGCGGGGTTGACATGGCTGGGGTCCCGCAGCTGGCTGCTGGTGACAGGTACCGTCAGCTGTTTTATCGTCATCGCGGTGTTTGGCATGTGGGAAAACACCATGGCAACGCTGGCGATCATTTCAGTGGCGACCATTTTATGTATCAGCCTTGGCATTCCGCTAGGGATCTGGATGGCGAAATCAAATCGTGTTCAGGCGGTGATTACACCAATCCTTGACGTCATGCAGACGATCCCCAGTTTTGTATATTTGATCCCGGTGGTGATGCTGCTTGGGATTGGCAAGGTGCCGGGGCTTATCGCGGTCTGTATTTATGCGGTGCCGCCTATTGTACGGCTGACCAATTTGGGCATTCGCCTTGTCGATGAAGAAGTGTTGGAAGCAGCCGATGCGTTTGGCGCCGATTACCGGCAACGGCTGTGGGGTGTCCAGATCCCGTTGGCGCTGCCCAATATTTTTGCTGGGGTCAATCAGACCATCATGATGGCTTTGGCGATGGTGGTGATTGCATCGATGATTGGCGTTCGCGGTCTTGGGGTGCCGGTATTGCAGGCGGTATCCAATCAGTATCTGGCGTTGGGCTTGATGAATGGTTTGGCGATCGTGGCTATCGCTATCATCTTTGATCGCGTCTCGCAGAAATATGGCCAGCGTTTGCAATCCTATCGTAAAGGGCTTGGCAATGGCTGATACAAAAATCGAGATCCGTAACCTTTACAAAGTATTTGGTGACGACCCCGACCAGGCGATGACGCATGTCAATAACGGGTTCAGTAAGCAAGACCTGCTTGACCAGCATGGCCATGTGTTGGGCTTGCGCGATATTAACATCAAGGTCCCGGCAAAACAGATACAGGTGATCATGGGCCTGTCGGGATCAGGTAAATCAACCCTGATCCGCCATATCAACCGTCTGATTGAGCCAACCGCCGGCGAGGTGATTGTCGATGGTGAAAATGTGCTGGCGATGACGCCGCTGGACTTGCGTGAATTTCGGCGACATAAGGCGTCGATGGTATTCCAGCGGTTTGGCCTGTTACCGCACCGCACTGTCGCACAAAATGTTGCTTATGGCTTGACCGTTCAGGGCATTGCCAGTGGCGAGGCGACTGAACGTGCGCAGCGCTGGATTGACCGGGTTGGCCTGGCCGGGTTTGAGGGGCATTTTCCGGCGCAATTGTCAGGCGGCATGCAGCAGCGGGTTGGTCTGGCGCGCGCGCTTGCCACCATGCTGAAATTCTGCTGATGGACGAAGCCTTTTCGGCGCTTGACCCGCTGATCCGGACCGATATGCAGAATATCCTGCTCGATCTGCAAGAAGAGCTTCACAAGACCATCGTCTTTATCACGCATGATCTTGACGAAGCGTTGCGGATCGGTGACGAGATCGCGATTTTGCGGGATGGTGAAGTGATCCAGCAAGGTGACCCGCAATCGATCATCATGCGACCCGCCGATGATTACATTGCCGACTTTATCAAAGACATCAATCGCGGCCGGGTGGTCGAGGTGCGGTCAGTGATGACCAAAGCGATCCGTGCAACCGGGCCAAAAATGCATCATCGTATGCCGATCGAGGACGCCATTCAGGCGCTGTCTCAGGCCGGCAAGGATGCGGGTGCCGTGGTTGACCGCAGCGGTAAAACGATAGGCAAGATTACCATGAAAGCGGCGATTGCAGCGATGGCACGGCCAGATAGAACGGCTGACGCGGCACGCTATAAGTAAAGGCAGATGGCAATGAGTACGGTCGAACTTGGTCTTGATGAAATTTATGATTTGGCCAAGACGGTCATGCTGGCTAATGGCTGTGATGACGCCAATGCGGCGGCGTTGGCCGATATCATCGCGCGCGCTGAACGGGACGGGTCGCATTCGCATGGGCTGTTTCGGGTGCCGGGCTACGTCAAGGCATTGCGGAGCGGTAAGGTAGATGGCCACGCCAAACCAACGGTCAAACATATCACCCCAGCCGTGATTCAGGTTGACGGGCATGGCTGTTTTGCGCCACTGGCCCAAGCTGTTGGCCTGCCGGTTCTGGCCGAGGCCACCAAAACCATTGGAATCGCCGCCCTGTCGCTGGTTGGGGTGCATCATTTTGCAGCATTGTGGCCGGAGACCGAATATTTGGCGGATCGCGGCTTGGTTGGGATCGCCTGTACCGCCTATATGCCGATGGTCGCACCAGCTGGGACCACTACCGCGCTGTTCGGGACCAACCCGATCTCATTCGCCTGGCCGCGCCCCGGTCATCCGCCGCTTGTCTATGATATGGCGACGGCGGCGATGGCGATGGGTGATGTCCAAATTGCCGCACGTGATGGCCGCGCGGTGCCACTTGGCACCGGCCTTGATGCCGCCGGAAATATGACCACTGATCCGGCCGCCATTGCCAAGGGCGTGTTGCTGCCATTTGGCGGCTATAAGGGGTCAGCGATTGCGTTGATGGTTGAATTGCTGGCGGCTGGCCTGACCGGCGAGCAGTTCAGCTTTGAAGCCCGGGCGACCGACAATGGCGATGGTGGACCGCCCCGCGGCGGCGAAATGATTCTGGGTTTGGCACCTTCGGTTATCGCCGGCGCCGGGTGGGAGGCGCATGTCGAGGGGTTTGTTGACAAGCTTCAGGCCCTTGACGGTATCCGGCTCCCCGGGGCGCGGCGGCACAATAACCGCCATGATACCGGACCACGCGCGATCAATGCCGCGCTGGTCGATACGATCAAAGACCTGCTGTAAGAGGCCGCGATACCGCCGCCTCGCGGTTTGGATCAGCCAAGCTGTGGTCCGGCCGCGACCAAGGCCTTGCCAGAGTCAGTGTCGGTGAATTTCTCGAAATTCTCGACGAACAATCCACCAAGATGCCGCGCCCGCTTTTCCCATTCGGCCGGATCATCATAGCTGGTGCGTGGGTCAAGAACACTGCCATCAAGGCCGGCCAGTGTCTTTGGCATTTGCAAATTGAAGATCGGCAGGGTTTCGGTTTCCACCTGATCGATTTCACCCGAGAAAATGGCGTTGATCAAGGCCCGCGTATTCTTCAACGAAATCCGGGTGCCTTGCCCATTCCAGCCGGTATTGATCAGATAGGCCTTGGCACCGGCATCGCGCATCCGCTTGCTCAGCACTTCGGCATAGACGGTCGGATGCAATGACAGGAAAGCCGCCCCGAAACAGGCTGAAAATGTGGGCTGATGCTCGGTCATGCCACGCTCCATCCCGGCCATTTTGGCGGTGAAGCCAGACAAGAAGTGATATTGCGTCGCCGCGTCATCGAGAATTGACACCGCCGGCAGCACGCCAAACGCATCGGCGGTCAGGAACAGCACATGCTTGGCATGGCCGGCCTTTGACACCGGACGCACAATATTGTCGATATGATAGATCGGATATGACACCCGCGTGTTCAGGGTCAGGCTGGTGTCGCTGAAATCGATTTTGCCGTTGGCATCGACGATCACATTTTCCAGCAGCGCGTCACGCCGGATCGCATTGTAGATTTCAGGCTCTTTTTCCTGGCTTAGATCACTTGTTTTTGCATAGCACCCACCCTCAAAATTGAAGATGCCATCATCATCCCAGCCATGTTCATCATCACCGATCAGACTGCGGTCTGACGAGGCCGACAAGGTGGTTTTGCCGGTGCCGGACAAGCCAAAGAATAGCGCAACATCCCCATCAGGCCCTTTGTTGGCCGAGCAATGCATCGAGGCGATGCCCTTGCGTGGCAAAAGATAGTTCATCATCGAGAACATACCTTTTTTCATTTCGCCGCCATACCAGCTGCCGCCGATTAACTGCATCCGCTCGGTCAGGTTAAAGGCGACAAAGGTCGGTGAGTTCATGCCATGACGTTCCCAGTCGGGATTGGTGGTCATTGACGCATTCACCACGGTGAAATCCGGGGTGAAATCGGCCAGCTCTTCATCGGTTGGCCGGATAAACATGTTTTTGACGAAATGCGCCTGCCAGGCGACTTCCATAACAAACCGGACCTTGAGGCAGGTGTCTTTATTGGCACCGCAAAAGCCGTCGACGATATACAGCTTTTTACCGCTGAGCTGTTTGGCCGCCCGCGCTTTCAGTTCGGTCCAGACCGCGGGATCAATCGGCTTGTTGTCGTTTTTGGTACCATTGCCGTTCCACCAAAGCGTGTCTTTGGTGGTATCGTCCATGACAATGAATTTGTCCTTTGGCGAGCGCCCGGTATATTCACCGGTCAGCACGTTAACCGCCCCGAGTTCTGATAAATACCCCTTGGCAAATCCGTCAAGGCCGGGTTGCAGTTCATCCTCATACAGCTGGTCATAGGACGGGTTGTAAACGATTTCCTTGACATCGGTGATGCCGATTGAAGACAGAAACTTTTCCACGGGGCCTGCTCTTGTTTGTTGCGAGGGATCGGGGTCGGATTTTCTGGCAATTATGCCGTTGAAACGTCAAATGCTGCCCTGATGGCAGCGTCAGGATCAATTTTAATAAGTGCCATTCAGGACGTTGTCAATGCTTGCCAGCGGCCAGAATGCCGCAGGTTACCGGGCGCATGGTCAGTCGAGCAAAACCATGACGATTGACAAGGCCAGCAACCCCATTGCCGCCAATTCCAGCCGGCTGACCCGTTCCTTGAAATACAGGATTGAAAATCCGATGCTAAACAGCAATTCAATCTGGCCAACGGCGCGCACCGGCGCCACCTCATGCGTGGCAAAGGCGGCAAACCAGCAAATGCTGGTAATCGCTGCCCACACGCCGGCCATCGCCCCACCGCGCCATTCGGTAAAGCTGGCGATAAATTCGCGCCGCTTGACGACATAAAGATACGCCCCAAAACAAATGGCCTGAATGGTGACGCCAATGGCCGCAGCATAAACCGCATTGCCAAAGGCTGTGCCCCCCACCATTTCTTTGAGTGCGGCGCCGTAACAAACCGTACAAAATCCCAAAAATGCCCCGGCCGCCAGCCCTATTGCCATTTGCCGACTCATGATGCTTTCGGCGATATGAGCCAGAGAAAACCGGGTTTTGACAAAGGCAAGCATCACCGTGGCAAATACCCCAATCGCAATGGCCACCCCGGTTTGCAGCGTGACCACCACGCCAAGGATCAATGCCTCGAAAATTGCCGTCTGTAATACTTCGGTTTTGGAAAAGGCGACCGCTGCGGCGAACGAGCGGTGGCTGAATAGCTGCACCAAAAGGATGGTAAAAATCACCTGTGTCAGTGCCGCAATATTGATCCAGAACCAGAAAGATGCCGGCAGGCTGGCAAAGCTGCCGGGAACCACCGCATAAAAGGCGGCGACACACAGCCATGCAATCGGACAGGCATAGGAAAAGCGGATATAGGCGGCACCGAAACTGCCAAGCGGTGCAACCATGCGACGCTGTACCGCGGTGCGAAGCGCCTGAGTGGCAGCGGCCATGACTGAAAACAAAATCCAAAATTCCATGCATCACTTATACAACCAATCCGCCGCTTGCCAACCAGAGTTTTTCTGTCTGCCCGGCTTTTGCCCGGCTTGCGCTTGACGCAAAAACCGTTACTGTTATGGCCTGTATTTCAATCGCATAACGACCGCCCTAAAAAGACCGGTTAGGCCGATGCCAGATCAGGCCGATAACAGATTAGGCCGACAGCGGGTCAGGCCACCAAAGGTCAGCAGGGCGCGAGGAGACAAACATGACTGATATGCATTTCATCAAAGGCGTCACCTGCGCCGGTACCAGTGGCCGTGCACATGATGTTTACAACCCCGCAACCGGCGCGATAACCGCATTGGTGCCACTGGCCAGCGTCGACGAGGTTGGCGCTGCGGTGGCGGCGGCCAAAGCTGCACAGCCGGCATGGGCCAATACGCCGCCCGCCAAGCGCGCCCAAGTGATGTTTGCGTTTCGCGACCTGGTGATCAAGAACACTGACAAAATTGCAGAACTGATTTCGATGCAGCATGGCAAAACCTTTGATGATGCGAAAGGCGAGGTTGCGCGCGGGTTGGAAGTGGTCGAATTTGCCTGTGGCATTCCGCATCTGCTGAAGGGCGAATATTCAGCCCAGGTGGCCGGGTCGGTTGACAGCTATTCAATGCGGCAACCGCTTGGTGTCGTGGCCGGGATCACGCCGTTCAATTTTCCGGCAATGGTGCCGATGTGGATGTTCCCGATGGCGCTGGTATGCGGCAACGCCTTTGTCCTGAAACCGTCCGAACGTGACCCTGCCGCGCCGCTGCTTTTGGCCCAGCTATTGACCGAGGCCGGTTTGCCCGATGGGTGCATGAATGTGGTGAATGGCGACAAGGAAGCGGTTGATGCGCTTCTTGACCATCCGGATGTGGCGGCCATAAGTTTTGTCGGCTCAACCCCGATTGGGCGCTATATTTACGGCCGTGGCTGTGCCAATGGCAAACGTGTGCAGGCCCTGTGTGGGGCCAAGAATCACATGATCATCATGCCGGATGCCGATATGGGGCAGGCGGTCGATGCGGCGATGGGGGCGGCTTATGGGTCGGCTGGCGAACGCTGTATGGCAGTATCGGCGGTGCTGGCCGTTGGTGATGATACGGCCGACCGGTTTGTGGCTGAACTGGCACCAAAGGTACGGGCACTGAAAATCGGCCAATATGACGAGCCAGGTGTCGAGATGGGCCCGGTTGTGACGGCCGATGCCAAGGCCCGGATTGTCGATTATATCAATCAAGGCGAATCGGACGGGGCCAGCGTTGTGGTCGACGGGCGTGGCCTGTCATTGCAAGGCTATGAAAACGGCTTTTTTGTCGGGGGGACATTGCTGGATCATGTGACCCCGAACATGTCGGTCTATCGGGACGAAATTTTTGGGCCGGTGTTGTCGGTGTTGCGGCCACAATCTTTTGCCGAAGCGATCGATCTGGTGATGGCGCATGAATATGGTAACGGCACCGCTATTTTTACCCGCGATGGTGATGCCGCGCGCGAATTTGCGAATAATGTCAATGTTGGCATGGTCGGGGTGAATGTGCCCATTCCGGTGCCGGTGGCGTATCACAGTTTTGGCGGCTGGAAGGCGTCAATGTTTGGCGATCATGCGATCCATGGCATGGAAGGGGTGCGGTTTTACACCAAGCTGAAAACGGTGACAGCGCGCTGGCCAAGCGGGATCAAGGATGGTGCCGTGTTCAATTTCCATTCGGGCAGCGAAACCAAGTAACCAGCGCTCTATGCGCTATGCTGTGCCAATTGCTCTAGCCGTAACCGGGCAATTTTATGCACCTCGGCCAGCGCGGTGACAAATTCATCGGGCGCATTATGGTCGATGCGCTGGCGGAAGGCGTCTAAAATGGCGTGACGGTCGAGCCCGCGTACCGCAATGATAAAGGGGTGTCCGAATTTGGTGCGATAGCGCTGGTTTAGCGCGTGAAATTCGTCAAATTCGGCGGCTGTACACTGGTCAAGGCCGGCGCTGGCTTGCTCGGCTGTCGATTCGGCGGTGAGGCGCCCAGCAACCGCCAATTTTCCAGCCAGTTCCGGATGGGCGCACAGCAGCGCCATTTGCCGGTCTTGCCCGCCAGTATCGACAATTTCTGCCATCCGGCCTGCCAGATGTTCAGGGCTAGCATCAGTCGGGCCAAGGCCAGCGGCCCAAACCGTTTCGGCAACCCAAGGCGAATGCTCATATATGCCACCATAGGCGGCGATGAAATCGGCTTTGGACATCTGGTGTGGTGCGGGATCAAGCTGGTGCATCGCGGCCTCGTCCGAAAATTTTACATGCTGGTAACGCGCCGCTGCCAGGGGCATGCCAACGCGATTTGACAGGATTGTTTAATCGCCAGCAATTTGGTTTGCAAAATTACCCTACAACTGCCATCGTAACATAATCAAGCATCTGATTATTATAGCTTTAGGAGCGGTGCTATGGGACGGTTGACAACACATGTTCTGGATACGGCGCGCGGTTGTCCGGCGGCCGGGCTTCGGATTGATTTGTTTCGCCATGCCGATGATAAAAAAGCCGCCCCTGAACATCTTCTTGCGGTGACCACCAATGAAGATGGGCGCTGTGATACGCCGTTACTTGCCGGAGATGATTTTGTTGCCGGCCGGTACCGGCTGGTATTTGCCGCGGCGGATTATCTGCGGCAAAGCGGTGACAGCTTGCCGGATGTACCGTTTCTTGATGAGGTGGTAATCGATTTTGGCATTGAGAATGCCGCCCAGCATTATCATGTGCCGTTGCTGTTGTCGGCCTATGGATATTCAACCTATCGCGGCAGCTAGGCGGGGAGGGCGCATGCGCCAAGATATCCGTTTTCTGTTGAATGGGCAGCCCCAGCGGGTCAGCCATGCAGCGGGTGATCTAACCCTGCTTGGATGGTTGCGTGAACAGCCACATTTGCGTGGCACCAAGCAAGGGTGTGGCGAGGGCGATTGCGGTGCCTGCACGGTGGCCTTGGGGCGGCCTGATCAGTCGGGACAATTAGTATGGTCCCCGATCAATGCCTGCATCCTGTTTTTGCCGATGGTTGACGGGGCCGCAATCCGTACAGTTGACGGGTTAGCCGCGGCGGGTGGTCAGTTGCATCCGGTGCAGGCGGCGATGGTGGCGGCGGACGCCGCGCAATGTGGCTTTTGTACACCGGGGTTCGTTATGTCGCTTTATGTGGCGTGGCAAAACCGTGATGGTTTGGGGCAAGACAGCATCGATGATACGCTGGCTGGCAATCTGTGCCGTTGTACCGGCTATCGCGCCATTGTCACCGCGGCCTTGGCGCTTGGCGTGCCTGACGCGCAGTCATCGGCCGACCGGTCGGATGCCGCCGAGGCTGCCGCGTTGGCAGCCTTATGTGCCGCCGATGACCATGATGATGATTTGGCCGTTGTGCAGGGCGCAACCAGTTTTTATGCTCCAAAAACACCCGCTTCTTTTGCCGATTTTTATGCGGAAAATCCGGATTCGGTGATCGTGGCCGGGGCCACTGATGTCGGGCTGTGGGTCACCAAGCAGCATAAAACCCTTGGCCAGATGTTATGGACCGGCCGGGTGCCCCAATTTGACAGGTTGGAGCGTGATGGTGACCGGCTGTTTATTGGGCCAGCGGTCACGCATCAGCGTTTTGCCGATGCAATCGCTGCCGATTTGCCCGAACTGGCCGAACTGATGCGCCGGTTTGCCGCCCGGCAGGTGCGAAGCAGTGGCACAATATGCGGCAATATTGCCAATGCATCGCCGATTGGCGACCTGCCACCGGCGTTGATCGCCCTTGGCAGTGTGGTGGAACTGACCCGGCAGGGTGCGGTCCGCCAGCTTGATTTGGAAGATTTTTTTATTGCCTATGGCCAGCAGGATCGTGCTGCCGGGGAATTTGTTTCGGGCCTCGTTATGCCGGTCGGGCCGGCGCCCTATTTGCGGTGCTACAAAATATCCAAGCGGTTTGATCAAGATATATCGGCGGTTATGTTGGCCGCTAATATGGATATTGTCGACGGTGTCATCACCGCGCCAAGAGTGGCCTTTGGCGGCATGGCGGCCATTCCCAAACGCGCCGCTGCGGCCGAGGCAGCGCTGATCGGCAAGCCCGTCGAAATGACAACATTCCAGCAGGCGGCCCGCGCCTTGGTAGATGATTTTACCCCCCTTAGCGACATGCGGGGTAGTGCCGCTTACCGCATGGCAACGGCGCAAAATCTGCTGGTAAAATATGGCCTTGATTTGTCTGAAGGGCAAAAATTCCGGCTGGCAGGGGCCGGCCTTGCAGCGGTCATGGAGCGCTGGTAATGACGGCAAAAATTGGTATCTCTGGCGATATCCATAGCGCGCAGCACCATGACAGCGCGGCCAAACATGTATCCGGTCAGGCGGTTTATGTTGATGATATCGTAATGCCGGCGCATGGCCTGGTGGTGCTGATCGGCCAAAGTCCGCATGCGCATGCCCGCATCCGTAGGATGGACTTGGCCGCTGTCGAGGCTGCACCCGGCATTGTCCGGGTGATGACAGCAGCCGATATTCCCGGGGTCAATGATTGCGGGCCGGTGGTCCATGATGATCCGATTTTTGCTGTTGATAAGGTGTGTTATGTTGGCCAATCACTTTTTGCCATCGTGGCCGAGACTGTCGCCGCAGCGCGGGCCGCTTTGCCGCTGGCAAAGATAGACTATGACCCGTTGCCAGCTATTTTGACCATCGATGCCGCGATGGAGGCCAATTCATATCTTGGTCCGCCGTCCCAGATGGAAAAGGGCGCGCCAGATCACTATTTGACAACGGCCCCGCACCGGCTGTCAGGGCGGCTATATTGCGGCGGGCAAGAACATTTCTATCTTGAAGGGCAGGCGGCGTTGGCGGTACCCGGCGAGGACGGCGATATGCAGCTTTATGCCT
>Ga0181583_10003628_pt1 | contig 11324 bp, 12 predicted proteins | sample 071ome_31_FD_132461 | JGI IMG/M metagenome (GOLD analysis project Ga0181583, IMG submission 132461) | Coastal salt marsh microbial communities from the Groves Creek Marsh, Skidaway Island, Georgia - 071405CT metaG (megahit assembly) | ecosystem: Environmental > Aquatic > Marine > Intertidal... | reverse complement strand
CTTAACAAATCTATTTCAGTATCAATGGAAATATCATCAATCAAATTAAAGCAATCCAGAATCCATTGATTAATATCGCGATCATCAAACTTTAAAAGTTTTTTTAAATGCAGAAAACCGTTCATTTTATAAAATTCAGGCGAAAATTCAGGCTGATTTAGAGATGTAATCATTTAATTAAAATTTTTGTATATCAAACCATTAGTTCATTAACACATCCAATCCTCTTATTTTTTTACCTGGATAAAAACTAATAAAAATAAAATATCTATATTAAATAGACTTGCCAAATATCACCATGCAGTGTGTATTGGTTTATTTTTCATATTCTACAAACACCTTTGACATTATATTATTTGCTTCATTGGCCCTGCCTTTGAAAATATAGAAGCCGTGCCTCTCAACATCATTTGTAATGCATTTTAAAACACTCCCTTTATCAATGAAGAGCTTAGCTTTAATTATTCTTTCATCATCATTGAAAGCTTGCCAACCTTTAATGTTCTTTACTAGCCCCTCATCAAATTCGAACCAGCCTAAGACAATTGGTAGATGTTTTGAGTCATTGAAGAAATCATCATTATCGCCCAGAGAGTCAGATATAAGCTGCCTTAATGTGTCAACACCCGAACATTCAGGGACAATAGTTTCAGAAATTAGAACTCCTCCCCCACGATTATGCGACTCAACTAAGAAAACATCATTATTGTGAATAATGTATTCAGAATGAAGCATACCAAAATCATATCCTAGTAATCTATTTACTTTCTCATTTAAAATCAATATCTGAGAAAATAATGGTTCATCAATATTCCCCGGGTAGACAATTTTAATTGAAACTTGAGCGGTCTCGTTTATCTGTTCTTTTGTGCCTATTACCAGAGACTTAATACCTTCATTTTTAAAAACATAGCCATCGACAGTAATTAGCTGACCATTTATAAATGATTCAGCTAGCAACATCCTTGAATGGCTATGAGTAATTGCAATAAAAAAGGCCTCCTCAATTTCATCTATTGAATTAACCTTAACAACACCAAACCCGCCTCTATTATCAATAGGTTTAACAATAATCGGATAGCCATATTTCTTTCCAAACTTCTCGATATCTTTGATAGATGAGCATAGTTCGAAATCTGGGATAAGAACTCCGTTTTCTTTGGCCTTGATTCTTTGTAAATATTTATTATTTGACAATTGTGCTGATGCTACAGATGGAGAAGGTAAATCATATTTTTCTGCAACTAGGGATTGTGCTATCAGGCTATAATCACAGGCATCAGATATAACCGCATCAGGCTTGATGTCATTTGCAAATTTCAGAATACCATCCAAGTCCCTAAAATCAAGAATTTTAATTTTTTGAAAAAAATTATCAAAGTTATGTTTTTCATTGTCATGCACTCCAAAAAGGACACAATCAGATCTTTCAGCAAGCTCATTAATTAAAGGCTCTTGTTCCCATCCTAAATTAATTACTAATATTTTTTTCACTCCATTCCCCGAAGGTCAGACCAATTCATTACCACACCTGAACTCATGTCATGAACAATGCAAAAGTTCTCAACAATAAACTCATCCAATGAAGCATCAATGCCATCAGAGTGACGTAAATAATCAAAGTCGTCGAGGCTCAACTTCTCCCCTTTCTTTTTTGTATTTTTCAATATCAACTTATAGCTTATATCAATGAGAAACTCTCTTTCTACATCCTCTATGCTATTTCTTGGCGAACTTTCACATGCTTGTTCAATTGCTCTTATGCTGGACACCATTTCTGAAAACCTATCAAACCCAATAGAAAATAATGCGTCAGGAGTATTCTTAATCCCATCAAGCTTAAAATGCTTCTCAATAATATTAGCCTTTAACGCAACAGCCGCTAGAACAACCGCAATGCCGTCAGTATGGTCTGAAAAGCCGACAGGACAATCAAACATTTGTTTATAGAGATTCATCCTATCTAAAAATACCTTGTGGTAAGGTGTAGGATATATACTGTTGCAATGCAAAATTGCATAGTCCTTATTCTTATTCTTCTCAAATATCTTAATTGTTTGCGCCAACCTTTCATAATCAGATAGGCCTGTAGAAAATATCGTCGGCTTTTGAATTTTTGCCACTTTTTCGACTAGCCTTGGAAATGTTCCAACCTGTGCGGAGGCAATCTTAAACAAGGGAATTCCTATGTTATCTAGCAAGTCTACAGCATCTAAATAAGTAGGGGATGAGAAGAAAGTAATACCTATTTCATCAGCATAATCTTTCAAATCTTGGTGCATTGATTCTTCTAAATCTATTTTTTTAAAAAGACTCTTTACATTATCAGAAGGGTTGAGATACAACTTACCCATATTCAAACTTTGAAACTTAACAGCGTCTGCGCCTGCATTGTGCGCTGCCCCAATATGCTCTTTAGCAAGAATCAAGTCACCCTTGCAGTTAGAGCCAACTTCTGCAATAACAAAGGTTTTGTCTGTATTAGAGATATTTCTATTTCCTATTTTCATTTTAAGACTAAATTAAGATAATTTTAAAAAATAGGTTTGCACCCCTCTTTTTTCATGTTGGTTTATAAAATTTAATTTCACAAATAACTTATTGGATGCCACATTATCTGTTTTCACCTCTGCTCTAATTATCGAAAGATCTAGATAATCTCTCTTAATTTCAAAGATAGCCTTTTTAACTATTTCTTTTCCCAAGCCTTTTCTCCTATGGTCTTTGTCGATTGAATAATCTATTGTTGCCACACCATGCTTGATGCTCACTCCAGCTTACCTCTTGAATGTTAAAAGAATTTTCACGAATAATGATTTCATTTCTCCAATAAAAATACTGCAACATATCGTTCAAATTAGCCTTTCTTAGAGTAAGCATAATTTAGCAACCTTGCTACTTCCACTGCCGTCACAAATATTAGCTGCTTTGCTTGACATGTCCTTCCATAATGTAATATTGCTTGATATATTGTTCAAGTCTACCTCTAGATCTTTAACAACTTTGGCTGCGCCGAGCACATCTAAATTATATGATATTTTTTCTTGGTCAGCACCCACAATAAACAATAAAGCCGGCAGCCCCAGGCAACAACGCTCCCAAGATGTTGAGCCGCTCGATCCAATCGCCAAGTCTGCATCCAACATCAAGTCAGACATATTGTCAGTATTGATAATAACCTCTATATTCTTGTCTTGCGCATACTTTTGCACCATTTTATTATGAGGCGACGATAAACCCAAAATAACAACAATATTAAAATCTTTATTAATTTTTTTTAGGATATCATAAGTCAGATTGTCCACATCACTGCCACCAAAACTGATAAGAATATTCTTCACTTTTTTTGTAAGTTTTCTCTTTTTTAATGCCTTTTCTCTAAGATTTTGAAACTCTGGTCGTAACAAGGCATAATCACAACCCAGCAACAGTTTGCAACTACTGGGAACTATATCCTTGTAATCTTTCTTTTGAACCATCAAATTCTGGTTCAACAGTAAATCACAATCAAACTGTCTATCTGCGAGATCATCGATCACTAAAATTTTTTCTACATAGGGTCTCAGTTTTTGATGCCACCTTCTATCTAAAGAGTAACTATCTACAATTAAGTATTTTGTATGATTAGGAAGAACTCTGATTGTCTGCTCTGCATCTTCTTCTTGCTCAGCCCCCAACCAATCTAAATATAAGTCCTCTGACCGATAGCTGTTATTTATCGATAGGACAATTACTTTATAGACAATCATTTTAATAAAGTTGCCCTCAAGCTCTCTGCAGATAAAAGTAATGTTATGCCCTTTCTGCTCTAGCTCATAAGCCAAAGCTAAACACCGCATCAAATGCCCTAAGCCCATTTGAGCAGATGAATCAACTCGAAATACGACATTCATTCTAGTTTACCTATTCGCTCCGTCTTTTCCAAAGTTAGCGCCCGATACATTAATTCGGCTCGCTTCCAATCTTCAAGTGTGTCAATATCTTGAACTAGATGTCTTGGGATAATTACCGGGACTGAATTGTTTGAGAACAAGTTATCATTCCCTAAAAAAGCACTTGGACGACCCCAATAAAATTGGCCCGCATCATGAAATGCCTCTAGTAAGTCTTGAGACCTTTTTTTAATATACTCTGGATAAATTGAAGAAATCTCATGATTATCGATACTGATAGCCCTTTGAATAGGAAATGGAAAAGAGGTGACGGAGAAGGCGAATGATTTATTATGACTCGAGTGTAATTTTTTAAGACCTGCTTCTAAATACTCTTTTCCTACAAAAGGGGCAGTTGCATAAAGACAACAAACATAATCAAAAACTATATCTTGTTTGATGTACCAGTTTAATGCATGCTTTACCACATCATTGGTCCCTGTATAGTCATCCGATATTTCTTTCGGTCTAACAAATGGCACCTCTGCAGAATATTTTTCTGCCACCTGAGCAATTTCTTTACTATCAGTTGACACGACTACTTTGTCAAAAAGACCTGAATCCAATGCTGCTTCTATGGAATAGGCAATGATTGGTTTACCCAAAAAGAATTTAATATTTTTTTTGGGTATTCTTTTGCTTCCACCCCTAGCTGGTATAATACAAACGTTCAAATCTCTCTCCATGCTTGTGATATTTTCTTAAGAAGCATCACTAATCATATCAAAATCTAATAAGAATATGCTACCACTTCTACTCTACTGTAAGCTCTCACTGCAAGTTTAAAATAACTTTCATCTGTTGCTCTTGCGATAAATCAACAAATATTGGTAAACTCAGACAATTTTGATAGAAAACCCTAGTATTCGGCAAGCTTTTTTGAGAGTAATATGGTTGATTAGTCAATGGAATATAGTGAACTTGTGTCATAATTCCTTGAGATTTTAAGCGTTGATAAACCTCCCGACGATTTTGTATTTGCAATACAAACAAATGCCAAGAAGAGCTAGTATCAGGATGTTGATATGGCAACATATTCTTATCCAATTTGTCGCAATATTGCCTAGCAATTTCTCTACGCCTATCAACAAAACTATTTAATCGTTTCAATTGACTTATACCTAATGCGGCTTGCATATCAGTCAAACGATAGTTAAATCCCAATTCTTTTTGTTCGTAGTACCAACCACCATCTGCTTCATAAATAAACTCATCTGCATTTTTGGTGATGCCATGACTTCTTAGCATCTGAATTTTTTTGAAGTACTTTTCATTGTTTGTTGTGATTGCTCCACCCTCTCCAGTTGTAATCATCTTAACTGGATGAAAGCTAAAAACAGCCATATCAGAATACTCACAACAACCTACTTTATTGCCCATGTATTCTCCACCTAAGGCATGAGAAGCATCTTCCACCACCTTAAAACCGTACTCTTTGGACAGTTGTCTAATAGCTTTCATTTCACAACTCTGACCAGCAAAATGAACAGGGACAACCAATTTTGGTAACGCTTTACATTGCTTAGCTTTGACCAACTTTTTCTTAAGATGATCTATAGATAAATTGTAAGTTCTGGAGTCAATGTCTACAAATTCAATGGTTGCTCCACAATAAAGAGCTGCGTTTGCAGTTGCAACAAAAGTGTTGGGCGTTGTCCAAACTATATCTCCCGGCTTTAAACCGATGGCCAAATAAGTCAGATGGAGTGCCGCTGTGGCATTATTAACCGCCAACGAATATTTTGCTTTACAATAATTGGCTAGGTCGGCCTCAAACTCCGCAACTTTGGGACCTTGAGTTAGAAAATCTGACCGTAAAACATCTACAACTGCATCAATATCATCTTGATTGATAGTTTGTTTACCATAGGGAATCATTTTAAATTTTGCCAATCATATCTTGATTCTTCTTAATCCAGTCTTTGAGTTCAGAAATTTCCATCCAGTCTTTATTGTTGTTGGAACAATATGTAAAGTCCTTATCAACTTTAACACCCTCACCAATTCTGGCTGGATCTCTACTCCAATTATTGATAGAAGGTAATATTTTAAAATATCCTGGATATTCATATGTGTAGGGGGAATCTTCCGACCCAATCATTTGTTCATGCAATTTTTCGCCAGGACGAATGCCAACTTCTTTTTGTTTGGCATTTTTATCAACTGCCAAGGCTATATCAGTTACCTTCATGGAAGGTATTTTTTTGACATATATTTCACCGCCGTGCATATCTTCAAAAGCATGCCAGACAAGCTCTACACCCTGTTCAAGTGAAATCATAAATCGAGTCATTCTGTTGTCAGTAATTGGAAAAATGCCGTCTTTAGCTATTGACTTAAAGAAAGGAATGACCGACCCTCTAGAGCCCATCACATTGCCATATCTTACATTTGCAAATCGAGTATTATGGGAGCCACTGTAGGAATTGCCAGATACGAATAATCTATCAGAGGTTAACTTAGTGGCTCCATAAAGATTTGCGGGACTACTGGCTTTGTCTGTTGATAATGGAATCACCCTCTTAACCCCTTTGTCAATAGAGGCATCAATTAAATTCATTGCTCCAATTACATTAGTTTTTACGCACTCAAATGGATCATATTCAGCAGTAGGAACAATTTTTGTGGCCGCTGCATGTACCACATAGTCAATACCATCTAGGGCGCGATAGAGTCGATCTTTGTCTCGAATATCTCCAATTAAAAAACGTACTCTATCATCATCCTTAAATAGCTTGGCCATCTCCCACTGTTTCATTTCATCGCGAGAGAAAACAACAATCTTTTTTGGATTGTATTTTTTAAGTGTCATGGGAATGAAAGCATGTCCAAAAGACCCTGTACCACCTGTAATTAAAATTGAAGAATTTGAAAGCATAAGATTTGTTTAAGTAAGTAATAATATCTCTATATTTTCAATTGAAATCATACTCAAATTAAGCAATCTGCTAAATCTATTTAACAGAATTTATTAAATTATCTAAGAAAGTCAACTTAAATTTTGTTCACTTGCTCGACGTAAATTAACTTTTTAGCAAAAAATTTAAATTTCTCCTCATCAAAAAACTCATAAAAGAATATCTTTCTGTGTAACCGGCCTTTCGTAATTCTAATGTATACAGGTGGCTTATCTGAATAAGCCCAAGAATTGTAGCCGCCAATTATTGACTTTTTACTAGCATTAAGAATACTTTCGACTTCAGATTTGTCCATCATCAATCTTTTCTCGTCTCCAAATATTTTTTTCAATCGATGGGTGTGCTCACCAGCATTGATGATATGCCTAAGTTGGAGTAAGTCATGTTCCATGCTAACTACAAATGTTGCATTCTTCTCAAAGATATCCATATCTTTAATATGCTCCTCTAGGCCGACTTGATAAAACCAATCCAACTTATACTGATAGTTTATGTAAATAGTTTGAGCGGTGAAAGCTAAAATAAAAATCCACATCACTTGCTTTATCCGTTGATTAGTAGCACCAACGCTGGCAGCAAAAAACTTAATAAAAAAATACAAGATAAAGGCAAATCCCAAAGGGATAAGTAGCTGATGTCTGGAGGCAAAATCTCCCAGTTGTGGCAGCTTTGACACTGCAAGATATGGGAGTACAGCCAGCACAAAAAATAGACAGCCGAGCAATAAAAAGCGCAGGTAATGTTTTTTATCGCCAGTCAAATTATCGCTCTTATCGCCAAAGGGTAAAAGAAAAACTAACAGTCCAAAAATCCAAAAAGGCGTAAATGTTGTAAGAGACTGGCTGATTGGCTCTAAAAATGAGCTATAAAAAGATATGAGAATGGTAATTGGCATACTCAAAATCATGTGCCAATCAAATGAGTTATAGTCATAATTTAAGCCTGATGGCTTAAAAAATATCGATCTAACTACAAAAAATACAAAGGGCAAAAAGACAAAGTCCAAATTTTGCTTAATAAATACCCTGAAATTGTTAAAAAAAGTATTACTTTGATTATGATACTTTTGATAAAACAAATAAATCAACGGAACAGCATAAAAAACCAATAGAGAGTTGGTTAGAAATGAGGCAAAAAACAATATCAATATCAAGAATCTAATGAAGAGATTATTACTACTTAGATTTCTTGACAATAAATAAAAACCAATAAAGAAAATAAATAAAGAGACCGCGTATGGAAAAACGCTAACAGCTAAAGCTTTAGCTGAATTTAAGGGGGCCAACATAAAGATTAAAGTTACAAAAAATACATCTTCTTTGCTTAAGGCACTAATTGTTTGTAGTATTTTAAATACAGACAAGACAACGCCAAAATACAGCATGAATGTCAATATTCTAAATACTAGAACCCCGTTACCAACTTGAGAAAGAAAGCCAATCATTCTTGCCCTAACAGCGCCAGCATCACCATCTAAATGATAGAATACTTGATCAAGGATGCTCTGCTCCACGCCTAGTATCCACCAATCATCCCAATATTTTCCATCCACATTTAAAATCATGAAAAAATTGGAGGCAAGATACAACAGAAAAAAAATTGCGTAATTTTTCTTATTATTAAGATAGCTAATAAATGTCATTAGCTTTTGTCTCTAAAATTCACTCTTTCTTGCTCAAATACCAAGGGTCGATTTTGAGACTGAGTGTAAATTGCGCCTACATATTCACCAATAATCCCTAAAAATAATAACGTCACAGAAAACATCAAAGAGCTAAGAATGAGTAATGGCGCAATCCCTAGTTCCATAGTATTCCAGTTTATGATTTTCATAATAAAATAACCCAATCCAACTAGCAAGCTGAATGCACTTGAAATCGCCCCACCAAAAACTGCAAGCCTCAGTGGTACTTTAGAGTTGCTTATGATGCCTAATACACCAATATCATACAATCTATAAAAATTATATTTTGTTTTTCCTTTTTTTCTGATGGGTTGGTTATATTCTACTTTTGAAACCTTATAGCCTACCTCTGACAAAAGACCTCTAAAAAAGGGATAGGGGTCGTTGATTGATTTGATAGCTGAAATAATTTTTTTGTCGTAAAGGCCAAACCCAGTAAAGTGGTCAATAGTCTGATTCTCTGATACTCTAGACAATAATTTATAATAAGCACCTCTAATACTGAACATCCACTTATTTTCTTCAGAAGTTATTTTAGTTCCAACAACAGCGTCATTACCCTCTTCCCATTTTTTGATAAATTCAATTATCATTTTTGGAGGGTCTTGTAAGTCGGCAACAATAAGAATTACTGCGTCACCTGTAGCCTGGTAAATTCCATACATTGAGGATCTGATATAGCCAAAATTTCTAGAATTGACAATAATTTTAATACTGTTATCTTTCTCTGCTTCAAGCTTAAGCTTATCAACCGTTTGATCAGTTGAGGCGTTGTCAATAAAAATATGCTCATATGTATATTCAGGCAATGACTCCATAATGCTCCTGACTTGAGCAGCCACCTCAGCTATATTTTCTTCCTCGTTATAACAGGGCGTAACTATACTAATCATGACTCTTTCCATACTAGTCTCTTATTTGATACATATCCCAAATAAGCAGTAAACGGTAAGATAACTATACCGGCGGTATATAGATTTATCTCAAAAAAAACCATTAGCGCCATTAACAATACATTGACAAGGTAAATTAATACATAGACTAAAACAAACTTCACTATTAAATTGTTTGAATGTCTATCAAAAACAAGTTTTCCATATGTTTGAAAATTAAACAATATGCCAAGGATTGTTGCCACCAAAACAGACAAACTATAATGAAAGCCAATAAATAATAATAATGTAAAGACACTATAGCCAAATAAGGTATTAACTCCGCCTACTATAATATACCTTTGGGGTTGTGTAAGTTTTGTGCCTATCGACTTCATACTAACAAGTCTTCATTATTTTAGTGGTCTCCTCAACTTTTTTCCAAAGTTTATTGATATCACGGTATAGCGATTTTAACTTGTATTGTCGGTATGAACTCTTATCTATTATTTTTCTTAATATAGGCACTCTATTATCTAAATCTTTAACGTCTTCAGTTATTAGATCAAAAGGATCTCTTGAAGATATAACCGCACCAAGTGAATCATTCGATACATCAAAAATATTATTTTTAGACTTACAATTCAACGATATATTGCACAAAGGAATACCCGCGCCTGAAAAACTTGCTTTCCACAGATGTGGTTCATTAATATTGTCCTGTGTCAGGATTGAATGAGCAACATTGTCATACCCTAGAGCTGACAATAAAGCTATCATATGAATACCATAGAATCGAAGAACTCCACCGCCAACATCATGATATCTTTTCCAATTATCTAAATTCATGGAAAAATGATGCGCCATAAACTCCCAATTCCAATAAATATCCTCCTCTCTGGCTATTAAGTAGTCAAACTTATCTTGTAAATTCAAATAGAAAAAACTGTAGCCAATGACATACTTTATTTCATGAAAATCTAAAAAATCCAATAAATCTTCTGATAATTCAGCTGAAGGGGCAATCGGCTTTTCCAAGTTAATTGTTTCTATATTAGACTCTTTGACAATTTTTTTGACAATACTATATTGTGCACTAGGAGGTACAGCCATTATCAAGTCGGTTGTTTTTTTTAATGCTTCTTCGCTACTACTCGCCCATAAAATATCTCGATCAAAGCCTTTTAATTCTTTTCTTGACAATATTTTTTCTCTGTATTTTTGAGGCAGAACAATATGGTTATTTTTATCAAGCCTAACAAGTGCTGGTAAATAACCATAAAGACCAAATCCTGAGCCCACTATACTGTACATATATTTTGCTACACTTCAATATCTGGACTATAAATATCGAAAACCTCCCCATCAAAACCTTGATCAGTCAAATAGTTATGAATTTCTTTCGAAATATGCCATGCCAAATTTACAATTATTGGAGGATTCATGTCTAGCAATTCTTCGTCAGATTTGATTGGAATATCTGTGCCTGGTAGAAAATGTCCGATTTTCATCGATCCTGGTTTTTCATAAACTGCAGATAAGGATTGACTATCAAGATTTAGCAACTTAATCAAAATGGCTGCCCTACCGGGAAAAGCCTTTGCAGGAAGAGGGCCGTACTCTTGCACAAGGCGATGAATTTTTTCCTTCATATATTTTTGCCATACTGGAATGTATTTTTGCATGTCCATCAACGATTGTCTGAGATGTTTTTCTTTGTTAATTGCTTGTTCAAAATCATGAGATTCTTCATCCGACATGTTTCTATCTCCACCCATGTAAACTCTTATATTTCCACCATATCTTGATGGGAACTTAGCTTTAAACAATTTGATTTGCAAGTTTTTAGCAATGCTAACAAAAGATTTAAGACTATATGTTCTTGGGTGTTCATGATAGAAAGTATCAAACTGATAAT
>Ga0181583_10003623_pt1 | contig 11328 bp, 13 predicted proteins | sample 071ome_31_FD_132461 | JGI IMG/M metagenome (GOLD analysis project Ga0181583, IMG submission 132461) | Coastal salt marsh microbial communities from the Groves Creek Marsh, Skidaway Island, Georgia - 071405CT metaG (megahit assembly) | ecosystem: Environmental > Aquatic > Marine > Intertidal... | reverse complement strand
TCATCGATGGCGGCGTCGAAATCCCCGGCCATCGCGGCGTCGAACGCGGCGCTGTCGGCGGCGTCGTGGCGTGCCTGCCAGGCCTCGCGCGCGGCCTGTCCGCGGGCGCCGACAGCGCGCCAGCTGTCGATGATCGATTGCGGAATGTCGAACGGCTCATGGTTCCAGCCAAGTGCCGACCGCGTGCCGGCGATCTCGTCGCCGCCGAGCGGTGCGCCATGAATGCCCGATGTGCCGGCCTTCGTCGGTGCGCCATATCCGATCACCGTGCGGCAGCGGATCAATGTCGGCCGGTCCTCTTCGGTGCGCGCCTCGGCAATGGCTTCGGATACGGCCTTCATGTCATGCCCGTCGACTGCCAGCACCTGCCAGCCATAGGCGGTGAAACGCCCGGTTGTGTCGTCGGACACAGCGAGGTCGGTGCTGCCATCGATCGAAATGCCGTTATCGTCGAACAGCACGATCAGCCGGCCAAGCCCCATATGTCCCGCCATTGAGGCGGCCTCATGGCTGACACCCTCCATCAGGCAGCCGTCACCGGCGATGACATAGGTGAAATGGTCGACAAGGTCGCGCCCATGGCGTGCCGCCAGATGTGTTTCCGCCATCGCCATGCCGACGGCATTGGCAAATCCCTGGCCAAGCGGACCAGTCGTGGTCTCGATACCGCCGGCATGACCGAATTCCGGATGGCCGGCCGTGATGGCGCCAATCTGGCGAAAGTTGCGGATCTGCGCCATCGTCATGTCTTCATAGCCGGTCAGATGCAGCAGCGCATAGATCAGCATGGAGCCATGGCCGGCGGACAGAATGAATCTGTCACGGTCCGGCCAGTTCGGCGCCGCGGCATCGAATTTCAGATGGTCGGCAAACAGCGCCGTGGCGGCATCGGCCATGCCCATGGGCATGCCCGGATGACCGGATTTCGCCGCTTCGACGGCGTCCATCGAAAGGGCCCGGATGGCATTTGCCATGTCCTGACGCTCGGGGGAATTGACCATGAAAATCTCCTACGGATGTCACGGGCGAAAAGGTCTCTGTGAGGCCAGCGGCGACAGGCCGCAATCTGCCCTTACAACGCCGTTTCGTCAATTGGTGAGTCGGCCCGGACTGCACAAATTCCTTGCCGTGATTGCGGCATGTGGGACGTTCAGGGCCTGGAAAGTCAAGGAAAAGGCGGGGATAGAAAATCGGACTTTATTTGACTCCCCGCTTGGGGCAGTCTTTGGCGGTGAAGGCGCAGGAACCCCGCGCCGGCGATCTGCGCTTCGCGAAGTCAGCCTTGGCTCCACGATTCGCCGTCCTGTTTCAGACCGGTCGCGCCTGTCAGTGGCCAGTTTGCTTCAGTGACCAGTTTGCTTCAGAGACTATTCTGCTATGGAGAGTACCCATGTCGCGCATTGCCGAAGCCCAAGCCAGGCTTGAAGCCGCGCTGCAGCAGCTCGAGGCGGCACTGGCAAGCCGGTCGGCTGACACGCGGCCAGATATGACCGGTCCCGAGGGCAGCCTTGATCGCGCAGTCATCATTGCGGAGATCGGCAGGATCGATGAACAGCTTACCTCGGCGATGCAGATCATCGACCGGGTGCGGCATGCCTCCGGCAGCGAGGGAGGCACGGCATGAGCCAGTCAATTGTCACCATCCGCCTCAACGGCACGCCCTATCAGATTGGCTGCGGCGAGGGCGAGGAAGCCCATATCGAATCGCTGGCCGGCGAGATCGAGACCATATTGCAGTCGCTTGTAGGCGCGGTCGGGCAGATCGGCGAGGCGCGGCTGCTGGCGATGGCGGCGCTGATCCTGGCTGACCGCGCGCAAGAGGGTGGCCCGGCCACCAGCGCGTCTGCCACCGGCGCGGATGATGGCGGTGAAGCTGCGGCGGCGGCGTTGGAAAGCGCCGCGGACAGGATCCTTGCGCTTGCATCCCGGCTGTCTTCCCACTAGATAGACATTGTGCGGCAACTGGGCTTTGCGCTTGGATTTTCGATCCCTGGGGCCATAAATCATCTCTTGGGAGCTGCCTCTGGCCGGATCGTGGTCCGGTTATCCGCGGCGCCCACCTGCACTGCAGGTCACAGAGGATGAAGCTGCCGGCGGTTGCGCTGGTTGCCGCCGCCCCCGCCCCTGTCACTGACTGGCCGCCACCCTTCCCATGCAAGACACACCCAGCGATCCCGCGGCCGCGAAGGCTGAATTGCGACAACAGGCCGCCATCGCCCGCAAGGCGCTTGTCAATGCGGACCCCGAGGCGCCGGCGCGGCTGGCCGCGCAGTCCGACATCATCATGCGTATGGTGCAAGATGAAAGGCCCGCCGGCGTGGTGGCGGCCTACATGCCGATCCGCTCGGAATTGTCGCCGCTGCGGCTTGTCGCGGCGCTTGTGGCGCAGGGGATTGTGACAGCGATGCCCGAAACACCGTCACCTGGTCACCCGCTCATCTTCCGGCGCTGGGCCCCCGGTGACGATCTCGTCGACGGCCCCTACGGCACCAGCCAGCCATCGCCGGCGGCGCCGGTGATGGTGCCGCGGGTGATCCTGGCGCCAATGCTGGCCTTTGATTCGGCCTGCTGGCGGCTTGGCTATGGAGGCGGTTTCTATGACCGCACACTGGCCGGACTTCGTGATGCCGGGCAGCGGGTCACGGCCATCGGCATTGCCTTTGACGGACAGCTGGTCGATAAGGTGCCGGTCGGGCCTTTTGACATGCCGCTCGACGCGGTGCTGACACCGTCCGGATTGCGTGCGGGCGCGACACAAGATCACTCAAGCTAGGGTTTGTCTGATGCGGGTATTGTTTCTGGGGGATATTGTCGGCCGCGCCGCGCGCAAGGCGGTGATCGGGCAGGTGCCGGCACTCCGCGACGAGCTGGCGCTGGATTTTCTGGTGGTGAATTGCGAGAACGCCGCCGGCGGGTTCGGTGTGACACCATCCATCTGTGATGAATTGTTCGCCGCCGGCATCGATGTCCTGACAACCGGCAACCATGTCTGGGACAAGTCAGAGATCATCCCCTATATCGAGGAGACACCGCGCCTGTTGCGGCCGATCAACATGGCCGAGGGCACGCCCGGCCAGGGCTCGGTCTGCGTGACCAATGATGCCGGGCAGCGGCTTGTTGTGATCAACGCCATCACCAATCTGTTCATGGCGGATTACGACCCGGTCTTTCCGGCGGTGAACGGGGCGCTGGTCCGCAACCGGCTTGGCCGCGATGCCGATTTCATCATGATCGATGTCCATGGCGAGGCAACATCGGAGAAGATGGCCATTGGCCATCATGCCGATTCCCGCGCCACCATGGTGGTTGGCACCCACACCCATGTGCCGACGGCGGATCACCAGATTCTGGCCGGCGGCACGGCGTTCCAGACCGACAGTGGCATGTGCGGCGATTATGACAGCGTCATCGGCATGGACAAGCAGGCGGCGACAGCCAGGTTCACCGGCACCAACGGGCCGCGCCTGTCGGTCGCCCTCGGCGAGGTGACGCTGTGCGGCCTGCTTGTCGAGAGTGACGAGACGGGGCTTGCCAGGGCGGTGGCGCCGCTGCGCCGCGGCGGTCGTCTCTCGCCGGTCACACCGACGACCTGACAGGTCTGCGCGCCGGCCTGCGGCGGTGCATCGCCACTGGCGCAACCGGTGCCGAATTTGCTATAGCAACGTGGCAGGCGGCACTTTGGTCGTCGGCTTTTGTCACCCTTGCCGGGAAAAGACCCCGGAAAGCTGACCGGAAAGCAGACCGTAGAACAGACCGTAAAACAGACCGTAGAACAAAGATCGCAAGACCATGGCAGGCCATAGTAAATTCAAGAATATCCAGCATCGCAAGGGCGCCCAGGACAAGAAGCGCGCCAAAATCTTCGGACGTCTGATCAAGGAACTGACCGTCGCCGCGCGTGGTGGCACCGATGCCGCGTCGAACCCGCGCCTGCGAACGGCGCTGGCCGCGGCGCGCGCCGCCAATATGCCGAAGGACAATATCGAGCGTGTCCTGAAGAAGGCGGAAGGCGGCGAGGGCGAGATCTATGATGAAATCCGCTATGAGGGCTATGGCCCGGGCGGCACCGCGCTGATCGTCGAGGCGATGACCGACAACAAGAACCGCACCGCCTCCGAGGTGCGCGCCGCTTTCAACAAGTTCGGCGGCTCGCTTGGCGAAACCGGTTCGGTCAGCTTTATGTTCGACCGCGTTGGCCAGATCATCTATGGCGGCGATGTGACCGATGCCGACACCATGTTCGAGGCGGCCCTCGAGGCCGGTGCCGACAATGTCGAGTCGGACGAGGACGGGCATGAGGTCACCTGCGCGACCGAGGATTACAACAGCGTCGTCGAGGCGTTGGAGGGGCAGTTCGGCGCGCCGTCGGAATCCGGACTTGTCTGGAAGCCGCAGAACACCGTCGAGGTCAGCGAGGACCACGCATCGACCTTGCTCAAGCTGCTTGATACGCTTGACGACAATGATGATGTGCAGAACGTATCGTCGAATTTTGATATCTCCGACGAGATTCTGGCCAAGCTGGCCTGACGGGACGGGGGCGGATGCAGATCCTCGGCATTGATCCAGGCATCCGCAACACCGGGTGGGGTGTGATCACGCTGCTCGATGGCAGGCTGACGCATGTCGCCAACGGCGTCATCAAACCCGACAGTAAATCCCCCGACGCAGTGCGGCTGCAGACCATCGCGGCCGGGCTTGCGGCGGTCATCGACAGCCATCATCCAGACTGCGCCGCGATCGAGGAAATCTTTGTCGCGCGATCGGCAGCCTCGGCCCTGAAGCTGGGCATGGCGCGCGGCGTGGCGATGATGCAATGCGCGGCGGCGGGGTTGCCTTTGCGCGAACTGGCGGCGCGGCGGGTCAAGAAATCGGTTGTCGGCACCGGCACCGCCGACAAGGCGCAGGTGGCGGCGATGGTAACGCGCCTGCTGGCGGTGCAGGCGGTCAATGCCGATGCCGCCGACGCGCTGGCCATCGCGATCGCGGCCGGGCATGATGGCGGTGCCCCGGCACAATCCACATCCGGTGATGCAGGTTCGGGGCTTGAGCGCGCTGTCGCCGCGGCGCTGGCGCGTGAGGCCGGCGGCGGAACGGGAGGCAGCTCATGATCGCACAGCTTCGCGGCAGCATCGTCCGGATCGACGACAATATGGTGATCATCGATGTTGGCGGTGTCGGCTATGCCGCCACGGTCTCCGGCAAGACGCAGGCCGGCCTGTCGATTGGCGGCGGCGAAATGACGTTGCTGACCGATATGGTCGTGCGCGAGGACAGCATGACGCTGTTCGGGTTTGTCGATGCGGCGGAGCGTGAGGCCTTCCGGCTGCTCGTTACCGTCCAGGGCGTAGGCGCGAAGGCGGCGATGGCCATCCTGTCGGTGCTGACACCGGATGATCTGGCGGCCGCCATCATGGCCGGCGACAAGGCGATGGTGGCGCGGGCTGACGGGGTCGGGCCGAAACTGGCGCAGCGCGTCGTGAATGAACTTGCCGAGAAGATCGGCGCCTTGCCGGTGTCCGGCGCCGCGCCGGCGGCCGCGGTCGGTGGCGGGGCGGTGGCCGGCTCGGTTGGTGCCGATGCGATGTCGGCGCTGGTCAATCTTGGCTATGGCCGCACCGAGGCACATGCGGCGCTGCAAAGTGCCCGCGCCGCCGGTGTGGCCGACGATGATCTGTCGGCGCTGATCGCGGCGGCGCTTCAGGAAATGGGTCAGTAGCAGGTGGGGCAATAGATGGCGCAGGATGAAGAGCGGCTGGTGAGTGGCGAGGCGCCGGAACGCGCCGACAACGCCCTGCGCCCCGAACGGCTGGCCGAGTTCATCGGGCAGGGCGGTGGCCGCGCCAATCTGGAGACCTTCATCGCCGCCGCGCGCGAGCGTAGCGAGGCGATGGATCACAGTCTTCTTCATGGCCCGCCGGGCCTTGGCAAGACGACGCTGGCGCAGATCATCGCGGCCGAACTTGGTGTCGGGTTCCGCGCCACCTCCGGCCCGGTCATCGCGCGCGCTGGCGATCTGGCAGCGGTGCTGACGAATTTGCGTCCGCGCGATGTGCTGTTCATCGACGAGATCCACCGTCTCAACCCGGCGGTGGAGGAGGTCCTCTATCCGGCGATGGAGGATTTCCAGCTTGATCTGATCATCGGCGAGGGACCGTCGGCGCGCTCGGTCCGGATTGATCTGCCGCCCTTCACGCTTGTCGGGGCCACCACGCGCGCCGGTCTTCTGACCACACCGCTTCGCGACCGGTTCGGCATCCAGATGCGGCTGCAATTCTATGGCCGTGAGGAGCTGGCGGTGATCCTGGCCAATCAGGCAGTGCGACTTGACATGGCGCTGGCCCCGGACGGGGCGCTGGAAATCGCCGGCCGCGCGCGCGGCACACCGCGGATTGCCGGCAGGCTGCTGCGCCGGGTCCGCGATATTGCCGCCGTCGATGGCCATGGTGAGGTGACGGCCGTGGTGGCGGATGCGGCGCTGCGACGTCTCGAGGTCGATGCGGCGGGCCTCGATGCGATGGACCGGCGCTATCTTGGCTGCCTTGCCGAAAACTATGCCGGCGGGCCGGTCGGGGTGGAAACGCTGGCGGCTGTGCTGGCCGAACAGCGTGACATGCTGGAAGAGGTGATCGAGCCCTATCTGTTGCAGACCGGGCTGTTGATGCGCACCCCGCGCGGGCGGTGCCTGTCCAGCGCCGGCTGGGGATATCTCGACCTGACGCCGCCGCCGGGCGCGACGCGGCAACTCGATATGCTGACCGATATCGATGATGATGACGGATCGTGATCTCCCCGCCGGCCCGGCAATCGACAATACGGCAATCGACAACCCGGCAATCGGCAACCCGGTTTCGCTTGATGGTTGGGTCGCCGACGGGTGCCACCACTACCCACTACGCGTGCAGTTCGAGGACACCGATGCCGGCGGCATTGTCTATCACGCCAATTATCTGGCCTTTGCCGAACGCGCGCGCTCATCCTATCTACGCCTGATCGGCATCAGGCAGGAAACCGCGCTGGCCGGTGATGCGGGGCCGCCGCTCCACGGGGTGATGCTTGTCGTGCGGCGGCTGAATATCGATTATCTGACGCCGGCCGGGCTTGGCGCGGCGTTACGGGTCGAAACCCGGATGAAGGCGCTGCGCGGGGCCTCGATGCAGCTCGATCAGACCATCATGAATTTTGACGATGGCCACATTCTTGCCCGACTTCTCGTCGACATAGTGTGCGTTGCCGCCAGCAAGGATGGCGGGAAACGACCCCGGCGGATTCCCAGCGTCGTGGTTGACAGGCTTCGGGACGCCACGCCACCTGATACCGTTTCCGGGCCGTAACGCCGGGGCGGTACCGGTCTCGCGGGGTGTGCTGGCCAAACGGGTGCTGGGTGGCATGAGGTTCACAGATGGAATCTGTTGACAGTTTTGTAGCGCATTCGAGTTCCGATCTTACTATCTGGGGGCTGTTCCTGGCCGCCGACCCGCTGGTCAAGGCGGTGATGCTTCTCCTGGTTCTGGCGTCGGTCTGGTGCTGGGCGATCATCTTCGAGAAGATCACGTCGGTACGCAATGAACGGCGGCATTCCGACCAGTTCGAGGATGCCTTCTGGTCCGGTGGTTCGGCTGACGCGCTGTATGACGAGATTGGCGGCGATCCGCGCGATGCGATGACACGGGTTTTTGTCGCCGGCATGCGCGAATGGCGCCGTGCCAAGGCAAGCGGCCTGGCGACGGCGGCGCGCTCCGATTTGCGGGCCTCGCTTCTTGGCCGCGTCGAGCGGTCGATGACCTTCACCATAACCCGCGAGATGGAACGGCTGGAGAAGGGGATGAATTTCCTCGCATCAATCGGCTCCGTTTCGCCTTTTGTCGGGCTGTTCGGCACCGTCTGGGGGATCATGAATTCCTTCCAGTCGATCGCCGAGTCAAAGAATACCAGCCTTGCGGTTGTCGCCCCCGGCATCGCCGAGGCGCTGTTCGCCACGGCGCTCGGGCTTGCCGCGGCGATCCCGGCGGTTGTGGCCTATAACAAGTTTGCCGGTGATCTGGATCGGGTTGGCGGGCGGCTGGAGACCTTCGCCCAGGAATTTTCCACACTGCTGGCGCGCCAGCTTGACGAGGGTGGCCGCTGATGGGGGTGTCGGTCAACAGGTCGCGCGCCGGCCGCCGTCATCGCCCGATGGGCGAGATCAACGTCACCCCGTTTGTCGATGTGATGCTTGTCCTGCTGATCGTGTTCATGGTTACGGCACCGCTGCTGACGGTCGGTGTCGAGGTGGATTTGCCAAAGACGAAGGCTGGCCAGATCAACGCCGATGCCGCGCCGCTCGTCGTCTCGATCAAATCGGATGGCGCGCTCTATCTCCAGGAAACCGAAGTGGAAAGCGACAAACTGGTGCCGCGCCTTCGCGCCATTTCCGAGTCCAATCCGCAGGTGCGGATTTTTGTGCGTGGGGATGAGGCGGTGGCCTATGGCGAGGTGCTCGGCGTGATGGGGCGGATCCAGGCCGCCGGGTTCGAACGCGTCGCGCTTGTCGCCAGGCTCCCGGAGCCACAATGACCGGAGCTGCGCACCGATCATGATCTCGCGTCCCTTCATCATTTCCATTGGCGTGCATGTGGTGTTCACGCTGCTGGTGGTGTTCGGCATGCCGATGCTTGGCCGTGACCTGCCGGAGGAAATGCCGCTGGTACGTCTCGAGGTGGTGCGCACCGTGCCCGAGACCAACCTGATCGAGGGGGACAAACCGAGCACGGCAAAGGAAGAGCAACAGGCAACCGTGGCCAGAAAACCGCCGCCACCACCACCACCACCACCGCCGCCACCAAGGCCTGCCGCTGCGCCGCCGCCCGCACCCACTCCCGAACCGGAAGCGCCGACCGACGACCCTGCCGCCGAGATCCTGCCTGACAAGCCGGTGCCGAAGCCGAAGCTTGCCAGGATCGACATTCCGAAGCCGAAGCCCAAACCGGCCGCCAGGGTTGCGTCGAAACCAAAGCCGAAACCGAAACCGGTGATGAAGCCTGACTCGAAGCCGAAGCCGAAGCCGCCGGCCCGGCCGGTACCGCCAGCGCCGAAGCCGGTGCCGAAACCCGTCGAGGCGGCGAAACCGGCACCGCCCCAGAAATCAAAGGCCAATGACTCGATCGCCAATCAGTTGAACAAGATGGTGAAGGATACAAAGAAACGCGCTGACGCCGCTTCCGGGGTGCTGCAGAATCTGGCGGAGGCGAAGGTGGCGGCAAAGGATGCCGAACAGGCACGCAAGACGCAGGAGCGGAAGGTCGCCGCCGATACGGTTACAAAGACGCTGTCCGCCGTAGCCGGCAACGCGGTCAAGGCACCGCCGAAGAAAAGCATTGCGCCGGTGGGGATCGATGATGTCGCCCGCATTCAGCAGCATGTGTCGAAATGCTGGCAGCCACCACTTGGCGCGGCTGGCAATGACACTCTTATTGTTGACATATTTGTGTCGGTGAATAGGGAGGGTGAGGTTCTGAAGGCGGATATTGAGGACAAGTTGCGTTTTAATCTCGATTCCTATTTCAAGGCGTCGGCGATCGCTGCGCAGCGGGCAATTGTCGATTGTTCGCCGCTTCCCATTCCGCCGCAGAAATATGATCAGCTCAAGGAATTCACCTTCGAGTTCAACCCGAAATTCATCTCACGATAGGGTCAATTCAGATGATGCCGGTCTTCTCGTCCATCCCCGTCCATATCCAGCCAGTCGCCCGTTTGCTGGCGATGTTCGCTGCCATGATCATGGTTGTCCAGAGCGCGGCGGCGCAGCTTCGCATCGAGATTACCGAGGGCATGGTCGCGCCGACACCGATCGCGATCGCCGATTTCACCGGGGCCGACGGGCGGGTCACCGATGAAGGGCGGGAGATTGCCACCATCATCTCGAACGATCTGCTGAGTTCTGGCCTGTTCGAGCCGATCGACAGCGCCGCCTTCATCGCGCCGCCCGACTCGCCGGCGATGAAGCCGAATTTTGCCAACTGGGCACCGCTTGGTGCGAAGGGACTTCTGGTCGGATCGGCCATCGTCGATGAGGGTGGCAAGCTGCAGGTCGAATTCGTCCTCTGGGACGTCATTACCGGCCGTGATCTCAGTTCGGGTACCGGCAGCGCCGATCCGAGCGCCCTGCGTCAGCTGTCACACAAGATTGCCGATCTGGTTTATGAGGAGTTCACCGGCGATTCAGGCTATTTCGACACGCAGGTCGTCTATGTCGCGGAAGCGGGGCCGCAGGCAAGCCGCATCAAGCGGCTGGCGATCATGGATCAGGACGGACACAACCACAAATTTCTGACAAGCGGCCTCGATCTTGTGCTTACGCCCCGTTTCTCGCCGACCACCCAGGAAATCGCCTATCTGAACTATTTCAATGAAGAGCCGAACGTCTATATCCAGGACATCCGCACCGGCCGCAGCGAGAGGCTTGGCTCGTTCCCGGGCATGACCTTCGCGCCGCGCTTCGGGCCGCAGGGTGACAAGCTGATCATGAGCTGGGCGCAGGATGGCCTGACTGACATCTACGAGATGGATTTGCGAACCCAGGATATCCGGCAGCTCACGAAGACCAGCTCCATCGACACCGCGCCCTCCTATTCCCCTGACGGGCGGCGCGTTGCGTTTGAGTCCGACCGTGCCGGACGGCAGCAGATCTATGTGATGAACAGTGACGGCACCGGCACGCAGCGCATCAGTTTCGGCGAAGGCCGCTATGCGACGCCGGTCTGGTCGCCGCGCGGTGACATCATCGCCTTCACGAAAATGCACAAGGGTACCTTCTATATCGGCATCATGAATACAGATGGCACGGGCGAGCGCCTGCTTGCCGAGGGCTTTCTTGTCGAGGGGCCGACCTGGGCGCCGAACGGCCGGGTGCTGATGTATTACAAGCAGGAACGCTTCAAGGCCGACGGCAGCGGCGGAAAGACAGCGCTGTACCGTGTTGACATCACCGGCTTCAACGAGCGGCGCATCATCACGCCGTCCGACGCATCCGATCCGGCCTGGTCACCCTTGCGACGTTGACATGAAGGGCTGATTTTGAGGTCTAATGCCTATCCGAACGGGAGTTTTTGTTTCCATTACAAAGTTTTTTGGGTTAGTACAGAACGGAAATTTGAGGATCTGGGGGAACCGGAACCGAAAAGCTTGGCTGATCAGTTGATTTTGGCAGGGGTAATCTGGCATTTGGCAAGTTGGCCAAAGCATCGGCATTGATCATCCAAGGTATGAAACCATTCGCTAGACCGGGTCGTGAATGACCCGGACCTAATACAGGGAGCATAAACATGTTGCACCGCCTGATCGCTCTTG
>Ga0181583_10003610_pt1 | contig 11343 bp, 7 predicted proteins | sample 071ome_31_FD_132461 | JGI IMG/M metagenome (GOLD analysis project Ga0181583, IMG submission 132461) | Coastal salt marsh microbial communities from the Groves Creek Marsh, Skidaway Island, Georgia - 071405CT metaG (megahit assembly) | ecosystem: Environmental > Aquatic > Marine > Intertidal zone... | reverse complement strand
TTGAAACTGTTCTGGGTAAACACATGCAGGCAGTCTGTGTTGATGACTTTGCTGCCCTGGATGATGTGTTGCAAAGCTTTAGCAGCGGCTTGTTACAGTTTATTGAGCAAAACCATACCGACGCCGGCAATACCGCAAACTCCATAGCAGGCAAGGCTTTAAAAGATAAGGTGACGAGTGAGCAAAACCTGGGAACGTTGCTGGATGGTATTTATGTCACTGAAACCTTAAATGAAGCGCTGGAATTACGTTCACAGCTGTTAAACCATGAGTCACTTGTTACACGCGGTGGCATCTGGTTGGGTAAAAACTGGTTGCGTGTGGCCAAAGGCTTTGATGAAGAAACAGGTATCCTGAAACGCCAGGAAGAGCTGCTTGCGCTTGCATCCAGCATTGAGTCTTTAAACCAGCGAATCAAAGAAAGTTCAGTTGACACAGAAACATTACAGGCTGACCTGAGCAAGTACGAACAGGAAAAGGAAGCTTACCTGGATAAATTAACTGCCTTGAATAAGAACGCAGCAAATTTAAATGCAGAGCACTCTGCAGTAAAAGTGAAAATTGAGCAGACTAATCAGCGTAGGCAACGCATCCAAAAGGAAATAGAAGAATTGCAGGAGCAGGTGGCGCTGGAACAGGCAAATATTGCAAAGGCCAGGGTTAATTTACAGAGTGCCCTTGATCGGATGGCGAAAGATACCGAGAAGAGGGAGGAGCTACTTCAACAACGGGAGAAAGTTCGTTCGGAATTGGAAAATGCCCGTCAGAAAGCAGCGCGCGATAAAGATAGCAGCCATGAATTAACCGTCAAACATCAGACTCAATTAACTCAACTGAGATCATTGAACACGGCACTGGACAGGATTACGACTCAGGTTCAAAGCTACGTTGAGCGCCAGCAGCAGATTCAAAATAACCTGAAGCAGAATGATGATCCGATACCGGCGTTGAAGCAGGAACTTGAAGAGAAACTATCTTCAAGAGTTTCTATAGAAAATGAAATGAAAGAAGCAAAAATGCAGGTTGATGAAGTGGAGCATCAACTTCGTGAGTTGGAAAAACGGCGTACTGAAACTCAGGAAAACAGCCAGGGCATCAGAGATGAATTAGCCGGCAAACGTTTAAGTATCGAGGGCGCCAGTGTCAAACGTGAAGCGTTGGAGCAGCAGATAACACAGGCTTCTTATAATCTACAGGATGTTATAGCTGCCTTACCTGAAGTGTTAACAGTAGCGAGCTGTGAAGAAGAGTTGGAAAAACTGGCCGCCAGAATTCAGCGCCTTGGCCCGATTAACCTGGCAGCGATAGATGAATATACCAGTCAGTCCGAGCGTAAGATTTATCTGGATCAGCAGAATGATGATCTGGAAAAAGCCTTGCAGACCTTGCAGAATGCTATTCGTAAAATTGATCGTGAAACCCGAACACGATTTAAAGAAACCTTCGACAAAATTAACAAGGGTCTGCAGGAGCTCTTCCCCAAAATTTTTGGCGGCGGTCACGCTTATCTGGATATGATTGGCGAAGATTTACTGGATACAGGTGTTGCGATTATGGCAAGGCCTCCTGGTAAGCGTAATAGCACAATCCACCTCTTATCGGGGGGTGAAAAAGCCATGACTGCTATTGCTTTGGTGTTCTCTATCTTTCACCTTAATCCTTCACCTTTCTGTATGCTGGATGAGGTTGACGCCCCTCTGGACGATGCCAATATTGCGCGTTACGCTAACCTGGTTAAAGAAATGTCAGGTCTGATACAGTTTATATTTATTACTCACAATCGTTTAACCATGGAATCAGCTAATCAGTTAATGGGGGTCACCATGCAGGAGCCTGGTGTGTCGAGATTGGTATCTGTGGATATTGATGAAGCGGCTGAACTGGCTGCCATGTGAGCGGGTTTTAAATTAGGTCCAAGACAGATAATGTATTCAGATATTTGAAAACTTTTGTCAGATTTCCGTTTAATGAATTTCAATAATAAGAAAGTGCGAGTTTAAGCCATGGGGATGAGAGACTGGTTAATTATCATCGTTATCGTTGGTATTGTTCTCATTTTGTTGGATGGATACAGACGAAAACGCAAAGACAGCATCCGGGTGAAACTGGAAAAAAATATTCCTGATCATGACGTTGAACTAGATACCGCAGCAGAATTGCCAAACGGTGGAGCGAGGGTAATTTCGCGTTATGAGAGTTCAGGGATGATTGAAGATGATTATGCAGATGATTATGACGAATATGATGAAGAAGACAAGGACGAGGACATCGAAGAGGACATCGAAGAGGAAGAAGTAGTTCCTGTTGTAATGGATGCTGTTGATCTGGAAAATGTAGCGGCTGCTAGCAATAAACCAAAAAATGATAATTTAGACAGCGAAGATTTTGCTGAGCCTTCTTATGAAGACGATGACATAGATGAGATAGATGACATAGATAACGACGAAGACAGGGATGACCTTGATGAGGCCTATGAAGAATATGAAGAATATGAAGAGTATGCCCCCGTCAACGAAGACTATCTGGAAGCAGATAAAACAGAAAAACCTAAAGCGCCATATGCTGATGAGCGGGTACACGCTGAATTAGCAGAATTAGATGATGATGACGTTTCTGTGGTTCGCACAAGTCCAAGAAACGCTGGCACCAGAGCAACGGAAAATATTGGAAAGACTAAAGCATCAGACTCAAAACGTATCGAACCGACACTGGGTGAATTAGGTTCTCTTACGGAAGCTGAATTGGAAGACAAACCAGCTCATTTAAAATCCAAGCAGAAAAAGCATAAGGCTGACGCGGTAGAAAGCGGTAGTCAGGCTGAATTATTTGCAGAGAGTCCCGAGGATTTCATTCAGGATGAAGAACACGATGAGAGTGAAGGGGAATATCTGGAGCCAGAAGAAGTTATTGTTATCAATGTGATGGCCAAGCAGGGTGAATTATTTGCCGGTAGTGATCTTTTACCAATACTTTTACAGCAGAATATGCGCCTGGGAAAAATGAGTATTTTTCATAAGCATGCAGATAGCAGTGGCAATGGTCCGGCCATATTCAGTATGGCTAATATGGTAAAACCAGGAACCTTTGATGTAACCCAGATGGAAGAATTTACAACACCGGGTGTCAGTTTCTTTTTACAGCTGCCCAATGCTTTCGGCAATATGAAGAGTTTTGAGCAAATGCTGAAAGCGGCTGATGCCATAAAAGATAAGTTAAACGGTGATTTAAAAGATGAACACCGTAGTGTGATTACACGTCAGACTATTGAGCATTGCCGTCAGCGCATCCAGGATTTTGAGCTCGCCCAGCTTTCAAAAAAATAGTCATATGAGCACAGCAACAGATGATTTGAAGTCAGAGCTTATCGAACTTCGTCAACTGATTGAACGTCATAATCGACTCTACCATCAGCAAGATGCCCCCGAAATTCCTGACCAGGAATTTGACCGTTTATTTGATCGTCTCCTTGAAATCGAAAAACAACACCCGGAACTGGTAACAGCAGATTCACCGAGTCAACGTGTTGGGAGTGAACCCTTATCCGGTTTCGTGCAGGTAGCCCATAAGATTCCCATGCTTTCTCTGGAAAAGGCCTTTGATGCTGAAAGCCTGAGCAAATTTGAAATCCGTTTAAGAAAACGATTACCCGAATATGTAAAAACTATTGAATACAGTTGCGAGCCTAAAATAGACGGTGTGGCTGTCAGCATACGTTATGAGAAAGGGATACTGGTTCAGGCAGCGACCAGAGGTGATGGCACGACAGGTGAAGACATCACCCATAATGTAAAAACAATAAAAGACATTCCGCTAAAGCTAAAGGGGGGGAATTATCCAGATGTGCTGGAAGTACGGGGCGAAATATTTATGAGCAAGTCAGGTTTTGCCCTGATGAATGAAGCGGCCCGAAAAAAAACCGAAAGAACTTTTGTTAATCCGAGAAATGCGGCTGCTGGCACCTTAAGACAACTTGACTCCCGCATTACAGCAAAAAGACCCCTGACAATGTTTTGTTATAGCCTGGGTGAAACCAGTATTGCTTTACCTTCCCGTTTGAGTGAAGTCTTTTCTCTATTGGCTGAATGGGGGCTGCCGGTCAATCCTATTCGCAAAGCTGTCGAAGGTATCGATGCCTGCTACAGCTATTGTGAAGAGATTTTAACTAAACGTAATGATCTGGATTATGAAATTGATGGTGTTGTCCTGAAGGTTAATGATTTTACTTTACAGGACACGCTCGGAATTAATGCGCGCACCCCGCGATGGGCTATTGCCTTTAAATTTCCGGCAGAGGAAGTAAGCACAGTCTTACAGGATGTGGAATTTCAGGTAGGCAGAACCGGAACAATTACACCGGTTGCCCGGTTGACTCCTGTTTTTGTCGGAGGCGTGACGGTAAGTAATGCAACTTTGCATAATCTGGATGAAATTGAACGGCTGGGAATACAAATAGGGGATACTGTCATTATCAGGCGTGCCGGTGATGTGATCCCTAAAGTGGTCAAGGTGGTACTTGAGAAACGACCGGTCGATGCCCGAGAGATAGTTGCGCCACTGCAGTGCCCGGTCTGTCATTCCGATATTGAGCAAATTAAAGGTGAAGTGCTTATGCGCTGCACAGGCGGGCTTTACTGTAAGGCGCAACGTACGCAATCCATTATTCATTTTGCGTCGCGGGCAGCGATGGATATTGATGGTCTGGGCGTGAAGTTAATTGAGCAGCTGGTCGAAGCAGAGCTTATCAATAATGTTGCAGATATTTATCGTTTAAATCTGGCTCAGCTATCAGCTTTGGAGCGGATGGCAGAAAAATCAGCAAGCAATTTATTGGAAGCCATTGAAAACAGTAAGCATATCAGTCTGCAGCGTTTTATTTATGCTTTGGGAATCAGGGAGGTAGGGGAAGCCACTGCTTTAGCCCTGGCAAAGCATTTCGGCTCATTACAAGGCATCATGCAGGCTGATATGGAGGCTTTGATTCAGGTACCAGACATAGGGGAGGTTATGGCACAGCATATTGTGGCTTTTTTTGCGGAAGCACATAATTTGTCTGTGATCGAAGCCTTGATAAAAGCCGGCGTGAGTCCCTCAGAGCTCGAAATCAACGCGAGTGAAACCTTGCCTTTAAGTGGCCTGACTTATGTCGTGACAGGAACCCTTGAATTAATGGGGAGATCAGAAGCAAAGCAGTATTTGCAGCAGCTTGGAGCAAAAGTCGCTGGCAGTGTTTCCAGCAAGACTTCCTGTGTCATTGCGGGCCCCGGTGCAGGCAGTAAACTGAGCAAGGCTGAGGAATTAGGGATTGAAGTGATTGACGAAAAAGATTTTGTGTCATTGCTTACACAACACGGCATAACAGTGTAAAGTATAGCCCCATAAGCTAGTAAAGCCAGTACTTATTGGGCTTAATGACATTAACATGATTAGAGGAATTCAAAAATGCGCCTGATTTTTGTATTCACGATGCTAACTATACTGTCTTCCTGTGTTTCACCGCCGCCAGAAAACACAGCCAATATCTGCAGTATGTTTGAAGAACGTCGCAGCTGGTACAAGGCTGCCAAGAAAGCAGAAAAGCGCTGGGGCACACCTGTTTATGTCAGTATGGCAATCATAGAACAGGAATCATCATTTCAGGGGCGGGCCAAGCCGGAAAGAACCAAATTACTCTGGGTGATTCCCTGGCGTCGACCATCTTCAGCTTATGGTTATGCCCAGGTACTTGATGAAACCTGGACAGACTATAAGGAAGACGCCGGAAACTGGGGAGCACGGCGTTCCAGCTTTTCCGATGCGATGGATTTTGTCGGCTGGTATACCAATAGCTCAACCCGCCGTAATCGCATTGCGCGAAATGATGCATACAACCTTTATTTAGCTTACCACGAGGGCAATGGCGGCTGGGCCAGAGGTTCATATAACAGCAAAGGCTGGCTGATGGATGTTGCCCGTAATGTTCAGAATACGGCTAACGTGTATCAGAATCAGTATCAAAGTTGTGAGCGTGAACTGGGACGAAACTGGTTTATGAGGCTGTTCTTCTGAGCTGGTGGGGCAAAGTATTCGGGGGAACTTTCGGGTTTATGCTGGGCGGGCCTCTAGGGGCCTTGCTGGGTGCATCACTCGGGCATAATTTTGATCGTGGTATGGGGCGCTTAAATGGTAATAAGGGCGCAGAACAAGTAGAGACTATTCAGTCTGCTTTCTTTACAGCTACTTTTTTCATGATGGGGCACATCTCCAAGGTGGATGGCAGAGTGTCTCAGGATGAAATCCATATTGCTCAGCATGTTATGCGGCAAATGAATTTGAATGCGCAGCAGAAAAAAGCCGCCATTAATTTATTTGAGCAGGGTAAAAATCAGGATGTTGAGGTGGTGGAGGTTCTTGAGCAGTTCCGCAAGGAATGCCATCGACGGCGCAATCTGATGCAGATGTTTCTGGAGATTCTGGTAATGACTGCATTTGCTGATGGTGCCCTGCATAAAAGTGAGGAAAATGCACTCTGGCAGGCCGCCCGAACCCTGGGGTTTTCCAAAATTGCTTTTCAGCACATTTTGCAAAGAGGGCAGGCACAACAGCACTATCAGCAGAATCGGCGCTCGCAATCCCAGCGCAGCTCAGATCGTGGCAGGCTAAATTTAGCTGATGCGTATAAGTTACTGGGTATATCCTCTTCAGCCAGTGACGAAGAGTTAAAGAAAGCCTATCGGAGGCAAATGAATCAGCATCACCCTGACAAGCTGGTGTCAAAAGGACTGCCCCAGGAAATGATGGATATAGCCACCCAGAAAACCCAGGATATTAAAGCAGCCTACGAGTTAATTAAACAAACCAGAAAATAGATATTACTTTAAGTATTTATTGTATTTAATTGATTATTCAAAGTTTATTTATATCAACTTCTAGCTTTTCTAATTCAGCAGCATGCTCAGAATTGCTGATAATACCAGTGCTGCGATTCTCTGGGGTCAAGTAGCGGGCGGCCACTTCCTGAAGTTTAGGGATATCAACTTCAAGCACCTGTTGCCTAAATTTAGCCCGATGTTCTTTGTTTCTGCCAAATAGTTCATTGTAATAGGCCTGTTTGGCCGTCCCTGCCGGAGATGCGGGTTTATCCAGGCTGGCTATTACCCCCAAAATGGCTTCTTCCAGCTGACTCTGCTTGTGAGTACTGTCATGAAGCCAGGTGATTGCACGCTCAAAGTCGTTCAGTGTTTCTGACAGGCGTGGATCCCGGTAAGAGTAAAATCGAAAGCTTGCTGAGCTTGAATCCTGAGTGGCACCACCGCCATAAGCACCACCTTGTTCTCTGATGGCGCCGTGCAGATAGCCATTGCGCAAGAAGCCACCAAGTACAGTCAGAGCAGCTGCATCTTCATGGGCAGCCGGAACTGTCCGATAAGCTGTGGCACAAAAATTAACCTGGGTATTATGCAGCCAGGCTATGCTGACTCTTTCACGCACAGGATCCATGCTAAAGGGGCTAGTCTTATTGGTATTGTCAGTGTGATGCCATAATTCATCCAGACCACTGATTAATGCCGGTTTTTCACTTTCTTCAGCGATGCAAAGCAGCCGTTTATCCCCCTGGATAATTAACTCATGCAATGTCTGCAGCTTTTCCGCATAAGCAGACAACTGGGCCTGGTCATTAAACGCCTGAACCATGGATTTCAACTTGCTTATCCCCTGCATGCCTGAATTTTTATAATTCAATGCAGCAATTGCATTCATTTGGCTGGTGGCAATGCCCATAGCCAGAACATGCCCCTGATTGGTTATGTTTTGTTCCTTATGACTGGAGATTTGCTGCATAAGTTCTTTAATTCTATTCAGCTCATCAAAACGACATGAATCAAGCATATCCTTCATTAATTGGCTTAACTTATCCTGGTTGCCATACAGTGCTTTACTGCTGAGAATCATGTAGGCGTCTATGTTTTGCTCGTTTTGCAGGTGATTGCGCATACTGATATGGGCGTTAATGCCACCACATATTGATGCCTGCAAAGTCTGAATTTCCAGATAAGAGGAAGTCCCAACACCGAGTTCAGGCAAACAACTGCTGTAATGCGGTAATAAGGATTTAAGCTCCTCGGGAAGGGACGGCAGAGTGGTAATAATATCCTGATAACTTAAACCATTCGTTCCCTGCGAATAAAAAGCCAGCGGTATTTTATTGATGTAGCTGGACTCGGCCTGTGGCCATTTAATGTCAGCAGGAACGTCATCAAGATCGACTTTCGGCAGGATGCTCATGTCGTCAACCTGTTGTTGACGCCTGATTAAGGCCTCAGCCTGTTCAACTAGCTTTTTCTTTTCGTCATCATCGAGTCTGCTTTTTATTTGGGCCAGCTTTTGCCTTTCTTCAGCTCTGGTTTTCTTGGCCAGTTCAGGATCAGGTTTAACGGTTAAGGTGACCCTATGCGGATTATCCAGCAAAAAGTCTTTCACCAGCTTGGGTAAAAAATCAGGCTTCTGTATTTCCTGTTTTAAGTTTTTTAGTACAGGGTCAATATCAAGCAGTTCCAGAGGGTCACCCCGATGCGTAGCTGTGGAAAGTGAAGATAGTATTAACTGCAGTCCATAAGGGTAACTGTCCCCTGTGATTTCTCGCTGGTGAAGTTCAAGGCTGTGTAAGGCGGCTTCTACCATACTTTGTTCTACCCCTTGTTCTGCGATTTTCTCCAAAGTATTTAAAATCAGCTCTTCGATAGCCCCGGTATCATTTGCATCACAGGACTCAAGACCGCAGATAAAAGTCATTTCACGATGGGAATCTTCGAGACCACACAAAGAGGAGGGTGACATCCCCAGCTCGGTTGTTTCCAGAACCTGTAATAAGGGACTGGCACTATTATCCAACAACACAGAAGAAAGCAGTTGAGCTTTGAAAAGATCTTCCAGGCTGGTGCTTTTACCTAATAGCCAGGCCATCAGCACATGGCTTTTGTTATTTAAATCAGTTTCAGCTTCACCTTTTTCCAAAGGAAAGTATTCAGTGACTTTGAGTGGTGACTGATAGCGTTTTTCATCACCGACGGCTATGTGGACATCAAGTCTGCTGAATTCTGCAAGTGCCAGGTTTTCAAATTTTTCCTGGTGCTCAATAGCCGGAATATCGCCGAAAGTCATAAAAATGGCATTACTGGGGTGGTAGTGAGTTTTGTAGAATTTCAGTAATTGTTCGTAACTCAACTTGGGTATGTCTGCAGGATCGCCGCCACTGTTGTAATGGTAAGTTGTGGTTGGATACAGGTGTTTGCATAAATGCTGCCAGATAATACTGTTCTGAGAGCTCATGGCTCCTTTCATTTCATTATAGACAACACCTTTATATTCCAGCTCTGATTCAGGGTTGGAGGCTTCTGCAAACTCCAGACGATGACCTTCCTGGGAAAAATCCAGCGGGTCAAGCCGGGAAAAGAAAACGGCATCCAGATAAACTTGCAGCAGGTTATCAAAATCTTTTCGGTTTTGGCTGGCAAAAGGATAAGCGGTCCAGTCGCTGCTGGTCATGGCATTCATGAATGTATTCATGGAGCGACGGATCATCATGAAAAAAGGATCCCGAACTGGAAATTTTTTACTGCCACATAGCGCGGTATGCTCAAGGATATGAGCAACGCCTGTTGAATCCATCGGTACGGTACGCAGAGCAACCATAAAAACATTTTCAGGATTGTCACTGGCTAAATGGAAATGCTTGGCGCCGGTGACTTTGTGGTCATACTCTTCAACCGTGATATTCAGCGTTTCGAGGAACCGGCTGCGGATTAGTGAAAAAGATGAGTTTGGGTTGTGGTCTACTTCTGACTGCATTAATGCTTTCTCGAAAGTTTACGAAGCGCTAATTCTAGCGTATTCATTATTAAAGATCAGGAAATTGTCTCTTCAGGATAGAGGCTTAAAGTGCTGGTTCAGGTTTTTCCAGACTTATTTTACCAAGCGCTCCACTGCGAATGTCATTAAGCAAAACTTCGCTGGCTTTATGAAAGTCAACACCACCTTTTCGCAGACAGCCGCGTTGTCTGGCTATCGCTTCAAGCAGGCGGCTTGCCTCCTGTTGAACATCATCAAGCTGATAGCGCCGAATTAAACTTTCGGGATAAGCCTTGCTGAGAAATTCGACGGCAAACAGTGCGATGTCTTCAAATTCAATGGCTGTATTTTTGATGGCGCCGGTAACTGCTAGACGATAAGCGGAGTCCTGATCTTCAATTTTGGGCCATAAAACTCCTGGCGTATCAATGAGTTTGATTGAATCATTCAAGCTGATTTCGCTAGCCGCTTTGGTGATAGCAGGCTCATTGCCGACTTTAGCAACTTTTTTATCCAGCAGGATATTTAAAAAAGTGGATTTGCCGACATTTGGGATGCCGACAACCATAATACGCAATACCTGATCGCTTTTTTTATCTGAAAGTTTACGGGCAGTTTTCAATAATTTTTTAATGCTTTCTTTTTGGGTTTTATCGAGTGCATAGGCTGTAATATTTCTATGCTTATAATATTCAAGCCATAATCCGGTAACCACGGGGTCAGCCAGATCAGACTTATTGAGTACTTTCAGATGGGTAATGTTGGCTATCAGCGCATTTAATAAGGGGTTTTCACTGGAATATGGGAGGCGAGCGTCTACCAGCTCAACCACCAGGTCAATTTGCTGGAGTAATTTAGTGATATCTTTCCGGGCCTTGTTCATATGGCCCGGATACCAGCCAATCGTCATATATATTCTCAATAATTAAAAGTTGGGCTATTGTAGAGCTATTGTAAAATTATTGTAGTGCAGAAGTGCTATGGAAGTAGTGTGGACATAATTAACTCAATAGAATGACTGGAACTTAGAGGTAGGCAATGACTTTAGAAGAGCAGATAAAATTAAAACTATCCGATGCCTTTGAACCAATGCATCTTGAACTCTTAAATGAAAGTCATATGCATGCAGGTCCAGCAACCGATTCACATTTTAATTTGCTACTGGTCAGTCAGGCTTTTACAGGCTTAAAAAAGGTGCAAAGACATCAGGCTGTTTACAAGTTGTTGAAGCAAGAGCTGGCAGGGCCGGTGCATGCTTTGGCTTTGCATCTCTATAGCCCCGCAGAGTGGGAAGCTGGAGATAAGGAAATTCAGAAATCGCCAAAATGTGAGGGTAAAAACTAATATAAAACAATATATTAAGATAATATATTAAAGTAATTTATAATTAAAATAAGCTTGTGTAGGGATGCAATTATGCTAAGATTTGCCAGACTTATATTGGCGAATTATACGAAGTTCTAGGCGCAATTCCGATGACAGCCCGACCTGGCAAGGTCAGGCAAGAGGAAGGCTAAG
>Ga0181583_10003606_pt1 | contig 11350 bp, 2 predicted proteins | sample 071ome_31_FD_132461 | JGI IMG/M metagenome (GOLD analysis project Ga0181583, IMG submission 132461) | Coastal salt marsh microbial communities from the Groves Creek Marsh, Skidaway Island, Georgia - 071405CT metaG (megahit assembly) | ecosystem: Environmental > Aquatic > Marine > Intertidal zone... | reverse complement strand
TCTTGCCCCCCCTCCGCTTGGCGTCCCCGTCCTCGTCCCCGTCCTCCTCTTCCTCGTCCTCCTCCTCCTCCTCCTCCTCCTCCTCCTCGTCGTCGTCGTCCTCCTTGTTGAACTCGTCCTCGTCAGCCTGCGCCTCCCGCTGGTTGGCCTCCAGGAGCTCCAAGTCCTCCTCGTCGTCCATCGCGGCGGCGGCGAGGTCGTCCTTGCCCGCCACGGTCGCGTCGCGCATCCCCTTGCTGAGGACCCCCTCGAACAGGCCCTTCTTCTCCTCGTCGTTCCCGGAGGCCGAGTGCATCGCCGCGGCCACGTTGGCCACGTTGAACTCCCCCGCCTGGATAGCCAGGTGGTCGAGCATGCGCTTCTGGTCCGACTTCTTGAGGATGTTCTCCTCCACCGTGTTCTCCGTGACCATCCGGTAGATGTGCACCTCGCGAGTCTGACCGATGCGGTGGGCGCGGTCCTGCGCCTGGGCGTCGATGGCCGGGTTCCAGTCCGAGTCGTAGAAGATGACCGTGTCGGCGCCCGTGAGGTTGATCCCCACGCCCCCCGCCCGCGTCGCCAGGATGAAGCAGAAGTACTTGGCGTCCGAGTTGAACCGCGTCATCAGCACCTGCCGCTGCTCCGGCTTGGTCGACCCGTCCAGGCGCATGTACGTGTGCCCGTGGATGCTCATGAACTGCTCCAGGATGTCCAGCATGCGCGTCATCTGCGTGAAGATGAGGCACCGGTGGCCCCCGGGTTTCAGGCGCTTGAGCAGTCGGTCCAGCTCCTGCAGCTTGCCGCAGTCGAACTGGATCAGCCGCTTGTCAGGGAAGGCCAAGCCGTAGCGCCCGTGGACGGCGTCCAGGTGCCGGGACCCGCGCACCACCAGCGCCTCCGCCGCCTGGGCCCGCCGCCGCGCCGCGTAGACCGCCGACGTGTCGGGCCGCAGCACCCACGTCTCGGCCGGCGCCGCCACCGCACGCCGCGTCATCAGGACGAACGTCAGGACGAGGTCCTCCAGCTCCGCCATGCGCTCCGTGACCCCGCGGACGGCCGCCGCAGCCGACCCGCTCCGCTCCCACGCGGCCCGCCGGCCCCCCTCGCTCCCGGCCGCCAGCTCGCGCAACGCCGAGGCGCCAAACGCGCCCAGGTGTCCCTCCCACCAGCCCCCCGTGGCCTCGGCGGCCGTTGCGCCGCGCCCGCACGCGCGCTCGCTCTCGCGCAGGCGGTGGACGAGCAGGCCCCGGATCAGCTGCTCCGGCGACCCCGATGCGCCGCGCCCCCGCGCCCGCGCCGCCCCCAGGCGCGCCTCCTGCAGGGCGCCCAGCGCCTTCCCGGCCCGGCCGCCCAGTGCGCCCAGCGCGAAGGCGGAGCAGTCCGCGCAGGGGGGCTCTGCCTCTCGCTCCGGGAGCGCGTCGCCCGCGACGTCGCAGGCCCCCAAGGCCAGGGCCACAGGGCCCATATCGTCAGGGTGGAGGGCCAGGGAGGTCGGCGTGAGGAGCGCCCGGGCGGCGCCCCAGGGGCCCGCGGCCACGGCCTCGGGCCCCGCGGCGCCCGGGCGGGTCAGCCAGAGGGCGCAGGCGAAGGTGTCGAGCGGCACGGCGCTGGCGGCCCGAGACGGGACGTTCAGCTGGAGGCGCCCCGGTGAGAAGGGGCTCGCGATGGCGCGGCCCTCGAACAGGTCCGGGTGGTTGCAGACCTTGCGCAGGGACATGAGGACGTTCATGATGGAGATGTAGGAGCCGCCCGAGAGGATCTCGCGCGTCTCGGAGGCGGCGACATAGTCCTCGTAGAGCTGGCGCTGGCGCTTGGAGAGGCGGCAGGTGACGACGTGCTCGAACTTGGGCGGGAGGGACTTCTCGACCTCCGTCTTGAGGCGGCGGAGGAGGAAGGGGCGGAGGACGCCATGGAGGCGCTCCACGATGCCCGCGTCCTGGTACTGCGTCCCCCCCGACTCGACGATCCCCGAGAGCGGGGCCAGGAACCACGACTTGAACTGCTCGTGGCTGCTGAAGATGTGCGGCATGAGGAAGTGGAGGAGCGACCAGAGCTCCATGAGGTCGTTTTGCAGGGGCGTCCCCGTCAGCAGCAGGCGCCGCCGCGAGTTGAAGTTGAGGAGCGTCTGCCACCGCTGCGAGCGCCAGTTCTTGATCATGTGCGCCTCGTCGAGGATAAGGAAGTGCCAGCGCTTGCGCTTGAAAAGCCGTGCGTCCTGGAGGACGAGCGTATAGCTCGTGATGCAGACGTGGAACGAGTTGGGCTTGGACCAGCCCTGGCGCTTGGCCTTGCGCTCCTTGACGGACCCGAAGTAGGTCAGCACCTTGAACCCGGGCGCCCACCGCTTGAACTCCATCTCCCAGTTGAGCATCACTGACGTCGGGACCACCACCAGGTGCGGTCCGAACTCCCCCATCTGCGTCGCGTGCCACGCCAGCAGCGAGATGGTCTGCAGCGTCTTCCCCAGCCCCATCTCGTCCGCCAGGATCCCGTTCAGCTTGCGCTGCGACAGCGACACGAGCCAGCTCAGCCCCTCCTCCTGGTAGTTGCGCATATTTGCCCGGATCACGAAGGGGACCTCCCCCAGCACCTTGTCCGTCGCGATCGACGGCCCGGCGCCCGCGGCCCCGATGTTGCCCGTCTCCTCGGGCCCGCGCCCTGCCGGCTCTGCGGGGGTGTCGACCTCCATCCCCCCGCCCCCGTCGCTGTCGGATCCGGCCGACGCACCGGCCCCGCTGGTGCCGGGGACGCCCCCGTCGCCGCCGTAATGGCGTCGCAGGATCTCCTCGATCGGCAGGTCGGCCTCGTCCTCCAACGACGCGATCTCGGCCGAGGCGTTCTTGCCCTCGGCCAGCTCCATGGCCTCCTCGGCGGCCATGGTCTCCTCGAAGTCGGCGTCGTCCTCCCCCTCGGCCGCCCACTCCTCCCCGGAGCCGTCGTCGCCCTCCACGTCGCCGCCGCCGTGGCCCGGCCCCGGCATCTCCTCCGCCAGCGCCCCCACCCCCTCCGAGCCCCCGTCGCTGCCCCACCCGCCCTCCCCGCCGCTATCCTCCCCCGCCGCCGCAGGCGCCCCCACCGCCGGCCCCCCCTCCCCGCCGTAGTGCCGCCTGAGCACTTCCTCAATGGGGAGCTCCGCCTCGAGCGCGAGGGCCCCGCCCTCGTCCTTCCCGGGGCCGAGGCCCTCGGCGGCAGCCAGCTGCTCCTCGACCTCGAGCGTCCGCTCGTCGTCCGCGTCGTCGTCCCCCTCCCCAGCCACCCAGTCCTCGCCCCCCTCGTCGTCCTCCCCGCCCACGGGGGGGCCCACGCCGCCGCCCGCCTCCTCGAGCAGCCCCGCCGTGCCGCCGCCGTCCCCCCAGGCTTCGTCCCGCCCCGGGGTCCCGGGGGCCTCGGGCGCCCCCCCCTCCGCGCCCCCCTCCGCGCCCGCCCCCTCGGCCTCCCCGTCGGCCTCTCCGTCGGCCTCCCCGTCGGCCCCCGTGAGCCCCTGCGCCAGCGCGGTCGAGTACTTCTCCGTCTCCCCGACGAGGAACTGGAGGTGCTTCTGCAGCACCGCCTGCTTTCGCTTCTCGACGGTGCGGGCGTACTGGTGGGTGAGGACCGTGTTGATGTCCTTCCAGAAGCCCATGACCTCGGACGCGATCCACTTGGCGCGGGCCCGCTCCGTGCTGGCGCTCTCGGCCTTGCGCTCCGCCTGACGGAGCTCCCGGCGGAGGTGGATGGCATACTTCTTGGCGTTGGCGACGTGCGACTTGCGCTCCTTTGTGAACTCCTTGGCGAGCGTGGCGGCTTCCTTGAGGACGAGGTCCCAGTGCGACTCGCGCCTCTTGGGCCCCAGCAGGGCTACCTGCGGCAGCCGGGCGTTCTCGGCCGTCTCCTCTATGGCCCGCGCCCGGGCCACCGTCGCGTCGTCCTCCGCGGCCTGGGCCGCGGCGCGCTCGCCCTCCCCGTCGGGCGACGCGCCGCGCTTGGGCTGTCGCCTCTTGGCCCCCATGCCTCCTGTCCCACCTCGGTGCGGGGCCGGGTCGGCCTGCGGGGTGGGGCGATCCGGGGGGGGCAGGTCGCGGGGGGCGGGGGCGGGGGAGCTGGCGTCTGTGCACCCCGGGCGGGGGGGGCGAGCCAGGATTTCGGGACGGCACGCCGCGCTGTAGGTTAAATATAGCCAATCAGGGCCCCGGGTGGGCAAAACGGGGGACTCGTGGCCCGAATCGAGCGCGGAGCGGAGGTGAAAAGCACCTCCCCCCTTATGGAGGGAAAGTGCCGCGCGGGGCTCGGGGGGCTATGATAACCCTCGTGGCTAGCACGATATCGGGACATTGAGCCACAAAACGCACCTTCGTCAGCACTTAGGGGCCTGGGTGCCCCGCAGCGCTCTCAAATGGACGCAAACGACCTCGACTTGACCCACAATTCAGGGCTCGGTGAAGGGGCCCGGCGGGAAAGTGCAGGGCGCGGTCAAGGCCAGATGGGATCGGTGAAGGGCCTGGTCGCGTCACTTGCGTCCTTTAGCAGGGGAAGGAGGGGGGATCTCTCTGCATTCGGGGTGTCAGTGAGCGGGGGGGGCGTGTAGGGAAGACGTGTCGCTTCGGGGCAGGGAGCGGACGCCGGGGAGGGAGAATGTGCGGTCAAATATCAGCCGGGCTACTTTCGCGTGCCATATTCGAGGTACGGTCGCAGGCATCGTGTTTCTCGGTTCCTGTATTTGGACATCGCGTCGCTCCAAGTCCGTGACGAAACGACAGCTCCCCCACCCCCCGACTCGGCGCTTATCCCTCTGGGCGGCACGACGATTGGTCGAGAATAATACGCAGACTCGCCTCGAATGGCCTCCCTGTGCTTGACCGCTCCCCACATGGGGCGTCTATCACTTCGGGACTCAGCTGGCGAGCCGAGCTCGTCGAGCGGCCGCGCGGTGCCCGGCTCGAGGCCTCAGGGTGTCTCGACCAGGTCGCGCCACCTCATCCGTACCGAAGCCAGCCGGCGCGGAAGTGTCCTGGGCCTCGCGACCGGTGCTTCCGTGGCGTCGTCTCGTCCCTCATACGTCGTGGCCGCTACGGCCGGGAACGGTTCTCCCACGCCTGTGAGTGAAGTATTTTTTACGAATACACCCGAGAGACCCCTCACTAGGGGGATTAGCACCCGCTCGGGGACGCGGATTCCGATTTTCCGCACGTCCCCTTCATGGCCACAGAGGGGCCCCGGTCTCGGTCGGCCCGTTCCCTTGGGCTGGTGGGGGCACGATGTATCACGCCGTTTCGAGGAGCCCCCCTCACGCGATGATCGCTGGGCCGCTTGGCTACTCAAGCGCCGAGTACCCCTCCCGCCCGCTGCTCCCCCCCATCTTTTCCAGCCCGGGCCTTCAACTTCGGCGACCGCGATGCCGCCCCCTAGGGATGCGCGTTGCAGAGGGGGCTCCTAGAGCGGGTCACTCGCCCTGTCTCTAACTGAAAGACAGCGTCGTCCCCTCCCGGAGCCCCCCCGCGGCCGCCGATCGCGTGCGCCCTCGGGGGACCGTTGTTCCCCCTCCTCACCCGTGGCCCCCTCCCTCGCGGGGCGCGCCGTCGCCGCGTCGACTCGCCGCTCCGGGGAGTCGAGCTCCGTCCGGCCCGTCACGACCGCGTCCGCAAGCCCGGACCGCCTCCCCCGGGCGCACCGACCCCACAAGCCGTGCACCCCAGCGCACCCCCCTCCCCACGAGCCCGTCCCTGCCCCCCCCTTCGCCGCAGGCTGCTGAGGCGGCGACCGACGAGCCCGGCCCCCAGGACCAGGTGGTCCTCGGCGGCGTCGAGGACCCCCAGACGTGCCCCCCCACCCGCATCACGCACGAGGGGCGCGTGGTGGCCCTGGGAGACTTGCACGGGGATCTGCGCAAGACGCTGATGGCTCTCAAGGTGGCGGGCGTGGTGGAGGAGAAGAACGGGCGCCCGGTGTGGACCGGGGGCGACACGCTGGTGATTCAGATGGGGGACATCCTGGACCGCGGCGACAACGAGATCGCGATCATCAGCCTGCTCCGGGAGGTGGGGCGGATGGCCAAGCTGGAGGGGGGCGACGTAATCATCCTGAATGGGAACCACGAGTCGCTCAACGTGGCGGGGGACTTCCGGTACGTGACGCCCGGGGCGTTCTTCGAGTCGGCCATCGCCGCCGGGCTCAAGGGGGAGCAGGCCTACGAGTTCGACTACCAGCTCCAGGCGCGCTTCGCGCTTTGGGCGCCGGGGGGGCCGCTGGCGCGGGAGCTGGCCAAGAACCCGACGGTGCTCGTGGTGAACGACACGGCGTTCGCGCACGGGGGGCTCACGGTGGAGCACGTCAACTACGGCCTCGAGAAGATCAACCTCGAGGTGGCGCAGTGGATGCGCGGGGACGGCGTGGGCGAGGGGGGAAAGCCGGCGCCCCCGCCCTACCTGGCCATGGGGGACCAGTCGAGCGTCATGTGGAACCGGACCTTCTCCAAGGAGCGGTTCAGCAACCCGCGCGACAAGTTCGTGGCCTGCGGGCAGCTGACCGAGGCCCTCGACGCTGCCGAGTGCTCCCGCCTCGTGGTGGGGCACACGCCCCAGTTCATGGGTTGCAACTGTGAGTGCAACCAGAAGGTGTGGCGCATCGACGTGGGGATGTCGGCGGGGGTGCTCGACGCGCGCCCCGAGGTGCTCGAGCTGGTGAAGGGGGAGGATGGCAAGTCTAAGATCAGGGTCATCACCTCGGGACGGGCCTCCGAGAGCCCCGTGCCCTCGGACGTGCTCTCCAACCTCTGAGGTGGCGTGCCCACCGTTGTTGGGGGCCGGGCCGTTGGGGGCCCACGATTGAAAAGAAGGACTTAAAGATTCCTGATTCCTAGTAAAGACTGCGACAAAAAAAGGATGACTGCAAAGGACACTACCTGCTCTACACAAGTGCGCCACACACACACATCACATGGAGGGGCCGCCCGGTGATATCTAACGCAAGGGGGCGGGAGCGGGGGCAGATTTGCCGAGGGAGTCGTCGACCCCATGGTTGATGCGGCGGAGGCACTCGGCGGCGATCCCCTCGCAGTTGGCCCGGAACTCGGCCTCGCGGTCCCGGGCGCTCTGGATGTTGCTCTGGCGCTCCTCTTCGGGGACGTCCAGGCGGGCGTGGTGCTTGACGAGTTCCTCCGCCCACATGGAGTAGGTCCTCCGCATGTTGTGTACCAGCTGGTGCTCGACCATCTCGGGGACAAGGGCGAGCATGTCGGAGGCCATGGGGAGGATGATGGCCTCCATGAAGGACATCTGCGAGTCGGGCAAGACCATCTGGTCCTTGTCGCACATCGGAGACACCGGGAGCCCCAGGGACTTTTCCTTGGACCCCTGGTCGAAGAACTCCGTCATCACCCGGTTCCCCCACTCGCGCGCCACCTCGGGTGGCTTGAGCTGGGCGCCCAGGTCGGCCATGTGCAGGAGGCTGCTGAGGATGCAGAACTTGTTCTCCTCGTCCTCCATGGCCTCTATAAGGGCTTTTTTGCGCGCCCCCCCACCCTGTAGGGCCGCCTGTCCGGTCGCGCCGAGGCCAGGCTCAGCGCCGTCCCCGTCACCTTCGAGGAGCAAGCCCGACGAGGGGCTCTGTGATCTCCTGGGGCTGTCGATCCCGTGATCCAGGGAGGCGGCGCGCTCGTCGATATCCGCCGCGAGCTTGCCGAGGTCGCCGACAGTGTCGAAGTGCAAGGCCATGTCGGTCGACAGCACAACCTCAATGATGCAGCGCCGGGCCTGGTTCCGCTGGGGGCGGTCCAGCTGGGCAAAGGGGTCGCAGCGGGGCTTCTCCTTGATCAGCCTGAAGAAGTGAGCGAGGTGCATGTTCTCCTGGATAGCCGTGTCGTTGTACGTGATGGCCATGTCGTGCTCCGTCTCCTTCAGGAAGGCGTTGCTGACGCCGAAGTGCCCTACGTCGTGGATCACCGCCGCGACCATCATGGTGAGCTTGTCGACGGGGTCCAGGAGCCGCCCGACCTCGGTGTGGTACAGGAACGTGTAGAGGCTGTGCGTCACGTCCACTGCGTGAGTCCAGTTGTGATACTTGTTCCCCTTCTTGTACATCCCCGCCACCTTGGTCACCAGCTCGTACACTGACTCCACGCTCGACAGGGCGTTCTCGAACAGGCCGAGATCGTGGAACATGGCCATGACGTGGAGGCGCAAGCGGGGCAGGTCGTCCTCGAGGGAGCACGGGTCCCAGTCGTACATGCGCAGCTTGGTGAAGTCCACCTCGTGGATCGAGTGCAGGAGCTTCTTCCCCACCTCACCCCGCCGCGCTGCTGGGGGGGGTGTGGCCATTTCCGACAGGTCCATCAGGTGCGACATTCGGAGCTTGCCCTCCTCTTTGGTCGACCACCGATCAACGCGGGCCCCGGCCCCGTGCGTGTAGGCCTCCACCCAGGCCTGGTAGCTCTGCATGTGCGCCGCCGTGGCCCCGCTGAAGGCCTCCCCGGCCATCATCCCCGCCCCTGGCCCTGGCCCGCCGTCGGGCCCCGCCATGGCCCCCGCGCCGGAAATTTGCCCGGAGCCCCAGTGCTGGGCCCGGCTGCGGCCGCCCGACGCGTACCCGAAGCCCGAGCTTAACATGGGCCCGCGGCGCCGAAGGACCCTCTTCAGGGTGGTGATGAGGCGGGTCATGGAAGACTCGACGCCGCGCACCGCCCCGTCCTCGGCGTTCTCCACAATGGACACCATCCTCTTGTTGTAGGACGGGCCCGGCGCCTGCAGCGGGAACCAGCTGCCCCGCTGGCGCCGCACGAAGGGCGGCCGGTTGCCCAGGGTCCCCGCCCCCATGTAGAGGGCCTCGTGGCGGGACGGGAAGCGAAAGGTGGAGACCGTGGGCGGGCGCCCGGGGATCTCGAACGACTTCCTCCCACCCGAGAGGGAGGCCTCTCCGTACCGAGACGCGGAGTGGGGGGAAGCCGGGCCTTGCTCCTGGGACAGCCTGGAGGCCATCGCGGGCATCGTCCCGACCACCGCAGGCAAGTCCTGCGCCCCGATGAGGTACTCTTGCGACGAGGCGGCCCGGCCCGCGGCGTTGCCGCGGCCGAGGGAGCCGTAATTTGGGTAGACGGTCCGCTGCTCGTGGTAGGAGCCCGTGAACGTGGGGCGCGGGCTGTCAAGGAGTGGGGCTGCCAGAGACGCCTGGTGGGGGCGGCTCCACCCCGAGGCCTGCCAGGGGTCCCGGTCGTCGCTGGGGGCCCCAGCCCCGGCGAGGAGGTCGAGATACCCGTTTGCCATGTACAGCTTGTGGCTGAGCTCCTCGTAGCGCTTGCGAAGGAGGTTGACGGTGGCGGTCCAGACGACCATGAGCGAAAGCAGTACGGCTGTCACCATCGCCGCCCGGAAGAGGAGCTGCTGCAGGGCGTCCCGCACGGCGCCCTCCTGGAAGGCCACCGAGGGCGGCACCATCAGCAGCACCAGGGCGGCGTGCGCGACGACGGCCACCACCAACCACGCCGCCAGCAGCGTCAGCATCATGCGCCCCGCCACCCACTCGGGGTGCAGGCGGTCGTGCAGCGCCAGCGTCTCGCGGATGCGGAGGTCCACGGCGCGGCGGGAGATGGGCACCACGTGCATCCCCAGGGTAGTACCCAGCGCCTGGAGCAGCCGCGAGCCCCCGACGGCGAGCCAACCCCCCCGCTGACACGCCCCGAGGCACAGCGACGGGGCCGCCCGCCACGACGCCCGGAGCAGCGTCCCGGCGCCCAGGCACGCCATCCCCGCCAGCGCCGCGGCGTCCGCGGCCACCATGGGGCGGCTGGCGTACAGGCGGTCCAGGGAGAGCACGAACCGGCGCTGCGTGGCCGACCAGAGGCACAGAGCCAGGTCAGCCCCCCAGAGGGCAGCCAGAGCCAGGGTGGGCGACATCCCCAGGGCGGAGGCGGGCCCCCGGCCGAGCGCGCCGTGGCCCGCGGCGAAGACCAGGTCCGGGCAGAGGAGCGCCGCGACGGTGACCCCCGCCTGCAGCCCCAGCCACCGCTGCGTCTTGGTCACCCCCGCCCACCTCGACAGCGCGTCGGCCGCCACCTTGCGCGCCGCTCGGGCGGCCGCCCGCGCGCGGTCCCGCGCCTCCCCCACCTCCTCCCGCCCCCGCGACAACACAGACCGCACGGCCAGCGCGGCCCGCCGGGCGCCCTCGAGCGACTTGCCCCTCCGGACCCGCCGCATCCCCGTGCTTCCCTGCGCCCGCGCCCCGGGAGCCCCCGCGTCCTCCTCTGCCTGTACGAGCCCGTTCAGGATGATACCGGCCGACCCGCGGCGGCTCGCGCTGCTGGACAGCGACCTGGACAGCTCCCGGCCCCTGCCGGCGAGCAAGGGCAGCTCCTCGGCGCCCGGCATCGCCAGCGTGCTGTGCCCGCTCGCCCCCCGGGACCGGGTCCCCGCCGCCGCCGTGCTCCCCAGGGCCGGGTCGCGGTCGCGGTCCAGCGTGCTCGACCGCATGGGCGTGCGTCGCACCATGGTCAGCTCGGCGCTGTTCTGGCGCTGGGAGGGTGCCGGGACTCGGAGGGGCGAGGACGCAGTCGCCGCGGGGGCTCCCAGGGCGGCGGCGCGGGGGGCCGACGTGCCCTCCCCGCTCGCACGCCCCTGGCCCCCCTCCCCGCTCGCGCGCGCCGGGCCCCCCTCGACGCTCGCACGACCCGGGGGCCCCTCGACGCTCGGACGGCTCCGCCGCCCGCTCGTCGCGCTGCTCTTCCGGGCGCGCTCCGGGTCCAGCACGAGCGGCACGCCTACGACGGCCCGGTTCACCCGCCCGAGTTCCGACTCGACCCCCCCGCTGTGCTCCGAGACGACCACGCCGGCCCCGAGGGCCAGTCGCGCCTGCTCCGTGCTCACGACGCTGCGGCCCCGGCGGATCACGGACGCCGGCAGGTCCTCGGGGCTGGCGCCCTCCGGCAAGGGGTCGCCGCCCATCGAGGCGCGGATTTGCATTGTGAGGAGCGAGTTGCCGCCCCGGCCATGCGGGTCCGAGGCCCGGTTGAGGCGCGAGTGGGTGCCTTTCCTCCGGCCGGGCAGGAACAGGGCGTCGGCCGACTCCTCCGCCGCCGGGGCCCAGCGCCGGGAACCACTTCCCAACGAATCCCCCGACAGGGGCGTCTCCACCCTCGGGACGCCCTCGACCTGCCCCCCCCCGGAGCTGTCGTCCTGGGCGTCCCCGTTCCCCTCTGCGGGCAGGATGGGTGCGGACCTGCCGGCGATCGGATATCGACGCCGCGGGGGGGAGAGGGGGGGTCGGCGCGAGGGCCGGGTCGGTCAACGCCCCCACTTCCCCCTGAGACGGTGCGGAACCGGGGGGGGGGGGGGGGCCCGGGCGCGCCGCCAAACACCGGGGGGGGGGGGGGGGGACCGCGGGGGGGCCCAGGCCCGCCCCGGAGCCC
>Ga0181583_10003596_pt1 | contig 11369 bp, 10 predicted proteins | sample 071ome_31_FD_132461 | JGI IMG/M metagenome (GOLD analysis project Ga0181583, IMG submission 132461) | Coastal salt marsh microbial communities from the Groves Creek Marsh, Skidaway Island, Georgia - 071405CT metaG (megahit assembly) | ecosystem: Environmental > Aquatic > Marine > Intertidal... | reverse complement strand
TTGGTTATGGTCAATTGGCGCTGAAGGTACAGGTACAATATTTGAAAAAATGTGGTTGTTTTGGCATAATCATTTTGCAACTGAGATGACAGCTGTTCCCTCAGCTTCAGCTAGTTATTATTATTTCAAGACATTAATGGACAATTCTTTAGGAAATTTTAAAGCACTGACGAGAGCAATCACTTTAGATCCGGCAATGCTCTATTACCTAAATGGAAGATTGAATACAAAAAATGCCCCAGATGAAAATTATGCACGTGAATTACAAGAACTTTTTACATTGGGAAAAGGAACAGATAGTAAATTCACAGAGGACGACGTAAAAGCGGCTGCAAGAGTTTTAACAGGTTTTACTATTGATTTTAGAACAACTCCATTTTCATCGCTATTTCTACCAAACAAGCACGATAACACGGACAAAGAATTTTCTGATTTCTTTGGCAATACAGTAGTTAAAGGAAGATCAACATCAACGGGTGGATCTGATGAGTTGGATGATTTGTTAGATATGATTTTTTCGGTTGAAGAAGTTTCTAAGTATATATGCAGAAGACTTTACCGTTATTTTGTTTATTATGAGATTGATTCAAATGCAGAAAGTAATGTAATTGAACCTTTGGCTCTAATATTTAGAAATAATAATTTTGATATAAAGCCGGTATTAGAAACGTTACTTTCAAGCGAACACTTTTATGATACTTGGAATCAAGCTTGTTTAATAAAGGATCCTTTTAGTCACACAGCGGGATATGTTAAACAATTTAAACCTGCCTTTCCAAGCAATACAGAATATGAGAACTTATATAAAGCATATTATCTCGGATGGGCATATTCTACAATTTTACAGATGGATTTGGGAGATCCACCTAGTGTGTCAGGTTGGGAAGCTTGGTATCAAATTCCGTTATATCAAAGGTTCTGGATAACTTCAGATTCTTTACCTAAACGTAATGAATATCAGGATTATTTATTATGGGTCGGGTATAACATTGGAACAGAAAAATTATTGGTAGACCCATGGACATTAACAGCTCAATTTAATACTCCTTCAGATCCAAACAAGTTAATTACAGAAGCCACTCAGTTTTTACTACCTTTTGAATTAAGTAATGATCAAATAATTTCACTAAAAGAAGTTATTCTTCCTGGTGGAATTCCAGATTATAATTGGTCTGATGATTATCAAGCAGCAATTGATCCGTCGAATTCCAATCACTCAACAGCACTAACCAATATAACCTTGAAGTTGAAATTGCTTTACAAGGCAATTATGAACCTTTCAGAATATCAACTTTCTTAAAAACAAAAAATGAAAAGAAGATCATTTATTAAAGCAGCAACGGCGAGTACGGTTATACCGGTTGCATTAAATGGAATGCAATTGCGCTCAGTTAACAATAATGCATTGTTAAAGGCTTTAGGAAAACGTGGTGCAAGTGATAAGGTTTTAGTGATTATCCAGTTAAACGGAGGAAATGACGGATTGAATACACTACTTCCACTTGACCAATATAGTAATTTAAGTAAAGCAAGATCTAATGTATTAATTCCTGAAGATAAGGCAATTGGGCTATCAGATCATTCCGAAATAGGGTTCCATCCTCAGATGTCTGGATTGAACAATATATACAACAATAAGAAATTGAATATAATCCAGTCCGTGGGTTACCCTCAACCAAATTTTTCACATTTTAGATCGACAGATATTTGGATGAGTGCTTCGGATAGTAATAAAGTATTAACAACCGGTTGGATGGGTAGGTATTTGAACGAACAATATCCTAATTATCCTGATAATTATCCCAATTCTACTTATCCTGATCCATTGGCTATTCAAATTGGGCCGCTTGTTTCTTTATCCTTTATGGGCCCAAATACAAGTATGGGAATGGCAATTACAGATCCAAGCTCATTCTATGAATTATTAGATAATTCTAGTGGAAATGTACCCAGTACTCCTGCAGGAGAAGAGTTAGCGTACATTAGGATGTTGGCTCAACAAACTAATGAATACGCTGATGTTATAAAAGCAGCCGCTGCAAATGGATCGAATAAGTCTATAAAGTATCCTGTATCGGGTGGTAGAAATACCCTTGGTGAGCAATTAAAAATTGTAGCAAAACTAATTTCAGGTGGACTGTCAACTCGGGTTTACATGGTTAGTTTAGGTGGTTTTGATACGCACAGCGCTCAAACTGATTCAACCGATACCACATTGGGAAATCATTCGGCACTTTTAGCACATTTAAGCCAATCCATTGAAGGGTTTCAAGATGACCTTGAGTTGTTAGGTATTAGCGATAAAGTTACGGGTATGACCTTTAGTGAATTTGGAAGGCGTATTCAAAGTAATGCATCGGGAGGAACAGACCATGGTGCTGCCGCTCCGATGTTTGTTTTTGGAGATGCCGTTCAACCAGGAGTTATTGGAAATAATCCGAGCATACCCTCAACAACAACGGTCAATGATAATGTGCCAATGCAATTTGATTTTAGACAAGTATACGCATCTGTTCTTAAGGATTGGTTTGAATTAAATGATGCTGAAATAAAGAATATTCTTGGAACAGACTTTAATACCTTACCAATATTTAAAAATAATATTAGCGGTATTGATGATATAGCTGAGTATATGACTCAAATATCTTTGAGAAATGTATTTCCAAATCCGGCAAAAAATAATACCATTATTTCCTTCTCAACCGATGGTGGTGGAAATTTAAGTCTGGTATTATACAATGCTATGGGAAACCAAGTGCATACATTTTTCAATAAAAGATTTTCTGCCGGCACCTTCGAGCATGAATTGGATTTGCGTGGCTTTAGTCCTGGAAATTATATACTTCAACTTCATTCTGAAATGAAAAGTTGTACTCAAACATTGCAAATTTTGAATTAATTTGAAAAAAATAATAGGTAGTGTTGGAATGATTGTATTTACTCTTTATTTTTGCACTCCCAAAATTGTCCGATGGTGTAACTGGCAACACGTCTGATTTTGGTTCAGAAGAGTCTAGGTTCGAGCCCTAGTCGGACAACAAAAGCGATTTGATGATATCCGGTATAGTGCCGTGAGACAGTAAAATCATATTATGACATCTTTAATACATCCAGTAAAAATCTTTGGCGGTTCTGCCTCAGTTGAGTTAACAAAATCTATTTGTGATTATTATGGAACTATTCCAGGCGACCTTTTAGTTAGTCGTTTTAGTGATGGAGAATTTCAACCTAATTTTCAAGAAAGCGTTCGTGGTTGCGATTTATTTATTGTTCAATCAACTTATCCTAGCAGTGACAACTTATTAGAATTGTTAATGGCTATTGATGCGGCGAAAAGAGCAAGTGCAAATTATATCACTGCCGTTATTCCTTACTATGGTTTTGCGCGTCAAGATAGAAAAGATAAGCCACGAGTTTCTATTGCATCAAAATTAGTTGCTGATTTATTAAGTACTGCTGGTGCAGATCGTGTAATGACTATGGAATTACATGCACCTCAAATCCAAGGTTTTTTTAATGTTCCTGTGGATCATCTAGAAAGTTCAATCATTTTTGTTCCGTATATACAAACATTAAGCCAAGACAACCTCGTAATAGCTGCTCCTGATGTTGGTGCTTCCAATCGAATCCGTGAGGTGGCTAAAATATTAAATCTCCCTATGGTAATTTGTGATAAAGAGCGAAAAAAAGCGAACGAAATCGCAAATATGACTGTTATTGGAGACGTTGATGGTAAGGATGTTGTATTGATCGATGATATAATTGATACGGGTGGAACACTTTGCAAGGCAGCTCAAATGTTAACCGAGAAAGGAGCAAAAACTGTAAGAGCCTTATGCTGTCATCCAGTGTTAAGTGGAAAGGCCTTTGACAATATTGAAAATTCAGTGTTAACAGAATTAGTTGTTACAGATTCTATTCCGTTGAAGAAACACATTGATAAAATTAAGGTTTTATCGGTAGCTCCATTATTTGCTAGAGCAATCAGGAATGTACATGAGCATGGTAGTATTAGCTCATTATATAAGCAAGTTTTAAACTCACAAACGAGTTTAGATTTACGTCAAATCAAGTAAAAAAAAATTATTAGAATAATATGAAAACCATTTTATTAAAAGGAGAAAAGCGCGCGGAAGTAGGTACTCGCAGCTCCAAAGAAATTAGAAAAAAAGGACAAGTTCCTTGTGTGATGTATAGTGAAGGAAAGGAAGGCACACATTTCGCTATTTACCAAGCGGATTTCAAAAAACTAGTATATACACAAAATGCTTACAAAGTAAAATTAGACATTGAAGGTGAAATGTTTGATGCAATTCTACAAGATATTCAATTCCATCCTGTATCTGAGATGATTATTCATGCAGATTTTCTGGCTGTTTCTGATGATAAGCCTGTAGTTGTTGAAGTTCCAATTAAAGTAGTTGGTAACTCCCCAGGAATTCGCGCTGGTGGTAAGTTGGTGAAAAAAATAAACCGTTTAAAACTTAAGGGTTTACTTAAAGACATGCCTGACTACGTAGATGTTGAGATTGGTAAGCTTCAGATTGGTCAAAGTGCGAAGGTAAGAGATATAAGTATCGAGAACATTGAAATTTTGGACGCAGCAGCAAATGCAATTGTGTCGGTTAAAACGACTCGTGCACTTATGCAAGCGTCGGCTGATGAATCTAAGGATTCTACTCAGGAAACTCCTGAAGAAACCCCTGAAGAAACAACAGAGTAATTTTACTCAAATAGTATATTAAAAAAGGCTTCCTATGGAAGCCTTTTTTATTGCTTTTTGCCATTCTAAAAGCCCAAAAATGGCAAGGAAAATAAAAATTAAATAAAGTAATGCTGTAATAGATTGGTCTCCTAAATAAAACATCGGGACATAGATTAAATCAGCTAAAATCCATAGAAACCAGCTTTCATACCACCTTCTTGCCTGCATAAATAATGCAGTTAAACTTAGTACAGTGAGAAATACATCAATTATAGGATATCTTGCATCTTTATAAAAATGAGTGTAAACATTAAACCATATGAAATAACCAACGAAAAACAAGAGTATTATCCATAGGATAAATCTTTGAGGTGTTTTTTGAATAGGTTTTTCCTTTCTTTTTAGTGTAGGTATAGTCCAGTACCACCATCCATAAGATTGAAATGCAAAAAAAGCCATTTGTAAATAAGATTCTGAATAAAACCGATTTTGGTAAAATACCCAGCCATACAATACCGAAGCGACCATACTAATGGGCCAGTTTAAAACTTTGTTTTTCGCAGCTAGCCATACACACCATAGTGATAAAACCGCGGCTGTTATTTCTAATGAACTATAACTCAAACTGATAAATAATGAGCACAAAAATATATGCTTCTGTAGAATTAGCATTGGTGTGCAAACGAAGTTTAACTAAATTTGTTATCATAAAAAGTCTATAATTATGTTTGAATTACCAAAATTATCTTACGATTTGGGAGCGCTTGAGCCCCATATTGATGCAAAAACTATGGAAATACACCATGGAAAACACCATAATGCATATGTTACCAATCTAAATAAAGCTATTGAAGGAACTGATTTAGAGGGAAAATCAATAGAGGAATTAATGGGTTCAATTAGTTCTCACTCGGGTGCAGTTAGAAATAACGGGGGTGGACATTATAATCACTCATTGTTTTGGTCAATTATGGGCCCAAATAAAGGCGGAAATCCAACGGGTGATTTAGCAGTTGCAATCAACCAAGCTTTTGGTTCATTTGAAGAGTTTAAAACACAATTTGCACAAGCAGCTGCAACTCGTTTTGGAAGTGGATGGGCATGGTTAGTTATTCATGATAATAATTTAGTTGTTACTTCTACACCTAATCAGGATAATCCTATGATGGACATTGCTGAAGTTAAAGGAACTCCTATTCTTGGCTTAGATGTATGGGAACACGCTTACTACCTCAACTATCAAAATCGTCGTCCAGACTACATTTCTGCATTTTGGAATGTTGTAGATTGGGATGCAGTTGCTGCTAGATTCGCACAAGCAACTAAATAATAATACTAGAAACTTATAAAGAGCAGGCCGTTGGCTTGCTCTTTTTTTATACGGAGGTGTAAAATTCGGTCTTTTCTGTAGTGTGACTTCGAATTACATCAGCTCTCATTAAATCAACTAAAATTCGGGAAACTCTTCGTCTCCCTAGATTGAACTTTTTACAAATTTCGAATAATGTAGTTTTCTCTCTGCTAGCAACAAATTGTAATATATTTTGCTCTAACTTACCCATGGTGATTTTTACCTCTTTTCCATGGTTTTTCATAAAATCTACGGTAGTCTTTGAAGCTAAGATACATTTATCTTCTACTCTAACATAAACCCACCATTTGCCATCATCTCCTTGAGAATAATATGGTTTTTCTTTACCTTCTGGAATATCAACTTGAATAATCGTTTTTCCATCCACTGATAATTCTTTTATTGAAAAAGATACTTCTGGTTTACTGTGGAAACCTGCAGCGAGTTCAATCATGTGTATTTCATCCTCTGATCGAATTCCACAAATACTGCCATTGTCTCTTACGCCGATAAGTAAAACTCCACCTTTTGTATTTGCAAAGCTTACCATGGACTTTGCTATTTTTCGAGGATTTTGGATGGTTTGTTTAAAATCTAATGTTAATCCTTCTCCTTCATAAATCAAATTTTTGATAGGATGGTTTTTCATTATTCTGGGTAATAAATCAACTCACTAAATTCTTCAAAATTAAATATCTCGTTTGCTGCTTCTAATACCTGATCTGCACTTACATTCTCAATTTTAGATATAGTTTCAATGATACTATTTGCACGCCCATATTTCACAATTCCTTTACCAATATGCAATAATAAGCCGGTTCTGGATTCACTACTAATTATCAGATTTCCTGATATTTGATTTTTTGCCTGTTGTAATTGAAGTCTACCTAGTTTTTTGTTTTTTAACTTTTGAAGCTCTTTTCGAATCAATTCAAACGACCTTTTTAAATATTGTTCTTCACAACTTAAATAACAATGAAAAAGTCCGGTATCAGAAAAAGCCGAATATCCACTTTCAATATGATAAGTAAACCCATATTTTTCTCTAATTCCAAGGTTTAAACGGCTATTCATTCCTGGTCCACCTAGTAAATTATTCAATAAAATCATAGGATATCTCATTTCATGAGTATCCGTGTAACAAGGAATTCCCATTATCCCGTATGATTGACCAAAATCAGATGGTTTTTCAACTTTCTTTGGTAAATATTTTATGGGTTGATAATTGTGGGATTTTGACAAAGATGATAGATTTATATCATCCATAAATTTATTTATTGCTTCTACTGTCCTGTTGATGGATACATTTCCAACTACTACAAAAACAATATTATCAGAAGTATAATTGTTTTCTATAAATTGTTTAAGATGTTGCGAATTAATTTGGGATATTGATTTTTCTGTTCCAAGAATATTGTGTGCTAAAGGATGGTTTTCAAAAACCATTTCTTGGAATTCATCATATATGTTTTCATCAGGATTATCCAGATACATATTGATTTCATCTTTGATTACGGTCTTTTCTTTTTGAATTTCAGAATCTGGAAATGATGATCTAAAAGTTATATCAACCAAGATATCAACCGCTCGTTGAAAGTGTTTCTTTTGAACGGTTGCATAAACAGATGTTAGTTCCTTTGTAGTAAAAGCATTTAATTCACCCCCTACATTTTCTAAATGGTTTAAGACATGGACAGTTTTACGCCTTTGTGTACCCTTAAATAGCATGTGTTCAAGGAAATGAGCTATTCCCTCGATTGGGCCATCATCTCGGCTTCCCGAGTTAATAACAAATCCGCAATGTACCAATAAAGTGGAACTAACCTTTAAATGGGCAACACGTAAACCATTGTTCAAAGTAATCAATTGATAATCGCTGTTCCCCATATTCATGCAAATTTACTTTAGGTATTCCGTATTTTTGCATCAAACATGAGGATAGATAATACAGAAGACCTAATAATAAGGCTAAAATCAAAAGAGTTTTCTAATATTTTTATAACTACTCATCATAAGCCCGACGGCGACGCAATGGGCTCCACACTTGGGCTTTGGCATATACTTCAAAAGATGGGTCTAAAGGCCACGGTTATTACTCCAACAGATTATTCAGAAAATCTAAGTTGGTTGCCGGGTAATAATGAAGTAATTGATTTCACTATTAACCCAGAAAAAGTTAAACAGCTTTTAAAAGAGTCAGACTTAATTTTTTGTTTAGACTTTAACAAGCTTTCTAGGATAAATGAACTTGGTGAATTGGTGTCGCAATCTAATACCCCATCTGTTTTAATAGATCATCATCAAGATCCCGATAAGTTTTATAAATATGCTTATTGGAATAATGAATCTAGCAGCACCTGTGAGTTAGTTTATGAATTTGGATTGAAAGCCTTTGGAAAGAATGTTTTTACTGCTGATGCTGTAAACTGTTTATATACGGGACTAATGACGGATACTGGGAATTTCCAGTATGTTAATACTAAGCCGCAGACCCTTAGGATAGGTGCGGATTTAATCGAATTAGGTGCAAAGCATACATTAATTCATGAAAGAATTTATGATGTTTTTTCAATTAATAGATCTAGGTTATTTGGTTATTGTCTATACGAAAAATTAGAAGTTTTAGAAGATTGCAGAACTGCCTTAATTTATTTAAATCGTGAGGAATTACAACGATTTCAAGTAGTTACTGGAGATACTGAAGGTTTAGTTAATTTTGGATTAGGGTTAAAGGATATCGTTTTAAGCGTACTCATAATTGACAGGATCGAAAAGGTAAAAATGAGTTTTAGAAGTAAAGGAAGTTTTGCGGTTAATAAATACGCCGAAAAATACTTCTCAGGTGGTGGACATATCAATGCTGCGGGTGGAGCAAGTGAGGATTCATTAGAAAATGTAGTGTCAAAGTTTAAATCTACAATAAAAGAATATAAAAGTGAGTTACAAAAAGTATAATATTATGAATAGTAACAAGTTGAATATATTTTTTGCAGTATTAATTATATCCGTAATATTCGCACTCATTTATAACAAATATTGGAACTATACAATAACAGAAAGTGGTTTAAAATATAAATTTTTGAAAGGAAGAGCCCTAGATTCCACCATAGATGATTCACATTATTGTTTAATTAATTACGTGATAATTGGTCCGGATGGTGATACTATTCAAAATTCATATAATGCTGATACAGCAGTAGAGGTTGCATATCCTTCAAAGCCAATAAATGAACTTACGGAGGCATTAATGCTGGCGTCTGAAGGTAGTAAAGTTGAAGTTGTTTTATCAACTGATAGTTTAAAGCAAAAAAATAGTTCAGACTATCGTGTACAACTTTTACCCAACGGTAAAGAAGCAAGGATAGTTTTTGAAGTAGAGAAAATTTACACTCTTCAAGATTATTATGAATTTACACAAGAGAAATTCAATAAACGTAAAGAAATTGAAGATGCAGCAATAAGAAAATACTGTGTTGAACATAAGGAGAAAGGTGTTTGGTATCACGATTCATATTCAGGAATATATTACAGATTAATTGGTGAAAATGCACCCGATATTTTAAATGATCATTACATGAATCATGCACCAATAAAAGAAGGCAAAAGGGTTTCTTTTGATGTAGTTATAAATCGTTTGAATGGGGATTTAATTGTAGATTCAAGGCTAGAATCCAGAAAATATATGGCAGATTATGGAGGCGGAGTTAATCCAATACCGGCAATGAATGAATTGCCTTTCTTTGTACCTGATGGTGCGTTAATGGAGTGTGTTATTCCGTCAAGATTTGGGTGGGGAGCAGAAGGAAGAATAGGTGTACCTTCGTACTCTCCTTTATATATTAAATTGTTAAATGTAAAAGAACTAGAATGAAAAGGAATATAATCATTACTGGTGGTGCGGGGTTTATAGGATCTCATGTTGTTAGAAGGTTTGTAAATAATTATCCTGAATATCACATAATAAATGTTGATGTTTTAACTTATGCTGGTAATCTTGAGAATTTAAAAGATATTGAAAGTAAACCAAACTATGAGTTTTTTAAGGCAGACATTACGGACACCACTGCAATTAATGCTCTATTTGAATCACGCAATATCCATTCAGTAATTCATCTAGCAGCTGAAAGTCATGTAGATCGAAGTATTACAAATCCTTTAGATTTTGTAAAAACCAATGTCCTAGGTACAGTTATTTTGTTGAACGCATTTAAGGCCTTTGGAGATATAGATAACGGAAGGTTTTACCACGTCAGTACAGACGAAGTATACGGAACACTCGGAGATGATGGCATGTTTTTAGAGTCTACTCCATATTCTCCTAATTCTCCCTACAGCGCAAGCAAAGCTGGTTCGGATCACTTTGTAAGGGCGTATAATGAAACATATAAACTTCCTGTGGTAATAAGTAATTGTTCGAATAATTATGGAAGTCACCAATTTCCGGAGAAACTTATACCGCTGATGATACATAATATTAAGAATAATCAGCCGTTGCCTGTTTATGGAAAAGGTGAAAATATAAGAGATTGGTTGTGGGTTAATGACCACGCTTCAGCAATAGATACAGTATTTCACAGAGGAAGAAATGGTGAAACTTATAATATTGGTGGCAATAATGAATGGCGTAACATAGATTTAGTTAGAAAGCTTTGTGAAATTATGGATAGCAAATTAAGCCGTGAAAATGGAACGTCTGAAAAACTTATCACTTATGTTACCGATAGAAAAGGCCATGATTTTCGGTATGCAATTGATGCAACAAAAATTGCATCTGAGCTTGGTTGGAAACCCTCTGTTAATTTTTCAGAAGGGTTTGAAAAAACCATAGATTGGTATTTGGAAAACGAGGTTTGGTTGAATAACGTAACATCGGGGAATTATCAATCGTACTACAACGAGATGTATGAAACCAGATAGTATGAGTGAGTTAATAATATATAACACCTTAGGGCGTAAATTAGAACCATTTAAGAGTTTGGTACCCCATAAAGTCGGTATGTATGTTTGCGGACCCACCGTTTATGGTCCTCCGCATCTTGGACATGTTAGAGGCCCAATTGTATTTGATGTATTACGAAGATATTTATCCTTTAAAGATTATCAAGTAAGATTTGTCCGGAATATTACAGATGTTGGACACTTAGTAGGTGACGCGGATGAAGGTGAAGATAAGCTTCAGAAACAAGCAAAATTAGAACAATTAGAACCTATGGAAGTGGCCCAATCCTACACAGATCAGTATAACTGGGCGATGGATCAATTAAATGTCCAAAGACCAAGCATTGAGCCAAAGGCGAGTGGGCATATCATTGA
>Ga0181583_10003582_pt1 | contig 11396 bp, 6 predicted proteins | sample 071ome_31_FD_132461 | JGI IMG/M metagenome (GOLD analysis project Ga0181583, IMG submission 132461) | Coastal salt marsh microbial communities from the Groves Creek Marsh, Skidaway Island, Georgia - 071405CT metaG (megahit assembly) | ecosystem: Environmental > Aquatic > Marine > Intertidal zone... | reverse complement strand
TGTGCATGGCCAGTAAATCTATATAATGCTTCACAAATTCAACCGGCATAAAATGACGTCCAACATCTAAGTGTAAGCCTCGGTACTGAAATCTAGGATGATCGGCAATATGCACGGCAGGTACGCTCCAGATCATGGAATTGGTCACGCGTGAGGGGTCTTGTAGTTCTACTTCGGTGGGCAGAAGCTGACGGAGAGTCATGAGGGCATTAAAAAGGCCATGCTGTGTGCTGGCCTGCAGGTGAATCTTTTCGGGTTGAACCATTAGCCGGTAGCCTTCTTCATGGCTTAGATGCTCGGCATCCGCATCAGAGGATAGGTCTTGTGGGTCGACGAGTTCTAGATAAATGGCCGTATCCTGTGGGCTTATGGAAAGATCATTTTCGTAAAAGTTTAGCTCGGGAGCTAGCCATGTGGTGGTATACAAAAGCTCTATTAGGGCTTTGTGAATGGGGCTTTGATCCAAAGATACTGGTAGATAAATAGGCGTGCCTTGCTCAATAATGTACTCCCCAGTGTGAACCTCCATTACTTTGGGAAGAGGGATGAGAGCTGGAGGTGTAGGCTCGGGTTCTTGCGCGTAGAGCGTTAGGCTAGACAGACTCGTAAGACTTGTGACCAAAAGGAGAGTTAAGAGGCTTAATAATGGGAGGGTCTTTTTTTGACGATTTGATAAGGTTTTATTCAACATAGATGCATCCATTCATTAGGTTTTGGCTTTTTGTCTCTGCTCTTTTTCGTTCATGATATAATTGAGATATAAAAATTCTAAAGCGGCCGACTCGTATCCTTTCCAGGGGGAAATGAGTTCACTAAAACGATCTTCTGGGGTATGATCAGGATCTTCACCATAACTCCAAATAATCCACCGGCGGAGTCCTTTTTCCATATTTTTTTGTCGATTACTTGGGAATACTCCATCGGTTCTTCCCCGCATCATAATGAGATCCTGAGCAGCGGTTGGACCAATGCCTTTGATTTTGACAAGGGTGTTGTAGGCTGTGGTTGGATCACAAGTAGTTAACCAATGCATATCAACCGTGCCTGCCATAATATCTTGAGCGAGTCCACTGAGGTATTGGCCTTTTCGAAGCGTTGGGCCTAAAGCACGGATATGATGTGGGTCAGCGGACATTAGTTGATGTGGTCTGGGCCAAGCAGCAAGGGTGCCCCCTTCGTAGTCCAAGAGCGAGCCATATTGTTCCCGGATCTTGTACATCATTTTTTTAGCTGTCGGCTTGTGATTCATCTGCATCTCTACAATGCGATTCTGAATGTCCTCGAACAAGGTGGCACGGGTCATACGTTTAAGCCCGTAAAAACTGGAGAGTTTAGGCCCTAACACAGGATCTTCTCCCGCTTGATCGTAAAGCTTTCGAAGATCCATATCCAGGCCCAATATTTTATTGATGTGCTGGCTGGTCGTTGTGATCTCTTCTTTAGTCAGCGATTCTTTGGTATAGACCTGAAACTCGGGCGCTTCTGGGTCTCCATTGAATTGGATGGTCACAACTACATCACGATCTCCTACGGGTATTGGTCGTGTAAAACCGGATTCGAACATGGACTCTGGATCATGTTCATGATCGAAGTAAGAACTCACGTCTAGGCATAGGTACCAGTCGTGAGGGGGGGTTGACTTAAGGCTCCATTGACTCATGTCCTAAGATCATAAAATCAAGGGTGCGAACAAAATACTTTTACGCGTTGCTCATAGCTGTTTCAACCCGAGCAGTCTCGGAGGCATCCGACGTAAAACGCGATCGGAAACGCTCTTGAATATTTTCGAGTAGCTTGGCGCTGTTGATGTACACCACAGGGATAAAGACCAGAGTGACGAGTGTTGAGGCGGTTAAGCCACCAATCACCACGCGCGCAAGTGAGGCCTGAATCTCGGCACCTGCCCCAAGTCCAAAGGAGAGAGGAAGTAGCCCTAAAATAGTGGTTAAAGTGGTCATCAAAATGGGGCGTAAACGGAGTCGTCCGGCTTCAATAACCGCTTCTGATAAGGCCAAGCCTTTTTCCCTACGCATGAGGTTAATATAGTCGACCAGTACTATGGCATTGTTGACCACAATTCCGATTAACATGATCATTCCCATGAGGCTTTGAATGTTGATGGTTGTGCCGGTAAGCAGTAGGGTAGGAACTACTCCAATAATGGCTAATGGCACAGAAAACATCACCACAATGGGGTCGAAGAAGCGCTCAAATTGACCTGCCATTACCATATATATGAGTACCAAGGCCATGATAATCGAGAGGCGGAAATCGGCCGCTGCTTTTTGTTGCTCTTCGTATTCACCTCCAAATACTACGCTAAAGCCTTCCGGCAAGTTGTATTCTAGGAGCTGAGTACGGACCTGTTCAACCGCATCTCCTAGGGCAATACCTGGTTCCAAATTAGCGGTTATGTTGGTAACTCGTTGCCCATCAATTCGATTAATTCCTGTGGGGCCTCTTCCAATTTCTTTTTTGATAACTGAGCTTACTGGTAAAACCTGTCCGTCAGGAGTACGAATCGAGATATTTTCTAGGTCTAAGGAGCTGAGGCGATCCTGAGGGCGTAGACGTACAATAATGGGGTATTCGTCCCCTCCATCGCGGAAGACACCTGCCTGACTACCTCCAATATTGGTTTGAATAATGCCCGCTACCTGATTCACGCTTAGGCCTAAGTCGGCAATTTTGTCACGATCGAATACAATGCGTTGTTCGGGTCGGCCTTCGCTACGATCGACGCGAGCTCCAGTAATTCCTGGAATTTTTTCCATTTCCAATCGCAGATCTTGGGCAATCTCGTATGATTTCTCGATATCATATCCTCTAAGCTGTACTTGAACAGCTTCAGTCCCACCGCCACTACCGAAAATGCGGCGTAAAATCCATAGGCCAGACTGAGCACTCACGCGGATATCGGCTCCGGGTATTTGTCCTTCTAGTTTTTGGCGAAGTTCCTCTGCAATAACGGAGGTTTTACTTTTGCGTTGATCTGCAGAAACCATAGCGATTTCAACTTCCGCTCGACCATCACGTACTTCGGTGGTTACATTCTTTACATCATCGGTGGGTAATACTTCTAATACGATGTCCTCTAGTTTCTGGAGATAATAATTTTGAACCGTAATATTGGTACCATCTGCCATTTGTAGGTCGATACCGATTTCATCAGCGTCGGTTTGAGGGGCAAGTTCAACCGGAATCTGTGGAAACAACAGAATAGCTCCTGTTATCAGGGTTAAAGTGATACCAAATACCCAACGGCTTTGGGTGAGTACTGTGGATAAAAAGTTAGCGTATTTGTGTTCTAATCGAATGAAAAAAGCTTGAAATCGAGCGAGTAGGGAGAGCTTCTTTTGCCCGTCGTTTTCTTTATTGATGCGTAGGAAGCGACTGGCCAACATCGGCACTAAGGTGAGCGCAACCAAGAGTGAACACAGCAGTGCAAATACCACTACTAAGGCTAATTGCTGGAATAATAGGCCGGAGATGGTTTGCATAAATACCACGGGAAGAAAGATTACCGTAGTGGTGAGGGTAGAGGCAATGATCGCACCCGCTACTTGCTTGGTACCCATTAAGGCGCTTGTTTTAGCCTCTTCTTTTTCTTCTTCTCGGAGGCGTATGATGTTCTCGAGTACAACAATGGCATTATCCACAATGAGTCCGACTCCGAGTGCGAGCCCTCCAAAACTCATCTGGTTCAATGTGAGGTCACTGAAGTAGAGCAGGCCGAAGGTAGCTATGATAGAAATGGGGATGGCAACGGCAATGATAAAGGTTGAGGAACCATTTCTGAAGAAGACGTAGAGCACGAATACGGCCAATAGTGCTCCCCAAACGGCTGAATTTTGTACGTTATCGATAGAATCTTGTATAAACGAGCTTTGATCGGTGGTGACAAATAAATTGAGATCATTTCTCTCGGAATTTATTCTGTCGACTTCCTTGCGGATTTCTTCGGCAACCGCAACCGTATTGGCTCCGGTTTGTTTTCGGATGCCAAAGCGTACCATCGGTTTTTGATCGATGGTTACTAAGCGGTCTAAATCTTGATACCCAAAACTAACTTCCGCTACGTCTCCAACTCGAATGGGTTTACCATCGATGGTGGTGATAACGGTGCGACGTATTTCGTCTATATTTTCGTATTCGCCTAGGGTTCTGACATAGAGTCGCTGCGTTCCTGAATTGACGTTTCCACCTGGAAGGTTGGTGTTTTCTCGGGCAATGGCCTGCTGTACCTGTTGGGTTGATAGACCACTGGCAATGAGTCGGTCCCGCTTGATGTCCACCTTAATTTGGCGATTGATTCCTCCCCAAATGTCGATGGATCCCACTCCGTTGATTTGTTCGAAACGTCGAGTAATTTCACGTTCTAGTGTGAGCGTTAGATCCGATAAATTCATATCGGAATTGGCTCCTACAATAACGATGGGAAAGTTATTTGGATCGAATTTCCAAATTCTGGGTGCATCGGCTTCCTCGGGTAAACTGCCCCGAACCCGATCTAATGCTGCCCGAACATCATTGGCAGCGGCATCGATATTAACGCCTTGGGCAAACTCGAGGGTTACTCGGCTATTGCCCTCATCCGAACTCGAACGCATACGCTCGACCCCAGGAACACCTGCAAGTGCGTTTTCAATGCGTTCGGTGATGATGTTTTCCATTTCCTCTGGGCCTACGTTATCATAATCGGTAGAAACCGTAAGCTGTGGGTATTCGATAGGAGGAAGTAAATCTACAGGTAGATATCGGAAGCCTAAAATCCCTAAAGTGATGACGATAAGAAACACCATTGAGGTGGCTATGGGTCGTTTTATGGAAGTATCGGTTAGTGCCATGAGTTAACTTCTAAGAAATGTGGTTTGGTTTATTCGCTCGCCTTGTTGCCATCGCGCTGCCGCATGACCTGTTCCAAAAGGTCTTCTCGTTGCATGGATTGAAGTTGGGTCACGTGTTCCCAGCTCACAGCTTTGAGTCGGGCTTGTTCTCTTCCTTCGCTCAGGAGATCTTGCCCCAGGCTGATGATCCAGTCTCCACTTTCTATGCCCGTGACACCGACTTCCATTCGGCCTCGGGCGAGTACGGTGATGGGGATGAATTCTACACCAGTGGGTTGGCTTAAATTTTCGTCATCTATACGCAATGGAATTTCACTACCAGCATTTGGTGCTACGTATACTCCTTCTTCTCCGGTATTTGGATTGGTATATAAGGCAGAAGTAGGAATAAGTGTGGCTTGTTCGCTTTCACCGAAGTGGACATCTACGGGTACAAACATCCCTGGTTTTAATAATCCAGATGCGTCTTCAAGGTCAATTTCAGCTTCCGTAGATCGGGTTATTTCATTCAGAAAAGGTGAAATTCGAGAAAGTTTGGCTTCGATAGCGTAGGTAGCGTTATCAGCTGTGGGTACGAGTATCTCGGCGCGTTGCCCAACAGAGATTTTGTTGAGCATACTTTCGGTGAGTACCACCTCAATTCTGAGCTTGGTTAAATCGCCAATCAAAAAGAGGGGATTGTTGGTACTTACCTGCATGCCCACTTGTGCATTTCTCTGCCCAATAGTTCCCGAAATTGGTGCCCGAACAACCGTTCTTCTAAGCGCTTCTTCTCGTTCAGCTACCAATGCTTCGGACTGTTCAACCTGTGCCTTTGCAAGCTCTACATCAGCTTCTTGCCCGATGAGTTCCGCTTCTAGTTGCTCCATTCTAAGTGCACTCGTAAGGCTTTGTTCGTTGAGTTTTTGTTCTCGTTCAAATTCTGCTTTGAGTTGAGAAAGTGCCGCTTCTGCCTGACGTAATCTTGCTTGGTTGATGCGTAACCCTGCTTTTGCCTGGGTAAGTTGCTGTTGAAAGGTCTCATCTTCCAATTCTACAAGCACCGTACCTTCCGGCACGTAGTCACCATTCTCGACATATACCTTAGCAACTTTGGCACTAATTTGAGCATAGAGGGGGACTTGATTTTCGGCCCGAACATTTCCGCTAAAGCGCTCAACTAAAGGAAGTGCTCCATAACGAGCTTGAACGGTTTCAACGGCGGGAATAACCCCACTACCCATGGGCCCGTTGGGTCCTGACTTTGCGTCGGTCGAAGAACAGGAGTAGCCTGTTAATGATGTGAGCAGTATTAGGGTGAATAAATAAAAATATGAATGCTTTGACATAGTGACTTTTGATGATAAACTCTTTATAAAATTAACCATAAACACCGGTAAATAGATTCCATTGGTTTGTTAAACTTATTAAAACAATGTTTTAGCTCGTAAAACATTATAGGTTTGTTGTTGAGCAATTTGCGGTTCAGAAATTAGTTGGCGACATGAAAAGATTGCCCACTTTTTTGAGGGCTTCGTTCACGTTGCGCGTCTTGCTGATATTGCCGCTCAACTTCTTTGAGGGTATCCACATCTGCAGGGGAAAGATCCCATCGAATGGCTTTGAATCTGGGAAAACGAAGGGTGTATTTCGCTTTAGTTCTGGGATTAGGTTGAATGGCTTCAAATTCTAACTCCACTACAATAGAGGGTTTTAGTAGCACTGTAGGGCCAAAGCGATCTAGAATGAGTGATTTCATTTGAGTGTTTAATTGCTTCCACTCTTCGTCGGTATAGCCTCCATACGCCTTTCCAATGGGAATAAATTCTTCTTCGTATCGATCGTCATCTTTTACCGAAACTCCTAAGGTGAAATCCGAATAACTTCCCCCACGTTTTCCACTTCCCGCATGAGCATACAGAATTACAGTATCTAAACTACCCGATGGTTCTTTAACTTTTAGCCAATGATTTTTTCGTTCGCCAAAGGAATATGGTGCATAACGGTGTTTTAGCATAAGCCCTTCGTTGCCATGTTCTCTTGCCCGTCGAAATAGCTGCTCCATGTATTCTCTTGACGGTATATTATGTTGTTTGCTAATGGGTATGTTAAATGTTTTTGATAAGGATTCGAGCTGTTCTCGCCTTTGATTCATAGGTTTTCTAACCCACATTTCTTTTTCGTACACCAAAAGGTCATAAGCAATAAAAATGGTCGGATACTGGTCTTGTAGTTGAGCGGTAGGTTTTTTTACTCCCATTCGTTTTTGTAAATCTTGAAAGGCTTGAATGGTATCATTCTTAAATACGCATATTTCACCATCTAGGACGAGGTAGGGAAGTGATTTATCTGAAAAAGTTTGAATAATTTCGGGAAACTGTTTACTGATGGGGTTTAAATCGCGAGAAAATAATTCTACTCGGTTCTGATGCGCATGGAGTTGACAACGCATGCCATCAAATTTTTCTTCAGCAATATAGTCTTTCCATTCGAGGCTTTTATCCGAAGATAATGGAGCGGCCAACATAAAGGCCATTGGGTGAAAAAGCTGAAATTCTGCTTCTGATAGGCGCTTTTCTTTGGCTAATATAGCCGTTTTTGCAATGCTACCCGTAAGCATCTGTGCGTAGCGAATGGCTTCATTTTCCACTTTGCAGCATCGACTTAGTGCCTGTAGTACACTTCTGAGTTCAAAGCCTATTCTCAGGGATCCTCTCGATAATAGACGAAGAAAATATTTCGTGGCTAGTGGAGACAGACCCGACCAAACCTTTGTAAGGTAATGTTGTTTCTTACTACGATCACGAATTTGTGCAAGAGTTTCACAGTGTTCTTTGATCTGTGAAAGTGACCAGTTGTTAACCCTCCATTTTTTACGTGCTGAAGGAAGGTTTTCAAATAGTTTTTGAATGGTTTCAGAGCTACTTCCCGTTGCAGTTCGACAAGGTTTGAACACCAAATCGTAATCGATTTCACAGAATTTAGCCGCCTGAGTTGCAATTGTTCTGGCTCCAATCGAAGCTCTTTTGCCCGAAATATTAGAAAAGGCACCTTCGGCCATAAATTGAGTAGCAAGTGCTAAATCAGAAGTACTTAATGTTTCTAAGTAGCGGCTGCATAGTCCGATTTTCTCATTGCTGCTCCGAGTTTCGGCAATTTCTTGCATAACTCTTGCCCATTCTTCAAAGCTGCTGGCATCATAGGTTGAAAGCTCCGAACTCATGCATCTTCCTCCTGAGCAGCTAAATCAAGATAGCAGGCATCCAAGCCTTTACTTTCGAGCTCATGAAGCACCACATTTGGATCGGGTGTATGCGTTATGTAGATCTTCTTAGGTTGAAGCTGCTCACAAAAGTGCATGAGTTCAAAGTAGTCTAAATGATCGCTCAGAGGAATCAATCGATCGGCGTTTATTTGGCTTCTTCTAGCTTCATGGCTTGCCCAACCACTGCAATAAGCTATTTTTCTTTTCTTTATGTGACTTGCAAAGCCTGATTCGAGACCTGAGTTAGGGGTAAAAAGTATGCAACCCTCTGAAGTTTTTCTCTCGTATCGCTGATAGTTTCCCAAGGATATGCCAAAGTCTTCATAAACCTTACAAAGAGGAAATCCTGCACCGTGGATTTGTTTAGTGTAGGGCATATCTTTGAGCATATGCATCATTTCTTGTGCTTTTCCAAGGTTATAACCTATAAAAATGGGGGTATAACCATCATCCAAACTTTTTTGGCTAAACTCAATTAGCTCCGCTTTCAACTCTTCATTTGACTTCCAACGATAGATGGGAAGGCCAAATGTAGCTTCGATGATTAGTTGATCAACCGAAGTGTTTTTGGGGAAATCGAATCCTTCGGTCGCCGGAGAGGCAGGTGTTTTACAGTCACCGGTATAAAGAAGATTACCCACTGGGGATTCTATGAAGGTCATTGCTGAGCCTAAAATATGCCCTGCAGGATAGAAGGTTAATCGGAAATTTCGGATCATTATGGGTGAATGAAAAGGAATTTCCCGTATGGGTGCCCGAAACCCTCGTAATCGCATCAGTGCTGCCGTTGGAGGGGTGGCATAGACCTCAATAGGGTTGGATTCCTGACTCAGCGCACGATTTCTAGGTATATGATCGGCGTGAGCATGTGAAACCACAATACTTTTGACATTTGTATCGCTGTAATCCAGTCCCAATGCTAATTCTGGAATATGTATACCGTGAAAACGGGCTTTTTTTATGCGCAGCATTGGGTAGATAAATGATTAAAGATTACTTAGAATCAATGGCTTCTTCTAAAACCTCTTCGAGATTAAAGGTTGGACGAACATCATTGTACCTTTCAATCAGACCCTCTGGATTCACTAAAATATAGAATGGAATACCTCCACCACGATAGGCTTTGAAGGTTTCTTGTTCAAATCCGTTACCCCCATACAATTGAATCCATGGATTTTTGAACCGTTCAATGTCGCTTATCCATGTGAGGCTATCGATTTCAGTAGAAATTCCGACGATTTCGAAATCAGACCGATCAAAACGTGCATAAATTCTTCGCATGTCTTCGCCCGTGCGACGTTCAACCCGAACAGATAGGTTGAAATCTTGGACGGTTTGCTGAAACTGTCGCTCCATGTCTTTGGCCAAGGCCTTAAGAGGGGTTATCCATACCAGTTGGAGGCCACGGTCGGAAGCTTCGGGGTTTTGAAGCCAACGTAGAATATGAGGCATCCATAAGGCATGGGTTTTTCCCGATCCAGTAGGGGCATGCAAAAGACCATCATGGCCTTGGGATACGGCTTGCCAGCATTCTTTTTGAAAGTCGAATACCGTCCAGTCTTTTTGGCTAAACCACGCGCTTACTTGTGATAAGGCCTGTTCGTATGTTCGGGTATTGTTTTTTGACACTGTATCTAAAACGGGTTTTATAACAGTAAAAGAGCAGTTTTTTTAGGTGATCTAATTTTTTGAAAAAACCTATAAAAGCGCTTGCAGAGCAGTGTTATTTTTGAGAGTATAGAAGTCCTTAGAAATGCTATAGTCGGATAGCATTCAATGAACTAGTACATTAAACTATTCTAAAAGCGTTCCATTATGTGGTTAAACATAACATCTTACGAACAGTATCAACAAACTTTTGAAAAAAGTGAACAAGATCGACTTGGATTTTGGGATCATGAGGCAGGCACATTTTATTGGCGAAAGCGATGGAATGAGGTGCAGACCGGTAGCTTTGAAGAAGGAGACATCAAATGGTTTGTAGGTGGGAAACTGAATATCACGGAGAATGCATTAGATAGACATTTAAACACGATTGGAAATAAAACGGCTTTTATTTTTGAACCCAATCACCCGGATTCCTTTCGCCGTACCATAACCTATCGGCAACTTCACGAAGATGTTTGTAGATTTTCAAATGTGCTCGAGAGTAAAGGTATTACCAAAGGGGATAGGGTATGTATTTATATGGCCATGACTCCCGAACTGATCATTGCCGCTTTGGCTTGCGCTAGAATTGGGGCGGTACATTCGATTGTTTTTGCTGGATTTTCTGCTCAATCTCTAAGTGAACGTATTAACGATTGTGAAGCTAAAATGCTCATTACCAACGACGGATTGCGTCGTGGTGATAAACACGTTCCATTGAAAGATATTTCGGATGAAGCACTTAAGACGAGTCCAAGTGTAGAAAATGTGATCGTTTGTCAGCGAACCAATAGAGATATTGATTGGGTGGAAGGTCGAGATTACTGGTGGCATAATTTGATTCGAAATGCCTCTCGTCATCATGAGGCCGTAGAGATGGATGCCGAAGATCCGTTATTTATCCTCTACACTTCTGGTTCTACCGGAAAACCCAAAGGAGTGGTTCATACCTGCGGAGGGTACATGGTTTATACTTCATACTCTTTCCGAAATGTGTTTCAAGTGGGGGCCGATGATGTGTATTGGTGTACCGCAGATGCGGGTTGGATTACTGGGCATAGCTATATCATTTATGGGCCCTTATTCACCGGAACGACGGGTATCATCTTTGAGGGAACGCCCACCTATCCTGATGCCGGTAGGTTTTGGGAAGTGGTAGAAAAATATAAGGTCACTCACTTCTATACGGCGCCTACAGCTATTCGAGCACTTATGTCTTTTGACCTAGATTTTGTTAAAAAATACGATTTAAGCTCACTTAAGGTCTTGGGAAGTGTAGGCGAGCCCATAAACGAGGAGGCTTGGCACTGGTACAATAAACATGTCGGAAATGAGCAATGCCCCATTGTAGATACGTGGTGGCAGACGGAAACAGGCGGTATACTTATTTCACCTCTGGCCGGAGTAACTCCAACCAAACCCGGCTTTGCCACCTTACCTTTACCTGGAGTGTTTCCGGTACTCATGGATGAAAATGGACAAGAAATTGAAGGTAATGGGGTAGAAGGGAATTTGTGTATTAAACATCCTTGGCCTTCCATAGCTCGTACGGTATATGGTGATCATGAGCGTTATAAACAGACCTATCTATCCACTTATAAGGGATACTATTTTACAGGAGATGGCTGCCGAAGAGACGAGGACGGATATTATCGTAT
>Ga0181583_10003567_pt1 | contig 11416 bp, 14 predicted proteins | sample 071ome_31_FD_132461 | JGI IMG/M metagenome (GOLD analysis project Ga0181583, IMG submission 132461) | Coastal salt marsh microbial communities from the Groves Creek Marsh, Skidaway Island, Georgia - 071405CT metaG (megahit assembly) | ecosystem: Environmental > Aquatic > Marine > Intertidal... | reverse complement strand
TCCACCGCCACCTCCAGTAGCAGTACTATTAATAGTAACACTGTCACCTGCTGCGTCCGTAGTAATAGTGACGTTGTCTCCTGCAATTAAAGTAAGAGCATCATTAGTGCTGTCTGCCACAATGTCTTGTTGTCCGTCAACACTAATAGTTCCAAAGTTATTACTAGGAGACACAACAGCACCACTTGCACCTATTAGATCCCACGCAGTTCCGTTATATCGCCAAGACGTACCGTTAGAAGTATAAACGTCATTTTCTTGCGGGTCTGTTGGAAAATTAAGTGCCATTATCTATTCCTATACTATGTTAATATTTCTCAATGTTAGTGGTTGTTTTCCGTATCTAGAATACAACATTCTATTTTCTGCACCCCAGATAGACGTTAGTATTTCGTCATAATCTGTGTCAGATCCTGTAGAGTACATTACAGGTTTACTGTCTGCAATTATTCTTGCTTGTAGTTCTGCAGGCGTTAGATTAGGATACAACTGTAAGTGCTGAGCACATACTCCTGCTACTTGTGGACTTGCCATGCTAGTTCCACCTATGTTCATAATAACATAGTTAGGATCTGTTGGGTGCTCAATAGTGTCGTATCTTGCGTCTGCTTCGTTACTAGACGCACTCATAATGTCGCTGCCGGGAGCAAAGATTGTTGTGCCGGGGCCTCTTTCTGAAAAACTAGATGTTTTATCTAAATTGCTGGCAGCGGGTTGACCAGTGTGAGTGCTGTCTACACTGGCAACTATAAATGCGTTTTCGCTGTAAGGTGAGGACCCTTGATGATAACTGTAAGTACTACCACCAAACGTCACAGTGTTATTGTAGTCTAATCCGGTCGGCACATCTATTTTGTGATATTTGTTTCCGGCTGCTATGCAGATATGTATACCGTCTGTGATCATGTCTTCTATTTCTGCATCTACAGAAGCAACTCTAACAGGAATTCTAAAAAACAATGTCAAGCCTGAAATAAATCTAGCCGGGCTAACGCCGGTTGCTGCTTCTAGTTCGTCGCGTGTTGTATAGTCTACACCATATGTCCAGGATGTTCCTCTGTATACACCACTTGTAGGATCACCTGTAATAGTAGCACCGTATCCCCAACTCATGTTTACTACAGTAGGACGGCCGTTTGTTTTATTATTGTGCCACAACCTAATTGTGTCAAACGCATCAGTAATAGATATTCCTGTGCCGTCAGGACCTGATAGTGTTTCTAGACCTGCTAATTTTTGGCTGTATATATGAGCACCTTTTGCCCAGCCGTAAATTAAACCTGCTGTAATGCCAGCACAGTGTGTTCCGTGACCGTCTCTATCCAAATAATGACTTGGATGCTGTGTGCCGGAAAGTCCACTTTCTGTATACCAGTCTATTTCTTTTAGTCTTGTGTTGCCATTGTAATCTAGCCATTCTGGATGTCCTGGTTGTATTCCTGAATCCTGTATTACTACGTCGACACCAGTACCGTCTATACCATACGTAAAAGGTGTTTGAGGGCTGGTTGAACTTCTGCCATAAATGTTTGTTGTTTCTATACAGCGTCTAAGTCCCCAGTTTACTCTGTCATTAAACAGTTGAGAAGATCTTTCAAAATTGCCAGTTTGTGATTTATTCAAACCAATTGATATATCGTCTCTTTGGTCTGGCGGTATTTCTACTGCACGTATTCTTGGGTCTGATCTAAGTGCTTGTGCTTCTTCGTCTGTAAGCATGAAATGTGTTTGTACTTTCGAACCTGGTCTAGGATTAGCAACATCTACAGTTCTGTTTGGAATAGGACCGGCGCCACTGCTTGCAGTTAGTTCTGTTTCAATTTGCGGTAAATCTTCTCTTGCATTTACAATTACAGTATATTCGCGTTCACTAGCCATAGGACGTCATGCTCCCTATTACATTCCAGGTACTTGCATACCTTATTAGTGTAAAACTTACTATCTGCGTTACACTAGTTGCACTAGTTGGTGTTATGCCTGACTCCCAATTAATAGTTTGTGATACTCCGCCTATTTCTAAACTGGTCGGTAATCCAGAACTTGCTCCGCCTTGAACAACTACAACTGCTATACTTGTTGCTCTAAAATTATCAGTTGGTACGTTTGTGATATTTACTGTAAAGTTGCCTGCTGCACCGTCAGCATAAAATACTCCGTTGTTTGCAAGATCACAATCAAATGTTGCGCCGCCAGCAAGATCACTTCCTAAATCACCAACTGTCTCTGTTGTGCTGTCTAGTATAGTAAGCCCGTCTAGTATTATTCCGTCAACAGATGATAGTGTTAGTGTGCTTCCACTTTCTAGTACCGCTGGACCCACACCGTTATTGATAAATTCTTCTGCAGATACAGACTGTGCTTGGAAATTATTACGTACAACTAAATCATTTTCTACTGTTAAATCACTTTGTGTTGTTACACTAGGGGTAATTGTAATTCCGCTGGAGTCGTCTGTGTCTATTACAGAACTTTCGAATAGAAAATTTCCTACGGAGCCTGCACCGCCGCCGCCGGCAGCAGGTTCCCATTGATTGTTAGAATCGCTCCAAGTTAATACCTGGCCGTTAGTAGCACCTCCCTGTTCGAGTGTATCTAATCCATATGATGTAGGCAGATTAGATAGATCGTTATAACTTCCACTAAAAAGTAAACTGGTGTTGTCAGTTAAATCACTTATGTCTGAAGGAACAGTAGGAGCATCTGTTAGATCATTGTAACTACCACTAAAAGTAGGAACAGCAGGCTGAATCCATTGTTGGCTGCTATCTTCGTCTGCAATGTAAACATACAGAGATCCGTTAACACTGTTTAACCAAATATTACCAATAGCAGGATCTGCAGGCGGGTTTGCTGACACATCTACACTTGCTCCGCTGTCGCTACCTCCGCCACCGCCTCCTACGCCGGCGGCTTCTGCTTTTGCTGCAAAAGTTTCGTTGTCTATATTTACTAAGTCAGCACGAGCAATTTCAAAACCAGATACATTTTTACCGCTGTATACTCGTAAACTATTAGTAGCCTGATTGTAGAATATTTCTCCGCTAGAACCGGTGTTCCTATTTAAAAAATCTTCTGGTCTAGGAACAATTCTTATTCTATCGAAAACAGGTGCCGACTGTTGCGCCATAGGTTAACTCCTAGTTAGTGTTAACCTAACTTGCCGCCAGGTGTAAATGTTCTTATTGCTCCTACAGCAGTTGGGTCGTCTCTATTTGTTGAAATAGCAACACCATTTGGTGTGACAGGATCTGCTGCCTGTGCTAGCCTCATGGATATGTAATCGTCGTCTTGACCAATTTCATATGCAATTTCAACTATTTCTACATCAGCAAAATTATCTGCAAATTCTTGTGCTTGTTCGCGTGTAACAAACTTTCTTACTTCCTCGTAACCGTCACCGTCTGGATCCCATGTATGCCAGACTTTTACATTTGGTACCGTAGGATGTGGCTTTTTTAAAGCGTATGGCATTTTTTAATCTCCTTTATATTACAAAAGATTGTTGACAAAGTCCGCTAAACTGTCAAATACATAGGTCTTTTGTTTTATATCTCTATACGTAAACTTATTTATCAACTTTTCTGTTTCAGTTCCGTGTCCTGTTCTTACAAGTACAGGGCGAGCACCTATTTTAACAGCGGCTTTTAGATCTGATATTTTGTCGCCTACATAAAATCCATTACGAAATTTTATAAAAGGAAATTCTTTTTCGCATCGTTTAAACATTCCTGTATTAGGCTTTGCATACATGTCTTTGCGGTCACTGCTTTCACTGTAGTATATTGCATCAATACTAGGACAGCCTGCTGTACCCAGTTGGTCTAGCATGGTGTTGTTTACTGCGTCTACATCTTCAGCAGTCATTATGCCTTTTTGTATGCCGCCTTGATTGGTTATAACTACAATACGATAGCCACTGTGTCTAAGGCGAGCAACTGCTTCTAAACTGCCCGGTATTGGTGTGAAATCATCGGGGCGTGTTACATATGTACCAAGATCTTCATTAATTACTCCGTCGCGGTCTAATCCAATAACAATATTGTTAAATTGAACATTTCCGGACAGTTTGTAATCTTGTGCTTTAGACATCGTAGGTATACCATCCTGTAATTATATATTTTTTGTCTTTGTAAATAGGGTTGCCTCGATGCGGATACATGTAGTTTGTAGGAAAAATTACTAGTTTTCCTGCTTGGGGTTTTATCTTTACACCTTGATATAAAAATTCTGTCTCGCCGCCTTCTTCTACATCGTTAAGATACAACATATAGTTTACAACTCTCACACTGCTGCCTATATTAGCACTTTCTTGATGCCATACATGATATCCTTGATGCGGCTCTGTACGCTGCACACTCATTCCTTTAGGACTGTGCTGATCGCTGTTTTTTAACATTTGATATTTTTCCATATACTGTTCAGTATAAACTTCGTGCAGTTTGTGATAAAAATATCTACACAAATCAAAGTCGTAGTGATACACACTTTGTGTGTGAGCCCAATCAAATATTACTCGTGTGTCTTGATTTTGACTAATTTTGTTAACTGCAAACAGTCCTTGTGTTTCGCTCATTACTTCAAAGTGTCGGATAACTTCGTCGCAGTATGCTCGTTCAAATGTGTTTGGATATTCTTCTATTCCGTTCATGTTTGTTCTCTTAGGTATGGTATGTAGTGTTCACTTATCAAACTGTGTGCATATTCATTGTAGTGCTCGCTGTCTACTTTGTGTTCGTCTATGTCTATGTTTAATTTATCAAGCAAATACATTCTAGCACTTTTATCTGCTATTGTAGTTACTTGTAAATCAGTAAAGTAATTAGCAGTTTCTTTCGGAATGTAGCATTTATTGTTTATATTCCACAAACGCATTTTTGCATCATTGTTTCTGCACAGCGTGTCGCACACTAACATGTCTTTAAAATAATCGTGCTGTTCTAAGTGTGTTTGATTGTAATGATACATTTGTATATACATATAACTGTTGCGTCTAACGTCGGGCTCGCTTTGCCAAGGTATTGTATCTCTTATATAAGGCATGCGATCGTAATCTTCTGCTTCTGGCTTAATAAAATTTTCATGATGTATATAATCTGGACTTAGCAAAATATCATATCTATGCAACTTTTCCGTGTCTTCGTTATTCTTGCGTAGGAAAAAATCTAAAGGTTTAACTTCTGTTTCATCTAATGAAGGATTAATTGCAATAGGAAATCTGCCCCAATAAGTAGATTGTACAAATACTTCGTCGATATCGTTATACTTGCTAAAAGCATCTGCTAGAAATACTGGATACGACCTATTTCCTGTTCCTGCACTGGCGTATATTACAGTGCTTTGATTGTTAGTCTTAAAATAAATTTCTGCATAATTATTTTCACGCCAAATATTTTGAGGGCGATCTGTAAACTCTGGCTGTATGTAACCGTAACTGTGACTACAACCTACAAAAAGTTTTCTACCCATCTTGGCTGTCTCCGGGCAACACGCGGTAGTTATCTTCTACACTGTCCGGTGTGCTTACTTCTATAATTGTGCCTTTTTCTAAACAGATTAGTTGATGAGGTTCTAGAGGTTTATTACGCCAGGTGCTTCCTTGCTGCAAAATCTGTGTTTGTTGTTTTGCATTTTTTGTGTCTATAGTCTTTACTTCGAACTTGCCTGATAATACATACCAAGTTTCGTCTTTTTCTGCATGAAAATGCATGCTGAATTTAGCATTGGGTTCAAAATGCATTAACTTGCCGCAGTATAAATCATTTGTAGCAAATATTTCTTCGTATCCCCAACCCTTTGGTACATTACCCGTTAGTCTTGTCATTTTCTGCCTCCCTAATTAAAAAGTTTGCTGCAAGACTAACTCTGCGTTGATCTGCTTTAAGTGGTAATACATAATGACTAGTCCAACTAGGAAACAGTATTAGACGCCCTGCATCAAGGCTGGGCATAATGTGTTGATATTGATATTGATCAAAAATTCTATTCATTCCGCTGGCTTTTATCATGTTAAAATTAGGACATTCAAATACTAGTTCGCCGCCTGCATCTTTGTCTTCTGGTGCTTCCATTATATAGATAGCACTTAGACTGCGTCCTGGAAAACTGTGGTCGTGTGTTTCTTGATAATCTCCTTTGTTATAGATATTAACCCAAAATTCGTCGCTGTGAACAGCGTAAGGCATAGACGGTTGTAGGGAATTTAAAAATTCATTGATGTGAGGTTCTATTCCATTAAACCATTCTTGCCACGGCATATTGTCATTGCTTGCATTACGTATTGAACTAGCACAGTTTCCGTATGTCCACGGCCTATCAAAATTTGTTTCATCATTAAGCCAAGGCAAAAACTTTTCATGTATTTCTTTATGGTTTTCTACAATTGCAGAATAAATCCAGGTTGGCCAAATGCCACTTAGCATCCTAGTGTGCCTCCCCATTTTTTATCTATGTCAAAGAAAAACACCTGTGTAAGTCTACCTGTATCTGGTGTATTGCCAAAGCCACTCATTATGCTGCGATGTAGCAAATCACCTTTGTATAAAACAAGTCTATTGTATTTGTTACCTACGGCTGTAACCAGTTCGTATTCATCATCGCCTGTTTGCTCGTAAAATCCTGTGCCGGATTCGTATGGTGCATTAGGAGTAAGATAAAGCACACCTGCCCACTCACTTTCGTCTACATGCGCCCAAGTTTCTTCTCCTTCATAGCACAGTTGAAAACAAAAACTATCCATTTGCCATTGTGATACATTTGTACCCAGTATATCTCTAAATCTTTCTGCTATAAACATTTGATATTCGTTATCTGCGGCTAAAGATCTAGCGCCAGGAAACTGTCCTGTTACTGGAAAATCAAGTCGAACTGCTTGTGATCTTACTACATCTGGATTAGGTAAAAAATCGTCTACTATTATTGTGTTAACATTCATTTATATACTCTTCTACTGTTCGAAAATTTATATCTATAGTATTAGTTAATCTATCTATATCTGCACAGGTGTATTCTTGATACTGGCCTTTTAGTGCTTCGGGCATTGGTATGTATTCTATACCAGCATTATACTTGTTAGCAATAAGTTCTGCTACAGTTTGAAAACTTTCTGGTTTTCCTGTACCTACATTAAAAATGTCGCTTGCATTATTAAATAATAATTTATAATGTACTTCACAAATATCTTTAACACACACAAAGTCTCTGCGATAGAGATGAGAATTTTCAAATAACTTTATTGGCCCCTGCTTAGCCTGTTTTGTAAATTTGTGTATAGGACTGCTTTGATCTCCTTTATGATCTTCGTAGGGTCCGTACACATTAAAATATCTTAGTCCTTGAACTATAGTAGAATATCCTTTTGAATTTACATACCTGTCAAACAGATACTTGCTCCATGCATACGGACTTTGAGGCTGCTTAGGAGCATCTTCTCTAAAATCTGTATTTGTTCCGTATACGCTTGCACTACTGGCATATTGTAAATGTACATTGTATTCTAAACACTTGTCTAAGAGTTTTTTTGAAAATTCAAAATTTTGTTCCATTACACGATCTACGTCTCTTTCAGTAGTAGAACTAATTGCTCCAAGATGTATTATCCAATCATAGAGGGGAACACTAGGAAAATGATTTTTATTGTACTCATAACCTACTACATCGAAACCTTTTTTAGTAAGATATTCAAATACATTTCTTCCTATAAAACCTTCGTGTCCTGTAACTAGAATTTTCATATTAATATATTGCCAGATTAAATGCTATTGTGTATTTTGTTTTTGTACTTTCATTTGTTGTTACACCGTGCTTCATGTAACTTGGAAATAGTAATAGATGTCCGTTTTCTATTGGTGGCTGGCATCTATTATAATCATTATCAAAAAAGAAATGACAACTATTGTTATCGCCTGTGTCATAATAATAGCAGCCCGAATACGTTGCAGGATAATGGGTGTGAATTTGAGCATAGTCTCCTTTATCGTACTTTGCTATCCACGACGTGCAAACATATTTTAATGGGCGGCGAGCGTAGGCTTCTACAGATTGTCGTATTTCTTGTTCTAGTGCATTCATGCTATATTCTTGTATAACACAAGATGACCAATTTTTAATGTTGGACAGTTTTACTGTTTTACCCCATTCTGGTTGGTAATCAAATTCTTTTTCATTAATAGCCGGTTGTATTTCTGTTTGTATTTGATTAAAATTATCTACTTTCTTTAAGTAGATCTCTGTTGGCAAAATATTGTATATCATTTACTTGCCTCAATAATACCTGTTGTGCTGTAACCTTCTACTGTGGGGAATATCTGCACAGGTGCTAAATCGTGTCCTACTACGGTTTCAACAACATAATCGCCGCCTTTAACTATACAATCGGGACTTAACTGTTTAATAAGTTCGTACGGAGTATCTTCGTTAAATACTACTACTTTGTCTACCCAAGGTAACATTTCTAGTTGTGCTTTGCGAACGTGTTCTGGATTTATAGGTCTGTCGTTGCCTTTAAGACGCTTTACACTTGCATCAGAGTTAATTCCTACAACTAACTGTTCGCCAAGATTTTTTGCATATCTTAATAACTCGAGGTGCCCTTTGTGCAGTATGTCAAATACACCGTTTGTAAAAATTACTCGCTCTATTATGTCTTTAGGTTGCAAAATGTAAGTACCTTGATGCTTAACACTTTCTGTAGCACCTTTTATTGCTAGGTTAATACTTGTTTTGTAATCTTTTTCTATAGTTAGAGCATACACAAACGCTGCGAGAAAACAATCGCCTGCTCCTGTAACGTCATTTACTTCTACAGGAGTCGGTGTACAACTAAGTTTTTCGCCTTCGATATCTGCAATACTAGGTGCACTAGCATCTGTAACTATTATGTTGCCCGGCCAGTTTTCAAATCCTAATTCAGTATATTCTTTTTTGTTAGGTTTAACTAGCCAAGCACCTTGATAAAAATCAGCGTGTCTTTTGGGATCTACAATTATTTTACAATTAAACTTGTTAATGTGTTTGATAATTTCTAAAGAACAATCTAGTACACCTTTAGCATAATCACTAAGAATAACATAATCGTACTGACTAAAATCTTTTGATAATATACAGTCCAGTGCTGCATTACCATCAGTTAATATATCATCATCAATACGTGTTACGTAGTGCCCGTCACACATTACACGAGTTTTCACACAACGAGGTGCGCTTAAATCTAGCAGTGTTGCGTCAACACCTAGACTGATTAGATTTTCATGTACTAGTGCTGCTCCGCCTAGTCTACTATATTCTTCTTGTAGTTTTACTACAGGCACAGGCGCTTCAGGACTTAATCTAGTTGAAGTTCCTATAATATATTTGTCAACAATAACATCGCCTATTACTAATACTTTCATTGATAATCTATGTAAACATTTCCTGCAATAGTGGTATTCTTTTTTCCTGGTAAGACATAGTGCATTAAAAAACTTGGAAATATTATTATACTACCAGTCTCTAGTTTTGGTCTATAGTCTAAAGGAAATCCTGGCACTGTTTGTCCCATATTATTTTGTATATCTTTAAAACTAGGATTCATAAACACAGTCATAGTTTCTTCTACCTGTTCGTAGATTATAAAACTCCAGGCTGCCCTAGGATGAATGTGTATGTCTTGCCAGTCATTAACATCATATTTGTTGCGCCATATTTGGCCTAGTTGTGGATTGGGTCCTAGCAGATCGTATTCTACAAGATTCCTGCTAATAACTTCTGCAAGGTGTTCTTTTGTGGTGTCTGATATTTCGTGTTCTTGCTGAAATGTGCTAGGTGTATTACTTAACCACGTAGGGTCCGTTGGTGGATCCCCTATGTCTATTTTGTCTAGATCTACTTTGTCAGTAAAAATTGGTATTGAAAAAATATCTGTTCTCATAAAAAATACATCTGCATTAATCTTGGTGTTTCTTCTGTAAAACTGTTTGGCGGAACGTATGCTGTATGCAATATGTTTTGCTTATACATGACAAATCTATTGTAACGCATTTCTACCAAATGTGTTTTAGTCCATTCTTCGTTAGTGTCTTGTACATAGTAATCGTAATTGTCTAGCACATTTTCTTTTATTAAATCTCTGTAACTGTTGTTGCCTTTGTATCTGTAAAATGCTGTTCCTCCGGCACATTCTTCAGGTGTGTTTAGGAATATACCAGCAGCAATTTTTCCTGGGTGTTCATTATCTATATGTGGTATGCAAGGAGGTAACTGAGAAGTTTGTTTATTAACTGTAAACGGTGAAACATCTAAACACTGTTGCACATAGTCATCGCTAAAATATTCTGGAAAAACTTCTGCCATTATGTCTGCAAATACAGGTTGCAGATGTGACATATAGTAAGGAACATCTACTCGTTTGCCTGCAAGACCACCATTTATTCTAGGATTATAAGTAGGAGGTATTGACAGGGCTAGTTTTCTAATTTTGTCAGGATATTTCCAAAAGTTATCTACAATTACTAGTTTTTGGTCTTGATCAAATGTTTCGACTTTTGCGTCTAAATGCTCGCTAGGAGTAAAAAGTTCTATTTCCTCCTTTAAACTATTAAAGGAAAATTGCATGTTAGTTCTTTATAGTTAACAATAACGAGTGCTCAGGTAAAAATAGATACTCAATTTCACTATTAGCCAGTGTTCGCAGTGCGTCGTCCAGTGTTTCTACAAGGGGTTCCCCACCTAGATTAAAACTGGTGTTGAAAATAATTGGCACACCTGTTTGCTCGTAAAACTCTTTTATAAAGGCATAGTAATTAGGATTTTGATGCTCTTTAACAGTTTGAATTCTACAAGTGCCGTCTTCGTGAATAATGCTAGGTATACGTTCTTCTATACCTGGTTGACAGTCTACAGCATACATCATATGCGGAGTTTCCTCCAGCGTTTTCATGTCAAACCATTCTGATGCATGTTCGTGTAGTATGCTTCCAGCAAACGGACGGAAGTATTCTCTGCGCTTAATACGGTTAACCCAATCTTTACCATCCTCAAACGTGGGATCAAACATTAGACTTCTATTGCCTAGTGCTCTGGGCCCTGCTTCTGATCTACCTTGGAACATTGCAACAATATTTTTTTCGCGCATTAGTTCTACTACATCTTTCACAGAAGTTTCTGCAATATCTGCCGAATATTTTTCCGCTGTTGCTTTTACTTGATCTAGTGTATACGTATACTCGGGACCTAGGTATAAACTTTCGCCAAAGCCTTTGTTTTCAGTACTCTTTGAAATATTATACCAAGCATATAGAGCGGCACCTATTGCAGTACCTGCATCACTTGAAACTGGCTCCACATACAAATTAATACCGTGTTCTTTTAGTGTGTCAAGGTAAAAATAGTTAGCAACACAATTCAAACCGTAGCCGCCGCTGACAACTACATTTTTATTGCC
>Ga0181583_10003544_pt1 | contig 11445 bp, 6 predicted proteins | sample 071ome_31_FD_132461 | JGI IMG/M metagenome (GOLD analysis project Ga0181583, IMG submission 132461) | Coastal salt marsh microbial communities from the Groves Creek Marsh, Skidaway Island, Georgia - 071405CT metaG (megahit assembly) | ecosystem: Environmental > Aquatic > Marine > Intertidal zone... | reverse complement strand
GCCCGGGCCGAGGGCCGCGGCGGCGGGGCCGTCGGGGGCCCACACGCACACGACCTGCAGCCCCGGGACGGCCATGTTGAGCACGAACATGCCGTCGAACGGGGCCTCCTGGACCCCCGGGAGGAACCGGGAGACGTGGTGGACCCCGCCCCCGTCCCCGGGCCGCAGCAGCTCGACGCCCAGCAGGCGCATGGCCGGCGGGGCCCCGGGGACCTTGACGCGGTCCCCCAGGTAGCTGGGGCCGCGGACCCTCCAGGGGAGGTCCCGGGGGTCCTTCCACATCCCCGCCGGGACGGACGACCGGAGGGTGTAGTCGCGGCCGTCCCCGTCGGCGGCCCCGCTGGCGGCCCCGGCCCCCCGCGCCGCCCCCCGGGCCCCGGGGCGCCGGGCGCGGGCGGCGGGGGGCCCGGCGGTGGCCGGGTCCGCGGGGGGCGCCGCGGGCGCGGGGCCCGGGTCGGCGGCGGCCCCGGGGCCGGCGTCGAAGGGGAGGAGGGCGAAGCGCCGGGCCTCGGCGACGTCCCGGAGGGACAGGAGGGTGAGGAGGGCCGCCTCGGCCGCCGCGCGCTGCAGGGCGCGCGCGGCGGGGCCGCGGAGGCACAGCAGCCAGGGGAGGGGCACCGCCGTCGGGAGCCCGGCCGCGTCGACCCTCGCGACCATGGTCACGAGGCACTCGTCCGCGGCGGGGGCCAGGCCCAGGAGCGCCCCGGGCCCGCGGGCGTCGCGCCGGGGGGCGACGGAGTAGCCGACGGAGACCGGCGGGCCGGCGGCGGCGCCCCCCCCGCCGCGGGCGGTGAGGGTGACGACGAAGGCGCCCGACTCGGCCTCCTGCCGCCAGGTGCGGGTGAAGGCCTCCTCCCGGGGCGCGGCGCCCAGCGCCCAGGCGGCGCCCGAGGCCGGGGCGGGCAGGGACCCCCGGATCTCGTCCGTCTGGGCGTCCGGGGACCCGACGGTCCGGGCGCCCCGCAGGGGCAGGTGCGGGGCGGCGGGGTGGGGCCCCCAGTCGGCCAGGAGGAGGGCGAGGACGTCCCGCGGGGCGGCGCGGACGACGACGCTGGCCATGCGCGCGGGGCAGGGGTCGCCCTCGTCCCCCTCCTCCACGAACACGGCGAGGCCCTGCACGCGCGTCACGGCTGCCCACCGGGGGTGGGCGAGGGCCGGGGGCGGGGGGCCCTCGGAGCCGTCGGACGACGGGGGCGCCCCGGCCGGGGCGTCCTCGGGCGCGGCCCCGGGCGGGGCGGGCGCCCTGCGGCGGCGGAAGAGGGAGGGCCTGGGCGCGGCGGGCGCGGGGGGCAGGGCCTGGGCCGGCGGGGCGGCCGCCCCCGTCCGCCGGGCCCTCGAGACGGCGCGGAGCACGTCGGCGCGCCACGCCTCGGCCTCGGCCTCCTCGTGGAAGCCCAGGTGGAGGCTCGGGAGCCCCGCTCGCCACGGCCAGGCGACGGAGAAGACGTGCAGTGCCGCGCGCTCGTACGTCGACGAGACGAGGTGGCGCGCCGACGTCTCCCCGGGCTGCTCGCGCGGGCGCACCATGCAGTCCCGCCGGGCGACCTCGGAGACGGCGCACGCGGGGTCCAGGGCGTGCCGACGGGGGTGACAGGGGTCGCCGCGCTCCTCGTACCGCATCGTGGCGACCTCGCTCCGGCTGAGGACCCCGAACTTGGGGTCGAACGTCGAGCTCGAGAGGGCCGAGCCCTTGTAGAGGGGTCCCTGCTGGGAGGGGTTCCGGGGCGGCCGCCCTGGAACCCGGGGAAGCGCGCAGGGCTCGGGGGCAGGGCGGGTCCGGCGCGCGGGGGGCGCTTCGGCCAGAGGGCGAAGTGGGGCAGCGGGGGCGCGTAGAGCATGGGGGGGGCTCTTCTCGGCCAGGTGTGGGCGCCAGCACCGTCACATGGCCCGGGTCCCGCCGCGAGGGCCCGGCACTGACCTTCCGGACCACGTTATGGAACGTGTCTAGCACCGACATCGCGGACCCGCCGAATGGGGCAGGAGGGAGAGCAGGGAGCGACAAGGGCGCGACCACCCACCTCCCGCTGGGCCGACGGGTGCGCCAGTCCCTCGACGGTCCTACGCGTCGGCGGGCCGCCCTCTCCGCCCTCTTGAAGCGCCCCGCGCTGTCACGGACCGAGAAACCCCGCGAATTCCAACCAGCGCACCGTGGAGCGACATCGATCACATCGCCGCCTGCCGACGCGTCGCAGAGGACACGAGCTCCGAACAGGAGAAAGAGCGCGGGCCCGGGGTGAGATGAGGGGGTCGAAGATGCGGAGACTGGGACCATTTGGACCCTCGCTGTCGAATTGGTGCACGTACCTTTCGATCTTCCATTTGTCGGCCGAAATACGGAGCTTTCGCGTCCCGCGCCCCTACTCCTCAAATAGCAATGCGGAGGGAGCAATGTCGGGTCGCCATCTGGGGCACCACGGCGGGACCACGCGGGGTCCCTCCCACTCATCGTGCTGATGCACCCCCCTTCCGGCGCAGGAGGATGCTGGAGACCAAAGACAAGCCCCAGGTGCTCGAGCACACGTGCAAGAGCCTGGAGCTCACCCCCTATGACACCAAGTGGGTCCCCTCCTCCGCGAGGTTCGTAATGCTGGTGAGTCGCCCCGCCAGCGGTCTTAATACCCCGTGAGATCTCGGTCAGATTGCCCGGGGGGTCCCTCACTGCGTTGCGGGGGGAATCGCGGCAGTTGTTCTCGAAGGCCCCCGCCGGCCCGCCCGGTCCCCCCATGCTCCCACCTACTCCCCCCCCGGCCACTCCGCCCCGCAGGGCTCGCACCCCAAGATGACGGGCGCCCTGCACGTCTACTCGCTGAACGGCACGGAGCTCGAGTGCGTCACCCAGGTGACCAAGCCCACGGCCTTCAAGTGCGGGACGTTTGGCGCCTCGGGCCTGCTTGAGCGGCGCCTGGCCACGGGCGACTTTGGGGGCAAGCTGTGCCTTTGGGACTTGGAGAACACGGCGGCGCCGCTGTTCCAGGCCCAGGCGCACGCGTCGATCATCAACATGGTGGACGGGTGCGGCGGGCAGGCCAAGGGCTTCGGCGCCCCCGAGGTGGCCACGTGCGGCCGCGACGGGTGCGTCCGGGTCTGGGATGTGCGGCAGCAGGACGCCCCCGTGGCGGCCCTGGAGCCCGGGGAGGGGCAGCAGGTCCGGGACGCGTGGTGCGTGTCCCTGGGCAACTCGTTCAACGACGAGGAGCGCTGCCTCCTCGCCGGGTACGACAACGGCGACGTCAAGATGTTTGACCTGCGGATGAACCGGGTGCGGTGGGAGGCCAACGTGCGCAACGGAGTGTGCGGGGTGGAGTTCGACCGGCGGGACATCCCGATGAACAAGTTCCTGGTGAGCTGCCTGGAGGCGCAGGTGCACGCGTACGACGCGCGGACGCAGCACCCGGCCAAGGGCTTCGCGAGTGTCACCGCCAAGATCCCGCAGGGCACCACCGTGTGGGGGTCGCGGACGCTGCCGCAGAACCGCGACGTTTGCGCGGTGCAGGGGGGGGACGGGACGCTGTATCTGTACAAGTACCGGTACCCGGACCAGCGCCGGATCAAGGACCCGGACAACGTCGACATGGGCGTCGCGGGGGAAATGGAGCTCGTCACGAGCCGAAACCTGTCGACCCAGCCGCTGGGGTCGTTCGACTGGTCTCCGGACAAGGAGGGGCTCTGCGTCATGTCCGGGTTCGACCAGTGCGTGCGGGTGGCCATCGTGACCAAGCTCAACAAGCTCTAGGGGGGCGGGCGCGGGTTGAACGATGCACCCTGCATCGTGCCGGGGAGGGGGGGCAGGGGGTGTCAGGGCCGCGCCCCGGGCCCCGGGGTCCGCTCGGCGGCCTCTTCGGTCCAGTAGGGGTCGCCGGCCGTGCCACTCGCCGCGTGGGCGCGTGGGACGCGGTCCTACCGGAGCGTCCGGGCCTCTGATCCCTGCCCGCCCGGCCTGTGGTGACGCGACTCCTTCGCGTCAAGAGGGAGCTCTTGGAGCTTCGCTTCTGGAACCCCCCGGTTCTCTGCAGCGATGGCGTTCGCCGGAGATCCGATCGGGGACCTATCGATGGAGGAACTCGTCGATATGGACTTCGATGACTTGATGAGGGCGACGTCGAGGTGATTGTCCCGTAGCCGGCCCCGCGACGGGGGTCTTTCTCGGCCCAGGGCCCTCCGCCCCCTCCCCACCCTGCGCGGAGCATCCCGTCCCTTCTGTCCTCCCGGATCCCTCCGCGGTATGCCGCGCTTGCGACCCGCCCCTGAGCGCCGGCTCCCGCAGGTCCGCCGGGCCGAGCCCACTGCTGGTGGGGCCTTCCGGTCGCCTGGCGTTGGGGTGGGTGGGGGGCGGGCAAGCGGCCCCCGGCCCCCCGCCAGCGGCCGCGCGGGCCCTCCCGCAGCGGGCGCCCCCAGGCGCGCCGGGAGAGCGGCGGCCGGGGACACCGCTGGACTACGACGAGGTGAGTCCCGGCCTCTCTGCCTGCCCCCCGTGCCCCCCCCGCACAGGTCCCGGCTTTTGCAGACGGCGGCCCATCGCGGGCGGGGTCGCCCCCCCCACCCCCCCCGCAGATGATGCGGCTTCACGAGGAGCGCGTGCGGGTAGGCGTGAAGGACGCCGTGGTGTCCCGGTTGCGGAGGGTCGGGTGCACGGACGACGAGGTGTGCGCCGTGTGCCAGGAGACGGGCCGGGGCGGCGGGGGGCGCGTGCTGCTCCCCTGCGGGCACAAGTTCTGCGAGGGTTGTGTGGTGCCGTGGCTGCGGGAGAACAAGACGTGCCCCTCTTGCCGGTGGGAGTTCCCGGACCGGGACGTGGAGGTCAAGGGGAGGGGGCGGGCCGCCTAGCCCCGGGGGGTCCGGTGTGGCCTTGCAAGACGCGGGCAGGAAGGGCGCCCCCATTGAACGTGTCATCTCCGGCTCGCGCACGGTGCCCCCCCCCGGTGCCGAAAGGGCCGAATCTCTGCACGCGGCGGGCGGTTTCACAGCCGAGCGCCGTTCCAACTCGACGTCCCGACGCAGAGGTAGGGTTTGCCCAAGGGGGTCCCGGAACATGGTTTCCGCCCCAGGGCGTGGCGCCCGACGTTTGGCCCCTTCCTTCCCAACGCAGGTCTTTCACCACACGACCGCCAAGTTCTTGCCCCGACAGCAGCCGGAAACATGATGGCCCTCGCCCGCCCTGCCCTCGTCCTGCCCAGCAAGGGCGCCGCTGCCCAGAGGCGGTCGCACGTCACCCGCGCGTCGGGGAGGAAGTCTGTTGCCCCCAACGAGAAGGCGAGTCTCCGCACGCACCCGTCGCATTGCTCGACCCGCGGCAAATCCCCCGCTAGTCCCGCAAACAGAGCCGGAACCCTGGACACAGCCCCGGCATCTCGGTTGTAGGGTTTTTTTCGGGCGACCAAGCGCCCTGGATCGGGGGATGCGAGCGGCCTGACCAGGGCGACTCAATAAATCGGACCAGGGTCTTACCATCGCACCGTTTGCTGCACACCCGAAGAGCTCGGGAAGGGGGGCGCCGAAGGCCGAATCGCGAATGCCGATCCTCCGCGTCACCCCCCCCTCCCGAGCCCCCCCCCCTCCCGAGCCCCTCCCGCCAACCCCAGGTGCGCTGCGTCGTCACCGACGAGGGCCACATGGTCTGCGAGATCCTCCCCCCTGGCGACTACAAGATCGTCCCCAAGGACAAGGACGACGTCAAGGATATCAAGGACATTGCTGGGGAGTCGACGTACTGCTACGGTACGCCCGGCCGTCGCGCCTGCCCTGCCCTGCCCTGGCCCCCCCCCACACCCCACCCCGCCCCCGGCCCCCCCTGGCCTGCCCGGCCCTGCCCACCCCCGGACCCCACCCCCCCCCAACCCCATCCCACCCGCAGTGAACGACGAGGGGAACCTCGTATGCGACCTCGTCCCCCCCGGGGAGTACAGCATCAGCATGGCCTCTTTTGACGACATGCAGGCCCTCGCCTCCAAGGACGACTAGACGCCCGCCGGGCAGCCGTCGCGCAGGGGCGGGGTCGTAGTCGCGCGCAGCGGCCGCAGCGGCCACGGCTCCCGCGGGGGGCTGGCGGCGGGGGCGTCCAGCTTGTGGGGGGGGGGCGCCGAGAGGCGCCCTGCTGGATCAATGTCTCCGCGGTGCTGTGAAAAAATGCCGGCGATCCCCGCACCCTGACGCATTTCCGCCACACGCGACCCTCCGACCCATCCTTCTTCCCCGGGGAAGGACCGGCGGGCCTGGCGCTGCGTCCCCGCCGGGAGCCCGGCTTGTGCGCCCGCCTGAGCCCGCGGCAGGCAGACGATCGCGTCCCCCTGGCCCAGGGGCGCGGCTGGGGGCTCCAAGAGGGGCGGGGGCGCCCGGTGAACGGTGCTAATGCCGAGTACGGGCACGAGTGAACGTCGGATCCTCCTGACGGCCCTCCCCGCGCCGCCCTGCCTCTACCTCCTTTCCGGAGGTCGACGCCCCCCATCTCCCCGGGAACGCCGCTGCAGCGCGATCGGGCACCTGGTGAGCCACTCGACTCGTTCCGTGCTCCCTTCCGTCTCTGTTGCGCCGGTCGGCACCCGTCAGAACGACGCGGCGCGACGCCGGGGGGGGGTCGCGACGGGAGCCCCCCATTTCTTAAAGGACCCCGGGCCCCTTTCCTCACGCGAGGGGTCTCCCCCTGCCCCCCCTTTCCACGAGCACCCTTTTTTAGCGTCTATAGTCGCACGCCAACGTCCTCTTTACCGTGTCTTGGTGGTCGACAGGGGCGGAGCGCGCCGTGAGCCCCCAGGACGCTTCGAGAGCGCTCTCCGTCTCGCACGTCGGCACGGGCGATGCCGGCGCCCCGGCAGCACAGTGCCTCGAAGCGGAGCGTTGCTTTCGACGCCGACGACCCGCCGCCGTCCCGGGTCAAAGCGCGTGTTGGGCACGGCCGCCGGTGAACGAGGGGCCAACCCCGAGACCCGGGAGAAGTTGGGCCCCGCAACGCGCCCCCCTCACCCCGCTATCCCTCCCCGAGATGTCGCAGGGCCGTGTATTCGGACCGTAGGGGAGTGCCGGCGCGAAAGATGATCCCCTCCGTGCGCGCCCTGGTGGGCCCCGCGGCGCACCGCGACACGGCGTGCCCTCGTGCCCCCCTGGCCTCACGCGGGCCCGGCCCCCAGCCGTCCTCCTCCCGGGCCGCCTTCCCCCTGTCCGCTGGCCCCCGGCGCTCCGTCCTTGCCCGCGGCGGCTACGGTGCGGACGCTGACGTCGAGACGCTCAAGGCCAAGGCCGAGGGGACGGGTGCCAGCGGGAACGGCAACGGCGCCAACGGGGCCAGTGCCAACGGGGCCGAGGACCCCGTGGAGGCGAAGAAGGACGCTGCCAAGGAGGCCGAGGAGCGCGCCAAGCAGGAGGAGCAGAGCAAGAGCATGATGGATGCCATGGCCCAGGCGCTGCAGAGGGCCACGGGGTTCAAGGCCCCCCCCCCCACCGAGCCCAAGGCCGACAAGCCCAAGGCCGGGGAGGGGAAGGGGGAGCAGGAGCAGGAGCAGGAGGGGGTGGAGAAGCCCAAGCTATCCAAGGCGCAGGAGCTCAAGGCGGCCGTGGAGGCTAAGCGCGAGGCAGTCGAGGCCCGCAAGGCGGAGGCGGAGGCCAAGCGCAGGGCGGAGGCGGAGGCCCGTGTGGCTGCGGAGGCCAAGGAGAAGGAGGCAGAGGCGAAGCGCAGGGCCGATGAGCTTGAGGCGAAGCGGGCAGAGATGGAGGCGGCCAAGAAGGATGCAGAGGCGACGCGGCTGGCCATCGAGGGCGAGAAGAAGGCCGTGGAGGAGGCCCTGGCAAAGCTCAAGACGGAGAAGGGGGACCTCGAGGGCAAGCTGGAGAGCGCGCTCAAGGCCGCCCAGGACGCCGAGGACAGGATCAAGGCCCTGGAGGGCGAGAAGGAGTCCACCGAGAAGGCCCGCATGGCCGCCGAGGAGCGGGCGGCCAAGGCGGCCGAGGACAAGAAGGTTGCTGAGCTGGCGGCCCTGGAGGCGGCCGAGGCGAAGAAGGTCGTGGAGGAGAAGGCCGAGGTTGTGGGGTCGCGGACCGTGGACATCGAAGCGAGGATGCGGGAGCAGAAGGAGAAGCACCGGGGCGAGATCGAGGCCCTGGAGAAGGAGATCGACGCGCTTCAGCTGGAGAACGCCCGGCTGGAGAAGCAGAACCTGGTGCTGCGGGGGAGCCTGGGGATGTCAGAGGAGGACGCACAGTCCATCCTGGACGACTACGAGCGGACGGGAGACTTCACCAAGTGGACGCCCAAGACGGAGGAGCAGCTGATCGAGCAGGCAAACGCAGCGGCCGCCGCCGCCGCCGTGCCGGCCCCGGCCCCGGGCGCGCCGCCGCGGGGGTCTTCCGCGTCCGAGTACGAGGACATGACCGAGGACGAGATCGTGGCCCTGCTCACGGAGGGCGTGGCGTGGCCTAACAAGGGCGATCGCTTCTGGGAGCACTCCCCCCGCCTGACCCCCGTGCCCCTGGCCCTCGGCGATGTCGGCGGCGGTGCGCTGGCCGAGCGCACCCCTGACCCCATGCCCGTGCACGTCGTCCACGTCACCGCCGAGATGGCCCCCATCGCCAAGGTCGGTGGCCTCGGCGACGTCGTCACGGGCCTGTCCAAGGAGATGCTCGCCCGCGGCAACACAGTCGAGGTCATCCTCCCGTATTACGAGTGCCTGGAGCAGCACTGCGGGGGGGCTGTAATGACAGACCCGGTTCTGGAGACGACCTTCGACTGCCCGAAGGGGACCGTGTGGGACGGGCAGCTCCAGCTCGGGTCCCTCCGCACCGACGTCTACCGCTGCGAGATCGACGGCGTCCCGGTCGCCCTCGTCCGCCCCGACTGGGGCGTGTCCAACCTCTTCAAGGGGGACCGCATCTACGGTGGCTCGTACAACGAGGGCGAGGCCTACATGTACTTCTGCCGCGCGGCGCTCGAGTACCTCCTCATGACGGGCCGGAACCCGGACGTCCTGCACCTGCACGAGTGGCAGACCGGGGCCGCGGCAATGATGTACTGGGACTTCTTCTTCCCGGCGGGGCTGGACCGGCCGCGGGTGATGATGACGCTGCACAACGTCGGCAACACGGGCGAGGTCAGCCAGCACGAGTTCGGGGTGACGGGGTTCCCCGGGGAGCACTTCGCGACGATCGACCGGGCGCTCGACGAGCGCACCATCGGGCACAACCCGGAGCGCCTGAACCTCCTCAAGGGCGGGATCAACTACGCGACCAAGGTGACCACCGTGTCGCCGACTTACAAGACCGAGACGCTCGAGCATGGGGCCGCCGGTTTCCTCGGCGAGACTCTGGGCCGGCACCAGGAGAAGTACCACGGGATCCTCAACGGCATCGACATCGACCAGTGGAACCCCACGGTGGACCCCATGCTCCCGGCGCCCTTCTCCTCGGACGTCGTCTCGGCCAAGGCCATCACCAAGCGCTTCGTGCAGATGGGCTTGGGGTTCACAGTCGACCCCAGCATCCCCCTCTTCGTCTGCATCACCCGCCTCGTGCCTCAGAAGGGCATTCACCTCATCGCCCGCGCCATGCGCGACGCCGCCGCCCAGGGCGGCCAGTTCGTCCTCCTCGGCTCGGGCCACGCCGACGGCGAGTTCCGCCGCATGGCCGACCACGAGTTCGGGCCCGACAGCGACCGCATCAAGGTCATGCTCTTCTACAGCGAGGCCCTCGCGCACCAGCTGTACGCGGCCTCGGACTTCACGGTCGTGCCGTCCATGTTCGAGCCCTGCGGGCTCACCCAGATGATCGCCATGCGGTACGGGTCGGTGCCTGTGGTCCGGCGGACGGGGGGCCTCGCCGACACCGTCTCCGACGTGGACCAAGACCCCGAGCACGGGAACGGGTACGTCTTCGACGGCGCCGCGGACCCCGACATGAGCAGCTGCATGAGCAGGGCGCTCCGGGGCTACCGCGAGGGCGGTGACGCCTTCTGGGAGGAGCTGGTCCGGCGCAACATGCTCCGCGACGTCAGCTGGGCCAAGAGCGCCGCTGAGTACAGTGCGCTGTACAGGGAGATGAGCGGGCTCTAAGCGAGGCTGCTGGAGTAGTGTCCTAGTTGAGGCAGGGACGACGTTTTGCTGCGGTTAAACCGGTTCCGTTATGCCCTGGGCCACGGCCAGCCGTCTACTCGTCGTGGATGCGGTGGGTGCCCTCGGAGCCCTTGTAGTAGTACGTCTCGTGCTCGATGTCAGAGAAGCCGTACCACGCGATGATGGGGATGACGATGAGCCCCACGGAGAAGAGGAGCGCGACGGAGACGTCAATGCCGGTAGGGCCAAGCTTCGGGGCCGCGTTGATGAGGCCGTGGGCCTCGGCGAGGTGGACGACGCCGGCAGAGTGATCGGGGATCCTGGCCAGCGCGTCGGCGAGCTCGGCGATAGGCATGGCCTTGGCCTGGACGGGCCTGCGAGCAATGCGCAGTAGGTTGCGGGGGACGTTGTGGTGTTGAGGCGCTGAGTGGCGCTGTCCGACGGTCGACCGTACGTTGCGCGCCCTCGATCTGATATCTACGCGACTTCTCTGGGAGTTGTTTGTATCTATAAACCGCGTGTCACGACCAGGAGCGATTATAGTCCCTTGAGAGGTCTCAAAAGGTACCGGAGATCTCGAGCCAACGAACTCCCGGGCGCGCACGGAATACACAGCGATATCAGATCTATGGCGTATTTTCTGGTGTAAAATGTATGTCGAGAACATATAAATGTGATCAAGTTGAATGGGTCGCCCCCGTTGGTGCGCACGGAAGCGTCAAGGCCGGGGATTCCGTTGACCGAGAAATCAAGAACGCCGGCGCCTGTGACACGTATCATCCCAGGAAGGCGGTACTATACGAGGTATGAGACAATATAAGATCATTTGACACACCTGCGGCGAGAGGGAAGGGCCACAGGGGCCACACGGGCGGTGAGAGAGGCCTGCATTTTGGTCGAGGGAGGGAGTTGAAGAGGAACCGGATGCGTGGTCTTCTATCAGGCCTCGTGCGGCTCGCGACGCGTATGAAGGCCTGGGGGAGCACGAAGGTGGCGCTACCCAAGGCCCCGGCCGAGCCCTGACCGCCCAGTCCAGCCACGTCAGCTGAGTTCTTGCTGCGAGGCGCCAGCGCAGGCGCATAGCGGCCATTGGCCATTGGCCATGCCTGCACTGCAGCGAGGCGCGACCCGCGCGGCCCCGCGAGGGCGGTCCAGCGAGCTCCCCGGGCGCCATCAGCGGGGAACCGCGCCCCACACCCGCGGCACCCACTTGCGCAGGTCCCCCCACCCGAGGGCGAGGCCGAGGAGCCCCACGGGGCTCCACAGGAGCTCGAAGGGGAGCCAGCTCCGCCTGCGCAGGCCGCCCAGGTACGCCGCCACTGCCGTCTCCAGGTCCTCCTTGGTGCCTGCGGGGCGTGCGGAGGGGGAGGGGTGGGGGGGAGGGCCGGGGTGGGGGGGGTGCGGGGGGGGGGGG
>Ga0181583_10003540_pt1 | contig 11450 bp, 9 predicted proteins | sample 071ome_31_FD_132461 | JGI IMG/M metagenome (GOLD analysis project Ga0181583, IMG submission 132461) | Coastal salt marsh microbial communities from the Groves Creek Marsh, Skidaway Island, Georgia - 071405CT metaG (megahit assembly) | ecosystem: Environmental > Aquatic > Marine > Intertidal zone... | reverse complement strand
TGGTCGAACTCCTTATTCAAGAAGGAAAGCATAAAAAGGCTTTGAGATATATTGAGCAATCCTTAGAATATAATGCATTTGAATCAACATTATTAATGATGCGTGCTATTGTGTACGCGCATGAGGGTGCAAGAAAGAATGCATTTGATGCCTTGGATGAGGCATTACAATCGGTGGGACTAGATGATCAAATTCTTGAAGACTTTTTAGACATGGTGATGCATTATGATCAAATCGATTTAGCAGAGCCCATAGCCGCAAAAGCAATAGAAGCTAAGGCTGAGATTATTCCCATTTTTGAAAAATATCTGAATAAAAACGATGATCATCAAATTGTTAAGATGATGATTCCTGCAATTAATGCTCAAATTGACAATGATCCGTATATGTCAGAAGCTTGGTATTTATTGGGTGTTTCTTATGCAGCAATTGACAAGCATTCAAAAGCGATTGAAGCCTTTGATTATGCAGTAACAATAAAAGAAAATTTTCCTGATGCATGGATGGGGTATATTGAGTCTGAATACGAACTCCAAAATTATTCTTCAGTTGTAGAGAAGTTTGAGGACGTAAGTAAAAGATTTGATAAAGATAAAACTTTAAATATTGAAGGATTATATGCATGGAGTTTACATGAAATTGGCCGTTCTGAAGAGTCTCGTAAGGTATATAAAGCACTTGTTAAGAAAAGTCCCGAGGACTCTGAGAATTGGTATAGTCTAGGATTAACGTACCATCACGATGGGGAATATGGGAAAGCTATACCGTTCTTGGAAAAAGCATGGAGTATAGATTCTTTAGAGTCGGATTATGGAATTGTTTTGGCGAGTGCCTATTTTGGTAATCATGACGTTGAAAAATGGTCCGAACTTTATAAAGAATTAAGTGAGCAATTTCCATTAGAAGCAGATATTTGGTTGGATTGGGGTCTTGCCTTATATGAAATTGGAGAGGTGGAGCAATCAATTGATGTTACTGAACAAGGAATCGGGCATAATCCACAAACTGTAGTTCTTTTGTATCGTTTTGCCGCATTGCTATACTTAAATGGTGATATGACGGCGGGATTATTACTTCTTGAAAAAGCGTTAGAATTTGATTTTAAAGAATACGAGACCCTCTTTACCTTTGCACCTCAATTGAAGAAGTCTAATAGTATTTTACAACTAATTGCAAAATACTCTGAGGGTTCGAATGACGATAATGAATAACGATTTTTTTAACCTTAATAATCTTCCTGAAAGAACATCTAAACCACGACAAAGCGGGATGTCCATGGTAATGGATAAAGGGTTGTCAATTAGGCAAGTAGAAGACTTTTTAGATACAACTTCTGATTACGTTGATATCGTAAAACTTGGATTTGGAACCTCTTTTGTTACTCCAAAACTGGAGGAGAAATTAGCTTTATATAAATCTGCAAACATACCAGTATATTTTGGTGGTACTTTATTTGAAGCGTATGTAGTAAGAAATCAGTTTGAAGATTATATGCAACTTTTGGACAAAATGAAAATCACGCATGTTGAGGTAAGTGATGGATCTATTGAAGTTGGCCATGAGCAAAAGTGTGAATGGATTCAAAAATTATCTAAAAATTTTACGGTATTAAGTGAAGTAGGATCCAAAGATGCTGAAAAAATTATTCCACCTTATGAATGGATTGAACAGATGGAACTTGAATTAGCCGCAGGGGCTTGGAAAGTTATTGGTGAGGCTAGAGAGTCTGGAACAGTAGGTATTTTTAGAAATTCTGGTGAGGTAAGATCCGGACTAATTGCAGAAATTATCAGAAAAATACCAATTGAGTCTGTTATTTGGGAGGCTCCACAGAAAAGTCAGCAGGTTTGGTTTATACAACTTTATGGCAGCAATGTGAATTTAGGAAATATTGCTCCAGCAGAAGTGCTCCCATTAGAAACACTCCGTTTAGGCTTGAGAGGAGATAGTTTCGATTTCTTTTTATAAATCTAAGACTTCTCTTGACAGAGTTCAACTAAAACACTATTTGTACTTTTAGGATGCAAAAAGGCAATTTTTTTATTGTCTGCACCGTTTTTTGGGGATTCATTGATTAGAGTAAATCCATTTTGATTCATTTCACTTAGTTCGGTAGTTATATTTTCCGATTCAAACGCAAGGTGATGAATACCCTCACCTTTTTTCTCAATGAATTTAGCTATTGGGCTATCAGCTTTTGTAGCAGCTAGTAATTCAATTTTTATGTCTCCGATTTTAAAAAATGAAGTTATTACTCCCTCACTTAATACTTCTTCTCTTTTGTAAGAAGTTGTTCCCAAGAGTTTTTCAAAAAGCTTCTCCGATTCATCTAAATTAGAAACTGCAATTCCAATATGTTCAAGTTTTTTAGGCATTTATCTTTAAAAATTAACTTTTGTTCTACAAATTAACGCAAAGTGCGAAGGATTTCGGTTGGAGTTTGTTAATTTTGTTGTTTAGAAATTGTCTAAATAAAAATAAGAGAAAAATCAACTATGAAATTACCGGTATACTTAGATAACAACTCAACAACGGCTGTTGATCCCAGAGTGTTTGAAGCGATGACACCATTTTTTTTAGACGTTTATGGAAATGCTGCTAGTCGTAGTCATGCTTTTGGATGGGCAGCAGAAGAGGCCGTAGATTACGCTAGAGGTCAAATTGCTAAGTTGATTAATGCAAACTCAAAGGAAATTATTATCACTTCTGGTGCAACTGAAAGTAATAACCTTGCTCTTAAAGGAGTTTATGAGATGTATGCCGCAAAAGGAAGTCATTTCATTACAATATCTACCGAACACAAAGCGGTATTAGACGCTTGTAAGCATTTAGAAAAATTAGGAGCTGAAGTTACTTATTTGCCTGTAGGAGAAGATGGTTTAATTAAACTTAATCAAATCGAAGAGGCAATTCGTCCTGATACAGTTTTAGTTTCTGTAATGTACGGGAACAACGAACTTGGAGTAGTTCAGCCTATTCGTCAAATTGGTGAATTATGTAAATCAAAAGGTGTTTTGTTTCATTCAGATGCAACACAAGCAGTAGGTAAAATTCCGGTAGATGTTATTGCAGACAATATTGATTTGATGAGTTTTACTGCCCATAAGATGTATGGTCCAAAAGGTGTAGGGGCATTGTATGTTAGACGTAAAAACCCTAGAGTTAAAGTTACTGCTCAGATGGATGGCGGAGGACATGAAAGAGGAATGCGCAGTGGTACTTTGAATGTGCCTGGTATTGTTGGTTTTGGTAAAGCGTGTGAAATTGCAATGAACGAAATGCATGCCGACGCTGAACGTTTGAGTAAGTTAAGAGATAAATTAGAAAATGCATTGTTGCAATTGGAAGAAGCTTATGTAAATGGATCAAAAGAAAATAGACTTCCCCATACTACAAATATTTCTTTCAAATATGTTGAAGGAGAAGGTTTAATGATGGGAATAAAGGATATCGCTGTTTCCTCTGGTTCAGCTTGTACCTCAGCATCCCTAGAACCTAGTTATGTATTGAAGAATCTTGGCCTCGATGATGAATTAGCGCATTCGAGTATTCGCTTTGGTTTGGGTAGGTTTACAACAGATGAAGAAATTGATTTTACCATTAATTGTGTTACCACTGCAGTAAATAAATTGCGTGATATGAGTCCTTTGTGGGAAATGTTTAAAGACGGAATTGACCTCAAATCCATCGAGTGGTCTGACCACTAAGAAAACACTTTTGTAATTTAGAAGCATTTTAAATAATTTTGAAAAAGAAAAATAATTAACTATGGCATATTCAGAAAAGGTCGTTGATCATTATACAAATCCTAGGAATATTGGAACATTAGATAAAGGTTCAGAAAAGGTTGGAACTGGTTTAGTAGGTGCTCCTGAATGCGGAGATGTAATGAGACTCCAAATTCAAGTTGATGATGAGACAGGTGTTATTGAGGACGCAAAGTTCAAAACTTTTGGTTGTGGTTCAGCTATTGCCTCTTCTTCGTTGGCAACGGAATGGTTGAAGGGTAAGACTATAGACCAAGCGTTGGAGATTGATAATATGGATATAGTTGAGGAATTAGCTTTACCTCCAGTAAAAATTCATTGTTCAGTTTTAGCGGAGGATGCAATTAAATCTGCAATAAACGACTATCGCGCTAAGCAAGGATTAGAGCCGATCGAGGTTAAATCAAGTCATTAATGATATCGGATCCAAACGCAATAACAATCACGGATAAGGCAAGGCAAAAAGTCCATGACCTAATGTCAGATGCTGAAATAAAAGCACCTGATTATTTTTTGCGTGTTGGAGTAAAAGGTGGAGGTTGTTCAGGTTTATCTTACGAACTCGATTTTGACAATGAATCTAAAGCTGGAGATATGGAATTCGGTGACGAAAGTTTAAAAATTGTTTGTGACATGAAAAGCTTCTTGTATTTGTGCGGAACAGAATTGGATTTTACTGATGGTTTGAACGGTAAAGGGTTCAATTTTGTCAATCCAAACGCCGCAAGAACTTGTGGCTGTGGTGAAAGCTTTGCAATTTAATTTCAGGTGCAAAAACATACTTTCCAGTTAACTAAAGAGTTTATTCCTTTGAATCAACTGATTAAATTAATTGGTTGGACTGAAACAGGTGGTCAATCCCATGAATTAATTGATCAAGGTATAGTTTTAGTCAACGGCGAGGTAGAGACTCAGCGTCGTAAAAAAATAGTAAAAGGAATGGTCGTTCAAATAGAAGACCAACAGGTTGAAATAGAGTAACTCTTTTCTAAACTACAACGTTCACTATTCTGTTTGGAACAACGATTACCTTCTTAGGTGTTTTTCCTTCAAGCCATTTTTTAACAACTTCATTTTCCAAGACAGACTGTTCTATATCAGACTTACTAGCATCAACTGGATACTCAATCTGGGTACGAGTTTTACCGTTAATACTCACGGGGTATTTGAAAGTATTTTCCTTGATGAACTCTTCACTGTATTTGGGCCAATCTGCCGAATGGATAGAATTAGTATTTCCCAATTTCTCCCATAATTCTTCAGTAATATGTGGTGCAAATGGAGCCATAATCACGAGCAATGGTTCTAATATTTGCCTGTTATTACATTTTAAAGAGGACAGCTCATTAACACAGACCATAAATGCCGATACCGATGTATTGAAGCTCATATTATCAATGTCTTCCGAAACTTTTTTAATGGTTCTGTGAAGAATTTTTAATTCTTCAGGTGATGGTTTTTCAGACGAAATGTTCCATTGTTGATCCCTAAAAAATAAGCGCCAGAACTTTCCTAAAAATCTTGATACTCCTTCAATTCCGTGAGTATTCCATGGTTTGCTGTCAGTTAATGGACCAAGGAACATTTCATAGAGCCTGAGTGTATCTGCACCATATTGTTCGCAAACATCGTCTGGGTTTACAACATTACCCCAGCGTTTACTCATTTTTTGGCCATCTTCACCCATAATCATGCCTTGATTAACTAATCTTTTGAAGGGTTCGTCCCAATTTAAATATCCTAAATCAAATAAAAATTTTGTCCAAAATCTAGAGTAAAGTAAATGTCCAGTTGCATGTTCACTTCCTCCAACATATAAATCCACTTGATTCCAGTAGTCTAGAGCATCTTTTGAAGCAAATTCATCGGAATTATTTGGGTCTGTATACCTTAAAAAATACCAACTACTACCTGCCCAACCTGGCATTGTATCAGTTTCTCTTTTACCGTTTTCTAAATTCACCCATTCTGTAACAGCAGCTAAAGGGCTTTCACCAGTTCCGGTGGGTTTATAGCTACTTACATTTGGAAGTTCAACGGGTAGCTCATTTATTAAATTGGGTATGCCACTTTCATCAAAAACTACTGGGAATGGCTCCCCCCAATAGCGCTGCCTTCCAAAACCAGCTTCTCTTAACTTGTAATTGATTTTTTTATTTCCGATTCCTTTACTTTCTACTTCTTTAATCGCCCTTTTTATGGCTTCAGGAACTTCAAGTCCGTCTAAAAATCCACTATTAAAACATATGCCAGATTTTGCAGAAAATGCCTCTCCTAACGGCATTTCTAGTTCAGCATTAGTCGGCTTAATCACGGGAATTATCGCCAAATCAAATGCTTTAGCAAACTCAAAATCCCTATCGTCATGCGCAGGAACGGCCATGATTGCTCCGGTACCGTATCCGGCCAAGACATAATCACTAGTCCAAACGGGAATTGGTTCATTTGTAAATGGATTTATAGCATGAGCACCGAGAAAAACCCCTGTTTTTTGAGTGTCGGCCATACGTTCAATTTCAGATCGATTTTTTGCCTTATTAATGTATTCTTGAACCTCTGATTTCTGCTTTTCTGAACTGATGTCTAACAAACCTTCCCATTCAGGGGCTAAAACCATATATGTAGCTCCAAATAGGGTGTCCGGTCTTGTGGTGAACACCTTTATTGTCCTTTCAGAATTTATTATTTGAAATTCAATTTCTGCGCCTTCACTCTTTCCAATCCAGTTTCTTTGGATTTCTTTGAGAGAATCAGACCAGTTAATTTTATCTAAACCTTCTAACAAGCGATCAGCATATGCAGTAATTCGAAGACTCCATTGTTTCATTTTCTTTCGAACAACAGGATATCCGCCTCTTTCACTTACACCATTTACAACTTCTTCATTGGCTAAAACTGTACCTAATTCAGCGCACCAATTAACCGTTGTTTCATCAATAAAAGCCAATCTATATTGATTTAAAATATTCTCTTTTTCAATATTGGAATATGCCTTCCATTCCTCCGAAGAAAAAAACTTAGTATAAGTGCCATGACCGTGTATTGATTTATTTCCTTCTTTTTCAAATTTTTTAATTAGCGTAGATATGTTCTCCGCTTTACCTTGATCTTTATCATACCAATGGGTGAAGAATAAAGAAAATATCCATTGGGTCCATTTGTAATAATCAGCATCGCAAGTTTTTACTTGTCTCTCCCAATCAAAACAAAACCCCATCTTATCTAGCTGTTCTCTAAATCGTTTAATGTTGGTTTCGGTAGTCACTGCCGGATGTTGTCCGGTTTGGATAGCATATTGTTCTGCCGGAAGGCCAAATGCGTCGTAGCCCATCGGATGCAAAACGTTAAATCCATTCAATCGTTTAAATCGAGAAACTATATCACTAGCTATATATCCCAATGGGTGTCCAACGTGAAGACCAGAGCCTGAGGGGTAAGGAAACATATCCAAGGCATAATACTTGGGTTTATCTGATATTTCCGCCCTGTAAAGACTGTTTTCACGCCATATATTTTGCCATTTTTGTTCAATTTCTTGGAAATTATAAGAATTGGAATCCGACATATCACTGCAAAAATACAAACTTTGCTGCCGGTTTTTAAGGTTATTAGTGTGAAAAGATTAGGAATATGGTGATATGGTAACCTTTACCGACCTTTGTGCAACAAATGGGTGAAAGTAATTTCATAGATTATGTAAAGATCTGTTGTCAAAGTGGTAATGGAGGTGCGGGCAGTCATCACTTTCATAGGAGTAAAATTAATCCTAAGGGGGGCCCTGATGGTGGTGATGGTGGAAAAGGAGGAGATGTTGTATTGGTTGGTAATGCTCAATTATGGACTTTGTTACACCTAAAATATAGAAAACATATAAAAGCAGGTCATGGTGCTGCAGGAGGGCAAAGTCATTCTACCGGAAAAAGCGGTGAAAGTATGGTTTTAGAAGTTCCATTAGGAACGGTTGCTAAAGATGCCGAAACAATGAAAGTTTTATTTGAAATCACAGATGACGGTGAACAAAAAATATTAATTCCGGGTGGACGAGGAGGTTTAGGTAATTCTCACTTTGCCACATCTACAAACCAATCGCCACAATACGCTCAACCAGGTGAAAAAGGTTCAGAAAGATGGATAGTTTTAGAATTAAAAGTCCTTGCTGATGTTGGTCTTGTCGGTTTTCCTAATGCAGGGAAATCAACATTGTTAAGCGTTGTCTCTGCTGCCAAGCCTGAAATTGCAGATTATCCTTTTACTACTTTAGTTCCAAATTTAGGAGTTGTAAAGTATCGCGATTACAGAAGTTTTATCATCGCTGATATACCAGGAATCATTGAAGGAGCTCATGAAGGGAAGGGCCTGGGTCATAGATTTTTAAAACATATTGAGAGAAATGCAGTGCTCTTAATATTAATTCCGGCCGATAGTGAAGATCATCGAAAAGAATATGAAACTCTTCTAAATGAATTAACAGAATTTAATAAGGAGTTGGCAATGAAAGATCGAATAGTTGCAATTTCAAAATGCGAAATGCTTGACGATGAGCTGAGAGAAGAAATTAAAAATGAAATGCAAGGTGTTAAAATTCATTTTTTCAGTTCAGTTGCCCAGCACGGTTTAGTCGAGTTAAAAGATATTTTATGGAATGCTTTAGAGAGCAATTCCTAAGTACACTTAGAATCCTTATTTTTGTTTTTCTTAAAAATTAAAAGCGTTTAAAGTATAGAGTATATGAATAAGTTGAAGAAGTTTTCACTATTGTGTTTTGCGCCTTTTTTACTTAATGCACAAAATTCAGAAGTTAATTCGGAATTAACAGGAAATTCCAATCCCACTGTTTTTGTTGTAAATGATAATCAAGAAGTTCAACTTGATGAGTTTGAGAGGCAGTTTTTGAAGAATTTGAATTTAAAAGAAAAAGCGGTAACTGCAGCAGATATTGATGAATATTTGAAACTTTACATTCGTTTTAAACTTAAAATTCAAGATGCAAAAGATGCAGGTAAAGATACCTTGGAAAATTATAAGAGAGAGTTAGCCATGTATCGTGATCAATTGTCGAGAAACTACTTATATGATAGGGAAGTAACGGACAATTTGATAAAAGAGGCTTATGAAAGAAGCCTGTATGAAGTTCGTGTACAGCACATCTTAATAAGAGTAGATAGAAATGCAAGTAATGCAGCTGTTGAAAGAGCCAAAAAGAGACTTCTAGAAATCAGAAATCAATTGTTGCGAGATCCTAGTGCTGGAAATTTTGCTACCTTAGCAAGTAGTGATTCACAAGACGATGGAACCAAAGAGAATGGTGGTGACTTAGGTTATTTAACAGCACTTCAGGTAGTATATGAGTTTGAAAATGCTGCATACAATACTCAAGTAGGAGAGATTTCAGATATTTTTAGAACAGATTTTGGGTTTCATATTTTAAGAGTACAAGATAAGCGTAAAAACAGAGGTGATATTCGTGTAAGGCACATCATGTTGCGTACGGGTAAAAATTCAAATACTACCGATGAAGAAGCTGAGAAAAAGATTACAGAAATTCATTCGAAAATAGCTTCTGGAAAAGAGTCTTTTGAAGATATGGCAAGAAATTACTCTGAGGATTTCAGCAGTAAGTATAACGGTGGATTGGTAAATTGGGTTAATCCTACACAGTTTGTTGGGGATTTAGAAAGACAAGATTGGATAGAAAATGCCTACAGGTTAAAAGAAGATGGACAAATGACTGAGCCATTCCGTACGTCTTATGGTTGGCATATTTTAATGAGAGAAGGTTTACGTGCTGTAGGTAGTTTTGAAGACACGAAAAACTCGATTAAGACTAAAGTACAACAGAACCCAAGATCGCAGATTTCGTTAGAATCATTTGTTTCACGATTAAAAGTTGAAGAAAATTACACAGAGAATAAAGAGATTATTGAAAGGTTTTTTGAATATTTAAAAACTGACTCAGGCTTTTTGAAGGGTAATTTTGACATGGATAATATGCCAGAAACTGTTTCAGTTAATCAAAATGGAAAAGCCGTTTCATACAGATATTTAGATGCTGAACTTTTTAGATTTGCTGGAGAGCCATATTCGGTAGAAGAATTCGCGATGCGTTTAGGTTCAAATAAATCTCCAATTAATAAGGATATTTCAGATTGGATTTTAAATGAATACAACGATTGGGTGCGTGACGTGGCAATTGCATACCAAAATGAACATTTAGAAGAAAAATCTTCTGAATTCAAGTTTATATTCCAAGAATATCGTGAAGGAATTTTGATGTTTAATAGAATGCAGGAAATGGTTTGGGACAAAGCAAATAATGACTCTATTGGCTTAGCAACTTATTTCCAAGCAAACATAAACGATTACCAATGGGATGACCGATTCAATGCAGAGTTTTACTTCTGTGTAGACAATAAGATGATGAAAAAAGTGTTCAAGCAAGTGAAAAAAGGTATCTCTGCTGATAGCTTGAGAAGAGAGCACACAAGAAAAAACCAATTAGATTTTAATTATAAAATTGGTAAATACCAATTATCAGATACGTTCTTATTTCCAAATAACGAAGTTTTGAAAATGGTTTTTAGTAATGAGAAGTTCAAAAGCAAAGAAGATAAAGTATATAAAATGGGTCAAGTGGGTAATGATTTTGTAGTATTGAAGGTTAAAAGCTTTCTTCCTGCAGGACCAAAATCTTTGGATGAAACAAGAGGGCCAGTTGCTTCTAAGTATCAAACAGTGTTGGAAAAGGAGTGGATAGCCGATTTAGAAATTCGCTATCCAGTAACAATAAATTACGAGGTTGTAGAAGAATTCAAAAGAAAATTAAATGCTAAATAAGCTCAGTCAATATTTGCTCTTGCTGACATTGCTTTTTGGAGCTAATGTTAGGACTGAAGCACAAGTTCAAGGACCATTAATGCCTCCTCAATATGCTGACGGGATTTTAGCTGTTGTGGGAGAAAAAATCATTATGTTTTCGGACTTTGAAACAGAAAAGGTTCAACTTGCAAGAGGTCAAGCATTACCGGATAGTCAGAGAGTATTTTGTTTTCTTCTAGATCAATTGATTATGCGAAAGCTGATGTTAAGTCAGGCTGAAATTGACAGCCTTCCATTAGACGAGGATCGAGTTGAGGCAGAAATCGATAATAGAATTAGAAGCTTCCAAAGACAGGCCGGGAGTATTGAAGAGTTAGAACGTTATTTAGGTAAGCCAATTCGTGAATTCAAGGATGAAATAAGACCAAAAATGCGTGAGCAGTTGTTGGCTCAACAAATGCAAGCTAAAATTACTGGTGATATTAGGATAAGTCCTAAGGAAGTTCAGGAATTTTACGATAGAATACCCGAAGACAGTTTACCTGTTGTGCCAACACAGGTGGAAGTTGCACAAATGTTAATTGAACTACCTATTTCAGAAGTTGCTAAAGATTTTACTAAAGGTCAATTAAACAGTATCCGAAAAAGAATCTTAAATGGTGAATCATTTGAAAAGTTAGCGAATGCATACTCTATGGATCCCGGATCTAAAAATAACGGAGGATTATTGCCAGAGTTTGGCCGCGGAGATATGGTTGGACCTTTTGAGAGGGTTGCCTTTAAATTAAAGCCGGATAGTATTAGCCAGGTATTTAAAACTGATTTTGGATATCATATAATGAAGCTAATTAAAAGGAAAGGTGAGCG
>Ga0181583_10003534_pt1 | contig 11462 bp, 9 predicted proteins | sample 071ome_31_FD_132461 | JGI IMG/M metagenome (GOLD analysis project Ga0181583, IMG submission 132461) | Coastal salt marsh microbial communities from the Groves Creek Marsh, Skidaway Island, Georgia - 071405CT metaG (megahit assembly) | ecosystem: Environmental > Aquatic > Marine > Intertidal zone... | reverse complement strand
GGAGGGACGGGGGGGGGGGGGGGGGGGGAGCGGGGCACGGGGGGCGGCGGGGGCCCGCCGGGGGGCGGCCCCCCGGAGGCCCAGGGGACGGGGGGGGCGGGGGCGGGGGCCGGCGGCCGCGGACTCACCGAGCACGTCGTAGTAGTCGCGCCCGTCGAGCGACGGGGCCGACGAGTGGAGGCCTCTAAACAGCCCGCAACCGGCCCACGCCGCCAGGGGCGAGGGTCCAGCTGCATGGGCGAGGCGTCCCCTGCCCCCCCAAGACTGGTGGAGGGCACCAGCTGCTCTTCCAGAAGACTGCGGAGGGACGTCGGGCAGGCGGGTTCACGGCGGCTTTCGGCGCAAGTAGGCACGCGCTCGAGTAAATTTCCGATGAAATTGAAAGCGTGAGGCAAGACGGACGAGTATTGCTTACGCGAGCGCCCGGGATTCTGCGAAAGATGCGTCACGCTCACCGAAGGGGATCCCAGCGCCGCGCCTGGCGAGGAAAGCCCGAGAAATGCGAGCGCGTGGCCGGCGCATGATCTCACGGAACCTTGTCGGGACATCACACGGACCACGCGACTCCGCGGAGGACGCAGAGGATGCGGGACTCCGGAGGGTGGGTGCTCTCAGCCCACACCACCCAGGAGGAGAGGGGGAGCGGAGACAGGTACAGAAGTGCCCGGGGTTGGGCAAGCGCGGGCGCTCTGAGTGCGGGTTGCAGCTGTGCCGCGCGGGTGTAGGCAGAAGACAGGCCCAAGATAATGCAGCGGTATGTTTCGGGCACGTGACTCTCGGACATACCCACCCCCGCCTGGCGGCTGAACCTCTCGCTCTTTGGTCGGCCCAAGGGCGCGGGCTGCGTAGTTGTTGGGGGAGCATCCTGTGCATCCTCTCCGTCATATCGCCCCGGTATTGCTCTCTCCACGATGGCACTGCAGGCGCGCCCCTGGGGGCTGGGCGCGTGCATCCGCCCAGTGCACTCGGGAGGTGTGCAGGCGAGGAGGCGCCTGTTTGTCCCGAAGCCGTTCGTGGGAGACTGTCGGCCGAACTTGCATCGCCAAGACAATCACCTCCTACGGTTTGCGTCGTCAGTAGAGGGCTTCGATCTCCCGGATGGCTCAACGCTCTACAATTTCTCACAACGGGAAGTCAACGGGATTGGTCCCGGGGGCCCTGCGGCCGTTGCTGGACTGCAGGCCCCTCCGCCGGATCTTGCCGGGACCGTCAAGCCCTCTACACCCGAGACTTCGCGCGAGGGATCTGATGATCGCGGTGCCGTGTCGATCCAGGCCATCGCCTCCCTGGAGGGCACCGCGATGGGGTCATCGCGATGGGGGTACGCGCGCGAGATCTATGCTTTCGCGATGCCCGCACTGGGAATGGGTGAGTTGTTGTGCCGCGACACGCCTGCCCTCCCCGTCTCACGCGTCCCTGCGCCTGCGGTCGTCGTAACCGCCACCTCGGCGACGCGAGTGAGGGGCGCCCCACGCGATGCCCCTGCCGCCCTGCCGCGTCGCAGTCCTGTCGGACCCCATCATGTCTCTGATCGACACGGCGTGCATCGGGCAGTTCGGGACGTCGGTCCAGGTTGCTGCGGTCGGGCCAGCGTCGTCGTTCTTCATGTTGGTCTTTGTCCTCACGGGCTTCGTTGGCGTTGCCGTCACGAACGTGGTGGCGTCGAGCCAGGTCAACGCTGCCGTCAGCCCTGCTGTCCGCGTCGCCCGTCAAGCGAGGGCGAATCGCGCCATCAGCCACGGGCTACTTTTGGCATTGACGATGGGGGCGCTGCTCAGCGCGGCTACGTATTCGCTCGCGCCGACGCTGTTGCAGGTGTTTGGGGCGACTGGAGATGTCCTCGCTCCTGCCGTCTCCTACACAATATGGCGCGCAGCAGGCACGCCCGCCATGCTAGCTCTTATTGTCTGTCAGGGGGCCTCCCTGGGCGTGCAAGACGCCACCACGCCCTTCAAGTTCGCCACCGGCGCTGCCATCTGTGAGGCGCCCCCCCACTGCACACCCCTTGGGGAGAGGGCCTCACCCATCGCCGCGCTGCTGACGCCGTGCTGCTGACGCTCCCTCTCCCGCCTCCGCGCAGTGAATGCGGTCGGGGATGTGCTCCTGGCCCCCACCATGGGGATCACGGGCGTGGCCATTGCGACTGCTGCGTCTCAGTGGGCCGGGGGGCTGGCGTATGCCCTCTTCCTCGCCCTCCGGAGGCCTTCCCAGGCTGTCAACGAGGGGGCGGATGGGGAGGCGTCCCAGTGGCCCGCGTCCGGGGGCGTGACGCTGCGGTGGGCGGGGCTCCCGACACGCCAGGAGCTCCAGCCATTCGTCGACATCGCCAGCGCCGTGGTGTCCCGGAACCTCTTCGTGATGGGGGCCTACATGGCCATGACCAAGGTCGCGTCGGGGATGGGGGTCATCGAGGGCGCCACGCACCAGATCGGCCTCACGGTATTTTGGCTATTCTCCTGCGTCGTGGAGCCCATCAGCATCGCCGCGCAGACGCTCGTCGCGAGGGACATGCACCTCCCGGTGAAGGCGAGGGACATGGCCATCACTCTCCTCTACATCGGAGGCGCCCTGGGTGTCCTGCTGGCCGGAGTGTCGTCGGCGACGCTTCACTGGGTGCCCTGGCTCTTCACGCGCGACCCCGTCATCCAGGAGTCCCTGCGGTCCATCGTGCCCCACTCGGCAGTGGCGTTCCCCGTGTGCGGCCTCATGATGACCATGGACGGCCTCAACGTGGGCTCCCAGGCCATGGAGCACGTCCCCCGTCTCAACCTGGTCGCTCTCCTTGGCGTCTCCTCCTACCTCACGTGGGTCAGCCGGTCCGGGCAGGGGCTCCAGACCATGTGGTGGAGCCTGCTGCTCTTCTACGTGCTGCGGGCGGGGCAGAATGCCCTCCAGTTCTTCCTCGAAAGGAGGACGAACGTGTTTTCCAGCGACAGGGCGGTCGAGGAGCTCGTGTGAAGCGGAGCGCGTAGCCTTGTCACGAGCCCTGGTGGTGGCTGACCTTGGCGCTAACGAACGCCCCAAGGCGGGGCGCCGAGACAGCGAGACGGGCTCACATAAAAAGGAGTGCGCTACGCCCACGCCGTCCAAGCAGGAGCCGGATTCTTTCACATCTGGGACAGCAGCCTCTCGACAGCAGCTGACACGTTGCCCCCCGTCGCCTGGAGCGCCCGGATGTTGGACTCCCGGTCATAGAAGCCCATGTCGGCGAGCTGCTGCAGCTGCCCCGCGTACGCCGTTTCCGGGTCGGACACTGGCGGGGGGGGGGCGAACGTGCCGAGCCCCCCTCCCCCGATCATCCCCGCGAGCGCGGACAAATCCGGCACCCCGCCCTGCCCCGGGGCACCCTGCGCCCCCCCGAGCATCCCCGCGAGCGCGGACAAATCCGGCATCCCGCCCTGCCCCGGGGCACCCTGCGCGCCCCCGGCCTGGGGAGGCGCACCGCCCCCGAGCATCCCCAGCAGCCCCGCCAGCCCCGCGTTCGCCCCACCCCCCGGGGCCCCGGCCGCTGCGCCCCCCGCCGGTGCCACGCCCCCGGGGCCTGGCATGGCGCCCCCCAGCGACCGTTGCAGCTGGATCATGGAGCGCAGGTGCGCGGGGTTGAACATCTGGCGCATCAGGTCTGGGTTCTCGAGCACCTGCCGCATCTGGGGGTTTGCCTGGGACATCTGGCGGAGCATCGGGTTGCTCTCCATCATGCTGCGCATCATTGCGGGGTTGGACGCCAGGCTCTCCATCATCTGCCCCACCAGCGGGTTGTCGAGGAGCGCCTCCATCTCGTCGGGGCCGGGCAGCCCACCCAGGCCCGCGCCCGCGCCAGCGCCCGCGCCCGCGCCCGCGCCCGGCACCCCACCCATCAGCGCAGCGAAAGGGTTGGCGTCCCCGCCCCCCCCTGCCCCCTGGGCCGCGGCGGCGCCCGACCAGGGGTTCGGGAGGGGGTCGTCGCTGTTGCCCTGGGCGGTCGTCGGCGCCCCCGCGCGGGCGCCTGGTGGCGCCCCCCCCCCCTGGAGGGCGTCCATCATGGGTCCCGCGGTCTCCTCGTAGACGCGGCGCAGCGCGTCGAAGCCGCCTGGGAGGGACTCGATGTTGCTCAGGGCGCGGTCCGCGTTCCGCATGTGCTCGCGCATGAGCCCCGGGTTGGCCTGGGCCCGGAGCATGTCTCGGAGGTGGCCCGGGTCGCTCAGGGCGGCCCTGAGCTCGGGGTTGCGCTCCAGGAGCGGTTGAATGAGCGGGTTGCTCTCCATCATCTGCCGGAAGGCGTCTGGGTTGCTGAGCAGCGCCTCGACCATGGGCGAGTCGAGGAGCTCCTGGGGGGTGCCACCCAGCGGCGGGGGCACGGCGGGGGCAGGGGTCTCCTGGGCTTGCTGGGGGCTCCCGCTCGCCCCTGCCGACTCCGGGGCCGGCTTGCTCTTCACGAGGTAGATTGTCGAGTCCTGCTCGACACCTGCGCACGCTTGTCCAGGGGCCAACCTTCTCTAGCGGCCGGCCCACGCTTCCCCCGCTGGGGCCCTCCTCATCCTCTCAGCGAGGTCGGGCATGGCACACGCGCAGGACCCACTACGCCGGGGGCTCGTTCGTGCAGAAACGACTTTGTCCGCCCGTCGAGCCTCATGGACCGACCAGAACGCGCGCCTATGACTCCCAAGCGAAGCCCGACGTGGAGCGCGAAGCTATTTCTCTGCCCGCACCGAGGGCGCCACTCACCGCATGCGCCCATTGTTTGGTCGTCCTTGAGAATTCTCCCCTTAAAGATGAGCCTCTGCTCCCCGGCAGGCGTCCCGGTCTGCTCCGGGGCGCTCAGCTGGGCCTTGAGCTCCCCAACCGAGGACGACTCCGCGACCTCCACGGAGAGCTTCGTCCCGGTCGGGACCTTGATGTTGATGCGAAACATCGCTCCCTATCTCGGGCGAACCGCGAGGTCACGGGGATCCCGCTGTCCTCCTATACCCTCAGGCGTGGGCTAGGCTAGTTGTATGTCTGTAAGCGTGGGTCAGGTGGCGCATTGGTCCGACGGCGCAGTGGACACTCTTCGACGAGTCACTCCGTCATGCAGACTCTTACTGCGCGGCAGGTGCCTCGGCAAGCAAATCGAGACCCGGCGAGCCCTGCCATGGCCTGTCTGGTCGTTTTTTTCATTCAGCCGCGCTTTCTTCCCCCCCTGATCGAGTGCCCCTTGTGTCAAGTTGTAGTCACCAGGTCTGGGAAGTAGGCCGCCTTGATGTCCGTGCGGAGGTTGCCAATGTCCTTGCGGCACGTGGGGCAAGGTCGCTTCCCCTTGTTCGAATGGGGCTGGCTTTGGAGCCAGGACGTGATGCACTTGCGGCAAAAGAAGTGGCCGCACTGCAGGCAGGGCGGGCAGCGAGCTAGGTTGACGGCAGGTGTCCGGGAGCAGGCGCTCGGGACACGACGCGGCACCCGCGGCACGGCGGCACCCAAGGCGCGGCACGCACAAGCGCGAGAGGGGGGGCGGTACTTGCCTTGGTCATCACAGGGTCCGACATGACGTCCATGCAAACGACGCACTGCAGGCCCATCCTTTTGCTGGGCCCGGCGCCTGCCCCGGCCCTGGCCCCAGCCCGTCCCGGCGTGCTCGGCCCAGCTCCCCCAGCCTGCCCGTCCATGCGGGCGACCACCGGCCCGTAACCCGCGTCCCCAAGTTCCCCACGGGCTCGTTTCTGGCGGTCGCCGGGCGGGGGACCGACCTGGTTCGACCCCCCCCTCCCCGCCTGGCTCCTCGTCACGTGGGTGACGACCAGCTCCTCGTCGTTGCTGTCGTCGTCGCTCGTGGTGGCATTCTCGCTCGTCAGGTCGACCACGAGCCCCGACACGGCACCCCACGTGCCCGTCGACCCCGCCCCACTCTGCTGCCGGTGCGCTGCTGCCCGCGAGGGCCCCCCCGCTGGCGGCTGGCCCGCACGGAGAGGGCTCCTCCCTGGGGCTTGGGACGACGCCTGCCCTTGCCCCCGCGTGTGGGGCTGTCCCCGCTCCCTCCGGCCGTCCCTCCCGCTGTGCTCCCCTCGGGACTCGCGCATCACGTTGCGGCTAGGTGGAGGGTCCATCGGGGCATCGAACCCCTCGTTGTCCCGCACCTCCTCCCCTGCCCCATCAGGCGGCACGTCTGCAGGCAGCCCCCCCTCCCCTCCCTCCTCCTGCAGAGTGGCAGCGGAGCGCCCCCCACCGGCGCCACGAGTCTCGAGATAGTCGCCCCGGCCCAGGTCCACTGGCCGCCCCGTTCCCGCGGCGGCCCCTCTCCGCGCACGCGATGCGCAGCCCCGTCGGGTGCCCCGGTCGTCGGGGTGCGGGGGCGGCCCGTCGCCCCCCCCCGCCTCGGCCCCGACGCTACGGGCACCGTCTTGCGACCGTGCCCTGAGCGTCTCGCGCGCATCGCTGGCGTCCGCAGCACGCGCGTGCGGCGTCCGGACTTCCGCCCCCTGGTTTGAGTCAGCGGCCACGTCCGGTGCCTCGTCCTCGCTCTCCACCAGGACGACATTGCTGTCGACAACCTCGGCCATCTTGCAGCAGCCGGCTCCTCGTTGCGCTTTCGGGCACACTATTCCCCTGTCACACGATTCGGAGGCGACACTGCCGTGCGCTCGGCCCTGCGCGATGTGTGGATTCCGCGCGAACCCTCTCTACAGCAGCAGCGAGGGCCGGCAACGCATGACGAGAGGGCCGCGTCTCAGTGTAGCGGGCCTGGTTCTCCTCCTCTTTCTACTCAAATACGACCCGTCGGGCCGCTTCCAGCCTCTTGAAAGTGTCCCGCACGACGACTGGCAGCGCCAAGTGGTCGGGCGGTGTTCTGGCTTTCAGGTTGAGTGCTTCTGAGAAGTTCTCAGAAGCCCCGAGCGGGTCGGCCACGGGGTTTCATGTCGCGATTGGCACCCCAACGTGCGTTTTACTGCCATATAGTCCCCCAGACATCATAGGAATGGTGAGAGATGTCCCCCCCGCCACCCTGTCGGGTGCGGTTCCATGGGGCCCGGGGTGCCCGCCCGTGTTCTCGCTGGGATTCCCGGGAATCCACCCTTGTCCTCCGCAGGGCGACCGTCAGTGGACACATGGGCCTTATCAAGGGGGCGGAGGCGCCTGGAGGAGCTACAGACCCCAGGGCCCCGGCAACACCGCCCAACAACCTGCTGCGGGCTGGACGACCGCCCCACCCTCCCAGGGTGGGTGGGCCGCGCCGGGGCCGCAGCACCCGCACGGCGGCTGGACGCTCGCGCCTGGGCCGCAGCTCGGCGCGTGGACGTCCGCCCCCCCCCCGCAGCCGGGCGGTTGGACGACGGCCTGGCCCACTGGGCCGCACTCGGCGAGCGCGGGGGGGATGGTCGTCCCTGGCAACGCGAACCTCCACTTCGCACACCACGGCATGATGCCACCTTGTATGCCTGCGGGCCCTCCGTACGGGGATGGGGGGCTCCAGCAAGGCTGGACGCCGGGTGGGAAGCACGCTGGGATGGGGCCAGGGGGCGTGAGCCAGCAGGGGGACGGCAAGGGTAAGAAGAGGAGGCGGGCGGGCAAGAGCAAGGGAGCGCAGGGGCAGGGACATGGTGACGCGGACGCGGGCAAGGCGGGGGAGGAGGGCTTGACACGTGGCCAGGCGGGGGGTGAGGAGGGGATGGTCCCCGAGAGTGCCACAAGTGCGAAGAAGAAGGCGGCGGGCGCGCCGCTGTCGGACTTTTACGCCAAGGATATGCCTGTCGTTCAAGCAACCGGGACTGCCGCGGAGGAGGTTGAGGCGCGGCAATGGAGGGAGGCGCGACGGAAGAACTTCCCTGGAAGGCAGGCAGCTGACGCGTCGGCCCAGGCTGAACGGCAGCGGCAGCTTCAGCTGATCCTCCGGACCCAAATGCGGCTCGGCCTTGATAAGGCTGCCGGGACGACGGACCTGTGTCGGGCACTCCCGCAAGGGGTCGTTGAGTCCACTTCGACTCCGGACGTGGGGGGCGTCCCCTTGGCGGGCGTTTCTCCAGCGACGGTGGGCAGCACTGTGGGAAAGGGCGCTGGAATCCCCGGGAATGGCCCACGCATCGGGAAACGGGCCAAGGTGGGGTTCAGCGGGTGGGGCGCCAGCGCGTACCGGAACGACGGGACTCTGGTAAGACTGCTCCAGAGACCGCGCTGTCGCTGGCCGGCGCCCCATGCGCTTCTGGCACGAGCCTTAGCATCACGACCGCTTTGCACCACGCAGTTGGAGAAGCTCCTTTGGAAAGAGAAGAGGAGAGACACGGCCAGGATGCTGCAGCTCTGTCGTTTCATCGTCGACAACGGGTTCTTCGACGACCCGCACGCCGAGTTCGTGTACCCCAGGTCTCCCCCCGAGCCGACGGGTCGTCTGCCCTTCGCCGACCCTGAAGTGAGCGCGGAGGAGGAGGAGGAGGACTACGGCGATGGCGACGGTCACGAAGCTGCCAGCTAGTGCGGTATCCGGCGGCTCGAGGCCGTTTCAATAACGTTCCTGGGCCCCTACTCGGCCGACTCGTTCGTGATCTTCGGCACCCGAATGTAGGGTCCGTCCGTTGATGGGGCCGCCTTCAGGAGGGCGGCCTTGCCCTCGTAGTCCACGGCGACGTCCTCGCGGAGCTTGCTGTCGGAGTCGCACGCGCGAAGGGCGGGCGGCACGCCCTCCACGTCCACCCCGGCGAGCTCACCGAACCACTCGACAATCGACTCGATCTTGGGAGTGTAGTCGGCCACCTCCTGCTCAGTGAGCTTGATGCGGGCCATCTCCGCAAGCTTGGGCACGTTGGGCTTGTCGACAGAGCCCGAGCTCCCCGCCCGTGGCGCCTGCCCCGCGGCCCGCGCCCCTGCCCGCGACGTCGCGCAGAGCCCCCTCGTGAGGCGGCCAAGTGACTGCATGACGTCCCCTCTGTCTCGTCGCGTCCCTGCCTTTCCGCAGCTCCTGCACCCAGCGAGCGGCGAGTGTCGTCCGGAATGGCGCGTCGTCTCGCCACACGGAGGCGGACGCAACCGGATTAACGCGGCTGAGCACCCGCGGCAGCAGGGTCACCGTCCCTCATGCCCGCGCCCTCAGGAGGTGGCATCGGCGGCCGAGGCGCGCGATTTGCGGGAAAGGGGCCACTCCCCGGTCTCTTATCGGCACTTCATGTACTAGAGCGCACCTGTAGCGCAGGTATGCTGCTGCCCGCCGCACTGAATACGCAGAGACGAGGGAAAAGCTGCGTGAGACCTCGCCGCGTTATCGGTCGAGAACCCCGGAAGAGTGACGCTATCCCGCGAGAAGATGGAAGCGCAGATCGATTGCCGCATGGAGGGGGCGTCGAACGCAGGGGAGGGCCGCTCAGCCTCCCCATCCCCATCCCTCGGCTCCCGCGTTTCTCTTACACGGGCGCTTCGCTGGTCTTCCGCTGGAAGCTTGCAGGTGCGTTCGCCCGCAGAGTAGCCGCCGAGCGCGGCGGCACTTTGGCATGCTAAGATGTTTTCACACCAATCGGAGCAGCCCAGTCACCGCCAAACCCACCCGGACAGCGGATCTCCGCTGCCCCTCTCACAGGAGTTCGCGGCTTCCTGCCCGGAGCGGGACCGACACACTCTCCTGAGGAGGGAGCGCTGCAACTCACTGTCGAGCAGAAGGGGGGGAGACATCTCCTCGCGACACTCTGTGCCCTCCCGCGAGGCCGTGATCCAGCCAACAAAGCTCTTGCGAGTTCAGGATGTTCCCGCGGACGGCGCCCCCGAGCCCCAGGGGGATCGCTCTGGCGCCCTCCGCGCGTCGCCTCGCCGCGTCGGTGGGCCAGGGCGCGCGGCAACGGAGGGTGCACCCCGCGCCGCGTGCCGCAGCAGGGGGCGCACCGGCCCCCCGGGGGGACGAGCCGGCCCCCGAGAAGACCCCTGAGGAGCTCCTGCAGGAGGCCTTGTCCAAGGCCCAGGACGCGGCGAGCGACGCGGAGACCAGCCTCGGGTCCCTGCACGAGCTGGAGAGCGCGACGAAGATGCCCTTCTTGCACAGGCACATGCGCGCGATCGTCATTTCCGTCCTCGTCGCCAAGCAGCTCGGCTTCGCTGCTGTAGTGCTCGTGGCTCTCCTGGCCGTGCAGCGGTCCCCGGTGGCCCTCAAGGCCGCACTCAGCCTCGCCGGTGCGACAGCCCTGGCCCTGAACGGGAAGGCGAAGGGTGAGTTTGCCCGCGTTGGCCTCGACGCGTGGCTTCAGCTCATACAGCGTGGGCCGTCTCCTGCGATTCCCATCGAGGTCAGAGCTCCTCGTCTAACGCAGCCTATCGCTCAGCGTTATCCCAATGGCACGCCTGCTTTGCTCCGCTGCAGGGAAGCTGACGGCCTCGGGCGCTGCGGCGGCGTTCTGCGTGGGCGCGGCGTCCCTCTTCTCCTCAACTCGGGCGGCGTGGTGCCTCGTTGCCTTCTACCTGGCAAGCTCAGCTCTGACCAAGGTCGCCGCGGAGGCCAAGGGGGAGATCGCGGACGAGTTTGAGGACAAAGCGGGTAGGAACGCTGTGCAAGTGCTGTGTAACTCCCTCATCCCCACCGCGGCTGCTGTCGCCTTGGGCGTCCTGTCGGGATGGGTCGAGCTCCCTGTCGGGCAAGCCACAGCCCAGCTGACGTCCCCGGCGAGTGCGGCGCTATGGGGCGCGGTCCTCGGGTACTACGCGTGCTGCTGCGGCGACACGTGGGCCTCGGAAGTCGGGGTTCTCTCCCCCGAGCAGCCTCGACTCATCACGACTCTCCGCCCTGTCAGAGCTGGGACCAATGGCGGCGTCACTCTTCTCGGTATGGGGATGAGCGTGCTGGGGGGGACGTTCATCGGGGCTGTTTTCGTGATCGCGTCACTGCTCACTCCCTCTGCCGTCGTTGGCGATGTCGTGGCGCAGGCCGGGCGCCTGGTGGGGCTGGGCACCGCGGCGGGTCTGGCGGGGTCCTTGATCGACTCGGTGCTTGGAGCCACGGTGCAGTTCACAGGCTTCGACATGAAGCGCCAGAAGATCACCGGAACACAGGGCGAGGACGTGGCTCACATCTCGGGACTTCCCCTGCTCGACAACAACGCCGTGAATCTGGTCAGCGCGACGTGCACCGCTGCCCTCTGCGCGGCTGCCTGTGTGAGGCTGTTCGCGTGACATTGAAGCCGCAAGGGAGGGAGAACCAGCACTTTTCTAAGCGGGTGCAAAGGAGATGGTCGACGCGTGCCGAGGGGACAGCGCGTGCCCCCCCGCCCCTGCGGCCTTCGCAGCCTTTCCCTGCCCCTCGTCCTCGGAAGCCAGTCGCCAGGCCACCCACCGGTAGAAGTCACGCCACGCCAGCTCGAACCACGCCCAGCCCCCCCGATCCGCGCCCGCGCACAGCTTGGCGTAGACCATGCGCGGGGACAGGCAGCCCTGGCCAAGGTACTCGGCCAGCGTCATGCCGCCCTCGCCCCCCCCCGGGTCCCGCAAAAGGCCCCCGACGGACCTCAGCTCCGGGCGCCCCCCCCCCCCCCCCCGCCCCTTCC
>Ga0181583_10003532_pt1 | contig 11467 bp, 8 predicted proteins | sample 071ome_31_FD_132461 | JGI IMG/M metagenome (GOLD analysis project Ga0181583, IMG submission 132461) | Coastal salt marsh microbial communities from the Groves Creek Marsh, Skidaway Island, Georgia - 071405CT metaG (megahit assembly) | ecosystem: Environmental > Aquatic > Marine > Intertidal zone... | reverse complement strand
TGGTATGATAACGGCAGTATGATAGTGAAGATGTATTTCATTAATCAGGTTCCGTTCACTTTTGATGAACTTCCTGATGGACATTTAATGGATAAGGATTTAATAGAACTTGCCAATAAAGAAACATCCTTTGAACCAGAAGACTTATACAGAAGTTCTTTCTATCTGATAGATGAGGAAGTGCATCCTTGTTTATTCCCAGTGGAGTTGGAAAATCCAGAGGATATGCCAGAAGACGAGTATTATATTTACGATGAGGAGGATTTGATGGGTTAATAAATAAAACATAGAAATATCCTGGACGCAATATTCCGATGCCTCTTAATAAGCTGGAAAATTTTATTAAGAATACAGAAGGTCGTATTCTTTATGTTAATCCCAATGACCTTGACGCTACTGATGCTGTAGAAAATCAAGGCAACTCTCTTGCACGTCCTTTCAAAACAATTCAGAGAGCGTTAATCGAATCTGCTAGATTTTCTTATTTGAAGGGAAGTGATAATGATATCACAGAAAAGACGACTATTCTTCTGTTTCCTGGCGAACACTTAGTTGATAATAGACCTGGTTATGCAATCAAAACTGTAGGCAGTACTGCTACTACAGTCTCTCCAGCTGGTTCGGAAAGTTCAGCTACTACAGAACTTTCATTAAATTCTAGTTCTGTTTTTGACTTAACACAGTCTGCAAACATTCTTTATAAGTTTAATAGTGTTAATGGTGGTGTTGTCGTTCCTAGAGGAACTTCCATCGTTGGTCTAGATCTTAGAAAGACTAAAGTTCGTCCTAAGTATGTTCCTAATCCAACTGATTCTGGAGTAAACGCCACATCAATCTTTAGAATCACTGGTGCCTGTTATTTCTGGCAATTTTCGTTCTTTGATGGAGACGAAACAGGTTTAGTTTATACTGATAGTGTAGACTTTTCTACAAATAATCAAGCAAAACCAACATTCTCTCACCACAAACTTACTTGTTTTGAGTATGCTGATGGTGTCAATATAGTAAATGGTTATGATTTGACAGACTTGGACATGTATTATGCCAAGTTATCTAATGCGTTTAATACCGAAACTGGTAGAGATATTGATCAGAAATATCCAAGCAATAGTCTTGGTTTCTCCAAACAACGCCCTGAGTGGGAAATCGTTGGTGCTTTTGCAAATGATCCAATCAATATATCAGCAATTATATCCGGAACAGGATCTGGTCCAACGGATGTAATTACTGTTACTACCACTTCTGATCACAATCTAACAGCAGATACACCAATAAGAATTAGAGGTGTAGACGTAGATGATTATAATATTTCCTCAAAAGTTCAAAGTGTAATTAGCTCTACTAAATTTACATACACTATTCCTAGCGTAAGAGTTGATCTTCCCACACAACCAGGAGTTTCTGGTGCAACCGTAACTATTGAAACTGATACTGTTTCTGGTGCATCTCCTTACATCTTTAATATCTCCATGCGTTCTGTATGGGGTATGAACGGTATGCACGCTGATGGCGCTAAGGCATCAGGTTTCCGTTCGATGGTTGTTGCCCAGTTCACTGGTGTTTCTCTGCAGAAGGATGATAGAGCGTTTGTAAAATATGATAAGACCTCTCAAGACTACGATAAACTTAGCATTAGTAAAGTAACTGGATCATCTTTACAATCTGGTTCATCGTCTCTTGATAAGAATAAAGTATATCATTTAGATTCTAACGCAATTTATAGAAGTGGTTGGGAATCAACACACATTAAAGCGTCAAACGATGCATTTATCCAAATTGTTTCTGTCTTTGCAATTGGATATACCAAACACTTTGATGCAATAGCTGGCGCTGACTACAGTATTACCAACTCAAACTCAAACTTTGGTCAACTATCACTTGCTTCTTCAGGATTCAAGAAAGAAGCATTTGTAAAAGATAATAAAGGATATATTACCTCAATTATAACACCAAAAGCAATTGGTAGTGTAGATGAAAATATTGATTGGATATCAATCGACGTTGGTCTTACAACATCGGTAGGTATTACAAGCCATTTATATCTCTATGGATACACAAATGAACAGGATAAACCACCTGTAATTGTTCAAGGATATCGTGTTGGTGCAAAAGTAGATGAGAAGATTTACTTTAACGATAACAATTCAACAACATATTCTGCCAACGTTTTGATGGTTGATAATGAAATCAGCACGACTGGTTTCACAGTAGCAGAAGGAACAAATACATCATATAAAGAATATTCCGTATCTTCTGTTGCTACAGATGGATCTGGAGAACTGACTATTGGATCTAACAATCTTTTAACCGGTGAAAAGGTTATCTTGATCAGTGATGATGCAGATCTTCCAGAAAATATCATCGAGCACAGAGTATATTACATCATTGATAATGGTGATAACAACATAGTTAAATTAGCATCTTCACTTACAAATGCTGTAAATGGATCTAATATTGCTCTCTATGGTGGAACCAATCTCAAGATTTTAAGTAGAGTTTCTGATAAAGATTCTGGTGATATTGGATCACCAATTCAGTATGACGCATCGAATCAAAATTGGTTTGTTCATGTAAATACTGGGAATGATATTTACAATGCTCTCAATGTTGCAACGCTTGGGGATAGAACAAATACATCATACTTCAAGAGAAAAGAAGATGAGAGGAGTATTGACGAGAAACTTTATAAGTTTAGAGCAGTAATTCCAAAAGAATTTGACAACGTAAAAGACCCAGAAGAAGGATTTGTTATCCAAGAGTCTTCATCGACATCAAATACTAAATTCTCTCCAGCATCCATTGATAGCAGTGATTATGACTATAATAGAAATCCAAGATTCATCAGCACATGCTCAGCATCCTCTGGATCTGTAGAAGTAATTTCAGAATTGCCACATGATCTGAAAGTTGGAAATAAAATTATTGTAAGAAATGTGACTAGCAGTGATAATACTGCTGGAACTATTAACGTTGGATATAATGGAACATTTGAAGTTACATCTGTCATTAATGACAAAACATTTACATATTCAACAACAGATATTGATGGAAAGGTTCACACTCCAGGATCATTCACCAACGACACTTCATCGAGAACAGTAGCACTTCCTAGATTTGAAAGGAATGATCTTAAGAGTAACTACTATATCTACAGAAGTGATGTTATTACACCTCACATTTATAATGTCCAAGATGGAATATATCACTTCTATGTCTTAAATGCTGACAATAGTGTTCCAGTAGAATTTACAGACTTTAAGTTTAGTCAGAACGTTGCTAATCTTTATCCTCAACTTGATAGAGATAATATAGATGATAATCCAGAAGCAAGTAAATCTTTTGCGAAGAGATCTCCAATCGGTGAAGTAACAACTAATGATCTTAAAAAGAGTCTCACTAGAGAAACTGCGGATAAAATTTTAAAAGATTTTTCTGTAGGTATTGCAATTACCAGCGTATCAACAAATTCTGGAATTTCTACACTTACCTTCGATAAAGAACATAACTTAAGTGGAATTGTCACATACAGCACTTTTGCTGGTGGATCTGGATATTCTCCTGGAACTTACTATAATGTAAAACTATTCAATGATGGAACATCCACTTGGGATGGAGCAACTGCGAAAGTTGTCGTTTCTGCTGGCGGATCAATTACTGGTGTAGATATTCTTGCTGGTGGTTCAGGTTATACTGATGGCGAAGAACTAGATTTTGATACTTCTACTATTGGCGGAGGAACTGGAGCTGGAGTTACGATTACTTCCAGCGGAATATCTACAGTAATTGGTAATACCGTTCAAATCACCGGTGTTGGAACTACATCTGGTGGATATCATAGAATTGTTGGAGTTCCAGGTAAGAATCAAATTGCTATTGCAGTTACAACTGGAGATTCTCAAGTTGTTTCTGGTCAATATATGCTGAATATTGCATCAGAGATTGTAGTTTCGTCAACTTCTTATTCATCAGCAAGTGGAATCTCAACATTCACAACTTCATCTGCTCATGGTCTTAATGTTGGAAATAGATTCAGCGTATTAGATACTTCTAATCAGAATCTTGGAGATTATCTGGTAATATCAGCAACGGTAACATCATTTACCGCTAAGACTGATGCTTCCTTGTCTGCGAAATACATTCTGAAACATGCAATGTCCTCAAACAACAGGACATCTGATGTTGACGGTGAGAATCTTGGATCTAGAGGATTTACTTTCTATGACAATGAAACTTTAATTCTTGGGGCAGGAGTAACAACAGGATCTTCACTTAGAGTTTCTATTCCAAATTCTGGAATTTCAACAACAACTAGATTTGAAGTTGGATCTTACATCCAAGTTGATAACGAGATTATGAGAATCACCAGCAGCACTTTGTCTGGTAGTTTTAATGATGAGATTAGCGTTATTCGTGGATCTCTTGGAACAGTTAAAGAGAATCATAGTAATGGATCACTCGTTAAGAAGATCAAACCACTCGCAGTTGAGTTCCGTAGACCTTCTATCGTTCGTGCATCTGGTCACACGTTTGAGTATCTTGGTTTCGGTCCTGGTAACTACTCCACTGGTCTTCCACAAGTCCAAGTTAGATCTCTAAGTGAAAAAGAGGAGTATCTTGCTCAAGCACAAGAGAAGAGTTGTGGAATCATTGTTTATACTGGCATGAATAATGATGGTGACTTCTTCATTGGTAATAAGAAGATTAACTCTGCAACTGGTAAGGAAACCAACTTCGATATTCCAGTTTCTACAATTACTGGCGAAGATCCTTCGAGATTGAGTGTTGTATTTGATGAGGTTATTGTTAAGGAAAGAATTCTTGTTGAAGGTGGAAACTCTGGAACAGTTCTTTCGCAATTTGATGGACCAGTTAAATTCAACAAAGACCTTAGAATTAATGCTGAAACAGTAATTACCGACAATCTTAGATTAAATGGTGGAGAAGAATCAACTTCCACAACAACTGGTGATATGACGGTAGTTGGTGGAGTTGGTGTTGGAGGTAACGTTACTATTGGTGGATCACTCAATGTTACTTCTGGAACTACATTCTCAGGAATAACAACAGTAGGTGTTTCTCTGCTTCCTGACACTGATTTTGGTGCAAATATTGGATCATCATCTAAGAGATTCGATGATGCTTATTTTGGAAACATCAAAATTGCTGTCACTGACAATAACACTATTGATACTTCATCTGGAGATCTCAAACTAAATGCAATATCTGGATCTATAGTTGCAATTCAAACAAATACAACAGTTACTGGAACTCTCCAAGTAACTGATGATATTACTGCCTTCTGGTCTTCTGACGAAAGACTGAAGGATAACATTACTCCTATTGACGATCCTCTCTCTAAAGTTCTTTCAATCAGTGGTAATACATTTGATTGGAATGATAACTCAAGAAAGACTGGTAGTCATGATGTTGGTCTGATTGCACAAGAAATTGAAAAAGTCTTACCTGAGGCTGTTATTGAAAGACCAGATGGATACTTAGCGGTTGATTATATCAAGGTTGTTCCACTGCTTGTTGAAGCAGTTAAAGAACTTTCCGCTAAAATTGATTCTCTCCAACAAAACTCCTGATAAATAACTAAAAACCATATAAGATGGCAAATTTCAGGAAGTCTTTTAACTTTCGTAATGGTGTCCAAGTTGATGATGATAATTTACTCGTAGATAGTGTTGGGAAGGTTGGTATAGGTACCACCATCCCAACGTCATTATTAGATGTCAGAGGAAATGCAAAGGTTGTTGGATTAGTAACTACTAACAATCTATTTGTTACTGGTGTTTCCACTTTTTCTGACGTAAAAATTGGATCTGCAATAGAGATAGAATCATCAAGTGGAATTGTTACTGCAACTTCCTTCTATGGTGATGGAGCAACTCTTTCAAATCTTCCAACCTCACAATGGGTTGATGTTAATCTAGGTTTAGGATTTACATCAATTTATGCTCAAGGAAATGTTGGAGTGGGGACAACCAATCCATCAAATGCTTTCCAAGTTGGTGGTGATCCTTACACCGGTGAGAATGGAGTAGGATTTAGTTCTGTAACTGGAGGAGTTAGAACCTCTGGTGTTATTACTGCCACAAGTTTTGTTGGATCTGGGGCAGGTATATCATCTATTAATGCATCTTACATCTCAACGGGAACTGTTGGTCTGGATAGGTTGCCAGTCCTGACAAATGCAAAATTACCAACTTCTATCTCTGTATCGAATATAACTGCTACTACTTTTAGTGGAAACTTAACGGGTAATGTAACTGGTGATCTAACAGGTAATGCTGATACTGCGACAAATTTCCTTGGTAATCCTAATATTACTGTAACTAGTGTAGGATCTACTAACATATCAGCATCCGGTATCATCACTGCAACCACAAAATTAAACGTGGGAACAGGTGGAACTTCTATTGTTACCCTTTCTGCTGGGAAGATTGGAGTTGGATCTGAAAATCCAACATCGGATATTCAGATTAAAAAAGCAACCGGATCATTACTAGAAGTTATCTCTGATAGTGGTCAAGCAAGAGTTAGTGTTGGAAACTCCGTTAACGCTGGTAAAAGTAGCGGTTTAGTTAAATTTGAAGCAAATGACCTTTCTCTTATTAATAATGATAATGAAGGAGACATTAATTTCCTACTAAATGGTAATGGTTCTTCTGGAACTGGCAAGTTCTCTTGGCAGGATGGAAGCACTTTTGTTGAAGTAATGAGTCTTAATTCGGGTGGAAATTTCTCAGTTTCTGGGATTACCACACTTGCATCTGCTGGTGGTATCACTACAACTGGTGGTGATTTTTATGTAGGAAATAATTTATATGTAAGCGGAAATATTGATGGAACAGTTGTTCTTCCAACTGTTTTTAGCGGAAATGTCAATGCCACTTCTGGAGTTTCAACATTCGTAGATGTAACGGTTAGTTCCTCTTTATTAGTTGGATCTGGTTCTTCATTGGGAATTGGTGTAACTGATCCATTATTTGCTCTCGATGCAAGAAATGAAACTGCTTTATTTGGAACTATTGGTATTGGAACTGATGCAGTTTATAGCGGTTCATTGCTTACGGCATACGGAAACGTAATTGTCGATGGTAGTATTGGAATTGGCACAACATACATTAATCCTCTTGGAGGATATGTTCAACTATATGCACCTTTAACAGAGATATATGATGGACACGTTAATCTAAACTCAAATTCCACAGTTGGTTTTGATACTAGCAATCCAAAAGCAGTATTCGACTTTTCAAATGTTGGGGCTGCCACAACTCGTCCAGTAATGATTGTTCCAAATATTAATAATAGTACAATTACTGGAATTGCTGCAACACCAGCTGGTTCTGTCATCTTTAACACCACTACATCAAAATTCCAAGGATATACGGGAACTGCTTGGGTAGATTTCCATTAATAGAGGTATAAAAAATGACAGTATCGGTAGCAACAGCAGGTCCATATTATTCCACTGGCGAAATAAAGTTTAGTGATTTGAGAAGAGACTTTCGTGCTCAACAACCAAGAACGTCTTCTGGTGGAAGTGAAACAACTGACCCATCTCAAGACTCAGGTGCAATTAGTGCAGTTGAATTGCTTAGAAAAACATCCACAACTGATACAAATCCAATAGTTCCAGATTCTACAGAAAATGCCTCTATAGGATCATCAACAAACTGGAAATTATCACAGTTTAGAAATTCTATTAAGTATTATTATATTTCACAATCTGGAACTAATACTAACCTTGATATTGATGCTCAAAGTTGGAATTCAAATCTAGGTAAGAATATTGTCAAGCTCATGTTCATTGATGGAACTTGTGGGTCTAATGATGCAGCAGCTGCTGCTGTTGGTTTAGACGTTACTACATATAATTTAACCATTAAAGTTAATGGATATATTCTAGGTGCTGGTGGTAAAGGTGGTGGAACAACTGGCGCACCATCCATAAGTGGTCAAAAGGGTGGTGATGCTCTTTCTATACAATCACCTAGTGGTAATAATATAGTTGTTGGAGTTTCTACAGGAGCAAGAATATGGGGAGGTGGTGGCGGAGGAGAAAAAGGATATAATGGATCTCAAGGATCTGCTGCCACCTGTGTAAAGAGTGAGCAATTTAAATCTGGATGTCAGCAAGGAGCAATCTCTTGTCCCGGTGGTTGGAGTCAAACTGCTTCATGGGAGCAATGTTGCGAAGAGAAGAGAGGATGCAATGCCAATTATTGGTATAGAATATGTGAGCTTAAATATACCACTGGCACTCCTCCTGCCGGTTATGGTGGAGTTGGAGGTCTTGGAAGAGGATATAACAACCAAGCAGGTTCATTGTCTGGAGGCGCCGGAGGTGGAGCGCAATGCCCATCTTGTGCTGGAGGATATTCTCAACAAGGAGGATCCTGTTCGACTAATGGTGGATATGGTGCTAATGGCGGCGCCTGGTCAAAATCTGGTGGTAACACATCTAACTCTGGAAATGGTGGGGCTGCTGGTAGAGCAATTACTGGATCAATTTACAGTGTTACAGGAACACTTAATACAGACACAATTAAAGGAACTTATACGTAACCATAAATATTTTTAACTGAAACTATATCAAATGTCTGAAGAAAAAAATTATCCTTCCCTTTTACAGCAGGGAAAAAATCTTGCCGAGTTTTCGTTTGAACTGATCAAAAATGCCATACAAACTGGTGCCCTTCATGTTTCTGATGAAATAAAGAATCAGAGAATGGAAATTTGTAGGAATTGTGAAAAATATGATTCCAGACAAATTAGATGCACTGAGTGTGGATGTTTTTTGGAAAATAAAACAGGATATGCACTAGATTCTTGTCCTTTAGGTAAATGGAGAGAATCTGATAAGGATTGGATGGAAGAAAAGTTTGGAACCTTAATTGAGAATATGGAAAAAAATGAATCAGAACAATGAGGAAATTGTCCCATTCAGTTCTATGTTTGTGGTTCCATATCTTCAACTAGATGTAGAAGATTGGGATAATAAAAAGAAAAAATTATTGGAATTGATGGGTAAATGTAATTTTAGAAATCCAAATTCTATATTAGAGAGTTCATTCTATGATGAAAGTTCAAATAATCATAATGACATAGTTGAGTCTATATTTAAAGAAGAATTGAGTAAGGCAAAAAGATCTTTTGGATTTAATCGTTACTCTATTGTATGTTCTTGGTTTCAAGAGCAAAGAGAAAATATGTTTCACGTCATGCATGATCACGGTGCAAATAAAATATCTATGAGTTGTGTCTGCTATATCGAATATGATCCTTCAGAACATTTACCAACTCGATTCATATCACCATTTGTAGACTCTTTTACTTTTTCCCACTTAAACTTCATGCCACAAGTGGATGAAGGGACAATAATATTTTTCCCTGCAAATGTATTACATCAAACACTACCAAGTCCTTCAAATAAACCAAGAAAAATAATTTCATTTAACATGGAGTTAGAATGATAGTTTTTACAGAGAATAAGTATCCTATTGCCAAAGATATATCTTGGGATGATGTTATTGAAAAAATTTCATATAAATCCTCAAAATTATCAGTGCTTTATCAAAATTCACCAGCAAATCTCCCTACTTTTTTTATAAGAGATGATTATTATCCTGGTTCTATTGGAGAAGTGTTTGATTCAGTAAGTCGAGATTGTGGTGTTGAGGTGATGCATACTTATATTTCTTTTGCAAATAATAGTATGACATTTGGAAACCATTATGATCCAGTGGATGTCTTATTAGTTCAAGCGAAAGGCAGCACTTCATACCGCTGCGAAGATGTCACATATACTTTAAATCCTGGAGATAGTTTATTCATACCAAAAGGATTATACCATGATCCAATAGTTTCTGGTCCGAGAGTAACATTAAGTTTCTCTTGGGAATAACAAATAAATATTTTTTTATTGATGTCTTAGATATGTTGGAAAATCTTGTAGTTGATAATTTCTTTGATAATCCTGATGAAATAAGAAAAATAGCTCTTTCTAGATATTATAGATACGGAAATGATAATCGGGGAAGAAGTGGATGGAGAGGAGAAAGATCTTTCCCAATTCGATCTCTAGATAAAGTTTGTCCCTGTTGTCAACAGGAAGTGGATGCGGATTTTTATTCTGAGCAGAAACTTTTAATCGAATATTCTAAAAAAATATTTGATATGTGCAAAAAGCATTTTGATATTGGTGAGTTTAATGAAGAATATACTGTAACAGCATATTTTCATATTGCTACTGAAAAAACATTGGACTCTATGCCATTCTTTGATCAAAGTAAGTTTCACCAAGACACTGGACCTATAGCAGGAGTGGTATATCTAACTCCAGATGCGCCACCAAATGCTGGAACATCTATTTTGTATGCAGAAGAAAATAGAATTGTAAATGTAGAAAACAAATATAATCGTTTAGTCGCATATAACGGACATAGAATCCATGCTCTCTCTGATGCCTTTGGAACAACAAGGGAAACGGGAAGATTAGCATATACATTTTTTATCCATAGTGCTCTAGATCCTCTTCATTATGATTAGGGCTTGACACACTCATAAAATCCCTGTAGACTACCTTTGTCCCGGTTGAAGATGAGATTCTGAGCTCTTATGGAACTTAACTATAAAGTAATTGATAACTTCTTACCAGAAGAAGATTTTAATAACTTACAAAATCTAGTTATCGGTAGTAGAGATAATCATGATTTTTATTGGTATATGATTACTGAAGTTGCCAATAGAGTTACTCATGAAGATTTTGATCAAAAAACAGAAGACCAGTTCTGGAACTGGTATGGAGCTCATCGGATTTATGATGTAGTTCCATTGAGTTCTCATTTTAATTATATTGCAAATCTATTTTTTAATAGATTAAATTTTAAAGCTTTAATGAGAATTAAAGTTAATTTCTATCCTTACACTTCAGAAGTAAAAGAACACGGAAAACATAAAGATTATAACTTTAATCATAAAGCTGCTGTTTTTTCATTGAATACTTGTGACGGATTTACAAGAATGAGTAATGGAGATAAGGTAGATAGTGTTGCGAATAGGATAGTATTCTTTGATGGATCAGAATATCATAATTCCTCTACAACTTCTAATGCTAAAGGAAGATATAATATCAACTTTAATTACCTCTAACCAGTTAGGTAACTGTCACAGAGCCCATCGGTAGCGTCTCCACCATGCTATAATAGTCCCATACGCGATGAGATCTGTGATGCAACTCCGTCCCCACCAGCAGGATGCTCTGACCGCTATGCTGGCACACAACAAGGGTCAGGTCATCATCCCTACGGGTGGTGGTAAGACCATGTGTATGATTAAGGACTCTCTTGATTTTCTTGATGCCTGCGATCGTGGCATCGTGGTTGTGGTTGCTCCCCGTATTCTGCTTGCTGAGCAACTCTCTGCGGAGTTCCTTGAGTTTCACACTGATGTTGCTGTG
>Ga0181583_10003527_pt1 | contig 11476 bp, 13 predicted proteins | sample 071ome_31_FD_132461 | JGI IMG/M metagenome (GOLD analysis project Ga0181583, IMG submission 132461) | Coastal salt marsh microbial communities from the Groves Creek Marsh, Skidaway Island, Georgia - 071405CT metaG (megahit assembly) | ecosystem: Environmental > Aquatic > Marine > Intertidal... | reverse complement strand
GAGCTGGCGAAGTGGCACCACATGGGGATCACGAAGCACTGGTATCACCTGAACAGTGGCGGCGGGTCGATGAACCTGTACCACCTCGATCACCGCGAGACGTGGCGCGTCGATGCGCAGACCTGCCGCGAGGAGAACAGCGAGGCGTTCGCCGGGCTGCACGCGGCGCAGGCTACGCCGTTCTACATCTTCGACGAGGCGTCGGCCGTGCCGGACAAGATCTTCGAGGTGCGCGAGGGCGGGCTGACCGACGGCGAGCCCATGACCTTCGACTTCGGCAACCCGACGCGGAACACGGGCCGGTTCTTCGAGAACATGCAGGGCAGGTTCCGGCACCGCTACATCCGCCGCCACATCGACAGCAGGGACGTGAAGATCACGAACAAGCGGCTGTTCGAGGGCTGGATTGACGACTACGGCATCGACAGCGACTTCGTGAAGGTCCGCGTGCTGGGCCAGTTCCCGTCGGCTGGCGAGCTGCAGCTCATCCCGACGGCAGACGTGCGCCGCTGCATCGATCTGGAAGCGGCGGTGCAGCCGCACGATCCGCTGGTCATGGGGGTCGATGTGGCCCGCTTCGGCAGCGACCAGAGCGTGATCTACCTGCGGCAGGGCCGAGACGCGGAGAGCCAAGGCATCCACCGCTTCCGTGGGCTGGACACCATGCAGTTCGCAGCCAAGATAGCCGAGGTCGCACGCGACAAGCAGCCCGACGCCATCTTCATCGACGGTGGCGGCGTGGGCGGCGGTGTCGTGGACCGCTGCCGGCAGCTCGGGCTGGATGTCATCGAGATCAACTTCGGCAGCAAGGCGACGCAGCCCGGATACGCCAATCTCAGGGCGCAGATGTGGGGCAACCTGCGCGACGCTATCAGGGATGGCATCCGCCTGCCAGACGATCCAGACCTTGTGAGCGACCTGACTGGATTGGAGTACGGCTACACCCTGCGAAACGAGCTGAAACTGGAGAGCAAGGAGGACGCCAAGAAGCGCGGCCTGCCATCGCCGGACCTCGCGGACGCCTTGGCTTTGACCTACGTCCTGCCCGTATATCCGTCGCGCATCGGGTTCCAGAGCGCCACCGCAGCCACATCTGCAGAGTACGACCCGTTTAGCTAGACGCAGACCACAATCTGTAGTATTGTCAAGCCACAATTTGCGCAAATTGTGGGGTACAGGGCGTGGGTGTGCAGGGTGGCCTCAGAGGCATCTTAGAAAAAGAGGGTTACCTCAGCCGTGACCCCAAAGACCCGGCGCCCCAGTTTCAGGGGTTTGGCTACGGAGCTGCTATGTCTGATTACCGTGCGTCCAAGAAGCAGGCAGGGTCCAGCCCCGCTGCCGCCCAGCCGAAGGCTGCACCAACACTAGCACGTCCGGGCAAGCGCGTCCGCACAGGTCTGGGCGAGCCTGCCAAGACCGCAGAACGCACGCTGTTGGGGAACTGATATGGGTACGACGGCTAGTCTTAGATCTGTTTACAAGGATTTTGGTCTACCAGATCCCCTAGGGTTTGGCTACGGCGCTGCTACGTCCAAGAAGAAGGCGGGGTCCAGCCCCGCTGCCGCCCAGCCGAAGGCTGCACCAACAAAAGCACGTCCGGGCAAGCGGGTCCGTACCGGACTAGGCGAGCCTGCCAAGACCGCAGAACGCACGCTGTTGGGGAACTGATATGGGCACGATGGTAGGTGCTTGGGCGGAGTTGGGGATGCAGGGGGCGCAAAGAGCGGCGAAGAAGGCTGGGCTCAAATACGCGACATACTACAATATGGACACCGGCGAGGTTCGCGGTCCAAAAAGGGACACACCTTCCAAAGCACCGGCCTGCGCCCCTGCCGCCAGCAGCGCCCCCACAAAAGCACGTCCGGGCAAGCGCGTCCGTACCGGACTAGGCGAGCCCGCCAAGACCGCAGAACGCACACTACTAGGGAATTAAGCTATGGGCATGTTCTCCGCGCCGAAAGCGCCGCCGCCTCCCCCGCCGCCTCCGCCGCCGCCTGAGCCGCCGAAGAGGGTGGACCCTGCCGTCTCGCAGGCACGACGCGACGAAGTGCGCCGCGCACGCCAGCAGAGCGGTATTGGTGGAACTCGCGTAACCGGGTCGCAGGGCCTTCTAGACCCCGCCTCGACCACCGGCCGCACGCTACTAGGCGGTTAGCATGGCCGTACACATGGGATCGAAAGATGCAGGCGGGTCGCTGATGAACGACCCGTTTGCTGGTGAGGACGAGTACCTGCCGAAGCTGCACCTCGAAGAGGAACAGCTCGCTGCGCTGGGCGACATTGGTGACGTGGGCGACACCCGCGAGATCCACTGCAAGGTGCGTGTCGCGTCGGTGTCGAAGGGGCAGGACGGCTCACGCGCTACACTTGAAGTGATCGAGATGGAGTTCATGGAGGACGACAAGCAGGGCGCTGCTGCCGACCGCATGTACCCATCGATGAGGGCCTAATATGCCACTGCCAAGCGTTGACAATCTCCACACGACTGTGCCCCTCAAGGGCAAGAAGTCTGCCTTGTATCGCCGCTATGTGAAGCTGGAGAACGACCGTTCGTCCTTCCGCTCGCACTGGATGGAGATTACCGACTACTTGGCACCACGGCGCGGCCGCTACCTGATCGAGGGTCAGAACAGCCGAGGCCGCAAGCGCACTACCAAGATCATCGACAGCACCGGAACGCAGGCCCTGCGCACGATGGCCGCCGGCATGATGTCCGGCATGACCTCACCCGCACGGCCGTGGCACCGCCGCAAGGTGCGCGACGAGCTGATGGATGACGGCGAGGTGCGCCGCTGGCTGTCTCAGGTCGAGATGGTCGAGCGGGCAATCTTGAACCGCTCTAATTTCTACAACTCGATCTACACGGTCTACACCGAGCTGGGCGCGTTTGGCACGGCACCCCTGTATCGCCAGCCATCCTTCGACCAAGTCATTCGCTTCCGCCCCCTGACTGTCGGTGAGTACGTCATTGCGGAGAACGATCAGGGCGAGGTGGACACACTGGGCCGCCACTTCACGATGACCGTGGGGCAGATCGTGCAGAAGTTTGTGTACGACCCCATGACGCAGAAGATGGACTGGACCGGCGTCAGCAAGGCGACCCGCAAGCTGTGGGACCAGAGCAACTACGACGAGCTGGTGGAAGTCGTGCACATGATCGAGCCGCGTCTGATGGCTGATCGTGACTACGACAAGAAAGACGCCCGCAACATGCCGTTCAAGAGCTGCTACTTCGAGCTGGGCGCGGAGAGCGACGAGCTGCTGATGGAAGGCGGCTACAAGCGGTTCCCTGCCTATGTGCCGCGCTGGGACGTTCTGAGCGGCGACGTATACGGGCGCTGCCCCGGCATGGACACGCTCGGTGACGTGAAGCAGTTGCAGCACCAGCAGAAGCGCAAAGCGCAGGCCATCGACAAGATGGTGAACCCGCCGATGGTTGCACCCACCAGCTTGAAGGGCAAGCCATCCACGGTGCTGCCCGGACAGACCACCTACGTTGATCCGCTGCAGGGCAGCCAAGGTTTCGTGCCCGCGTATCAGGTGCAGCCCCGCATCAACGAAATGATGATGGACATTGCGGAGGTTCAGGAGCGTATCCAGCGCGGCTTCTACGCCGATCTGTTCGCTATGATGATTAACTCCGACCGCCGCCAGATGACCGCCACAGAGGTGGTGGAGCGGCACGAAGAAAAACTAGTGCTGCTGGGTCCGGTGCTCCAACGCTTGAACGTGGAGTTGTTGGACCCGTTACTCGAAGATGTCTTCGATTACGCTCTGGATGCGGGTCTCCTCCCCGAACCTCCTGAAGCGTTGGCGGGTGAGGAGCTTGAGGTCGAATATATCTCGCTACTCGCACAGGCCCAGCAGGCTGTGTCCGCTTCCAGCCTCGAACGTGTCATGGGCTTCGCTGGCAACTTGGTCGCCGTGTTCCCAGAGATCGTGGATGGTATCAACAGCGACGAAGCTCTGCGTCAGTACGCAGACGTGCTCGGCACCAGCCCGGATGTCATCATCTCCGAGGAAGAGCTGGACGCCAAGCGGCAGGCGCGCGCCGAGGAACAGCAGCAGATGCAGGCGATGGAGCAGATCGGGCAGCTTGCTCAGGGTGCCAAGGTGCTCAGTGAGACCGATACGCAGAACCCCAACGCCCTGACTGATCTGATCGGCACCGGGACCACTGCTGTATGACCTATGACGCTAGCGACCCCGAAGCCATAGCTCGGGCAAAAAGGGAAGAAGAAGATGTTGAGAAGGATCTGGACTTCATTGTGTCGCAGCCTCGCGGCCGCCGTTTCTTGTATCACCTCATTTTTCAAACGGGCCATGCGTTTTCTCAAAGCTATGTCCCCGGTAGCTTTGATGCGACGGCTTACAACGAAGGTGCGCGCTCTGTTGGGTCGGTGATCCAAGAGCAGTTGCGTACCCACAACCCGAAGGCGTTGATGCAGATGTTGGAGGAAAACCACTTCGATGGTTAACCCGACGCACAGCTACCCGCCCAGTGCGGAGCCGGGGCCGTTCAACCTGAGCCGCCACGCCCGTATTGGTTTGCACGAGAAGGCTGACGGCACGTTTGTCAACGCCTCTCCGGGGTCTCCCGTGCCTGTGTCGATCTACGGGGACGGCGGATCTCTGGTCATTGATGGCGAGCACGGCGCGCTGCTGACCATGAGCCTTGAGCAATATATGGTGCATCAGGGCAAGGCGTTCGTGTTCACGTCTCAGTTCACGCTGGCTGCCGGGGCCACCGTTGATTTCATGGGCGTCACTGGCCCCACCAGCGACGTGCACTTCCGCAACTACGACGTGACCAGCTTGACTGGCCCAGTCGATACATTCCTTTACGAAGGCACGACGTATAGCGCGGCCGGCACGCCAGCCAACGCGGTCAACCTGAACCGCACCTCGCTGAACACGCCGACGATTAGCATTTACGGGTCGCCCACGGTCACTAGCATTGGAACGCTGCTGAGCACCGCGACCTCTACTGCCGGGGGCAACAAGACCGGCGATACCACGGGCGGCCTGCCCGTTGAGTGGATATTGAAGCCAGACACCGCATACACGCTGCGTGTCCACAATATCGACCAGCAAGATGCCGACATGACTGCCGTCATGTTTTTCTACGAGCCATAGAGGAGATAGAGATGGCCGACGAAGAAGTAGTTGAGACACCTGCGGAGGAGCCGGTAGAGGCTGCTCCTGCAGAAGCTGAGGTGGCTGAGGAGACACCCAGCGAAGAGGAATCCAGTACCCTGCTGTCGGGTGACGGGGGTGAAGGAGAAGGTGAGGACACCTCAACCGGGGCACCGGAGGAGTATGTGTTCACACCGCCAGATGGCATTGAGATTGACGAAGAGCAGATTGAAGCGTTTGGCGAGTATGCCCACGGTCTCGGTTTGTCTCAGGATCAGTTTCAAAAGCTCATCGACTTTGAGATTGAGCGTTCTCAGAAGGCTCAATCTCAGATGGCCGATGCTTACACCGAGCGCGTCTCGTCGTGGGCTGAGGCCACTAAGGCAGATAAGGAACTTGGAGGCGAGGCGCTCAACGAGCATCTCGGCCTAGCCAAGCGGGCAATGGATGCGTTTGCTAGTCCTGAGCTTGCGAAGCTGATTGATACGCCCTCCGCAGAAAACCCTGATGGGTTGGGTCTGGGCAATCATCCCGAGGTCATCCGCCTGTTCTATCGCGTTGGAAAAGCAATTTCTGAGAGCGATCTGGTCACCGGGGATAGTAAGGTCGAAGGTCCGGCTAGCTTGCAGAAGATGTATCCAACGATGTTCAACTCTGCTGAGTAAAGGAGCTACCAATGGCAGTCCTCGGCACCACTAACCCGACGCTCGCTGACCTCGCAAAGGTCACCGATCCCGACGGGTCTATCGCGGACGTTGTGGAAATCCTCAACGCCACGAACGAAGTTCTCATGGATATGTCTTTCCTTGAGGGCAACCTCACGACCGGCCACCGGACCTCGATCCGTTCCGGTCTCCCGACGCCGACTTGGCGTAAACTGTATGGCGGCGTCCAGCCGACGAAGAGCCGCGCGGTTCAGGTCACCGACAATACGGGCATGATGGAGGATTACTCCGAAGTCGATAAAGCCCTTGTTGACATGGCCGGCAACCCTGCTGCTTTCCGTCTTCAGGAAGACCGTCCGCACATCGAAGGCATGAACCAAGAGTTCACGTCTACGCTGTTCTATGGCGATGAAAGCACCGCGCCGGAAGAGTTCACCGGCTTCGCTCCGCGTTACAGCTCGCTGTCCGCTGAGAACGGTGACAACATCATCAACGGCGGCGGCAGCGGCTCGGACAACGGTTCGATCTGGCTGATCTGCTGGGGTCCGAATACCTGTCACGGTATCATCCCCAAAGGCTCGAAGGCTGGTATCCAGCAGCGCGATCTTGGTGAAGTCACCATCGAGAACGCTGACGGCAGCAACGGCCGTATGCAGGCGTATCGCACGCACTATCGCTGGGACGTGGGCCTGTCGGTTCGCGACTGGCGCTATGTTGTTCGTATCGCCAACATCGACCGCTCCCTGCTGACGGCCGACATCTCGACGGGTGCGGACCTGAACGACCTCATGCATCAGGCGTGGACCGAGCTGCCGAGCACCTCGGCTGGTCGCTGCTCTTGGTACATGGACAAGCAGGTCATGTCGTTCCTGCGTCGTCAGACCTCGAACGCTGTCCAGAACTCGACCCTGTCGGTCGATATGGTCGGTGGCACGATGCAGACCTCTTGGGGTGGCATCCCGATCCGTCGCGTCGATGCGCTTCGTACCAACGAAGCCACCGTATCCTAAGAACCCATACAGAAGGGAATATATCCATGATTATGGACGAACTTCTTGAGTTTGCGGATGCCACCGCGCTCAGCACCGCCGGAACGGGCCTCGCGGCTGTCGGTGATGTTATCGATCTCGGCGCTACGCCGCAGGATCTTGGCAATGGCCGGGGTATGTATCTGGTCATTCAGGTGGACACTGCTGTCACCTCTGCTGGCGCGGCCACCGTGTCGTTCCAGCTCGTGTCTGACGGCAGCTCCACGCTGGCCGCTGACGGCTCTGAGACGCTGCACTATGCGTCCGCAGCCATCGGCAAGGCAGATCTGGTTGCTGGCTATGAGCTGGTCATCCCGGTTCCGCTGGAAGGCAGCACTGCGTACGAGCGTTATCTTGGTATTCAGCAGAATGTCGGCACTGCCGCGCTGACTGCTGGCAAGATCAACGCCTTCCTGACCTTCGATCCGAAGGGCTGGAAGTCGTACCCGGACGCAGCTAACTAAGCTACGGTGGTGGGGGGCTTCGGCCCCCCACCATTTCATAGAGGAGATATATGATGCCTACCGTAGTGTTTAAGGAAGACTTCTTTGACGGCAGCCGCCGGTATCGTGCAGGGGAGCCGCACGATGTACCCGACGATCTAGTCCTGCCGAAGTTCGACATCGACAGTATCGATGGCAAGCCGTTCAACCGCCCTGCGCGAGACTACAAAGCGACACCGCAGCGTAAGACGCGCAGCAAGTCAGAGGACTAAGCTATGGCGAGCAAGGTTCAAATCGCGAAGCTGGCCCTGCAGCATATCGGTGACCGCTACGACATCAGTGACATTGCTGAGGCGACACCGGAGGCTGAGCAGGTAAACCTGCTGTTTGACGACACGCGAGACGCCTTGCTCCGCCAGCATCCTTGGGCGTTCGCTACTAAATATACATCACCGGCTTCGCTCAGCGGGACTGCACCGGGCCACTGGGATTATATGTTCCAGTATCCTACAGATTGCATCCGGCTCTTGGGTATCATCAACCCGCTGGGCGAAGACCAACCCAAAGTCAAGTTTGAAGTCGCGCGCAACAGCACCGGCGACCGTATCTTCATGTGCAACGAAGAAACGCCGCAGATCTACTACACGGCGCGTATTGAAGACACTGCAGACTACGATCCTGAGTTTGTTATGGCGTTCTCCTACGTTCTGGCAGCGCGCATGGCTATGCCGCTTACAGGCGACCGCAGCATTGCTGGCGACCTGTACGAGCAGGCTCGTGCTGTGCTTAGCCAAGCTGGGGCATCTGACGCTAACGAGGGTATCGAGGAGAGCAACCCTGACGCTGATTGGATTAGGGCGCGCGTTTAATGGTCAAAGTCATCCAGCCTAACTTATCTGGTGGTGAAGTATCCGATGCTATCGCTGCGCGCGTTGACATCGATAAATACAAAACCTCAGTGTATAAAGCGGAGAACTTCTTTCCGCAGGTTCATGGTGGGCTGACAAACCGACCCGGCCTCAAGTTTGTAGGCCCAGCCAAGGGGACGGGGGCTACGCGCCTGATCCCGTTCGAGTTCAACACCACCCAGACCTACATCCTAGAGTTTGGCAACGAGTATATGCGCGTCGTGAAAGACGGCGAGCAGGTGCTGGATACGGCTGTATCTCTGTCGATCAGCAACATCACACAGGCAAACCCAGCCGTTGTGTCGGCCAGCCCTGCACACGGCATGTCCGACGGTCAGAGCGTATACATCACCGGCGTGGTCGGCATGACCGAGCTTAACGGACGTACCTTCAATATTACGTCTCTCGGCTCCAACACATTCAGCCTGCAAGACAGTGCCGGCAACGATATCGACACCACAGGGTATACGGCCTACTCATCCGGCGGCACGGCAGATAAGGTATTTGAGCTAACGACGCCGTACCTCGAAGCTGACATCTTTGACCTGCAGTACGTCCAGTCGGCGGACGTTATGACTATTGTTCACCCCGGATACGCACCGCGAGACCTGACCCGGTCAGATCACGATGTCTGGACGTTGAACACGATCACGTTCACACCGAGCCAAGGCTCTCCGACAAACGTGACCCATGTCGTCAATTCAGGCGGTAGCAGCAGCTACGACTACGCAGTGACGGCCGTAAACGAGGAGACGGGTGAGGAGAGCCTGCCGGAGTTTGAAGCGGTTACAAGCGCCAGCTCGACCCCGGACAACACAATTAACTGGGTCGAACCTTCAGGCGCTGGCAGCTACAACATCTATCGGCAAGAGAACGGCATCTACGGATTTATTGGCCGCGCCGAGGGCACGTCGTTTAGGGACGAAAACATAGACCCAGACACGACTGACAGCCCGCCTAAAGCGCGCAACCCGTTCAACGCGGTGGGCGACTACCCGTCGGCCGTCGGCTATCACCAGCAGCGCCGCATCTTTGGCAACACGGATAACGACACGCAGAAGTTCTTTATGTCGCAGACCGCAAGCATCGCAAATATGTCGGTGTCTACGCCTGCAAAAGACGACGATGCTATTACCGCGACGATTGCGTCTCGGCAGGTCAACGAGATCCGGCACTTCATCTCGCTATCTGATCTAGTGATCCTGACTTCTGGCGGTGAGTGGTTGATCGAGGGTATCGACGGCGTGATTACCCCGACGGGTATCCAGCTCAACCCGCAATCGTACTACGGATCTACGACGTTGCCGCCCATTGTTGCTGGCGACATTGTGATCTACATGCAGCCCGGACAGACTGTCCGCGACATGGGCTACAAGTTTGAGAGCGACAGCTACAGCGGTAACGATCTGTCGATCCTCGCCCGGCATCTGTTTGACTACAACACGATGCTGGACTGGTCGTTTGCGCAGGCTCCGCACAACCTGATCTGGTGCGTGCGCGATGACGGCATCGCCGTGTGTATGACTTACTCCCGCGAGCAGAACGTGTTTGGCTGGTCTCGCCATACGACGCGGGGTGAGTTCAAGTCAGTAGCCTCCATCCGCGAAGGCGACGATGACTTTGCGTACTTCGTAGTAGAACGAACCATAAACGGCGTGACCAAAAAGTTTATCGAGCGCATGGTTACGCGAGATAACACTGATGTGCAGGACAGCTTCTTCGTAGACTGCGGCCTATCTCTTGACGAGCCAATCAGCATCTCTGGCTACACCAAAGCCAACCCAGTAGTCATTACCACATCCACCGCCCACGGTTTCAGCAACGGCGATACCGTAGATATCACGCGCATTAAGGTTGTGAACGACGATGCTACTACTGGCTGGGTGTGGGACACGGACCTTGAGGGTGCCGGGTATACAGTAGCCAACGTGACCTCTACTACATTCGAGCTGCAGAACAACGGGGCAGACGTAGACGGCACGGCCTTTGCGACATACTACGCTGGTGGCGAGGTCCGAAAGGCGGTCACTACGGTGTCGGGCCTGTGGCACCTTGAGGGGGCCTCTGTAGTCGCTCTAGCCAACGGCTATGTGGTGCGCGACCTAACGGTCACCAACGGCTCTGTGACGTTCACTGAGGGCGCTGCTAGCCGCATCCACGTCGGCCTGCCTTATACGTCCGAGATGCAGACCCTGCGCATAGACGGCGGAAACGTGGCCGACACGATCCAAGGGCGCGCCAAGAAGATCAGCCGCCTGACCCTGCGGTTCGAGCAGTCTCTGGGCGGCTGGTACGGGCCGGATCGTGACCACATGCGCGAGATCAAGTACGGCCTCCCCGCAAGCTGGGGCCAGCCGTCTTCGTGGCTAACTGGCGACAAAGATGTTACTATGTCGCCCAGTTGGAATAAGGATGGCTATATCGTTGTCCAGCAGCGAGACCCGCTCCCGATGACGATACTGGCCGTTATCCCAGATATTGTTGTGGGCGGTAACTGATGATTATTCGAGACACCGTTCCTGAAGACGCAGATGCGCTGCTGGATCTCGGCAGCCGTATGCACAAGCGCGGCCGGTTCAGCGACTATGCGATGGATTTTGGCCGTGCCCAATACATCTTTACCGAGATCCTCGGCAAGCCCGGTGTGTTTGCGCGCTCTGCTTGGGACGGCACGCTGCCTCTAGCCATGCTGTTTGGCGAGGTGACGCAAGATATCAGCATTGACGTGAACCTAGCCCGCACGATCCTGATGTACGGGGAAGGTGGTTTTTCAGCGGCCTCCGCTATGCGGAAGCTGGTCAAGGAGTTTGAGGTGTGGGCCAAGGGCGAAGGTGCGAACTGGGTTTGCCTCGATATTAGCGGTGGGGTTGACGACTACAGGTCGTCCCAGTTGTTCGCCCGCATGGGCTTCGAGCAGATTGGCTACCCCATGTTGAAGGAGGTCTGACATGGGCTTAGAGGTGGGTACTCTGGCTGCTATAGGGAGCATTGCTAGCGCGGGCTTTGGTGCTTTGGGCGCGATGCAGCAGTCGCAGGCTGCCAAAGCGCAGGCAAACTACCAGCGGCAGGTTGCAGAAAATAACGCCATCATCGCAAGGCAAAACGCGACTGCTATTCGGCAGCGTATGGAGGTTGCTGAAGATGAACAGCGCGAGCGGGTCGCCGCTACTAAAGGTAGCGCGGCGGCGCGACTAGCGGCTAACGGGCTGCTGGTAGACGATCCTGATGAAGAAAGCACGGCTGTCGGTCTTCTTGCTGATATTGCTGAGATGGGCGAGTACGACGTTCTGAAGCTG
>Ga0181583_10003526_pt1 | contig 11476 bp, 8 predicted proteins | sample 071ome_31_FD_132461 | JGI IMG/M metagenome (GOLD analysis project Ga0181583, IMG submission 132461) | Coastal salt marsh microbial communities from the Groves Creek Marsh, Skidaway Island, Georgia - 071405CT metaG (megahit assembly) | ecosystem: Environmental > Aquatic > Marine > Intertidal zone... | reverse complement strand
GTCTATTTTTTGCGACGCGTTGAGCGTCGAGGCCGAAAAATCAGGGGGGCACTCCTAAAACAGGGCCCCATCGCGATGTGCTTCAATCTCAACTTGCGTACCAGCGTGACCAGTTCCGTGACCGTGCTCAAGGGGCACACGGATGGGTTGGGCAGCGCCGTGTTCAGCCCGTCCGGTGACGCCGTGCTGACGGCGAGCTGGGACGGGACGGCGCGCCTGTGGGACGCCAGGACCGGCGAGCTCAAGGCCGTGCTCGAGGGGCACACAGATCGGGTGGTCAGCGCCGCGTTCGACCGGTCCGGCAACGCCGTGGTGACGGCGAGCTTGGACAAGACGGCGCGCCTGTGGGACGCCGCGACCGGCGAGCTCAAGGCCGTGCTCGAGGGGCACACGAGTTGGGTAAGCAGCGCCGCGTTCGACCGGTCCGGCGACGCCGTGGTGACGGCGAGCGACGAAAAGAAGGCACGGCTGTGGGACGCCAGGACCGGCGAGCTCAAGGCCGTGCTCGAGGGGCACGCGCGCGAGGTGACCAGCGCCGTGTTCAACCGGTCCGGCGACGCCGTGGTGACGGCGAGCTGGGACGGGACGGCGCGCCTGTGGGATGCCACGACCGGCGAGCTCAAGGCCGTGCTCGAGGGGCACGCGGATTGGGTGGTCAGCGCCGCGTTCAACCGGTCCGGCGACGCCGTGGTGACGGCGAGCTTGGACAAGACAGCGCGCCTGTGGGACGCCAGGACCGGCGAGCTCAAGGCCGTGCTCGAGGGGCACACGAGTTGGGTGCGCAGCGCCGCGTTCAACCGGTCCGGCGACGCCGTGGTGACGGCGAGCTCCGACAAGACGGCGCGCCTGTGGGATGCCACGACCGGCGAGCTCAAGGCCGTGCTCGAGGGGCACACGCGTCGGGTGTACAGTGCCGCGTTCAACCGGTCCGGCGACGCCGTGGTGACGGCGAGCTTGGACAAGACGGCGCAGATCTGGAGAGTCTCCGAGGCGGTCTCTCTTCACATCTGGCCGAAGAGGGCGGAGTGTACCATCTGCCTACGGGAAATTCAGGCAGGTTTCACCCTCAGCTGCGGTCATACGTTCTGCAGACCGTGCATCCAGACGTGGCTCGAGGACCATGGTACGTGCCCGCTGTGCCGCGAAATTTGTTACTAGCGGGCGTCCGTCTATTTTTTGCGACGCGTTGAGCGACGGGGGGTGGGAAAAGGGGAAGCGCCGAGGCGCCGGCAATGAGGGGACCTAAGCCTTGAGGGCGGCGACCTCGGCCTTGAGGGCCGCGATCTCGGCGAAGGCCGACTGGAGGGCGGACGTGAGGATGGGGACGAAGTCGTTGTAGCGGAGCACGATCTTGGCGTTCTCGGGCGAGTCGCCGTCGGCGGGGAGGCCGGCGTGGGGGGCGATGGCGCAGATGTCCTTGATGCGGGGGTCCGCCATCACCTCCTGCGAGATGAACCCGTAGTTCTTCCGGCTGCCGTCCTCGTTGGCCCACGAGTAGGACTTGGGCTTGAGGTCGCGGACGATGTCGGCGCAGAGCGCGGAGTCGAGGTCCTGGATGTCCTTCTTGAGACGGCGGTCGGAGGTCATGTGGACCTCCTTGGCGGAGACGTTCTCGTCGACCATCAGGCCGTAGTTGGAGGTCACGGTGCCGGAGACCGTGGGGTGGGCGAAGGCGGTGAAGCCGGAGATGGTCACGTAGCCGGAGAAGGCGCCGTCGGCGGAGGACACGAGGGTCGTGGCGCGGAAGTTGTCGGCGGAGACGGTCGACTTGTTGAGGTACCGCGCGTCCGTGTCGTAGATGGTCTCGGTGATGGGCTCGAGGAGGATGGGCAGGGCCGAGTGCGCGGTCGTGGTGTTGGGGAGCACACGGGTGTTCCCGTTGTTGTTCACGTAGAACACGGGGGCGAGGCCGCCGCTGGGGTTCTGGCCGTTCACGCGGAAGGCGGTGGTGGCGCTGGAGCTGCCGTGCACCTCGAGGGAGGCGGTGAAGGGGCCGCGGGCCTGCACGGTCGAGCGGGCGGTGTCGACGGTGCTGAGGGTGGTCACGGTGGCGGCGAGGTTCTGGTAGGTCACCTGCACGGACTGGATGACGGCGGTGACGTCGGTCACGGGCGTGTCGAGGGCGATGACGCCGAGGACGGATACGGGGCCGGCGGTCACGGGCACGGTCGTGGCGGTGGTGAAGGGGTCGACGCCGACCTGGTAGGCGACGGTGACGGTGAGGTTCCCGTCCTCGGGGGCGACGGCGATGACGTCCTTGAGGTCGACGAAGCTGACGGCGCCGGTGGCCCCGGACATGGTGAAGGTGAGCACGTCGGCGGTGAAGTCGACCGCGGAGACGGAGCCCTTGGCGGCGCCGGCGGTGCTCCAGACCTGGTTTCCGGCGGGGCCGAAGGCGGCGGCGACGGGGCTGATGTTGTTGGCGGCGTTGGCCATCGTGTTCATGACCTGGAGGGTCTCGAGCTCCGTGTCGCGCGCGAAGAGGTCGCCGGTAGCCGAGACGTACATGAGCGTCTCGGTCTTGTAGTCGGGGTCCACGACGGCGATGGCCTTGGCCTTGGTCGAGGAGACGCGGAGGGCGGCGGGCGAGGCGGTGGTGGCGAGGCCCTCGTGGTCGATGGACACGAGGGCGGCCGTCGACCCGCCGTCGACCTGCGGGGCGCCGGCGATGCGCACGCTGCGGCTCTGGTCGACCGCGAGGACGTCGGAGACGCCGCCGGTGCCGGTCGCGCCGCTGTTCACGCGGAAGAGGGTCTTGACCCCGTGGCCGCGGACGTCCACGCCGACGGAGCCGGCGACGTTCGTGCCGGTGGCGTTCACGGTGACCTGGCCGGTGCCGGTCACGCGGAGGGCGCTGAAGTAGTCGGCGTCGCCGGCGATGGCCGTGCCGGTGATAGGGTCCACGAGGGTGGCCGAGGTCACGGAGGTGATGCCGGCGTCGGCGAGACGGCCGAAGACGTCGAGGACGTTCTTGGTCTTGTCTTGCAGGGCCATGGTCACGGCGTGGCCGGCGCCCGAGGCGTTGGTGAGGGTGTGGATGAACAGCTGGTCCGAGATCTTGGCGTCGGTGTCGACGGTGGTCGTGGTTCCCTGCACGGTCAGGTTGCCGCGGATGACGGCGGACCCAGCGACGGTCAGGTAGTCGTTGGCGGTGTAGTCGACGGTGGTGTCCTCGACGTACCTCCCGGCCGAGACGGTGTGGCGCCCGAGGCGGAGGTGCCCGTCGCCCTCCACGAACATGCGGACGGAGGTGTCGCTCTCGAGGTTGAGCGCCATCCCGTAGGCGGTGGCGACGTCCACGGTGGCGGCCAGGGCGGCGTACTCGTCCTCGGTGGCGGCGACGGCGGCGCGGCGCACGGCCATGGCGTGCGCGGAGCGCCCGTCGAAGTCAGCGGAGACGCCGGTGATCTTGACGGAGAGGTGGTCGGTGACGCCGACGGCGGTCGACTCGACGCGGAGGAGCTCGGCGGCGGGCACGTCGACGGTCTGCTGGATGGTCAGACCGGCCTCCTGCGAGCGGAGCACGGTCCCCTGGGCGGCGGTCCCGACCTTGAGGTCGAGCTTGCTGCCCTTGAGGAAGGCGAGGGGCGTCTCCACGGCGGTGGCGGAGGCGTCCAGGAAGTGCACGGCCTCGCGGAAGGAGTCCGTCCCGAGCGTGAAGGTCGTCTGGGGCACGTGGTGGACCCACCCGGCCACGTCGACCTCGACGGAGGTGTGGGCGCCGCTGGTCAGCTGGAGCACGGTCGACTCGGCGGTGGCGTTGGTCGAGTTCACGCGCACGCCGTTCGCGTCGGCGGTCTGCGCGAGGAACTCGGTCTCGGCCACGGTGAGCTTGGCGTTCGTGGTCTCGATGATGGCGGCCACGGCGGAGGCGCCGTTGGCGGAGTTGAGCACGTGGAAGTGCGTGTCCGTGGCGGTGGTGAAGGCGCGGGCCGTCAGCGCGGTCTTGCCCTGGTTGTCGACCGAAAGGACGTCCGTGCTGCCGTACTGGAGCGCGAGGAGGCCGAGGTTCGTGTCGTCGACGGAGGTCACAGTCGCGACGGAGGTCCCGGCGGTCAGGCGCCCGGTGCCGGCGTCGACCGTGAGCGAGCCGCCGCGGGCGGCGACGGTCACCACGCTGTGCTCGGTGGCGGCGATGGTATTGTCCACGGCGGACAGGAGCACCGAGCCGCTCGCGACGGTCGAGTTGGTCACCATCTTGAGCATGGGCGCCGTAGAGCCGGCCTCGTTCTGGGTGAGGATGTCGGCCTGGTTGCCGATCTCGACGGAGGCGGTGCCCACGGCGAGCTTGGCGAGCTTGCCGGCGGCCTCGTCCGTGTTGGTCACGTCCAGGGCGAAGTCGGCGACCTTGGTCGCGGCCGTCATCTTGCGGTCGAAGGTCCAGGCCGCGGTCTGGGCGGCGCCGTCGTTCCACGACTGGGTCATCGACAGGAGCGTCCCGACGTTGGCGTCCGTCGAGGAGTTGGTCACGGTGAGGGACGTGCTCTGGCCGGCGTGGTTGGCGGGGGTGGTCAGCGACGTGATCGTGACCTCGCCGGTCTCGTTCACGGCGAAGCACTCCTGGAAGGAGGGGGTGTTGGCGGCGGCCGCGCCCGTCGCGTTGTTGTAGGACAGCGACAGGAGGGCGTCCCCCGCGGTGATGCCGCGCTGCTGCACGGTCACGGCGGCGCCGGCGACGGCGCCCACGGAGACGTTGCCGTCGTTGGCCACGCGGAAGACCGTCAGGGGGAGGTTCGCCACGCCGTTCACGATCTTGGCCGAGCCGTACTCGGAGGCGGCGCCCGTGCCGGCGGACTCGATGGCCACGGGGAGGTTGCCGGAGTCGCGCTCCGTCAGGCGGAGGGTCACGGGCTGGGTCGTCGAGGTGAAGCTCTGGGGGGCGGAGTGGCCGAGCGACCCGTCCGTGGCCGTGACCGTGACGGAGTTCAGCACCGCGTTGGCGCCGTCGAGGAGCTCCACGAGCACGTTGCCGCCCGTGATGGAGTGGTCCTTGAAGGCCGCGCGCACGCCGCGGAGGTCCACCGAGTAGGTCTGGGCCGCCGTGTAGGTCTGGCCGCCCGCGAGGGTCAGGCCGAAGGTCAGGACGCCGCTGGCGAGGGCCGCGGAGCCCTCCGTCGTCGTCATCACGGTGACCTCGGCGTCGCCCGTCACGATGGCGTCGGAGTCGACCAGCTTGATGAGGTCCGCCGCGCCGGACTGGGTCACGACCAGCGCGTTGTCGGAGCCGTCGTTGTTCAGCACGAGCTTGTCCGAGTACTTGACCTCGGTGTTGATCTGGGTGGTCGCGCCGATGACGTTCAGGTTCCCGCGCACGGTGGCGGACCCGTTCACCGTCACGACGTTCGTGAGAAGGTCCGCGCCGGCGACGGTCAGGTCCGTCTCGCCGGCCTCCGTCACGGGACCGATGGTCAGGTGCCCCGCGGTGTCCACGGCCATGCGGTCCACGTTCGAGGTCTTGAAGAAGAGGACGTTCGACTGACCGAGGCGGTCGACGTGGATCTCCGACGTACGGGTGGCGTTGTAGATCGAAGAGATGGACCCTGCGATGAAATCCCCGCCTACTAGGAGATCCTGGGATACGACCACGGCGCCGGAGCCGCTGATGGTCGTGCGCCCGGCGCGGTCCTGGGTCAGGGCCGCGGCGCCCGTGTTCGACAGGTCGATGGCCTTGTTGCAGACCACACCGAGCCCGCCGGAGGCGCCGATGCGCATCCCCGACTTGCCGCCGAACAGACCCTCATTCCCGATCACGGCCCCGGTGGACGCGATCTCCTCGGCACGGATCGAGCGGATGATGGGCGTCTGAACCGACATTCCGGGGCCTGTTCTGCCGTCAACGAGAGAAAAAAACGGGCCGCGGGGTAAGACGGATGTGGCAGCTCCTCCTCTTTGCCGTGCTGGCGGCGGCGCTCTTCGGCCTCCGCGAGTTCTCGAGCCTCGAGACCCGCAGGCCCGTCGCGCCCCCGGGGGGGCGCGGACCCGGGACGGTCGTCGCCCGCGCGGGAGACCTTGAGTTCGCGTGGCTACACTTCGACCCCTTCGAGCGCCGCGTCCGGGCCTCGTGCCGGCCCGGCTCCTTGGACGACGACCTCGTCCCCGTCCGCTTCTTCAACTGGGACCGGGACGGGTTCAAGAAGAAGGTCCGCGATGTGGTCATGTGCCCGCTCCCGAAGGACAAGGCGAAGAAGGAAACCGTCGTGTTCGACGCCGGGGGCAACGCGCCGCTCGCGGAGTTCGCGCTGGGGGGCGCGAACGACTACGGGGGCCTCCCGGACCCCGACGCGACCATGTAGCGGACCCCGACCAGACAGAACTTTTTCCTGCTCGTCCCCAGAGACATGTCGGATCGAACGGAGATCCTCCTCATCAACGCGGGCTACTTCGGCGCGATGACCGGCGCCGCGCTCGCGTTCTGGGGACTGACCTCCCTGGCGCGATCCAATCCCGACGGGCTCGTGACGCTCATCTTCCTCCTCTCCGCCGCCGTGTTCACGTCCTTCGGGATCCTCCTGTACGCGCGGGCCTCGTGCTTCCGCCGGACGACCCTCCGCGCCTTCCTGGCCGTCGCCATCCTCGGCGCCGTCCTCAACCTCGGCGCGAGCGTCCCGTACGCGAGCCGCGCCATGGCGCGGCTCGGCCGCGGCGGCGGCGGCGGCGGCGGTGGCGGCGGCGGTGGCGGCCAGAGGCAGGAGGAACGCTAGTCGTCCAGGAGGACGGAGAATTTTGTCAGGTCGGGGTGCACCGCGTCGTAGTCCTCCTGGCTGACGGCAATGAGCCGCTCCTCGTCGGCCCCGCGCGTCCGTCCCTCGGCCGGCGCGCGCCGCCGCCGGGGGGGCGCGTGCGCGTCGGCCAGGGGGAACGCGGGCCCGGCCTCGGGTCTGCGGTATCCGAGCGACACCGCCGGCGGCGCCGCGTCCTCGGAGCAGGACGGGCGCAGGACCGCGCGGACGACCCGCGCGGACACCGAGGACGCCAGGCGGGTCCACTCAGGCGGGACCCCGCGGCCGCGGCCGCGGCCGCCGATCAGGATGCACGCCACCGCCGCGCGGGGACCGCCGTCCCGCAGGACCTCCCGCGAAACCTCCGTCTCCCCGAACCGCGCCACGACCGCCGCGTGCAGCGCGCGGAGCGCGCGGACCGCGCGTCGCGGGGCGCCCGCCTCCCGGAAGCAGAAGGTCGCCGCGCAGTGCGGGCGGAACGGGACGAGGTGTACCGCCGTCTGCGCCACCGCGGAGCCCCAGTCGCCGACCAGGTCCCCCGCGACCGGGGCGCAACACGGGGGAGAGCCCACCGGAAGGCGGAGGCACTCGGGGCACGGGCGCCACTCACGGTCGCGTGCGCAGTCGAGGCCCGCCACGGCCGCCGCCGTGCAGACGTCCGCCAGCTCCCGCGCGGAGACCACCGTCCCCCACGAGACCGGGACGCCCCCGGACTCGGCGTGCCGCGCGAGTCGCAGGAGCACGTCGCGCACCGCTGCCCTCCGCCCCGAGCGCACGACCGTCCGGAGCGCCTCGCGGGCGGCCTCTGCTGCCGCCTCGTCGGACATCCTGGACCCCGTCCTAAAAAAGCGAAAACCTCACGGGCGCAGCATGAAGAGCAGTCCCCCGTAAGACAGGACGATCTGCACCGAGGCGAGGACGCGCGCCGTGGCGGAACGCGCCTGGATGTCCCCATAGCTGATTCGGCACTGGGTCTGGAGCGAGAAGTACAGGGGGTTCAACACGGCGGACCCCTTCCGCAGGTGCTCCGGCACCAGGAAGTTCGATTCGAGCCCGAGGAGGCCGTACAGGGCGGCGAAGGTGAGCAGGAGGACTCCGTTGTAGGCCAGCGCAAAGCCCACGCGGCTCGCGGGATCCAGCACGGCGGTCATACTCAGGAGCGGAAACTATCTTGAGGCCTCCTCGAGACGTCGTAGATTACGCGGGGGACGGGAGCGCGTGCAGCATCCCGCAGCATCGAGTCTTCCGTCACATAGGCACCCAGGATCTCGCTCTCGTTCTCGCTCTCGTTATCGCTCTCGCTCTCGTCGTCGGAGGAGACGTCGGACTCGGAGATGGAGCCGTCGGAGTCGACCTGGAAAGCGGTGTGGCTCCACAGCCCGGGCTCGTAGAAAGTGCTCACGACCAACTCGACCGGGACCTTGAAGCAGAGCGGGTCAAACGGCATCGGGGAGAGGACCTTCCCCACCTCCTGGAAATTCGTGAGCTCATTGAGCAGACTGTTCCCGGGGAGCACCTTGTCGACGGTCGTCGAGATGATCCGCCCCTGATCGAGGAATACACGGCCGGTGGTATGTTCCCAGTGATCGTACAGCCGCTCGAGAACGCCCACGCCGATCGCCGGCCCCATCTCGACTTCGTTCTCGCGAACGTCGCTCGACGGCGACGAGAACGCGACCTCGTACTGGATCCGCGGGTCCTCGTAGTCACGGACGCTGACCTTGTCAATGGTCACCTGGACAGAGCAGAGCGTCATGTCCGCGGGGGCCACCGTGCGGAGGACCTCGGCGGGGATCGCCCGTGCCACGATGAAGAATTTGAGTTTGGTCTTTGCAGCGGGCTTCATCTGCCCCCACTGGAGCTTGACCTTTCTCGGGGTGAACGCGGCAGACGACAGCGGCAGACCGTAATCCTCCTGCGCCACCTCCCGCAGGGTCCGATTCGTGATTCGCTGGCGGGCCAGTATCAGCCCCTTCCCGTGGGGGGGGGAGCGCGGCCTGGCCTTCCCGAAAATGTAGACCGGGGCGGTCTTGTCGGCCCGGCGGAGGATGTGCCCGCCCCCCTCGGTGAGGGTCGGCCCCAGGAAGATTTGGTGGGACGGGACCTTCCAGAGGGCCCTCTCCTGGGTCTTCTCCCTGAGATCCTCAACGGTGACGGGGGGGCACTTGTCCGTCGTCGTGTACTCCTTGGCGACCTCCCCCGACATGCGGACCTTCTTCCAGGGGCCGATTCCCCAGTTGTCCGTCACGTCCTCCTGATGCCGCGCTCGCTTCCTGGCCGGGGCGGCCAGGAGCGGCCGGCGACCGGGAGTGGTGGCCCGGGCAAGAGCGGCGGCTTGGTTAGGGGCGGCGGCGCTCACGGTCGCCGGGCCGCCCTCGTGGAAGAGGTTCTCGGCGCAGAGGTTCTCGGCGGCGTACTTGATCCGGGCTGCCGCCCCCTTCAGCTTGCTTAACTCGGTGGTCCAGCAGCTCTGAATGCGAATGTCCACAGTCTCCCTGGCGAGTCCGACGAGGTCGTTAATACGGATGCCCAATTCGCGAGCGGTCTCCGTGGCGAGTTCCTCGACAAGTTTCTCTTCCCCCGTCTGCAAGAGTTCCCCCCACTTGGCGAACTTCCCGTCCGTCACCATCCGCCGAGCCGTGCCCAGCAGGGCCCACGCGAGGACCTTGACCCCCGTCGTAGCTTTGCCCCACTGCAGCACACGGTCGAGCTTGGCCGGATTCGTCTCCTTGATCTTCTTCTCAAGCTTGACGTTGTCTCTTGTTCCATTTTGACGGCGGCAGAACATATCGTCCACCATCTTCATACAGGGCTGGCTTACGGCTTTGTTCGCCGCATCGAAGAAGGCCGACAGGAGACTGATATTGTACGGCTTCTCCTCGGGGGTCTGCGGCCCGTGGAACAGGTCCTCGAGCACCTGCGCGGATTTGCGCGGGAGGGCCGCCGATGCGCGCGTCGCGCGGGACCCGAGGATTTGCGGATTCGCGCGGGAGAGAATTATGCGGGAAAATTAAAATTGTGGCGCGTGCGCGCGAGGAGAACCCGCGGCCGCCGAAAACGTGATTGAGAGTCTGCGAGCGTAAATTAAGAGCAAGGATCTTCGCCTCGAATCGCGAATTCAGATGTTAACGCGCACATATGGACACATATGGAGCCCGGATCGTGTTTGCACTCCAGGGCGCGGGCGCAACGACGCAATTCACCTCTGTGGGAGTTGTCATCGCGCGTGGTCTTCTGCGCTCGGTATCGAGATACCCGAGGGAACGAGTGAGCGCATATTTTTAGCTTTAATTTGGCCACTACGCACGTAAAATGCCCTCCCCGCCCACCACGCGGGCGCCCAGCGCTCTCTCCTGTCAGAGCACACTGACGTCTTCTCCGAATTCTTTGCGCGCGCTAGCGGCACCTCGGCGTGGACGCCCCGAATGCCCCTTTTAGACATATATCGCCTCATCGGGGCTCAGTTCGGGCCGCTTCCTGCCTTCACGCCTTCTCCCGCGCAGAAACGTGGCACATCCGAGCCCCTTCCCCCGCCGAAGCCCGAAATCCTGGGCTCTCTCAAGAGCACGCGCCCCCCCAGGTGGGAATTCCACGAATCGCGCTGCTCGCGGGGAGGGGGTGAAGGGCGCGCGCCCGCCCCAGCGCGCCCCTGGGGGGTTCCCTCCATTTTTCGACAGCTGCCTGCCCACCTCCTTCCTTTCCACCGCAGCTCGCGACCGCACGGAGGAGGATGTACAACCAGGAACATGCCATGATCGCGGAACGGGTGGCCGCGGAACGGTTACGGCTCCCCGTCGGAGGCGTCCCCTCCGTGCTGAGCTCGCTGCTCCATGGTGGGAACGACGTGCCGCACGGACTGAACGAGTTCCAGGCCTTCGCGGAACTTTTTCCACTCCGTCACCTCAAGAACGAGAACGCGCTGCAGTGCATGAACGAACGGGCGGTCCTGCCTGCGCTGGGGGAGCTTCTGTCGGCCGGGGGCGTCCCGTTCGAGACCAAGATTGCGTGGGTCCGCGCCTTCTACTTCGCGTGGTCCGCCGAGGGCAAGGCGCGCGACGCACTGGCGTCGCTCCTGGCCCCGGAGCCCCAGTCCCCGCTCGTCCGCGGGGTCCTCGCGGACTGTCTCCGTCTCCACTTCCAGAAGTTCCTCGGGGACGCGTCGCCCAGCCCGGCTCGGCTGCTCCGCCTGGACCCGTTCATGTACGGCGTCCCGGAGGCGGAGGCGTTCCTGCATAAAGTCTACCAGTTCATGTGCACGGTGGAGGAGCGCCTGTCCCCTCCGTCCTGCGAGGACTGGGAGGGTCCCGCGGCGCTCGTGCCGGTCCTGCGGGAGGTGGGCACGGTGAGCCTGGAAGACAGCGACCTCCGGGTCTGCCCCTCGCCCTCGAGGGCGACGGAACACCAGCTCAGCGAGGAACGGGTGATCACGTTCGCGTGGCGCGAAGATTACGTGGACGAGACACTCGGGGCCCTGCGGGGTTGGCTCTCTGTCGCGCCGCTCCCGCGGACGATGTGTGTGACGTGGGAGCCCGACGGGTATGGCGTCGACGGGTCTGACGCCGGCATCGTCCGCGTCCGCATGTAGCCCCCCGGTTGTCCCCCGTTTGATTTCGGACTCGACGAGTCCGTAGAGCTCTCTCCGATTCAACTAGTCCCACCCGCCCGAGTCGTCGTCCTCGTCGTCCATCGCGGGCCCGGCCATATCGTCCACGTCGAAGTCCTCGTCGCTACCCCCCGCCCCCTCGTCCCCCTCGTCG
>Ga0181583_10003525_pt1 | contig 11477 bp, 7 predicted proteins | sample 071ome_31_FD_132461 | JGI IMG/M metagenome (GOLD analysis project Ga0181583, IMG submission 132461) | Coastal salt marsh microbial communities from the Groves Creek Marsh, Skidaway Island, Georgia - 071405CT metaG (megahit assembly) | ecosystem: Environmental > Aquatic > Marine > Intertidal zone... | reverse complement strand
GATTCATATGAAAGTATTAAATTGTCTAAAAATCTAATACTTTGTAAACAAGAACTGTGTAAAGAAAGATAATCAACCCCTTCATTTGATATAGAATTTTGAATGGCATTTTCAAAAAATTTTATAAGCTGTTGATAGTTTGTGATATGTTTCTTGTCAGAATCTGTTAAAATATCACTTTCATTAACTTTATAGTTATTAAGTTTAACTAGTTCCATTTTGCAACTCCTTTTCAAATTGTTATTAATAATAAAAAAAGAGCACGATTCGTAAACCGTGCTCTAATCAAATCACTAATTTAAATTAGCTACCTATTAGCTGTCGCGTTTAACAACAACAACAACATCATCAGCTTCAAGTTGGAATGCAAATTCCAAAGAATTTGTAGGATCAGCAACAATGTTATAATCTCTTGTTCCTGCAGATCTTTCAGATTGTGAACCTGAAATAAGTAATTGACCATTAACAAATACGTCAAGAGCTTTTCCTTGAGATCCTGCTATACTTAATCCTGTAATAGCATCACCTGCAGTAATTTCTGCTGGAGCACCAATTTTAACTTCAGCACCTGCAGCGTGAGATCCTGTAATAATACGAATTGCTTTTGATAAAGAATCAGCTGCAGTAGCAACTGAAGCCCAAGTTAATACACCACTACCATTAGTTTGAAGGTATTGATTTGATTCACCATTATCAGCAGGAAATGTCAATGTATAATTGCCACCGCCCTCTGTAACTGTATCTGGTGCTCTTAATGCAACATAACTACCGGCAGCATTAGGCGACTTAAGTCTTAACGATCCAGAAATTGCAACAAATTGAGAATTAAAAGTTCCATCGGTATGTGTTTCTACTTTCAAAGTATAATTGCTATTATCTGTATCATTAGACTTAATGAAAGAAAAAGTTTCTGTATTAGCTGTTCCAGCAATGAATGTTGAAACTTTACCACCTTGTGCAGCTGTAGCATCTTTACCAAATTGTATCAAACCTATGTTAGAATCAAGTAACAAAGCTTCATTAGCCGAAGATGATAAAATAAGACCATTTCCATTTTCACCTGAATCTGCTTGAATGAATCCAGCAGCAATTGTATCTTTTTGTAAGAAGATTTTTCCGCTGTTAGAATCTAACATTAAATCATTACCAGCCGATGAAGAAATTACTAGATCATTGGCAACAACTTTTATTTCACCTCTTTTATTTGCGCCGTTATAAACTATAAGATCACCTGCATTAACATTTTGGTAAGCTGTAGTTGTTCCAAAAGAAGACGAAGCTGCATCAGTGATAGATGTTGCGAAATTAAAGTCACTGTTGCCTGCATCATACCAGAGACCTGGAATTGCTTGACCAATTGAAGCTTTACCAAATAGAATACCTCTATCACCATTTGGAGAAGGATTAGATCCAGAAAATCCTAAACCAATAATAGAATCTTCAACGTTTAGATTTGTTGTGTTAATTGTTGTTGTGGCACCATTAACTGTTAAATCTCCACCAACTGTTAAGTTATTGGTAATTGTTGCAGCATCAGAATAAAAATCTGACCATCTGGTTCCTGTAACACCTAAAGATGAAGCACTGTTTGTACCTGGAACTACATCTGCATCAGTACCACCAATTTGAACCTGATTAGTTCCAGCAGTTGTAATATTAATAACTGTTTCACCCGCTGAATCTTTAAAACGTGTTACACCATTATTTAAAACTGCTATACGTTCAGTAGTATTACCAAAAACAGCAACTGTGGTTCCTACTAAATCTAATCTATTTAATACACCAGATCCATTAAGTCCTCTAATTGTTCCAAAGTTTCCACCACCAAATGCACTAGTGCCAGAAAAGTCTACAATACCATGTGATCCAGAGATAATACCTGCGGTATTATTGAAAGGTTCATCTGATGCAGCACCGTGAATTCTGCTAAGTGCAGCACCAACCATACCGAAAAGATCTCTTACATCAGATCCAGTTAATGAAGAGGCTGCAGCAGGTGTAACATACTGTTGTGCCTCTGTTTTTAAATCAACAGCTGAACCGGTCAACTGTTCTAATCTTATTTGTGTTCTTGAAGCCATTTTTTTCTCCTAAAAAAAATAAATTGTTTAAACGCGTATTAAACTCAACGAAAAATGACCAACAAAACGGCCTTTAACTTATCTTTTATAAGTATGAAGTCAAATTCATATTTTCAAGATTTATACAAGATATTTTTTAGATTCTTAATATGTGCATCAAAAAGTGCGGCCTCACTATTGACAAAGTCAACAGAAAGCAAACCGCCTTCATTGTTAGGATCTTCGAAGACAAATTTAAATCTTCCTCGACCGTCACGAGTTGCGGATTGCAGTTTTAAGCCCTTCATCATTACATAAGCGGCTACTCCAATATCCGACGTTTCAAATGTTTTCATACTATTCATAAGTATCTTTCACCTCAAGAAATACTCTGGTTAGTTGTGTAATTTGCCATCAAGAGTGATCCATCAGGCGGTAGTGACGCTGTCACAAAAAATATTACAGAACCGGTCACAGAGTAGTCTTGGAATGGTGCTCCTGTGATATCTGTTGCCGGCATCTGTAATTGACCATTGACAAAGACAGAAACGTTTTTGTTTGCTGTCGGTGAATAGTCAAGGGTAAATCTAGTATTAGATCCATCTGCCTCCCCTATATATTCGTTAAAAACGTAATTTCCATTATTATTAGTAATAGTAAAATTACCATTTGCGCCATCGTCAGTCGATGTTAGACCGTCTCCAGCTACTAAAACTCTCTCATTAGAGAGAGATCCTGTGTTACTTAAAACCAAATAAGACGCTGCGACATCAGCACCGCCTCCTGACCCACCACTTGTTCCAACTGTACTTATAATTGAATCTATAATGTCATCATTAAAAAGTGAAAAACCAAATTTAATACTTCCTGTCGTGTCTAGAAAATAGTCTCTTTCACCATTTGTTACCTGCGTTAAACTACCGGTATGTAGAAGTTGACCATTATGATGGATGTCAATTTTATTCTGGTCAAATTGTACTGTTGAAAAATCTACACCCGGGACAACAAGCGAAGAAAGTGATGCGTGTGAAGAAGTAACAAAATACGCAGTTTTTTCTCTACCTGTCACAGAAGAAAAAGTAGAAGATATTGTAATTGTACTTGGTCCTGACGTTAAGGTAATGCCAGACCCAGCTTCAATTACTTTAGCATTAGGTAACGAACCTGTTGCTGTTGTTAAAACATATTCAGCTGCATTATCTCCAGAACCACCTCCACTACCTCCTGACGATGACCCTGAGCTAATAACTTCTTGTGCCATCTTTCCAACATAAGCAAACGCTCTTGCAAAGGCTGGTATTTTATCTGCTTTATAATCTTGTAGAAAAAGAATACCATTGTAATAATCAACATTCCAATCAATATTATCTAGTAGCGGTATTTCATCACCAACACCTCCGCCTCCATCGTCTTTATATATTTTAATAATATAAGGATTAGGCGCAGTTTGTGAGAAAAAAGGAGGAATTAATTGTACTGTTCCTAGCGTTTCATGAACTAATTTATTATTATCAAAATATCCATTATTAGCTCTAGAATTAGAAGTACTGCTTTCATAATCTGAAGGAAATCTAAACTTGTAAGCATGTGGTCCTGATACTTGTGTATCTTCACCTGTATCTGATCCTGCTCCTCCATCTGGTGATGTATTATTTGCGTCATATGTTGTACCGGTTAAAACATCCAAATTAAATTGTATATATTCTACAGTTGCCGGACCTCCATTTGATGCACTTTGTAAAAGATAAAGTGTTTGCTCAGGTGAATCAGGTATTGCTTCACCAAATATCAATGAAGTTGCTGATTGGATATTTGATCCAATTAACTCTTCACCATCTGTTTTTAAATTAGATGTATGTGCCTTACCCAATAATTTCTTTTGAGCAAAATATGTAGCGGATGTATTAGTTTTACCTGCCATTATCCACTCCACGTAACTTGAATACGATCAACGTATCCAGTCCAGTTTTCTGATGCAGATATTTTAATAACAAAATACTCAGCACCAGAGGTTGTACCATCAACAGTGACTCCATTAAATGTACAAACATTTGTTGCACCATCACCATCGACTGTTGCGTCCGGATCTCCAAATAAACATCCATCTCCATCAGAAACATTTCCAGATCCTGGTGAAGCTGTCCCTAAGTCTAAAAACCCAGTTTTTTCTGGTATTTTAAGTTCAATATGTATGTTTTTATTTGCACCTAAGGAAGTAGATTTGCCAACAATTGTTGCATCACCATATAAAACTATAGTTATTCTTGCTAAATCGTTTGTTGTGGGATTTAAAAAACCTCTATAATATTCTCTAGTTGTTTCTGTTAAGGATGAATAATCAACATTTCCTGATGGTCCTGTAATTGAACTATCTGTAAAATCACCTGAAACACCTGCCTTATAAGGCGACATAATATATGTGTCATAAACTAAAAGCCCAGTCGCATATTCAGGATAAGTTACTGTATCATTTATTGAATTTTCAGAATCCCAATCATTACCAGCGTCTGTAACTGAAGATTGTGTATCATATGAACCACTTACAATTCTATAAGTTTCATCTGTAAAATATTCATTATAATTTGTGTTAGATGTATTTGTAGGTGTCCATACTAAAAGATTTGTTGCAGTTTGTGTTGATAAATCTAAAGTTGTCTTAAACGGATGTAAAAATCTCATTCCTCCTGCACAATTATAAGCAGTTGTAAAATCGCCAAGCAAAGATTTTGATAAAGTAAAATTAACTGTGCCTGTTACATGCAATACTTCATTTTGTGAGTCAACATTTGTATTTAATGTTTGTAAACTATCTGTTGATGAACTAGTTTCTTTTGTTGATGTTAAACCATCACCTGCTTGTATGATTTTAGCGCCAGAAGCATTTGAAAGATTAATAAAAGATAAAGCGCTTGAACTATCTGAATAAACATTCTTATAAATGTTTGATATTCTTGATTCAATACTTCCTGACGGAGAAGTAAAAAACTTTACACCACTTGAATACGCAAATGTATCATCTCCAAATGATGTAATCCCTACACCTGCTGCAGACATATTATTGTTTTGACTTTCAGAATCATTAACCCATTCAACATAATTTGTTGTCCTGGTTCCCCAACTTCCTACATGCTTAACTCTCGCATAATTCCATCCGTCTCTTTGATCATCTGTATGTACTCTCCATTTACCTGTTCTTTGTATTTCTAAAAAATAAGGTACGTCATTATCAAACTCTGCTGGTCTCCAAACACTTAAATCAAAAAATCCACTATTACCAGTAAATGAAGTTCCTGTACCGCTTCCTGGCTCTCCTGATCCGACATTATCAAAAGGACCGGTTAAATCAACTGTATGTACGTCAGATCCATTAATCTCTAAAACTAGTGATCCACTATTGGCATCAGAAAATGCGTTTGCAACATAATCAGGTGAAACTGCACTTACATCTTCATTTAAGTCACCTTCAATAATAGTATTAAATTTAAAGACAGACCTTCTAAGATTATTACTATTTGAATCTGTTTGATATAAATCATTAATATCAGCTGCAGTAAATCCTGCTGTTGTTCCGACATTTGTGTAACCGGTTATTGACTTAGAGCTACCAAATGATAGATTACAGTCTGTTCCATCGTCATTACAATCTATATCGTCTAAGTCAGGTATTGGTGTAATTGTTCCTGTTCCTGCTCCGAATGTGATAGTAATTTGACTAATGTAACCTGCCCAGCTAGCATCAGCTTCTATTCTTATTCCAATATATTCGTCATCTAATATTCCTACGGTACCTAATGTAACATAATTTGTTGCATTTAAAGAATTGTCAAATGATAAAGAACCGTTTGTAGTATGTGCACCATCATTATCATCATAAGAATCTAAAACAAATTCAGTAGCTAAATCTAACCATCCAGTTTCTCTACTTCCATTATTTGGAAATTTAATAAAAACTCTAATATTGCCACTAGTTAACGAGGTTGACGATGGTACAATTGTTGTGCTTGAGCCTTGTATATTAATGGTTAGATCATATTGTGTTGATCCTGTTTCATTTTTAAACCATCTATAAAAGGTTCTTTGTCCTGTTTCACCACTATAGTCTGGGTTTTCATCAGGTCCATTATCTAAAGATCCACCGTCAGACGTATTTCGAAAATCACCGCTATTTAGTGTATTTGTTGGTGAATAAAGTCTTTGGTTGTAAAATTGCAGACCATTTGTATGATCTCCATTAGATGCTGTTAGATGTTTAGTACTATCCCAAATATTTCCTGCATCTGTCAAAGATGCCTGTGTATTATATGATCCACTAATAATTCTAAAGTTTTCTCTTCTAAATGTTTCTTGTTGGTTTGTTGAATTATTAGATAAGTTATAAAAAAGAATTCCCGTTGTGGTTGCTTGACCTTGATTTGCTGATATTGATTTAAGTGGGTGTGTTATTGTTGTTCCTGCTGTTAAACTCCCATCTAACATATAATTTGCTGAAACAGAATCACTAGCTGTTAAATGCAATACTTTTGTATGATCTTCACCCGCACCAGTATCAATTGCAGGTTTTGACTGACTTGATAAAGAGAATGATACTCCAGAGTTTAATGATCCACCAGTACTAGTAGGAAAGTCTATATCATCTCTATCATGAACATATAAATAATTATTTGCTACACGAGACTTATAAGTTGCAGTTCCAGCTGTAAAGTATTCAATGCCTGATAAATGTATTGTTGTTGTCCCATTAAATTCTAATGAGTTTCCTGCGAAGGTTGTTGATGTTGCATCATTATCATTAACCCATTCAATATAGTTCGTAACCGTATCAGTCGAACCAATTGTATGAATAACTCTCGCGTAATTCCAACCATTCCTTTGATCATCCGGATCTACTGTGTATTCACCTGTTCTATGTTTAAATGTAGAAAATGTATTTCCATTTGAAAATGTACCATTGGTTGCTTCAGAAAGATTAAGAAAACCTGATCCATTAGCATTAACATTTGAATCATCAGTTCCTGCACCAGAACTACCTGCGCCTACAGCTGGATCTGTCATTGATGCTGTAACTAATATTGTACCATTAACTTCTAATTTTATATCCCCTTGATCAGCATTACCAAAAGAATCTGCAGGATAATTAACATAACCCCCACCTTGACTATTTGAGGTTATATCATCATTAAGAATTCCATTAATTGTTGTTGTACCGTCAAACAAACCAATTCTTTTATTACTTCCAGCAGTATTGATAATATATTGTTCATTAACATCAACAGCTGCACCAAAACCTGCAGTATTATCTACTGTAACATAAGCAGGTGAATCAGAAGATAAATCATTGCTAGATCCAAATGACAAATATGCATTATTTGTTCCAGAATCTGATGTGTTTACAAAGTCAAGAGGAGGTGCAGGAGATGGTGCTAATGCTAATAATAGTTCATTGAATCTATCTATAGCGACGCCTAATCTAGTTTGGGGGGTAAAATCTGTAAAAAGTCCGTCTGTATAGTCCCCATCTTCTGCTAATCCAATTGACGCTGTTAATGCAGCTCTACCGCTTCCTTCATCATTTAATAAAAATCCGTCAGACGCAGCTATAGTTGAGACAGTTGCAACACTAACAGATCCAGATGATACTGTTATGCTTCCACCACCGCCTCCGGTAGAACCTATAGTAAAGTTTCCATTTCCGTCATCAGCAATAGTTACATTGGATCCTGGAATTAAGCTTCCTGATAGGAAACCACCGCTACCATCTGATATTTGTAATGCTCCAAGACTACCCGAAGACTCTACAACTCTTATTGCCGACATAAACTAAACTAACTCTACTATACTAAACTACAACTACGTTTTCACGATAGGTATAATTATATTCTAAAGTTAGTTTTTTAAATGTAAAATTATTATTTTATATCTTTAAGTAACAAATCTATATCTAAACCTGCACAATCGATTTTAGATTTTTTAAGATGATAATGATTTATAAAGCCTCTAAACTTTCCTTTTGTTACAAAAGGATCAACTGTTTTTTTATTAACTGGTGAAACAAGTGGTATATCATATGCCACATGTATTGACTTCCACAAAGCTTTAAGTGCATCTAATTGCACATCATAAAAACCTAAAAAATCAGGCTGTTTAGATCCATGAACTTCTTTGCCTGACCAAATTGGTCTCTCACCATATCCATTTTTCTTATACCAATTTTGATACTTTGGATAATAAGCATTTGTTATTTCTACGCCTATTGAATCTGCATTCCACGTAGAACCACCAGCATGCCATGCAATATCATTTGCATCCATAAGTTGATATATTGTACCATCATTATCAATACAAAAATGTACTGATATACCTCTTTTACGAAGTACTTTAACACATGTTTCTGAGTTAAGGCAAACATCCCAATGATTAACGAAATATTTTACATCTCTTTTTCCTGAATGTCTTCTAAACCCTTGGGTTAATTTAAGTCCTCCCATGTCTTTATAGGTAAGAACTCTAGGCCAGTCTATTTTAATTTCTTGATTGTTACAAATAATATGATTATCGTCAGAATCTGCACAATGATATCTCTTGTGCTTATTATCTTCTGATTCTTTTTTTGCAACTAATCTTCTATATGTTCCAGGCCCACAAAGTCCATCTGCTTTAAGACCGTTTTCTTTTTGAAATATTTTAATTGCTTTTAATAAATCGTCATCGAAATGGTCACACCCAAAATCTTGGGGTAACCATCCTAATTTCGATGACGAAGCTTGATTGTAAAAATCCTTATCGTCCATTACTATTCTAACTCCATTTCAACATTAATACTAATATTTAGGACTGGAACACGTAAATGATTGGGTAAATTTATTTTTTTGCACTCTTCAGGATCTAAATACCAATCTGCATGTCCTTTTTCGTGAATTCTTTTTAGAAAGTATTTATCAGACTTACCAATATTTTGTGCCATCATTTTAAATACTTGCTCATTTAAACGATTAGCTTCTTCAGAATTTGCTTTTAACTCTTCTATTTTACCTATTGCACCTGCTGAAACATCATGTATCATCACAGTAGCATATGGATCCATATAACGATGGCCTTCTGTACCAAAAGAAAATAGTATAGCACCACAACTCATTGCTTTACCTTCAACGATAGTAGCAACAGGTAATTCTGAATTCTTAATGGCAGATATCATTGTCATCAAAGAATAAACTTGACCACCATAAGAATCAATAATTACCGGAATAATTTCTTGACCGGTATTATGTGCCATAGCCATTTTTCTTTGGAAGTCAGCTGCGCTATCTTCAGTAAACTTATTCACACGTATTGTTACCGGATTATTGTGAAGTTCCAATTCTTTAATAAGCGGTGAACGATTAAATTTATATCTCATGTATATCTCCTTTATGTTATAATAATAACATATTAGTGTATGATTTACATTTTAAACAACACCTGTATCCATATATTGAATTAATTTTTTATTTCTATCATCGCCTATTTTAGGATCAGTTTTATCTAAATTAACTTGATTAACATAAGCATCTAACTGTGCTTCTATACTTTCACCATTAAGAAGATCAAAGCTCATTGCATTTTTTTGTAATCCCATTACATCTTCTTGCGGATCTAAAGCAACTCTCAAAACAGATCTAAAAGGTACTTGTTCTAAGCTATTAAACATATCAACATCTGGAATATCATTACGTGTTAAAAGTAGTTTACTCTTTTTTGTAGCATCTGTTACTTTTCCTTTAGTAGGATAATCAGATTTAGTTTTAGGATTTGCTTCTAAAACAGAATATACAAAGCTTAACAATTTATTTCTTGCTTCTTTATATATTTCTTCTTGAAGTCTATAAAGCTCATCACTTTCTAAGTTTTTCATAAAATTTTGTATTTGCCTATTCATTGCAAATGTAGTTTTAGTTCTTCCTATAGTTTCTGGATATTTTCTATTAATAACTTCTCTAGAACTTTCATCATAGTATCTATTCATAATTGATCTTAAATTATTGATATTTAGAACTGGTGGTGCTTTTACATTTTCTATACTTAAATTAGTATCATTATCTTTAAATATATATTTTTTAACATACCCCTCTCTCATAGCCTTAGATCTTTCAACTGCTCTTAGCTGACTCAATGCAGCTTTATAAGTTTTATGTGGTTTTTTAGAAAGTGCTTTTCTCCTTTTTTCTCCTTTTTTAGGTTTCTTAGGATACACCTTCCATCCTCCTTTAACTTTTCTTATTTCTTCATCGATTATTTTTGTAAATTCATCTTCTGTTATATACATAAAAAAATCCTTTTAGCAATAATTATCTACTACTAAAAGGATTATCATATATTTAGAAGCTATTTGTTAGCCACATTTACTAGATCCGCAAGATTTACAAGATACGCACCCTTCTTGATAAACTAAAGAATCCTCAGTTCCACATTCAATACAAACATTATCACTAGCTTTTGTACCATCTAAGATATAATTTTTAAGACATCTAGCTATTACTTTAGAAAAACTAAACAAATCTGCTTCTTTATCTTTCTGCATTTGTTCTACCAAGAATTGTACAGGAACTCCATGACGCAAGGATGTTGAAATAACTCTAGTATAACCGGCATGATTAGGATTATTAAAAATACTCACAACATCTTTAATTGACATTGCATCATCACCTTCGCCTACAGTTAAATCATATTTACTATTAGCAGTTTTAAAGATTCTTTTAAGTAGAGTTCCTCGTTTATATTTTCGAGGTATTTCTATTTGATCAGCTTCTCCTCCAATAACTTCATAAGGTTTACCATCAAGAAGTCCTATTAGAACAACCCACTTTTGACCTTTAACTGATGTATGATGTATGTCGCATTCCAAAACTTCAGGTCTCTTCGGAGCATGTCTTTCAGTAAATCCTGTTGTCTCTTCTTTCTTTGCATCAGAAGATATTAAAACACCAGATCTAGAACCATCACGATATACAGTCACACCTTTGCAGCCTAGTTCCCATCCAAGCATGTAAATATCTTTTACAGTTTCTACATCAATATCATTTGGAAGATTTGTTGTATTCGAAATTGCATGACAGATCCATTTTTGAGCGACTGATTGAAGTTTTACTTTTGCTCGCCAATCGATTTCATTTGCGGTGGCACCATAATACGGAGAACCTTCCACAGCAATTTTGATGTCGGAGTCTTTCCATAGATTTTCTCGCATGTCTTCTGTATAGAACGTCATGGTGTGATTCAAATACTGCTTGAAAGCATGATGATAAACGTTGAACTCTGTCCATTCGTCTCCAAGGTCATCTACGAACATTACTTCTTCACCGTTTTGAACTTTCTTGCGTCGTTTATAATACAGCATAAAAGCAGGTTCGATTCCTGACGTAGTTTGAGTGAGACAAGAAACAG
>Ga0181583_10003522_pt1 | contig 11481 bp, 9 predicted proteins | sample 071ome_31_FD_132461 | JGI IMG/M metagenome (GOLD analysis project Ga0181583, IMG submission 132461) | Coastal salt marsh microbial communities from the Groves Creek Marsh, Skidaway Island, Georgia - 071405CT metaG (megahit assembly) | ecosystem: Environmental > Aquatic > Marine > Intertidal zone... | reverse complement strand
GTTGTTGGCGTGCAGGGTGGACAGACACAGGTGACCGGTTTCGGCGAAGGCGAGGGCGTGCTCCATGGTTTCCTGGGTGCGGATCTCGCCGATGAGGATGACGTCGGGCGCCTGGCGCAGGGTGTTTTTCAGGGATTCTTCATACGAACCGTATCCACCCCGACTTCGCGCTGGTTGACGATGGATTTCTTGTGCGGGTGGACGAATTCCACCGGGTCCTCGATGGTGATGATGTGACCGTCGGAATGTGTGTTGCGATAATCGATCAGCGAAGCCAGCGAGGTCGACTTGCCGGAACCGGTGCCGCCCACGAACAGGATGAGGCCGTTCTTGGTCATCATCAGCTTCGTGAGGGTCTCCGGCAGGCCCAGGTCCTTGAAATTGGGAATGTCGGTCTTGATGTTACGGGCGACGATGCCGACCTCGTTGCGCTGCTGGAAAATATTGACACGGAAACGGCCGATGCCCTCCTCGAACAGGGCCAGGTTCATCTCGGGGCTCTTTTAGAAATCCGCGATCTGGTCGTCGTTCATGATGGAGTACGCGATTTTTTTCGTGTAGCCGGGGGGCAGGACTTTTTCCGTCATCGGAATCAGTTTGCCGAAGGCCTTCATGCTGGGCGGCGCGCCTGTTGTCAAAAACAGGTCAGAACCGTCTTTGTCGATCATTACTTTGAGAAGGTCTTTGAGTTCCATGGTGGCAGCCCTATATTTTTATTCAGCTAATTGGAATGTCATTCAAAACGCTTTTCCGTGTACCAGTTTACATCCACGGCAGATTTATGGACTTCATCCTGAACACCCAGGGTCAGGACGAACAGGGCCATCCTGATCAGTACGCCATTATCCGTTTGCCTGAAAATGGCGAGGCTGGGGTGCTGGTTTAGGTCGTTGTCCAGTTCGTTGGCTTCCGCACGGGAATCCCTGGGCAACGGGTGCATGATAACGGTATTGGGTTTGCAGTGACTAGTGTAGATGGCCTGGTTGAGGCGGAAGCGGCCCCTGTAAATATCGGCCTCCTTGCGGTCCTCGAAGCGTTCTTCCTGGATGCGCGTCAGGTACACGGTGTCATTGTTCTCCAGGCCTTTTTCCATGTCTTCGGTCTCGATAACCGTATGGCCTTTCCGGCGCAGGGCCTCGACGATATCAGCCGGCATTTTCAGCTCAGTGGGAGAAATCAGGGTAAAGGTGATGCCGTCGTAGAGGTTCAGGAGCTTGCACAGGGAATGCACGGTACGGCCGTACTTGAGGTCGCCGACCATCGCGATGCGGATGCCGCTGAAGTCGTTCTTGATGCGCAATTCCTTGCGAATGGTGTACAGATCGAGCAGGGCCTGCGAGGGGTGCTCGGAGGGCCCGTCCCCGGCATTGATCACCGGGACGCGGCTGGCCCGGGAAAATTCATCCACTGAGCCAGCCACCGGGTGGCGCATGGCGATGATATCGCTGTAGCCGCTGATGACACGGGCGGTGTCGTAAAGTGATTCACCCTTGGTGATGGCTGATGCCTTGATGTCGGTGGTTTCACGCACATGGCCGCCAAGCAGGTTGAAGGCGCAGCCGAAACTGACCCGCGTGCGGGTGCTGGGTTCAAAAAAGAGATTGCCGAGGATGGCGCCGTCGAGTACCCGCGTGTGTTTTTCGCGGTAGGCATATGGCCGCATTTCGTCGGCTACCCTGAATAACTCCTCGACATCACCGCGTTCAAACTGGCTGATGGAGAGGATATGGGAACCGAGGAAATTCATGGCCCGCCATTATACGGTGGAAACGGAAACAACACACCCGTCCCTTGTTCCTGGTCCGGTTGAGTTTTATGCTTGCCTGAAAACGACAATGACAAGGCAGGGGGTTCAAGATGCGAATTTTAATAGCGGCGGTGCTGTTGGCCGGTGCGGCTGGAGCGCTGGCCCAGCATGGCACCGGGGGGGATGATTGGATAGCCTATGGCGGCGACCGCGGCGGCACCCGCTATTCACCGCTGGACCAGATTGATGCCGGGAATTTTTCCGACCTCGAAGTAGCCTGGACCTGGAAATCCGATAACTTTTCCGAAACCGAATACCGCAACATCAGCACACCGCTGATGGTGGACGGCGTGCTTTATTTCTCTGCCGGCAGCCGCCGCAATGTCGTCGCCATCGAGGCCGATACCGGCCATATCCTGTGGACGTGGCGCATGGATGAGGGCGAGCGCTGGGAGCGAGCCCCGAGGCGCAATTCCGGCCGCGGGGTGTCCCACTGGACCGATGGCCAGGACAGCCGCATTTTTGTCATCACCCCGGGTTTCCAACTGGTGGCCCTGGATGCGCGAACCGGGCGTCCGGCAAACGGGTTTGGCAATGACGGGGTCGTGGATCTGTTCACCCAGCTTGACCTGGATTATGACTACCCGGAACTGATCGGCGCCATCGGCAATTCCTCGCCCGCCACCATCATCGGAGACAGCGTGGTGATCGGTCCGGCCCTGCGCCCGGGCGGTGGCGGCGTAGGCATCGGCAACGTGAAGGCCGACATCATCGCCATCAATGCCCGTACCGGTGAGCGCAACTGGGTCTTTCATTCCGTGCCGCGTCCCGGTGAACCCGGATACGAAACCTGGCTGGACGGCTCCGCCGAGCGCGTCGGCAATGCCGGCATCTGGGGCCTGGCGGCGGGCGATCCCGAGCTCGGACTCGTCTACCTGCCAATCGAGGCGGCGACCAACGACGTGTACGGCGGTCACCGTCCGGGCAACAACCTCTATTCCGGCTCGCTGGTGGCGGTGAAGGCCGATACGGGGGAAGTGGTCTGGTACCAGCAACTGGTTCACCACGATATCTGGGATTACGACATGCCACCGCATCCAATCCTGGTGGACATCACCGTGGACGGTCGCGACATCAAGGCTATCGTCCAGTTCACCAAGCAGGCCTTCGCGTATGTCTTCGACCGGGAAACCGGTGCGCCGGTCTGGCCCATGGAGGAGCGCCCTGTACCTGCCTCTGATGTGCCGGGTGAGTGGACTTCACCGACGCAGCCCTTCCCGACGAAACCCGCGCCCTTTGACGTGCAGGGCATCGATATCGACAACCTGGTCGATTTCACGCCCGCGATTCGCGAAGCTGCCATCAATGCCATCGCCAGGCACCGCATCGGCGGTCTCTATACGCCGCCATCGCTCAGTCATGCCGAGGACGGGACCCGCGGCATGATTGTCGTGCCGGGGCTAGGCGGCGGCGCCAACTGGCAGGGCGGTGCGGCTGATCCGGAAACCGGGTATGTCTACATCGGCTCGCACACGGCGCCGTCGGTGGTCGGGCTGGAGCCGCCCGGTATCGGCCGCTCGGATGCCCGCTATACCATGGGTGGTTCGCTGCCGCTGCCGACCGTGGACGGCATCCCCATCATGAAACCGCCCTATGGCCGAATTACCGCCTACGACATGAACAGCGGCGAGATCGCCTGGCAGATCCCGAATGGGGATACGCCCGAGGAAATCGCCAACCACCCGCTGCTGCGCGGTGTGGACCTGCCGCCCACCGGTATCAATTCGGTGCCCGGCATGCTGGCGACCCGGACACTGCTGGTGGCGGGCGAGGGCGGCGACGGCAGGCCGATCGTGCGCGCCTACGACAAGGCGACCGGCGCGGAAGTGGGGCGCATCCGCATTTCAGGAGACGGGCCCATGCAGGGTTCGCCCATGACCTACATGGTGAATGGAAAGCAGTACATTGCCTTCTTCACCGCCAATCGGGATGCCGGCATGCCTGCACAACTGGTGGCTTACGCATTGCCTTGAGGCATGCAGCCGCCGGCCCTGCGGCCGCGGTATTTTTCAGGCAGCGATGAGCGTTTCTTCCAGGAAGCGCTCGAGTGAAGGGAATTTTTCCGGCAGGCAGCGAAAGCCGATATAGCCGTCCGGACGCACTAGGTAGATTACCGGGTGTTCGCCATTGTTGTACCTGTTCCGGAACGCCGGGGATTCATCCAGGCTGAAGGCCTGCAAGAGATCGGGATAGCGGTCGACCAGTTCCGCGGCTGCCGTTTCCGCGTGGGCCGAGGTCAGCAGCAGGGTATAGCGATTGCTGCCGATCAGGCTGTACAGGGAAATACCTGTTTCCAGGTCCACATCCGGCGCACGATCGCCGATGGCCGGTCCGGGGAGGTCCTGGCCGGGTTCATGCTGCTGGTGGTGCTGGTTGTCCCTGTACGTATAGGCGATACCGGAGCAGCAGCCTACCACCCTGTCCAGGTATTCCTGGTCCTGCATCTGTTCACCCCGTTCGGCAATATCCCTGCCGTGGCCCATGAATATTTCATGCAGGGAGGAGGCGGCCCAGATCACCTGTTCGGCGATGGGTCTGCGTTCAGGTTCGTAAGAATCCAGCAGGGCAGGCCTGGCGCGCCCGGATGCCACCAGGCCAAGCTTCCAGCCGAGGTTCCAGGCATCCTGGATGCAGCAGTTCATGCCCTGGCCCCCGGTGGTGGAATGTACATGGGCGGAATCGCCGACCAGGAAAATGTTGCCGTCACGATAGGTCTTTGCCAGCCGCACCCAGCTTTCCCATTTCGAATGCCAGATGCGTTCACCCATGGTTACGCCATCGAAGTGCTGATCCATGAGTTTCTGGATATTCTCTTCCGGACTGGCGTCGGGGTCAGCTGATTCACCGCGGTCACTGACCAGCAGGCGGTAAAAATTGCCGGGCAGGTAAGCCACCATCATGAAGTGGTCGGTCCCGGCGCAGTAATGGATATGGTTGGTGGCGTCGGGGAAATTGTTCAGGCGAATGTCCAGGTTCTGCAGGACCGTGCCCTGGTAGCTGCTTTCATCCTGGGCTATGTCGAGACAGCGCCGCACCTGCGAGTTGATGCCGTCGCAGGCGACGAGGTATTGGGTGCGGATGCGTTCTTCGCTCCCCGATAGCGCATCAGCGACGGTGGCAATTACCGTATCGCCGTCGGACTCGACATGCAGCAGGCGCTTGCCCCACTCCGCCTCGCCGCCATATCTCGCCCGCCAGTAGTCGCGCAGGTTGCGCTCAGTTTCATCCTGGCGGTGTATCAGCAGGTAGGGATAGCGGCAGTCGGTCGTGGTGAAGTCGATGCCCCTGCGCACCACGTGACGTTCGCCGTCCTTTACATAATGCAGATCGTAGCCCCAGTCCTGTATGCCGCGAGTGAGAAAGCGCTGGGCCAGTGCCGGGTCAAGCAATTCGAAAATTTCCAGCATCCTGGAATGAACAGTGATGGCGCGGGAAGTGGCCGCGGGCTCTGCAAGCCGGTCGATGGTGCGAAAGGGGACACCGTAGCGGGACAATTGCAAGGACAGCATGGTCCCTGAAGCGCCGCCCCCAACAACGAGCACAGGTGTTTCAGTAATTGCCGTCATGATCGCTGGGAGTGGATACTCCCTTGCCCCCTGGCAGTTATTGTTCTTGTTTTGCCCAATAGTAATCTTTCTGCGGCAACCTTGGCAAAAGTGCGAACAGCGGAAAAGACCATATGACTCGTGCCGGGATTTGAATTATTCTTGGGAGCCTTGCATATACAGGCAGAAGGAGTCAGGTAGTGGGGGACAAGCAGCATCCCGAAGCAGGAAACAGCAAGCGCATCCAGCGGCGCAAAGTCCTGGGTGGCATGTGCATGGTGGGTATGGCGGTACCGGCACTGGCCCCCGCTACCGGACGGGCCCAGGTGCCTGATCCGGAAAGCCTGAAGCCGCCACAGGTTAACGATGTGCTCGTGCATGCGTTCGGCGACGACGCCGGCAGCGTGATTGCCGTCGATGCCCTGGCAGCTGACAGCAAGCAGATTTTCGCCTGGGCGATGGATCCTGCGAGCGGCATGGTGCGCAGCGGCTCCCGCCTCAACCAGGTGGTACTGATTCGCGTCGATCCGGCACGCATGAGCGAGGACACCGCAACTCGCAGTATCAACGGTCTGGTTGCCTACTCGGGAGTGTGCAGCCATACCGGTTGCGACGTAACGGACTGGAACAGCGAATTCCTGCGCTTCCAATGCCCATGCCATGAGTCACAGTTTGATCCGGCTGACGGAGCGCGTGTGGTCGGGGGGCCGGCGCCCTGGCAACTGGCGGCATTGCCGCTAAAAGATATCGATGGCCACGTTGGCGTTGCCGGTGAATTCGAGGGCAGGGTGGGCTTCCAGCAGCCCGGCTTGTCTCCATTCGGTATTTAAGACAAATAACAAGATAAAATTCATACGTGGGGGAAATAACCATGGCCAGAGTAAAAAGCCGTAAACTGTTCGAAGCGATCCTTGTTCCTTGTTCCTTGCTCCTTGCTCCTTTCGTGGCCCTGGCCCAGGTAGCTGACTACAGTCCGGTCACTGATGCGCGTTTGTTGAATCCGGAGGCGAAGAACTGGCTCATGTTCCGCCGCACCTATGACGGCCAGGGCTTTTCCCCGCTCAACCAGATCAACGCCGGCAATGTCGGCGACCTGGAGCCGGTATGGTCCATTTCCACCGGCCTGACCGAAGGTCACCAGTCTCCGCCCATCGTCAATGACGGCATCATGTTCATCACCACGCCGTTGAACCATGTCATTGCCCTCGATGCCGCCACCGGCGACGGTCTCTGGGAGTACGCAAGGCAGATGCCCTTCGATATCAGCCTCATCCACCCGACCAATCGTGGTGTCGCTTTGTACGGCGACCGCATTTACATGGCTACGTCCGACGCCAACGTCGTCGCCCTTGATGCCAAAACCGGGGAAGTGGTATGGGAAAAACCGGTTGCCGATTACCGGGCCGGTTATTACATGACCCTGGCGCCGCTGGCGACCCAGGGCAAGATCATGGTGGGAGTGTCCGGCGGTGAACGCGGCATCCGCGGCTTCATCACCGCGCTGGATGCCAACACCGGTGATGAACTCTGGAAGACCTACACCATTCCGGGTACCGGCGAGCCGGGCAACGACACCTGGCCGGCGGACGCCTGGCAGACCGGCGGCGGTTCCGTCTGGGTGACCGGCAATTACGATCCGGAGCTGAATATCTCGTTCTGGGGTATCGGCAATGCGGGTCCCTGGGCCGGTGACGCCCGCCCTGGCGACAACCTCTATGCCAATTCCGTGCTGGCGCTTGACGTCGACACCGGCGCGATCCGCGGCCACCACCAGTACCACTGGAACGGCTCCTGGGACTGGGACGAGGTGTCCACACCAATCCTGATGGACGTGCAGCGCGACGGCCGCACGATCAAGGCGCTGGTGCATCCGGGCCGCAACGGCTACCTCTGGCTGCTGGAACGTACCGCGGAAGGCATCAACTTCATCGATGCCGAGCCCTATGTCTACCAGGACGTTTTCACCAGCATCGATGCCGAGACCGGCAGGCCGACCTACAACATGGACAACAAGCCCGGCGTGGGCAAGAACGCGTCCTACTGCCCGTCACTGTCCGGCGGCAAGAACTGGGTGCCGGCGGCCTACAGCCCGCAGACCGGCCTGTTGTACATTCCTGCCAATGACAACTACTGCTCCTCCTGGGAAGGTGTGGAGGTGGAATACCGTCCGGGACAGGGTTTCACCGGCACCGCCAACATGAGCGCCAGCATCGTCCCCGGGGCCGACCACATCGGCGAGATCCAGGCCTGGAACGTGAATACCGGCGAGGAAGTGTGGACCCGGGAATTCGAACTGGCCAACTGGGGGCCGATCCTGGCGACCGGCGGCAACCTGATTTTTTCCGGCGGTACCGCGGACCGGTTTTTCCGCGCCCACAACGCCACAACCGGTGAACTGCTCTGGGAGCAGCGCCTGAATTCCGGCATCACCGGCGTCCCGACCACCTTCGAGGTGGACGGCAGGCAGTACGTGGCCGTGCAGTCCGGCTGGGGCATTGACGCTGCGGGCATGCAGCGCCGTCTCGATACCCTGCAGGGTCGCAAGACTATCGTGCCGCAAGGCGGCGTGCTGTGGGTGTTCGCTCTCGACGACTGACGTTTAGCCGTCAATGCGTGAAGGAATAGATCACCGCGTTGGTGCCCAGCCTGAAGGCATCCGTTGAGGGTTTGAGCGGCATCCTGCCGTCAGAGTACCAGTCCCAGAAATTGGCCAGGTCGTTGTTATGGCCGGCGAGAATGCCCAGGCGCCCGTTCTTGTCGAACAGGCCGTAGTAGGTGATGTCGCCGCCGGGCACGGAATCCGCCATGGCGGCCAGGTCATCCAGCGGCGTATGCACTCGGAACACCTCGTGGTCGAGCGGCACCGGGACGAAGTCGTTTTCCGGAAATGCGCGTTTTACCTGCGAACGCATCTGCGCCCACTGCCAGGGACCGTCGAAATCATCCATGAGTATGAAGCCGCCACGCAGGACGAATTCGCGCAGGTTGGTGACCTCCTGTTCTGTGAGTTCCATCTCCCCGGGTTCCGAGACGTAGGCGAAGGGATACTCGAAGACGTCGGGTTCACCCAGTTCGATGATGCGGTAGGAGTCGATCTCCATGCTGATCAGCGTGGCGCGCTCGAGGAATTCATTGAGGTTGATGTCGGAATCGGGGTAGTTGTGTGACCAGCCCATATGGCCGATGTCGCCGTTAGTGCCAAAGTGCCAGCGCGCGGCCGTGAACTCGCGCACGGGCGGGTCGTTCTGGTAGATGCGGTAGCCGCGGCCGAACTGGGCCATGACCGGTGCGGTGATCAGCAGGCCTATCAGGAGAAGAGCAGGCAGGGATTTCATGTTCCGTAATTTATAGGGACAAGGAACAAGGAGCAAGGTGCAAGGGGATTCAGCGAAAATAGGTATTTTCAAGCCGTTATTTTTACCTTGCTAGTGGAATAGTGACTTGGCAGGATTTTTTTAAAAAAATCGTCCTGTTCTTGCTACTTGCCCTTTATTCGGGGAATTCGACGATATTGAACGTCGCCCCGTCCTCACCCCGGAAGCGCATGGCGCATTCACCCCAGCTTTCCGGCATGTTCCACTCCACTTCCGCCTGGAAGGGCAGGCGTATCACGCGGTCGGCGCACTGGAAATCCAGCGTGGCGATGGTGCCGTTCACATTGACCGCCGCAAGGATTCGGTGCACGGGGTAGTGGATTGTTTCGCCGCGCTCGATGACCTGGGCGGAAGTCATGCGCTGGCCGGCATTCATCAGCTGCCTGACCTGGCCGGCCTGGGTTTCCATCTGCTCACTGACGGCGTCCTCGTTGAGACTGAGCAGGTTGTCGTACACATTCATCACGGCGGCCACGTTGCCAGATGAAATGTTGGCTACCCACGCACGCTGGTAGGCGGATTCGAGCAGGGTATTGTTCAGCACTTCCAGTGTCGCTTTCGGGCGCTGGACACCGCCGGCGGAACGAGTGCCCTGGCCGCGCTGGGCCCCTCCGCGCAGGGGCGCGGGTGTCGCCTTGCGCGGGGCGTTGTCCATGTGATGCACCTGCAAGCGCGTACTCATGAAATCATCGGTGAAAATTTCCGGGATGTTGACTACGAAGATGCGGTTATGGGTGATGGCCGTCTCCAGGTTGAAATCGTTGTGTTCGTCCGGGAGGTAGGTTTGCGCCGCCCTGTCCAGGGAATGCACGGCCTGTGCCGGCCGGTTCGTCGCGAGGTAGATTTCACCGAGCCTCAAGTGGAACACGGCATCCTCGAAGTACAGATGCGTGTTTTCTGTGAGCGCCTTTTCCAGCAAGGCCTCGGCTTCGTTGGCCTTGTTTTCGCGCATCAGGTCTTCCGCCCGAGTCAGCTCGGAGTTGGGGTTGGGGCCCATGGTATGGAACATGTTGCGGATGATGAACCGTGTGCTGAGGCGAAAGCCCGGCCAGTCCACGGCCTCACCGCGTTCGCTGGCGGGTTCGAACCGCAGCTGGCGGGCCGCGGCGATGGCGGCATCGACAAAACGGTCCTCGTAGAAACCATCGACCACTTTGAGGTCGTCGATGCTGCCGTCGCTTTTCACGGTGAAATCGAGCACCACCAGGGCTTCGCGATCCCATGGGCGCGGATACTCCGTGGTCACGTCATCCAGGTTGAGCACGCTGGGGCCTATTTGCTGCGCCAGTACAGTGCCGGTGCAGAACAACAGCAGTGGGGCGGCGAGGAATTTCAGGAAGGAGCAGCCATGCGTGACCAGTTTTTTCATCATTATTCTCCTGGTGTGGTGTGTACCCAAATATAGCCCATGCCAGAACGGGATGAAAGTTCGCGGTTTCGCTGTAACTGACCGGACCTGCTTGCAGGTACGTCTGCGCTTTCCAGGCCTGTCATTGGTGACGGCCGTGAGGCCAAATTCACCCCTTACCATCACGCGCTGAATATGGGATGCTTCGGCCTTGCGAAACGCAGACAAGCGAGCTTGGATTGACAAACCCACGCAGTATTTTCTGGCACGATTACGAGACCTGGGGCGCGGAACCGCGCAGGGATCGTCCCTGCCAGTTCGCGGGCATCAGGACCGACGAGGATCTCAATATCATCGACGATCCCGTGGTCATCTTCTGCAAGCCCACGCCTGACTACCTGCCGCATCCCGAAGCCTGTCTCGTGACCGGCATCAGCCCTGCGGTGGCGCTGGACAAGGGGCTCGATGAAGCCGAATTCTGTTATCGCATTGCCGAGCAGTTCATCCAGCCCAATACCTGTGTTGCCGGCTACAACAGCATACGTTTCGACGACGAAGTCACGCGCCACATGCTGTATCGCTGCTTCTATGATCCCTATGAGCGGGAATGGAAGAACGGCAATTCCCGCTGGGACATCATCGACCTGCTGCGCATGACCCATGCATTGAGGCCCAACGGCATCGACTGGCCGCAGAAGGAAGACGGCACCGCCAGTTTCCGCCTGGAGAAACTCACCGCCGCCAACGCCATCGCGCACGTGGGCGCCCACGATGCACTGTCGGACGTGCGCGCCACCATTGACATGGCAAAACTGGTGAAAACCGCGCAGCCCAAGCTTTATGACTGGCTTTACCAGCTGCGCGGCAAGAACCGGGTCAAGCCGCTGCTGGACCTGAAGAAAAAGGATATGGTGCTGCACGTATCGGGCATGTTCCCCGCCAGTCGCGGCTGCCTGGCCGTGGTCATGCCGCTGATACTGCACCCCACCAACCAGAACGGCATCATCGTATTCGACCTGAACCAGGATCCCGAGACCTGGCTCGACCTCGAGCCGGATGCCATCCGCCACCTGCTGTTTACCCGCACCGACGACCTGGCCGAGGGCGAGGAACGGGTTGCCCTGAAAACGGTGCACATCAACAAGTGTCCTGCGCTGGCCCCGCTGGCTACGCTGGATGCGCATGCCGTCAAACAATGGCGCATCGACCTGGCGGCCTGTGAGCGGCATCGCGACAAAATCCTGGCAGATGCAACGTTGCCGGATAAATTGCGCAGAGTATTCACCGAACCGGAGCATACGGAGTCGACGGACCCCGATCACATGCTCTACAGCGGCGGCTTCTTTTCCGACCAGGACAGGCGCCTGATGGACGACATTCGCCACTCGCCGCCAGATTCGCTGCACG